>Ga0207773_100860_pt1 | contig 10249 bp, 7 predicted proteins | sample TtaePargueraPR_2_FD_187281 | JGI IMG/M metagenome (GOLD analysis project Ga0207773, IMG submission 187281) | Aerobic enrichment media microbial communities from Bioluminiscent Bay, La Parguera, Puerto Rico - Tt and M1 (3) (SPAdes) | ecosystem: Environmental > Aquatic > Marine > Unclassified ...
GATGATCTCGCCCGACGGCTTGGCCATGAGGCCGCGCATGCCGGCGAGCTGTTTGATCTGCGCCGCCGAGCCGCGCGCGCCGGAATCGGCCATCATGAAGACGGCGTTCACGTCGCGCCCGCGGGTGCCGGAGATGACCTTCATCATCTCGTCGGCAACGCGGTCGGTGCACTGCGACCACACGTCGACCACCTTGTTGTACTTCTCGCCCTGGGTGATCAGGCCGTCGAGGTACTGCTGCTCGAACTCCTTCACCTTGGCCTGAGCCTCCTCGACGAGGCCGGCCTTGGCCGCCGGGATCATCAGATCGTCCTTGCCGAAGGAGATGCCGGCCTTGCAGGCGTAGCCGAAGCCCAGCGCCATGATGCGGTCGCAGAAGATGACGGTGTCCTTCTGGCCGCAGTGGCGGTAGACGATATCGATCAGCTCGGTGATTTCCTTCTTGGTCAGCACCTTGTTGAGCAGGCTGAACGGCACGTTCGGGTGACGCGGCAGCACCTCGGACAGCAGCATGCGGCCCGGGGTGGTGTCGACCAGCAGGCGCACCGGCTTGTTCTCGGAATTCACGGTGTGGTAGCGCGCCTTGACCTTGGCGTGCAGGCTCACCGCGCCGCTCGCCAGCGCATGCTCGATCTCGCCGATGTCGCCGAACAGCATGCCCTCGCCCGGCTGGCCGTCGGCCTCCATGGAGAGGTAGTAGATGCCGAGCACGATGTCCTGCGACGGCACGATGATCGGCTTGCCGTTGGCGGGCGAGAGGATGTTGTTGGTCGACATCATCAGCACGCGGGCCTCGAGCTGCGCCTCGAGCGACAGCGGCACGTGGACCGCCATCTGGTCGCCGTCGAAGTCGGCGTTGAAGGCGGTGCAGACCAGCGGGTGCAGCTGGATCGCCTTGCCCTCGATCAGCACCGGCTCGAAGGCCTGGATGCCGAGGCGGTGCAGCGTCGGCGCGCGGTTCAGCAGCACCGGATGCTCGCGGATCACCTCTTCCAGGATGTCCCACACCTCGGGACGCTCCTTCTCCACCATGCGCTTGGCCGCCTTGATGGTGGAGGCCATGTTGTAGAGTTCGAGCTTCGAGTAGATGAACGGCTTGAACAGCTCCAGCGCCATCTTCTTCGGCAGGCCGCACTGGTGCAGCTTCAGCTCCGGGCCGACCACGATGACCGAGCGGCCCGAGTAGTCCACACGCTTGCCGAGCAGGTTCTGGCGGAAGCGGCCCTGCTTGCCCTTCAGCATGTCGGACAGCGACTTCAGCGGACGCTTGTTGGCGCCGGTGATGACGCGGCCGCGGCGGCCGTTGTCGAACAGCGCGTCGACGGCCTCCTGCAGCATGCGCTTCTCGTTGCGCACGATGATGTCGGGCGCGCGCAGCTCGATCAGCCGCTTCAGACGGTTGTTGCGGTTGATGACGCGGCGATAGAGGTCGTTGAGGTCCGAGGTCGCGAAGCGGCCGCCGTCGAGCGGCACCAGCGGCCGCAGCTCGGGCGGAATCACCGGCACGACGTCGAGGATCATCCACTCCGGGCGGGCGCCCGACTCGAGGAAGGCCTCGATCAGCTTCAGGCGCTTCACCAGCTTCTTGCGCTTGGCCTCGGAGCCGGTCTCGCGCAGCTCCTCGCGCACCTCGACGCGCTCCTCCTCCATGTCGAGGGAGGACAGCATCTTCTTCATCGCCTCGGCGCCGATCATCGCCTCGAAGGAGTCCTCGCCGAACTCCTCTTGGGCGTTGAGGAACTCCTCCTCAGTCAGCAGCTGATGCATCTTCAGCGGCGTCAGCCCAGGCTCGACCACGACGAAGTACTCGAAGTAGAGCACCCGCTCGAGATCCTTCAGGGTCATGTCGAGCAGCAGGCCGATGCGGCTCGGCAGCGACTTCAGGAACCAGATGTGCGCCACCGGGCTGGCCAGCTCGATGTGGCCCATGCGCTCGCGGCGCACCTTGGACAGAGTCACCTCGACGCCGCACTTCTCGCAGATGATGCCGCGATACTTCATGCGCTTGTACTTGCCGCAGAGGCACTCGTAGTCCTTGATCGGACCGAAGATGCGCGCGCAGAACAGGCCGTCGCGCTCCGGCTTGAAGGTACGGTAGTTGATGGTCTCCGGCTTCTTGATCTCGCCGTAGGACCAGGACCGGATGCGCTCAGGGCTGGCGATCGAAATGCGGATTTCGTCGAAGCTCTGAGGGCCGGTCGGCTGGCCGAAAATGTTCATCAACTCAGACATCGGTTTCTCCCGATAGGTGTTCAGGTGAAGCGGGCGTCGCGGCGCAGCGCAGGGGTGCGCGTCACGACGTCTGCTTCAGGTCCACGTTGAGGCCGAGCGAGCGGAGCTCCTTCACCAGGACGTTGAAGGACTCCGGAATGCCGGCCTCGAAGTTGTCGTCGCCCTTGACGATCGCCTCGTAGACCTTGGTGCGGCCTGAGACGTCGTCCGACTTCACCGTCAGCATCTCCTGCAGCGTGTAGGCGGCGCCGTAAGCCTCCAGCGCCCAGACCTCCATCTCGCCGAAACGCTGGCCGCCGAACTGCGCCTTGCCGCCCAGCGGCTGCTGGGTGACCAGGCTGTAGGGGCCGATGGAACGGGCGTGGATCTTGTCGTCGACCAGGTGGTGCAGCTTCAGCATGTAGATGTAGCCCACCGTGACCTGGCGGTCGAAGATGTCGCCGGTGCGCCCGTCGATCAGGGTCACCTGGCCCGAGCGGTTGAGGCCCGCCTGCTCCAGCATGGCGGAAATATCCTCCTCGCGCGCGCCGTCGAACACCGGCGTGGCGATCGGAACGCCGCGACGCAGGTTGTTGCTCAGCACCTTCACCGCCTCGTCGTCGAGGTCGGCAACCTCGTCCTTGAAGGCCTTTTCGCCGTAGACGTCCTTCAGCTTCTTCTTCAGGTTCTCGGCCTTGGCGCCACGCTCGACCTCGTCGAGCATGCGGCCGATCTGGATGCCGAGGCCGGCGCAGGCCCAGCCCAGGTGGGTCTCCAGGATCTGGCCGACGTTCATGCGGCTGGGCACGCCCAGCGGGTTCAGCACGATATCGACCGAAGTGCCGTCCTCGGTGTAGGGCATGTCCTCGATCGGCACGATCTTGGAGATGACGCCCTTGTTGCCGTGACGGCCGGCCATCTTGTCGCCCGGCTGCAGCTTGCGCTTCACCGCGACGAAGACCTTGGCCATCTTCATGACGCCCGGCGGCAGCTCGTCACCGCGCTGCAGCTTGTCGACCTTGTTCTCGAAGCGCTTGTTCAGCTCGTCGATCGAGCTCTCGAACTGCTTGTTGAGAGCCTCGAGGTCGAGCTGGCGCTTGTCGGCCTTGATCGCGATCTGGCGCCACTGGCCGGGCGTGAAGTCGCTCAGCACCTTCTCGGTGATCTTGGTGCCGGCCTTCAGACCCTTCGGGCCGGAGACCGCCGTCTGGTTCAGCACGAGGTCCTTGAGGCGGCCGTAGTAGCTGCGCTCCAGGATCATGCGCTCGTCGTCGCGGTCCTTGGCCAGACGCTCGATCTCGGCGCGCTCGATGGCGAGCGCGCGCTCGTCCTTGTCGACGCCGCGGCGCGAGAAGACGCGCACGTCGACCACCGTGCCGGTGACGCCCGGCGGCACCCGCAGCGATGTGTCGCGCACGTCGGAGGCCTTTTCGCCGAAGATCGCGCGCAGCAGCTTCTCTTCCGGGGTCATCGGCGACTCGCCCTTCGGCGTCACCTTGCCGACCAGGATGTCACCCGGGTTCACCTCGGCCCCGATGTAGACCATGCCCGCCTCGTCGAGGTTGCGCAGCGCGTCCTCGCCGACGTTCGGGATGTCGCGGGTGATCTCCTCCTGGCCCAGCTTGGTGTCGCGGGCCATCACCTCGAACTCCTCGATGTGGATCGAGGTGAAGACGTCATCGCGCACGATGCGCTCGGAGATCAGGATCGAGTCCTCGAAGTTGTAGCCCTGCCACGGCATGAAGGCGACCAGCACGTTGCGGCCGAGCGCCAGCTCGCCGAGGTTGGTCGACGGGCCGTCGGCGATGATGTCGCCGGCCGCCACCTCGTCGCCCACCTTCACCAGCGGGCGCTGGTTGATGCAGGTGTTCTGGTTCGAGCGCTGGAACTTCAGCAGGTTGTAGATGTCCACCGCCTGCTCGCCGTGCGACGTCTCCTCGGTGACACGGATGACGATGCGGGTGGCGTCGACCTGGTCGACCACGCCGGCGCGGCGCGCACCGATGGCGACGCCCGAATCGCGCGCGACGGTGCCTTCCATGCCGGTGCCGACCAGCGGCGCCTCGGACTGCAGCAGCGGCACCGCCTGGCGCTGCATGTTGGAGCCCATCAGCGCGCGGTTGGCGTCGTCGTTCTCGAGGAACGGGATCAGCGCCGCGGCCACCGAAACCAGCTGCTTCGGCGACACGTCGATGAAGTCGATCTGGTCGCGCATCGCCATGAGATACTCTCCGCCGCGACGGCACGAGATCAGGTCGTCGACGAAGCGGCCGTTCTTGTCGAGCTCGGCATTGGCCTGGGCGATGGTGTAGCGGCCCTCCTCCATGGCGGAGAGGTAGCGCACCTCGTCGGTCACCTTGCTGTTCTCGACCCGGCGGTAGGGGCTCTCGATGAAGCCGTACTGGTTCACGCGGGCATAGGTCGCCAGCGAGTTGATGAGGCCGATGTTCGGGCCTTCCGGCGTCTCGATCGGGCAGATGCGGCCGTAGTGCGTCGGGTGCACGTCGCGCACCTCGAAGCCGGCACGCTCGCGGGTCAGGCCGCCCGGCCCGAGGGCCGAGAGGCGCCGCTTGTGGGTGATCTCCGACAGCGGGTTGGTCTGATCCATGAACTGCGAGAGCTGCGAGGAGCCGAAGAATTCGCGCACCGCCGCCGCCGCCGGCTTGGCATTGATCAGGTCGTGCGGCATCACGGAGTCGATCTCGACCGAGGACATGCGCTCCTTGATCGCGCGCTCCATGCGCAGCAGGCCCAGGCGGTACTGGTTCTCCATCAGCTCGCCGACCGAGCGCACCCGGCGGTTGCCGAGGTGGTCGATGTCGTCGATCTCGCCGCGGCCGTCCTTCAGCTCCACCAGGATCTTCAGGATCGCCAGCATGTCTTCCTTGCGCAGGGTGCGCACCTGGTCGTCCGTCTCGAAGCCGAGGCGGGCGTTCATCTTCACGCGACCGACGGCCGAGAGGTCGTAGCGCTCGGAGTCGAAGAACAGGCCGTTGAACATCGCTTCCGCCGTCTCCAGCGTCGGCGGCTCGCCGGGACGCATGACGCGGTAGATGTCGATCAGCGCTTCCTCGCGCGAGGTGTTCTTGTCAACCGCCAGGGTGTTGCGGATGTAGGCGCCGACGTTGATGTGGTCGATGGCGAGCAGCGAGATCTCCTTCGCGCCGGCCTCGACGAGGGTCTTCAGCAGCGATTCGCTCAGCTCGTCGCCCGCCTCGGCGATCACCTCGCCGGTGTCCTCGTTGATGAAATCCGTCGAGATGTAGCTGCCGACCAGCTGCTCGTCGGTGACGAAGACGCTCTTCAGGCCGCCCTCGACCAGCTTCTTGGCGAGCCGGGGGGTGATCTTCTGGCCGGCCTCGGCGACCGCCTCGCCGGACTTGGCGTCGATCAGGTCCTGCGCCAGCTTCACGCCGCGCATGCGCTCGGCATCGAAGGGAGTCGCCCAGCCGTTGCCGGAGCGCTTGTAGACGACGTGCTCGTAGAAATAGTCGAGGATGTCCTCGGGCGTCATGCCCTGGGCCTCGTGCGGCTCGAGGGCCTGGCCCTCCTTGGCGCGCTCGGCGCGCAGCGCCTGGGTCTCGCCCGAATCGAGCGCCAGCAGCAGCGTCGTCGCCGGCAGCTTGCGGCGGCGGTCGATGCGCACGTAGACGAGGTCCTTGGCGTCGAACTCGAAGTCGAGCCAGGAGCCGCGATAGGGGATCACCCGGGCGGCGAAGAGGTACTTGCCCGAGGAGTGCGTCTTGCCGCGGTCGTGGTCGAAGAACACGCCCGGGCTGCGGTGCATCTGCGAGACGATGACGCGCTCGGTGCCGTTGATCACGAAGGTGCCGTGACGGGTCATGAGCGGCATGTCGCCCATGTAGACGTCCTGCTCCTTGATGTCGCGGATGGAGCGCGAGCCGGTGTCCTCGTCGACGTCCCACACGACCAGGCGCAGGGTCACCTTCAGCGGCGCGGCGAAGGTCATGCCGCGCTGCTGGCACTCCTCCACGTCGTACTTCGGCTCTTCCAGCTCGTAGCGCACGAACTGCAGTTCCGCCCGCTCCGAGAAGTCCCGGATCGGGAAGACGGAGGTGAAGACCTCCTGCAGGCCCGTGTTGCTCCGCTGCGCCATCGGGATGCCGAGCTGCAGAAACTGATCGTAGGAGGTCTTCTGGACCTCGATCAGGTTCGGCATTTTGGCAACCTCGGCGATCTTGCCGAAGTTCTTGCGGATGCGCTTGCGGGCAATCAGGGAATTCGCCATGTGTCGTCGTGTCCTCGTTCGCGTCGCTGGGCCGAACGCTCTCGGCCTTGCGTTCGTCCTTCCTGCCGGACCCCCAGCCTTGGTCCGGCAACGGAGATCTTGTTCTTCTGCGGCCCGATCTCCCTGGGCCTTACGGACTTCTGTCGCCGCCGATCCCCGGTCCCGCCCCTTCAGGACCTCGGCGCGGCACGGCGCCTCTCAGCGACGCCGATAGCCGGCGCGGCGAGCCCCACCTGGGGGCCCGCCGGCCGGTACCGCACTGCAATCGCAGACCGCCAAGCTACTTGAGCTCGACCGTCGCGCCGGCTTCTTCCAGCTTCTTCTTGATCTGCTGGGCCTCGTCCTTGCTGACGCCTTCCTTGACCGGCTTCGGCGCACCTTCGACGAGATCCTTCGCCTCCTTGAGGCCGAGCCCGGTGATGGCGCGCACCTCTTTGATGACGTTGATCTTCTTGTCGCCGGCCGAGGCCAGGATGACGTTGAACTCGGTCTGCTCGGCAGCAGCCGCGCCGCCCTCGGCCGGAGCCGCGGCAGCCGCCACGGCAACCGGGGCCGCCGCGGAGACGCCCCAGGTTTCTTCCAGCTTCTTGGCCAGCTCGGCGGCCTCAATCACGGTGAGCTTGGACAGCTCATCAACCAGTTTATCCAGATCAGCCATTTTCCATTTCTCCTAGGCTTGAACTTCTCGTCTCTGACGAGGCTTACGCGGCCTCTCCCTGAGAGCTGTAAGCACTGAGCACACGAGCGAGCTGAGCCGCCGGCGCCTGCACCACGCCCGCCACCTTGGTGGCCGGAGCCTGCAGGAGCCCGATCAGCTTGCCGCGCAGCTGGTCGAGCGACGGCAGAGTGGCCAGAGCCTGGATCGCATTGGCGTCCAGCTGGGTCTCTCCCATCGCGCCGCCCACGATGATCAGCTTTTCGTTCGCCTTGGCGAACGAGACGCAGACCTTCGCCGCCGCCACCGGATCGACCGACACGGCAACCGCCGTCGGCCCGGTGAACAGCTCTTTCAGCGCTTCGTACTTCGTGCCCTCGAGGGCAAGACGCGTGAGCCGATTCTTCGTCACCTTGTAGCTGGCACCAGCGTCGCGCATCTTCCGCCGCAGGTCGGAAACCTCGGCCACCGTCATGCCCGACTGCTGGGTCACGATGATGAGGTTCGTCTCCGCGAAGGTCTGATGCAGACTGGCGACCAGCTCTTCCTTTTGAGATCGGTCCACGAGTCACTTCCGCTCAACTTGGCCGGCCCCTCCCAAGGTCGCGAGACCCGAAGATGAACCGTCCGGTTCCAACGAGGACCACCGGCAAACGGCCGGTGGTCCGGCTCGCCTGTCCCGGAAGTTCAAGCCTCTCGGCCGCCGCGCGGGCGGCGACCGTGAAACCCGTTGCTCCCGTCTATGCAGGCCCTTGAAGGCTTAAGCCGGGGCTGCCCCCGGCACCTGCAGTCTCGGACAGGTCGGACGACGGCTCTCGCCGCCGCCCCATCCCGGCCGCCTCCCGCGAGGGAAACGGCCGGAAAACCCTTGATCGGCGTCCGCGCCCTCAGGCGTGGATGCTGCCGATCTCCACGCGCACGCCCGGCCCCATGGTCGAGGACAGGGAAATGCGCTTGATGTACGTGCCCTTCGCCCCGCTCGGCTTGGCGCGCGAGATGGCGTCGACGAAGGCGCGGATGTTCTCCACCAGCGCGTCCTCGCCGAAGCTCGTCTTGCCGACGCCGGCGTGCACGATGCCCGCCTTCTCGACGCGGAACTCCACCTGGCCGCCCTTCACCGCCTTGATGGCGCCGGCGACGTCGGTGGTCACGGTGCCGAGCTTCGGGTTCGGCATCAGGCCGCGCGGGCCCAGCACCTTACCGAGGCGGCCGACCACCGGCATCATGTCCGGGGTGGCGATGCAGCGGTCGAAATCGATCGCGCCGGCCTGGATCTTCTCGGCCAGGTCGTCGGCGCCGACCAGGTCGGCACCGGCCTTCTGGGCCTCCTCGGCCTTGGGGCCCTTGGCGAAGACCGCCACGCGCACCGACTTGCCGGTGCCGTGCGGCAGCGCCACGACGCCGCGCACGTTCTGGTCGGCATGGCGCGGGTCGACGCCCAGGTTCATGGCGATCTCGACCGTCTCATCGAACTTCGCGCTGGCGGCGGCCTTGATCTTCTTCACCGCCTCGGCCAGCTCGTAGGCAGCCTTGCGATCGATGTTCTCGTAGGCGGACTTCAGCCGCTTGCTGTGCGATCCCATGGCCCTACTCCGTCACATCGATGCCCATCGAGCGCGCCGAGCCCATGATGATGCGGGAGGCAGCGTCGATGTCGTTTGCGTTCAGGTCCTTCATCTTCGCCTCGGCGATCTCGCGGACCTGCGCCATGGTAACCGTGCCGACCTTGTCGCGATTCGGCACCTTGGAGCCCTTGGCCACCTTGGCGGCCTTGCGCAGGTACCAGCTCGCCGGCGGCGTCTTGGTCTCGAAGGAGAACGAGCGATCCGAGTAGGCGGTGATGATCACCGGCGTCGGCGTGCCCTGCTCCATGCCCTGCGTGGCCGCGTTGAAGGCCTTGCAGAACTCCATGATGTTGAGACCACGCGAACCCAGAGCGGGACCCACCGGCGGCGAGGGGTTCGCCTGTCCGGCCGGGATCTCCAGCTTCACGTAGCCTGAGATCTTCTTTGCCACTTTACTATCCCTTTCCTCTATTTAGGGTTTGCGGTGCGGCGCCACCAGTGGGCTTGTGCGATGGATCGCCTCCCGCAGGCCCGGACCACCCGGCCCGGGCAACCAAAATCCCTTACAGCTTCTCGACCTGCGAGTACTCCAGCTCGACCGGCGTGGAGCGCCCGAAGATCGACACCGCCACCTTCAGGCGGGCGCGCTCCTCGTCGACTTCCTCCACCAGGCCGTTGAACGAGGTGAAGGGGCCGTCGGCCACCCGCACCTGCTCGCCGATCTCGAACACGATCGACGGCTTCGGCCGCTCGACGCCTTCCTGCACCTGCTTCAGGATGCGCTCGGCCTCCTTGGCCGAGATCGGCGTCGGCTTGCGGTTGCCGAGGAAGCCGGTCACCTTCGGCGTGTTCTTCACCAGGTGCCAGGTCTCGTCGGTCATCTCCATGCGCAGCAGGACATAGCCGGGGAAGAACTTGCGCTCCGCGTTCACCTTCTGGCCGCGGCGCATCTCCACCACCTCTTCGGTCGGCACCAGGACCTGCTCGAAGAAGTCTTCCATGCCCTTCTGCTGCGCCTGCTCGCGGATGCTCTCCGCCACCTTCTTCTCGAAGCCGGAGTAGACGTGCAGCACGTACCAATGCATCGCCATGGGCTCAGCTCCCCAACCCGAGAACCTGGCGCACGCCCCACGCCAGGCCGAGATCGACCAGCATGAAGAAGACCGCAGCGAGGGCCACCATGATGAACACCATGATGGTGGTCACCGTGGTCTCCTTCTTTGTCGGCCAGGTCACTTTCTTGACCTCGCCGATCACCTCGCGGACATACTGGGCCGGGTTGATCGTTGCCATCGGGTTGAACTGCTTCCTGACTACGCCTAAACCGCGCCGAAGCGCGGTCGTTGATCTCTTGCTCGCTCTCGCGCGGACCTGCCGTCCTAGCTGGCAGGAGTGGAGGGGCTCGAACCCCCAACCCCCGGTTTTGGAGACCGGTGCTCTACCAGTTGAGCTACACTCCTAAACGCCTGCTGCCGGGACGCCCGCTGCCGGCGTGCCGCGGGAGCCCGGCGGGCGCCCGCGGAACCCCGAAGCCGCTTACTTCTGAATGCTGGCGACGACGCCGGCGCC
>Ga0207773_100861_pt1 | contig 10247 bp, 8 predicted proteins | sample TtaePargueraPR_2_FD_187281 | JGI IMG/M metagenome (GOLD analysis project Ga0207773, IMG submission 187281) | Aerobic enrichment media microbial communities from Bioluminiscent Bay, La Parguera, Puerto Rico - Tt and M1 (3) (SPAdes) | ecosystem: Environmental > Aquatic > Marine > Unclassified ...
GGTTCCAAGCTCGGTTTCAATTGCAGAAACAACAATGCGGGGATGCTTTGCCATCATCAGTGCCGAATCAAACCTATCGGCAAGGTCCGCCATCTCGGTCGATGACTTAAGCGGGTTTTGCGGCGACACCAGCCACCAGACCGCATCAAGCTGTAGGCGTTTCAACGCTTCGAGCGATATATGAAGGTGACCTTCATGGGCGGGATTGAACGACCCGCCCAACAGGCCGACCCGTGGTGGGGCCGCATGTGATCTGGGGGCAGATGACGTCATGGACGGGTCTGACCGTTACCACGAACAATGTATTTGTAGCTGGTCAGCTGTTCGACTCCGACCGGGCCACGAGCATGCAGCTTGCCGGTCGAAATGCCGATCTCGGCCCCCATGCCAAATTCGCCACCATCGGCGAACTGGGTTGATGCGTTTACGATGACGATTCCGGAATCCACCCCGTTGAGGAAGGTGGCCGTTGCGGTGGCGTTTTCGGCAATGATGGCATCGGTATGGTGCGATCCGAACGTGTTGATGTGATCAACCGCCTCTTGCACACCCGACACAACCTTGATCGACACAATCGCATCAAGATATTCGGTGACCCAATCGTCGGCCGTGGCCGGTTTGATGCGACCATCAATCGCCTGTGCGGTTTCATCCCCGCGAAGTTCGCAGCCCTTGGCAACCAGTGCCTCGGAAATGCGGGGCAACAGACGGCCTGCGACCGAACTATCGATCAGGATGGTTTCCGTCGCACCGCAAATCCCGACGCGGCGCATCTTGGCATTGACGACAATGTCGACCGCCTTTTGCGGATCGGCGCTGGCATGGACATAGGTGTGGCAAAGCCCTTCCAGATGCTTGAACAGCGGAATGCGGCTTTCATCCGTGATACGCGAAATCAGTGACTTGCCCCCGCGCGGGACGATGACATCGATGTAATCCGACAGTTTCAGCATTTCGCCAACGGCGGCGCGATCCGTTACCGGGATCATTTGAAGGGCATCTTCGGGAAGGCCCGCTTCACGGATGCCAGCCACCATGCAGTCAAAGATTGCACGCGATGAGTGGAAGCTCTCAGACCCACCACGCAGGATGGCGGCATTACCCGATTTGATGCACATCGCACCGGCATCGGCTGTCACGTTCGGGCGGCTCTCATAGATGATACCAATCACGCCAAGCGGGACGGATACGCGCGCGATATCAAGGCCGTTATGTTCCGGGCTCCAGCGCGCAAGCTCACGACCGACGGGATCGGGCAGCTCGGCAACGGCCTCAATACCCTTGGCAATGCCTTCGATGCGATCAGAATCCAGTGCCAAACGGTCCAGCAAGGCTGCCGTCAGGCCCTTGGCGCGACCGGCTTCCATGTCTTTTGCGTTGGCGGCAAGGATGGTATCTGCTTTTTCGCGCAGTTTGGCGGCTGCGGCCTTAAGGGCGGCTTCCTTTGGCTCGGCCGGGACCTGTGCGAGTTCGAGTGCCGCCTTGCGGGCCTTGATTCCCATATCGTGCATCAGTGCTGCGATATCCTGGCTTTCGATACTGGCAAGCGCCGTCATGGTCCTGGTTCCGTTCCTGTAATTCTGGCCAGTGCAAAACGCACTTGGCCAATTGTTCTGAGATTTTATCAACAAATTGGCAAAATAGACATCAAACCGGCTATCTGCAATGTCCTTGAGTGGACAAAGCGTGCTGAATGCTTGCCAAATAGTGCGTAGCGGTCCATCTGTTGATGACACAAAGAGATGACATGCCGTGCACATACCGCAATGCTGCCCGGTTGCTGATTGGGGATAAGGTTTTGAAAAATATGGGTTCCGATCAACCGACTGCGCGTGCAGAGTTCGGCGTTGTGAAGACGTTCCTGCCCTATTTGTGGCCGCGAGGCGAGTTTGAACTCAAGGTGCGTGTTGTTCTGGCTCTGCTGTTTCTGGTCGGGGCCAAGGTGGCAAACGTCTATATCCCGGTGCTGTATAAATACGCGGTTGATGCACTTGGCGGTGGTGATAAGGCCGGTGATGCTGCGGCAAATGCCGCCCAGTCGGGATCAACAGATACCACAGCCCTGATTGTCGTGCCGGTGGCACTGATTGTCGGTTATGGCCTTGTGCGGATTCTGGTTTCGGCCTTTGGTGAGATGCGCGATGCGGTCTTTGCCAAGGTGGCCCAGCGCGCCATTCGCAGATCCGCCTTAAGCGTTTTTGAGCACCTGCATGGTTTGTCACTGCGCTTCCATCTGGACCGTCAGATGGGCGGGCTTTCGCGTGCGATTGAACGCGGGGTGAAGGGCATTGAATTTCTTTTGTCCTTCATGCTGTTTAACATCCTGCCGACCTTGCTTGAGATCTTCATGGTCTCGATCATCCTGTGGGCGCTTTATGATGTCTGGTTTGCGCTGATCACATTTACCACCATCGTGATCTATATCGTCTTCACGCTGGTGGTGACCGAATGGCGTATGAAGTTCCGTCGCGAAATGAACAAGCGCGATGACGAGGCCAATACCAAGGCCATCGACAGTCTGATCAACTATGAAACCGTCAAATATTTCAACAACGAAGCCCATGAATCGACCCGCTATGACAAGGCGCTCCGGGGCTACGAAGTTGCCGCTGTGCAGTCGCAAGTCTCGCTTTCCAAACTCAATGTCGGGCAGGGCGCGATCATTGCGGTCGGCCTTGTTCTGAACATGCTGCTGGCCGCCCAGGGGGTTAAGGACGGCACCATGACGGTGGGTGACTTCGTTTTGGTGAACACCTATTTGCTGCAGCTTTACATGCCGCTCAACTTCCTTGGGTTTGTCTATCGACAGATCAAGCAGTCGCTGACCGATATGGAGCGGATGTTCTCGCTTCTGGATGTCGAAAAGGAAGTCGAAGACAAGTCGAGTGCCAAAAGCCTTGCCTGTGATGCGGCAACCGTCCGGTTTGAAGATGTGCATTTCTCCTACAACCCGGATCGCAAGATCCTTAAGGGGGTCAGCTTTGAAGTGCCGGCGGGCAAAACCGTTGCCGTGGTCGGGCCAAGCGGGGCGGGCAAATCGACCCTGACGCGGCTGATGTTCAGGTTTTATGATGTGTCGGGCGGCAAGATCACGATTGATGGACAGGATATCCGCGATGTGACGCAAAACTCGCTTCGTCGCGAGATTGGCATCGTGCCCCAGGATACCGTCCTGTTTAACGATACCATTGCCTATAACATTTCCTATGGCCGGCCCGGTTCGGAGCAGGGCGAAATCGAAAATGTTGCCAAGCTTGCCAGCATCGACGGCTTTATCGCAGGCCTTCCCGAAGGCTTCAAAACCATGGTTGGCGAAAGAGGCCTGAAACTTTCGGGCGGGGAAAAGCAACGTGTGTCGATTGCGCGTATGTTGCTCAAACGTCCGAAAATCATGATTTTTGACGAAGCTACATCTGCCCTTGATACCCGTACCGAAAAGGATATCCAGCAGGCGCTTCGTGAAGTATCGCGCGGGCATACCACCCTGATTATTGCGCACAGATTGTCCACCGTGATTGATGCCGATGAAATCATCGTGCTGCGCGATGGGCAGGTGGCCGAACGTGGCCGCCATCAGGAATTGCTGGATCGTGATGGCCTTTATGCCGAGATGTGGGCCCAGCAACAGGAAATCCGTGAGGCCGAGGAAGTTCTGGCCCATGCGGGAGAAATTCTTGGCTGATCTTTCCACAGTATTCGGGCGGTTGTCTAAGGCAAGCGCCCGAATACTGTGGAGCTATCAAGTAACCATAATGCTGTGCTGATGGTGATAAAGGACAGCGATGTGGCAGCCATCAGGGATGCGGCGCCCATTGCTTCGTGCCCGTAGCGCTGACAATAGATCGGGTAGACGCTAAACATCGGGGCACAGGCATAACCGACGGCAGCGATCTTCATCACCGGATCAAGATCGGGGACAAGGCCCAGCAAAAGGAAAATGATCAAGGGGTGCAGCACAAGTTTGCCAAACACGATGCGCGCCATGTCGAAACGCAAACCGCGCAGTTTGAGCCCAACAAGCCCGCCACCGATGACAAACAGTGCCACCGGGCCGGACGCCGAGGCCAGCATATCAATCACCGAAAAGATCGGACCGGGCAATGTGATCCCGGAGATCGAAATGCTCATTCCGATCACGATGGCGACAATGATCGGATTGCGTGCAAGCCGGGTAAAGGTCTTGCGCAGAATTTGCCAACGACTAGTGCCCTCTGCCTCGGCACTATCGCCCAGTATCAGGGTTAGTGGCGTGATAACCAGATTTTCGATGATAAAGCAAAGTGCCAGTGCAATACCCGCCGTCGGACCAAGTAGTTGCAGAACAATCGGATAGCCGATAAAGCCGCTGTTCGACATCGACATGCCCATACCCTGCAGGGCAGCATTCTGTTGGCTTTTCTTGACGATCAATCGGGCAAAGAAATAGCCCAGCGCAAACACGATCAAGGACCCGCTGCCATATGCCGCCAGATAGTTGGTGTCGAACACCTTATTGATGTCATGGGCAATCAAGGTGCGGATCAAAAGGCATGGCAAGGCAAAGTTGATCACAAATGCCCCCATGCCACGTGCGACCGTTTGCGCAACGATGTTGCGATAGACGGCGATATAGCCAATGGCGATGATCAGGAATATCGGCAATGTAACGGCAAGGATATCAAGCATCTGGGCCAGAGGCTTTCATTGTGGTAAGGCCTTCATCAGCTAGCCCCCTATTGGTCCAAGGTCAAGAAACAGAATGATTTCAAACATGAACCAAACGGTAATGGATTGGCCAGAAGGACTGGATGGCAATAGTTTTTCCGGGGTGGCCCGGCTTGCGAATGTGTCTCCACGTGGGGCACGGGCCGCCGAAATTCTTAAGCGTCACCGGCTACTTGATTGTTTGGTGGCGTATCAGCCCGAGGTTGTCGGGACCTTGCCGCTTGCGATTGATACCTCGGAATCTGACATTGATATCCTGTGCAACGTCCCTGATTTGGCGGCGTTTTCTGAATTTTCAGACCGGGTTTTTGGTCATTTTGACGGGTATAATCTCCACCTGCGTCCTGCAACCAGCCATGTCGCGGCAGCATTGGTTGTCCGATTTGAGTGTGACGGGCTGCCTGTCGAAATCTTCGCCACTAATTGTCCGACACGGTCGCAATACGGTTTTGTCCATATGCTGATTGAGGCGAGGATACTATTTGTGATGGGGGATGAATTTGCCCGTCAGGTGAGGGAACTGAAGCAGTCAGGCATCAAGACCGAACCGGCCTTTGCGAAGCTTTTGGGATTGTTTGGAGATCCCTATATGGAACTGGCTGAACTTGTCAGTCTTTCGCCGTCACAGCTTTGCCAACGGCTCGGTATCAGTGGGAACTAGGTTTCCGCGATCACCTGATCACCGACAGTAATTGTGCCACCCGCGATCACGCGACAGGTCACACCACCTCGCCAGTCTGGTCTCAAAGCTTCTTGCAGTCCCATGGCAACCGCATCCATGCGATTGCACGGGTCTGTCTCACCGGTAATTTCAAACACCACGTCACCGATTGAGAGTTTGCTGCCTTTGCTGCGTGGCAAGGCAATCCCGCACACAAAAAGGTTGGCGCGGCGTTCGGTCCAGTGAATGTCATCTTGGCCAATTTCCTGGCATGCCGCCTGCCAGTCTTCTTCGGCCAGAATGGTGACCTGACGTCGGCGCAGCTTGCCGCGAAAATCCCCGTCGATACCAAGCTCGGTTGTGACTGAAACACTTTCAAGACTTTCCATCGGGGCGCGCGGGCGTGCTTTGCGTGCGATACCTACAAGTTCGGCTTTATCGATCATTCAGGTCTTCCATTGACCGGAGATCACCCAGCGACCTGCAAAGTTTTCCGGCACCAGAATGGTCTGGCGCGGCGTGCCACTTTCATCAAGATCAGGATAATCGGTGGTGTAATGCAGCCCCCGACTTTCGCGACGCCACAGGGCAGATTGAATGATCAGCTTGGCAACGACCGAAAGGTTACGCAGTTCGAGAAGGTCATTGGTGACACGGAAATTGCCGTAATATTCATCGATTTCCGATAGCAGCAAATCAACACGGTGCTGAGCGCGTTGCATGCGCTTGGTGGTGCGGACAATGCCGACAAAGTCCCACATCACGTTGCGCAGCTGTTCCCAGTTATGGGCAACAATGACTTCTTCGTCGGAATCCGTGATGCCGGTTTCATCCCAGTCCGGGATCGGTTTGAAAAGGTCCTCGACCGGCAGTGCTTCGATAATGTCCTTTGCCGCCGCTTCGCCAAACACAAGGCATTCCAGAAGCGAGTTTGATGCCAGTCGGTTCGCGCCATGCAACCCGGTGCCTGCACATTCACCAATGGCATAAAGCCCGGTCAGGTCGGTACGCCCGCGCAAATCGGTCAGCACCCCGCCGCAGGTATAATGGGCCGCCGGAACAACCGGGATCGGTTGCTGGGTCATGTCGATGCCATAGCTCAGGCAATTTTCATAGATTGTCGGGAAGTGCTCCTTGATGAAATCTGCCCCCTTGTGGGTGATATCAAGATAGACACAATCCGCGCCCAGACGTTTGAGTTCATGGTCAATCGCGCGCGCGACAATATCACGCGGGGCCAGTTCGCCACGTTCATCAAACCGGTCCATAAAACGGGTCCCGTCGGGCAGCAGCAATTTGCCGCCTTCACCACGTACGGCTTCGGAAATCAGGAAGGATTTGGCTTGCGGATGATAAAGACAGGTTGGGTGGAACTGGCTGAATTCCATATTCATCACGCGGCAACCCGCGCGCCAAGCCATGGCAATGCCATCCCCCGTCGAGCCATCCGGGTTGGAGGTAAAGCGGTAAACCTTGCTCGCGCCGCCGGTCGCAAGGATCACGGTGCGCGCATTGAATGATTTGACCTTTCCGCTACCAAGATCAAGCGCATAGGCCCCGATGCAACGGCGGCCTTCGCCACCGAATTTGCGATCGGTCACCAGATCAATCGCCAGATAGTTTTCAAAAACATCAATGTTCGGATGATTGACCGCCTGCCCCTGAAGCGTCGTCTGAACCGCACGCCCGGTGGCATCCGCCGCATGCACAATGCGCCGATGACTGTGACCTCCTTCGCGGGTCAGGTGGAACGGCTGATTATTATCGCCATTGGGGTCGCGGGTCAGTTGAATGCCCAGTTCATCAAGCCAGGCAATTGCCTTTGGCGCATTGGTGGCGACGAATTCGACGGTTTCGCGTTTGCAAAGGTCGGCCCCTGCAACCAGTGTATCACGCACGTGGTTTTCGATGCTGTCAGCGGCATCAAGCACGGCGGCAATACCGCCTTGTGCCCAGTTGGTCGATCCATCATCGATCTTCCCCTTGGAAAGAACAGCGACTTTTACATGTGGGGCAAGTTTGAGTGCCGTGGACAAACCGGCAGCACCGCTGCCGATAATAAGCACATCATACTGGAAAGAATTTTCGGACATTTTTTCCCATCGCTTTCGGGCGGTGCCAGATGGCGGAAACTGGCGCGGTGGCGTCAACATCGGGCTCCGAACAGAGGCGCAGAATAGGACTGCTTTTAGCCAATCTCAAACATATTTGTCTGAAATGGTGTGATGATTCCTGTCTGCCTATGTCAGATTTATTGCGCGTTGCTTGCAAATGGCCGCCAAGCAGACAGATTAAAAAGGACCACCCAACACCAACCAGGGGAGTTTGCTGTGGGCAATTCTGCGCACAAGGAGACGGTTTATCGCGGTGGATGTCATTGCGGCGATGTCCGTTATGAAGTTCACGGGCCGATTGACGATGCGGTGATGTGTCACTGCGAACTGTGTCGCAAGCTGCATGGACATGTCAGCTCTTATGCCCGCTTTGACCGCCATCATCTGAAACTGGCCAAGGATGACGGGCTGCGGTGGTATCGCATGCCCGATAAAACCGATCGCGGATTTTGCAAGGAATGCGGCACCGCCCTGTTCTGGCGCCCTGTGCGCAACGACAATATGGCACTGATGCCCGGAACTCTTGATGATACAAAGGGTATGACCACAGTCGGGCAGATTTATTGCGCGGACAAAGGGGATTATTATCCGCTTGATCCGGCAATTCCCCAACATGATCAATCAGACAAGGCCGACAACGCCGCCGTTGCCGATCAATCCTGATCGGTAACTCCGGGCACCTTTATCCAGGTCAGCTCGTGCTTATTGTTATATAGATGCACGACCTTTGATCCGGGGATATCGGCAAACTGGGTGATCGCGGAATAGTCCGTATCGCCCTGCAATTTGATGGTGCAGATGAAATTGGTCGCCATCCCGGCATCCATCCACTGATTGACCAGCGTAAACAGGCGATCCGGATAGCAGATCACGTCCGAGCACAGCCAATCAATATAGCCGATTTCTTCCGGGTTAAGGCCAAAGGCACTTTCCTGTCTGAAATCAACGCGCGGCAGATTGGCAATCTTGGCATCCAGCTGGGCCTTGTCGATGGAAATCACATCGGTGCCAAATTCATGCAAAACCCAGGTCCAGCCACCCGGGCTTCCGCCCAGATCCATGGTGCGATCACCGGCCTGCGGATAGGCGCCAAGCCGGGTGAAGGCTTCCCACAGTTTGAGGTAGGCACGGTTGGGTGGGGTTACCTTGTCTTCTTCAAATTCGACCTCGCCGTTTTTCCACGGGCTGGAACAATCGGCGGTGGCAATGATGGTATCGGGATCAATCAGCGTCCAGGAGCCAAGCGGTGCGGTCGGGGCGGGTTCACCAAATACCTGACGTTTGGCCGACACGTGCGGCAAATGCCCTTCGATCAGTTTGGCACGCGAAAAATGGTCAAACTTGAATAGTGCCCAGTTACGCTGATTGAATTTCAGAAGTTTGGCAGCCCCCTTGATCGACGGGATGGCAATGCGCACCGGATTGCGCCAGACATTCTGTGCCCAGAAAACCCGCCGTTCCGGACCGGCGGCAAACATCAACCGGTCATGGCGTTCAATGACGTCGCCAAGTTCGGCTTCAAGTTGATCCTCAAAGCCGACAGGGGCGAGGTAGCCGGTGGCATCCATCGGCTCAATCACGGCATCAACGCCGTCCGGGGTATCGAATGTCTGTGTGTTTTCCATCATCGGCCTGCTTTTACGCGGTTTTGACCCAATAAAAAAGCGGGAAAGCTGCATGACAGCTTTCCCGCCCGTGATTGTCGAGAAGTGAGACAACAGATCAGAATTTGTCAGCCTGAACCAGACCGTCGATCAGGATAACCTTGGTCGGATCGCCCTTGATGCCAAAGTCATTGTCGTTGATCATCGCAAGCGCGCCGTCACCCATGATGGCAAGGCCTTCAAGCTTGTTCGGTGCCTCCGGGTAGTCCGCGCTGTCAAAACGAAGTGTCTTGGAAACTGCAACCAGACTGATGCTATCAAGGTCGTTTTGCTGTTCCAGAGTCGGGCTGGTTGACATGTCATCCCAGCGGGTGGCCAGGATGTTGGTTGCACCTTTCAGTTCAACTTCATGCAGCTTGGTGGTTTTGTCGGTGCGTTCGAGAACCAGAAGGCGATCATTACCAAGCGCCAGAACTTCGGAAATACGCGGTGCGTTCTGTTTCTTGGACGGATCGTTACGGAAGGTCTGCGGGTCATCCAACTGATAGATATATTCACCGCTCAGCTTTGACGCTGCGCGATCATAAACGAACAGCCGGGTGTTCTTGGCCGCCTTGTAGGCATCGGCATCAGGGTTGGCCAGCGGGTTCTGCACCATGAAGTACAGTTTGCTCTCATCTGGCGATACCGCCATGGATTCAATGCCGCGGTTGGTCTGGCGTTTGACCAGAATGGCCGGAAGCCCACCTGTGACTTTATAAGCCGCACCTTCGAAATCCTTTTCAGAACCGGCCGGAACGATACGTTCAATGACGGTGCCATCCGCTGCCGCATGAAGGATGGACGGACCGTTTTCTTCGCCAATCCAATAGGAACCATCGCTCAGGCGAATAATACCTTCGGCATCGATTGAGGACACCGACTGTTCCAGCGGATTGCCATTCGCGTCGACCGGTTTTTCGGTTTTGGCAACGGTCAGCTTGTTTGTAAGGCCAGTAAGGGGTACGCCGTTCTGATCCTTGAGCGTAATGACGTCCTTGATGTCAAAGCTGCCATCGTCATTGAGGAAGATGGTGTAGATCGACGGTGAGTAATCCGGGGTCGGATAAACGCGGACTTTCTGCCCCTTGCAGACCTGATCGGCCGAAACGCCAAGCACGGTTT
>Ga0207773_100862_pt1 | contig 10240 bp, 11 predicted proteins | sample TtaePargueraPR_2_FD_187281 | JGI IMG/M metagenome (GOLD analysis project Ga0207773, IMG submission 187281) | Aerobic enrichment media microbial communities from Bioluminiscent Bay, La Parguera, Puerto Rico - Tt and M1 (3) (SPAdes) | ecosystem: Environmental > Aquatic > Marine > Unclassified ...
GACGCAGAGCGGGTGCTGCGTCCGCTCTATTCGATGCCGCGCCCGGACGAGGTGGCGTGGCTGGTTGGGCGTCACTACGACATTGGCGAACTGCGCCGCTGTGTCCTCGCCAATCGTGGGTTCAACGACGTCTATCTCCTGGAAACTGCTGAGGACGAGCGATTCGTTCTTCGGCTCGCCAACCGGCGCGCCCGCGAGCTTCAGAACCACGAGTACGAGACGGCCTTTCTCCGCTACCTGGACGGCTATGGCGTCCCTGTCGCCGCGCCTGTCGCCGCGCGCGACGGCCGGCTCTGGAGCAGCGCCGCGCTTGCGGAGGGGGAGCGGACAGCGGTGCTGTTTCGCTATCTCGAAGGTCGCATCGCCCGGCGGGGCTGCAAGGCTGATGCCTCTGCGCAAGGCCGAGTCCTCGGGCAGATTCACGCTGCAGGGCAAGGCTACACCGGTCCCGGGAGCCGGCTGCAGCTCGACGCCCGGCACCTCGTCGAGCTGCCGCTCGCAGCGATCCGCGAACTGCCGGCGCCGCGGCCGGAGGATCGCGCCTTCATCGCGGACTTCGCCGACCGATTGCTGGAACAGCTCAGCTCGAAGAAGCACGATCTGGCGTGGGGTCGCTGCCATGGCGACTGCCACGGCTACAATGCCCACATCGTCGAGGCTGCGGGGGGCAGCAGGTCCGCCTTCTTCTTCGACTTCGATGATGGCGGCCCGGGCTGGCTTGCCTACGACCTCGCGGTCTATCTGTGGAACCGGGCGCTCGATCCCGACACCCTCTCCCAGTGGCCCGCCTTTCTCCGCGGTTACCAAAGCACCCACCCCTTGCCGTCAGCCGACCTCGACGCGACCCTGCTGTTTGTTCCCATACGGCACCTCTGGCTGCTCGGAGAGTACGCTTCGCGCGCCGAGGAGTGGGGCTTGGACAGGCTGTCATCGCAGTGGTTCGCGAGGCAGGTGGATTTCCTGCGCGGGTGGGAAGAAACGCACCTGACGGCGCGGCTGTTCTGAGGGCGCGGGCGGTGCCGCCTGCTCTTGGCTCGTCCTGCCTGTGACAATTGAAACCTTGACCCCTGCGTGCGCAGCGCCAATAACCGCGCTCGCGTCGCTGTGCCGCTGTTCAAGCCTGGGAAGCCCCCGGCGCGGCTCGGCTGTGGGGAGGATTCGATGGAGATCGCCGTCAGACACGCCGTGCCGGAGGACTGGCCGGCGGTTCACGAGATCTTTCAGCAGGATCACGTGCTGGCCGGCACCCAGCGCCTGCCCTATGCGGCGCCGGCGACGATGCAGGCGCGCCTGGCAGCGAAACCCGGACTCATCCAGCTCGTCGCCGAGCTGCCGGTCGACGGCGTCGCCAAGGTCGTCGGCTTCGCCGAGCTCATCACTTTCCCGGAGCATCCGCGCCACCACCACGTGGCCGATCTGAACATGATCGCGGTGCACCAGGACTGGCAGGGCCGGGGCGTCGGCCGACGGCTGATGGCCGCCGTCACCGATCTCGCCGACAACTGGCTGCAGATCCGGCGCGTGCAGCTCATCGCCTGGACCGACAACGCGCATGCGCTGCGGCTGTACGAGGGCTTCGGCTTCGAGCGCGAGGGCGTCATGCCGGAGTTCGCCTTCTACAAGGGCCGCTACATCGACGCGCAGATGATGAGCCGCCTGAAGAGCCGCGCCGGCCACGGCCAGAGCGGACAGTGATCCGATCCGGCGCCGCGGGCGCCGCTTACTTCCCCGCCCCGCCCGCGCCGCGCCCGGGCCGGCGCACGGCTCTCACCTTGCCGCTCCGGCCGCCGCCGCAGAAGTAGGTGTCGCCGCCGTCGGACTCGAGCCCGGAGACGCCGGTGCCGGCAGGCATTTCCAGGGTCTGCAGCACCTCGCCGGTCTGCGGATCGATGCGCCTGAGGTCGCTCTCGTCGTCCTCCCAGGTGCCGTGCCACAGCTCGCCGTCGACCCAGGTCACGCCGGTGACGAAGCGCTTGCTCTCGATGCTGCGCAAGACCTTGCCGGTCTCCGGATCGACCTGGTGAATCTTGCGACCGCGGTAGTCGCCGACCCAGAGCGCGCCCTCGGCCCAGGCGAGGCCTGAGTCGCCGCCGCCCGCGGGCGCGGGAATGGTGGCCAGAACGCGGCCGGTCGCGGGGTCGACCTTCTGGATGCGATCCTCGGCGATCTGGAACAGGTGCTTGCCGTCAAAGGCGGTTCCCGCATGCGCGGCGACATCGAGGGAGCGCACGATCTCCCCGCTCTCGGGATCGAGGGCATTCAGCTTTTCACCCGAGGCGAACCACACATAGCGGCCGTCGAAGGTCACGCCAGCAACGTCGCCGGCGCCGGGAAAGGGGCCATATTCGCGGATGATTTCGGCTGCTGAAGTCTTCGTCATGGTTCTGTTCTCTCGTGATAATGTCGGCTTCTGTGCAAGCTAGTCGCCGGGCAGCGGACCGGGGAGTAACAAGGTTGTCGTAAATCCAGGCAGCGGCGCGGTGGTCCAGCGCCGGGCTCGGCCGCGGCCGAAGGATTGCACCTTGCCGGCGGCCGCGAGGGCCTCGAGGGCGCGCTGCACCGTGCGAGCGCTGGCGCCCAGCGCCAGCGCCAGGGCCGAGCTCGCCCAGGCCTCGCCGTCGGCGAGCAGCGCGATAACGGCGGCGTGGCGCTCGTCCACCGGCGGCACCAGCACCACCACCTCGCCCGCCTCGCAGGGCTCCAGCGCGAAGCCCTGCGGGGTCGCACTCACGCTGGCGAGGCCGCCCACCGCCGCCCGCAGCCGCCCGATCTCCACACGCAGGCGCGCGCGGTGCGACTCGTCCGCCTGGCGGGCCCGGAAGGCACGCTTCAGGAGGGCTTCGCGCGACAGGTCGCCCGGCCAGCTCTCGCCGAGCGCGCGGGCGAGCGCCAGCAGCACCGGCCGCCGGGCGAGCGAGACCGCGCCCTCCGTTCCGCCGCTGCCCGCCAGGTGCTGGCCGACAAGGCCGCGGCAGGCGTCAACCACCAGCGCGCCGGAGGCGAGCACCGCCTCGACCTCCTCCAGCCGGGCCAGCCGCTCCCGGCCGCGCGTGATCAGACGGGCCGCCGGCGCTTCCAGCAGAGCGCGGGCGCCTTCCACCTCGGCCATGAGGGCGGCGATGCCCGACTGGTGCGCCGATCGCGCGGCGCTGTCGAGCGCGCGGCGCGCCGCTCCGGCGCGGACGCGGCGCAGGGCGATGCCTGCGGCGGCTAACTCGTAGGCGGCGCGCAAGGCGGGCGGAAACAGGCCCGGCGGAAAGGATGCGCTGTCCAGCGTGGCCAGGGTGCGCTCCGCCTCGTCGAGCCGCCCGATCAGCAGCAGGCGGCGGGCTTCCAGGTGGCACGCATGGGCGGCGTTCACCCTGTCGCCGTGCCGCTCCAGGGTCGCCCGCGCCGCTGCCAGCGCCTTCGGCGGCCAGCCCAGGTCGCGCGACACCAGGGCGATCTCCGCTTCGGCGACGATGCAGCGCGCGCGGGGCACGGGCGCCCGCGCGCCGAAGGCACGGGCCGCACGGCGCAGCAGGTCCTTGGCGCGGTCGTAGTCGCCGAGCTGCGCCATGGCGATGCCGCGCAGCGCGAGGGCGTGCGCGTCCTCGCGCAGACCGACCCGCTTCAGCACGCCCAGCAGGTCGCCGGCGGCCAATGCCCGTGCGGCAGCGGTGATCAGCGAGTCCACGGGAATCCCGACACGATTGTCACTCTCGCCCTCTGATGGCCGGCCCTAGCTTGCCTTTCACACGACAGCCAAAGAGGACCGGCAGTTCTGCCGTCGGTCGACCGAAAAGGAGCATAGCCAATGATTACCGTATCCGCTTTCAACAACGTTCCGGACTTCGCCAAGGGCCTGGTGCGCGATCTGCGCGTGCGTTGGGCCCTGGAAGAAGCTGGTCTTCCCTACCGGACCCGGCTGCTCGAACAGGGCGACCAGGACAAGCCAGAGTATCGCGCACTGCAGCCGTTCGGGCAGGTGCCCATTTTCGAGGAAGACGGGCTGGTCCTGTTCGAATCGGGCGCCATTGTCCTGCATATCGCCGAGCGTTCGGAATCGCTCCTGCCGACAGAGCCGGCGGCGCGGGCCCGCGCCGTCCAATGGCTGGTGGCCGCGCTGAACTCCGTCGAATCGGCCGTCTGGAACCTGTTCCTGATCGATTTCATCTTTCCGGGCGAGGACTGGGCGAAGCTGCGCCGGCCTGGTGCCCTCGAGTTCATGAACAGGCGGCTCGATGCCTTGGTGAAGCGGCTGGGCGACAAGCCCTTCCTGGACGGCGAGCGCTTCACGGCGGGCGATCTCATGATGGCATCGGTGCTGCGCTTCCATTCGGGCGCTCGCGATCGCGATCCCCTGCTTGCCGCCTATATCGATCGCTGCACGGCCCGGCCCGCGTTCAAGCGGGCATTGAATGCCCAGCTCGGCGATTTCCGGAAAGCGGCTTGAACGCCGCCAGACCCTCCAACCGTGGATCAAAGAAGGAGAGGAAAGCCATGACCAAGCAAACGGCCGGCACCGGCGCCAATCACCGCGTTGTCTCCCGCGAAGAATGGCTGGTCGAGCGCAAGGCGCTGCTGACCAAGGAGAAGGAGCTGACACGCCTCGGCGACAGCATCGCCGAGCAGCGCCGCGCGCTGCCGTGGGTGCGCGTCGCCAAGAGCTACCTGTTCGACACGGCCCGCGGCCGGCGCGCGCTCGCCGATCTCTTCGAGGGGCGCAGCCAGCTGCTGGTGCAGCACTTCATGTTCGGGCCGGGCTGGAAGCAGGGCTGCCCGAGCTGCTCGTACATGGCCGACCACAGCGACGGCATGGTCGCGCACCTCGCCGCCCGCGACGTCACGCTGGTGGCGGTCTCGCGGGCGCCGCTGGACGAGATCGAGCGCTTCCGCCGGCGCATGGGCTGGCGGTTTCCCTGGGTGTCATCGAACGGCAGCGACTTCAACTACGACTTCGGCGTCAGCTTCTCAGCGGAAGAGCTGGCCAAGTGCGAGATTTACTACAACTACGATCTCTCGCCCGACGTTGAGGAGGAATTGCCCGGCGTCAGCGTGTTCTACAAGGACGAAGCCGGCCAGATTTTCCACACCTACTCGACCTACGGGCGCGGGGTGGAGGTGATGATGGGCACCTATCGGATGCTCGACCTGCTGCCCAAGGGCCGCGCCGAGCGGGAGGTGCCGCACAAGATGGAATGGGTGCGGCACCATGACCGCTACGAGTCAGCACCGGCCGCGCCGGCGGGCGGCTTGACCGACGCGCTGTTCGAAACCTTCAAGAAATGACGGCAGGCGATCGCGCGCGGAAAGCCGCGCGCGATCGTTTCCCGATGGAGAAGCGCCATGAGCAAGACCTGTGTCGGCAGCGGCATCGAGGCTGCTTCCCTGGACGGACGGACGCGCGGCGCCACCGGCCGTCTGGCGGGCGGCCGTCTGGCGGCTGGCCTGCGCCTGGCGGCGGCGCCGACCTTCGCGCTCATGGCGCTGCTCGCGGGCCTGCCCGGCGAGGGTGGAGCGGCCGACGTGCTTTGCCTGACGGCCGGCCCTCCCTCGCCCTTCGGTGGCATGGTCCCGATGTACCTGCTGATGAGCGCCTTCCACCTGCCGCCCTGGCTTGCGCTGCTCGCCGGCCGCAACGACTGAGGCCGTCATTGTTGTGAATGATTCACATCAATTCGATGCCGACGCCGAGATGATGAGCTGCCTGAAGAGCCGTCTCGCCAGCCAGGACTAGGTCCGGCCGCGATCGGCCGAGACAAGGAAGCGCTGGTTCTGAGGCCTTACGCCCGCAGCCATTTCCATCGCTTGGCGAGGGCGATGAAGGCGGTCGCCGCGAGCAGCGCGGCGAGGAAGGGCGTGCCCAGCGCCAGGTCGCTCAGGAACTCGGCCGTGCTCCGCGCATAGTAGCGCTCCAGCAGCTCCAGCAGCAGCAGGGCCATGGCCGCGTTGGCCATGGTGGTGTAGTCCTTCACGACGACACGCTTCCAGTTGAAGCGCATTCCGTGGAGCGCCTCGCTGAAGCGCGAGAGCCGCGGCAGCCAGCGCGGCACGTCATGGCAATAGTCGGCATAACCGGGGCCGAACTTGTCGCGCAGGAAGAACTCCTCCGCGGCGATGATGCTTTCGTAGATGAGCCAGTAGCCGAGGATGCCCAGCCCCACGACCCAGGGGTTGCCGTGCATCAGGAAGACGCCGGCGTAGATCAGCATGTTGCCGAGGTAGAGCGGGTTGCGGCAGAGGCCGAAGAAGCCCTCGGTAACCAGGTTGTCGGCATAAACGCGCTTGTTCAGGCCACCGCGCTTGATGTAGGCGAAGCCGATCACCGTGGCGCGAAAGGCGAGGCCGGCGAGCGCGACGGCGATCGCCAGAACGTCCTTCCATTCCTCCAGGCTCTCGCTGCCCAGATACTGTGCGGGCGGCCGGAACGTCGCGAAGAGGGCGACCAGAACGACCGGGAAGACCGCGTTGCGGTAGCGGAAGAAGAAGTCGCCGGTCCTGACCCAGGCGCTCTTCCGCGGCAGGGACTGGGCGCCGGTCATCTGGCCGCGATGAGGCCGCAGAAGTTGTACCAGCGGAAGAACACCTCGACGTGGCGGAAGCCGGCGTTCTTCAGCAGCTCGATGTTCTCCTCCAGCCGATAGGGGATCAGCACGTTCTCCAGTGCCTCGCGCTTCTTGGCGATCTCCATGTCTGAATAGCCGTTGCGCCGCTTGAAGTCGTAGTAGTGGTCGATGAAGAGGCGGTTGAACAGGGTGTCCTCGCTGGTGATCTTCTCGATCAGCAGCAGGCAGCCGTTGGGACGCACGCCTTCGAAGAGGCGCCTGATGATCCGCTCGCGGTACAGCGGCCGCGCGAACTGCAGGGTCAGCAGCAGGGTGACCACCGATGCATTCTTGATTGCCAGGTCCCGGTGGATGTCGGCGCACTGGAGCTCATAGGGATGCTGTAGGCCGAGCTGCGCCAGCTTCTCGCCCGCCTGCTTCAGCATCTCGCGGGAGTTGTCGATGCCGACCAGCGTCGCCGCGACCTCGCCGATCTGCCGATCGATCAGCGCCAGGGTGGTGCCGGTCGAGCAGCCGACGTCGTAGATGTTGCTGTCGTCGCACGCGAAGTCGCGGACGAGCTCCACGGTCATCCGCTGCATCTCGTCGTAGTAGGGCACTGAGCGGCTGACCATGTCATCGAAGACGGCAGCCACCTCCGCGTTGAACGAGAAGTCGGAGACCTTCCGCTCCGTCTCGAAGACCTTGTCGACCAGGACCGCCACGGCGCTGCGCTCCGTCATGGGCAAGCATGGGAATGAAGGGCCAAGGCTCGCCCGCCATGCTTACGGCAAGCTGACAAGGGCGCACGGCCGGCGGCCGCGGCTCAGTTCTCGTCGTCGAAGGCCGGGGCCCGCTTGCGGCCGGTGATCATGGCCCGCACCAGGTTCTCCCGGTGTTTCAGGCTGGCCAGCGCCACCCCGGCGACATGGAGGCCGACCAGGATCAGCAGCAGGTTGGCGAGAACCTCGTGGGTCTCCTCGACCCACTCCTCGCCCCAGAAAGCGTCGAGCGTGTACATCCAGCCGGTCAGGCAGAGCGCGGCCAAGCTCGCCAGGAGCAGCAGGATCATGGCGCCCCCGGCCGGGTTGTGGCCCAGGTAGCGGGCCTCTCGTCCGGCCAGCAGGTCCTTCAGGTAGCCGGCGACGGCGCCGGGCGCCCGCACGAACTGGCTGAAGCGCGCATATCGCGGCCCGACGAGCCCCCACAGCAGGCGGAAGGCGATCAGGGCCGCCGCCGCGTAGCCCGCCCAGATGTGCAGGTCGTCCCACGCATCCGCGCTGATCCAGGCGACCGCGAAGCTGGCCACCAGCGACCAGTGAAACAGCCGGACCAGCGGGTCCCAGACCGCGATGGTCTCGGACGGGACTCTCGGGTGCGCGGGGGCGGCGGCGGAAGCGTGGGACGACCTCATGGCCTCAGCTCTCCGAGCTCGACTTCACCACGGCGAGGCTCTTGGGGTCGAAGTACACCTCCAGGCGCTTGCCGGCGGCGTCGGTGCCGTAGACCTCGTAGCAGCCGTCATCGACCTTGATCTTCTTGATCTTCCAACCCTCGCTTTCGAGCTTCTGCTGTAGGGCGTCCTGCGGCTGCCATTCGGCCTGCGGGACGCTGCACTTGTCGCTCGCCGCGGCGGCGCCGGCACCGAGCGTGACGGCCAGACCGGCGGCCAGAGCGGTAGAGATCATCTTGAACGTCATATTGCGAACCTCTTGCAGTTGTTCGGGACTGAGGGTGTGTGTGCCGCGAGTCTTGCCGCAAGGCGCTGACTGCAACCTGACGACGGATGAAATCGGCGGTCAGCTTGGCGTAAGCTTGGTCTGGGATCCCGCTGGCCGGCATGGCAGCGGGCGAGGTGGAAAGGCATGCGGGTTCTCCTGATCGAAGACGAGCCGTCTCTTGCGAAGGCGGTGCAGGAGCAGGTCGGCGCCGAGGGGCACGCCGTCGACTGGGTCGCCCGCCTCGACGAGGCGGAGGCGGCGCTGCGGGCGGTCGACTACGGCCTCGTGCTGCTCGACCTCCACCTGCCGGACGGGCGCGGCCTGGATTTGCTGAAGGCGATGCGGCGTCGCGGCGATCCGCGGCCGGTCATCATCCTTACGGCGCGCGACCAGATCAGCGATCGCATCGAAGGCCTCAATGCCGGCGCCGACGACTACCTGGTGAAGCCCTTCGATCTCGACGAGCTGAGCGCACGGGTCCTGGCAGTATCGCGGCGCTACGCCGGCAATCCCAACCCACTGCTCGAACTCGGCGTGGTGAAGATCGACAAGGCGGAGCGCCGCGTATGGCGCGACGGCGCGGCGGTCGACCTGACGCGGCGCGAATGGGCGATCCTCGACCTGCTGTCGCGGCGGCCCTCGGCCGTGGTGTCCAAGGAGCAGATCGAGGAAGCGCTCTACGCCTTCGGCTCGGAGATCGAGAGCAATTCGGTCGAGGTCCATATCAGCCGGCTGCGCAAGAAGCTCGGGCGCGCGGCGATCGAAACGCTGCGCGGCGTCGGCTACCGGCTCGCCGGCTCGTCGTGATACCGCCCACGCAGCCTTCCGCCGTGCCACGCTGGAGCATTGCCCGGCGCCTCAGCTCGGTTCTGACTCTCGCGCTCGGCGCGCTGTGGATCGTCGCGACCCTGGTCGCCGCCGGCGTCGCGCGGCACGAGATGAACGAGGTGTTCGACAGTGCGCTCGAGGAAACGGCGCAGCGCCTCGTGCCGCTGGTCGTCGACGATTTCGCCGAGGACGATGCCGAGCCGCTGGTCATTGAGGCGGAGCCGGAGTTCGCCGAGCACGACGAGTATCTGGTCTACCAGGTGCGCGACGCTGCCGGGCGCGTGCTGCTGCGCTCTCATGACGCGCCTGCCGCGGCCTTCGACATCGCGCTGGCGCGAGGCTTTGCCGAGGCGGACGACTGGCGCTTCTTCACCGAGCGCTACGCGCCCGCCGGCCTCTACGTGCAGGTCGGCGAGCCGCTCGGCCACCGCCGGGAGGCCCTGTACGAAACGCTGTCGGGGCTGATCGCGCCGCTGGCCCTGCTGGTGCCGCTCTCCGGCATCATCATCTTTCTGACCGTCCGCCGCAGCCTGGCGCCGCTCGCTGCCGTGCGCGCGGAGCTCGACCGAAGGGGCGGCGCCAACCTTGCTCCGATCGCCGATGATGCCATGCCACGGGAGCTGGCGCCGATCATCGAGGACGTCAATCACCTGCTCGCGCGGCTGGGCAGGGTGCTGGACAGCGAGCGGGCCTTCGCGGCCAATTCGGCGCACGAGCTACGCACGCCCGTGGCCGCGGCCCTGGCGCAGACGCAGCGGCTCGCCACCGAGCTTCGCGGCGCGCCGCAGCATGACCGCGCCGAGCAGATTGCCGCCACCCTGCGCCGCCTCGGCGACCTGGTGGAGAAGCTGCTGCAGCTCGCGCGGGCGGAGGCGGGCATTGCCATCGGTCGTGAACCAGCCGACGTCCTGCCGGTGCTCGCGCTGGTCGTCGAGGATTTCGCCCGCCGCGCCGACGTGGGCGCGCGTCTTCATCTCGACTGCGGCGGCCGGCGTCGGCTGCTGGCACGGGTCGACATCGACGCCCTCGGCATCGTGCTGCGCAATCTGGTCGACAACGCGCTGCGTCATGGCACGCCGGGTGGTCGCGTGCAGGTCTCGGTCGACGGCGCCGGTGCCATCCGCATCGTGAACGACGGCCCCGTGGTGCCGCCCGAGCGGCTGG
>Ga0207773_100863_pt1 | contig 10224 bp, 9 predicted proteins | sample TtaePargueraPR_2_FD_187281 | JGI IMG/M metagenome (GOLD analysis project Ga0207773, IMG submission 187281) | Aerobic enrichment media microbial communities from Bioluminiscent Bay, La Parguera, Puerto Rico - Tt and M1 (3) (SPAdes) | ecosystem: Environmental > Aquatic > Marine > Unclassified ...
CGGGCACGCGTGCCCGCCGTAATGCTGGCAGACCTGGAACGAGGAACTGGAGAAGCCCTTCGATGTCGTCAGTCTCGACCGAGACGGCGCCCCTGCCGGCGCAAGGCCACCCTGTCGCCATCACGCTGCCGGACGGCGGCGTACGCCGCTTCGACGGCCCGGTGACCGGCCGCGCGCTGGCGGAGTCCATCGCCAGGAGCCTGGCCAAGGCGGCGCTTGCCGTGGAGGTCGACGGCGAGGTGAAGGACCTGGCGACGCTGATCGACCGCGACGCCCGGGTGCGCATCATCACCCGCAAGGACGACGCCGCGCTGGAGCTGATCCGCCACGACGCCGCCCACGTCATGGCCGAGGCGGTGCAGGCGCTCTATCCCGGCACCCAGGTGACCATCGGCCCGGCCATCGAGACCGGCTTCTACTACGACTTCGCCCGTGACGAGCCGTTCACCCCGGACGACCTCGCCACCATCGAGGCGAAGATGCACGAGATCGTCGAGGCCGGGCGTCCGTTCGAGCGCCAGGTCTGGGACCGCCAGGACGCCATCAATCACTTCGAGGGCATCGGCGAGAAGTACAAGGCGGAGATCATCCGCGACCTGCCGGCCGGCGAGGAGGTCTCGGTCTACACGCAAGGGACCTGGAAGGACCTCTGCCGCGGACCGCACATGCCGACCACCAGGGATGTCGGCCACGCCTTCAAGCTGATGAAGGTGGCCGGCGCCTACTGGCGCGGCGACCACCGCAACGCCATGCTGCAGCGCATCTACGGCACCGCCTGGCGCGACGAGAAGGAGCTGGAGGCGCATCTCCACATGCTGGAGGAGGCGGAGCGGCGCGACCATCGCCGCCTCGGCCGCGAGATGGACCTCTTCCACCTACAGGAGGAGGCGGCCGGCAGCGTCTTCTGGCACCCCAAGGGCTGGACCCTGTGGCGCACCATTGAGAACTATATCCGCGAACGGCTCGCCCGCGCCGGCTATGACGAGGTGAAGACGCCGCAGCTGGTCGACAAGGTGCTGTGGGAGCGCTCCGGCCACTGGGAGAAGTTCCGCGAGCACATGTTCGTCATGGAGGCGGACGAGGGCGAGAAGGTACTCGGCCTGAAGCCGATGAACTGCCCCTGCCACGTGCAGATCTACCGCCAGGGCATCAAGAGCTACCGCGACCTGCCGATCCGCATGGCCGAGTTCGGCTCGTGCCACCGCAACGAGCCCTCGGGCGCGCTGCACGGCATCATGCGGGTGCGCGCCTTCACCCAGGACGACGCCCACATCTTCTGCACGCCCGACCAGATGAAGGACGAAAGCATCGCCTTCATCGAACTGCTGATGACGGTCTATCGCGATTTCGGCTTCGACGACGTGGCGATCAAGTTCGCCGACCGGCCGCCGGTGCGCGCCGGCGCCGACGCGATCTGGGACAAGGCCGAGGCGGCCCTGAAGGACGCCGTGGAGGCCTCGGGCTACGCCTTCGAGCTCAATCCCGGCGAGGGCGCCTTCTACGGCCCGAAGCTGGAGTTCGTGCTGCGCGACGCCATCGGCCGGGACTGGCAGTGCGGCACCCTGCAGGCGGACTTCGTGCTGCCCGACCGGCTGGGCGCGGTCTTCGTCGGCGAGGATGGCGAGCGCCGCCACGCGGTGATGCTGCACCGGGCCATTCTCGGCTCGTTCGAGCGCTTCATCGGCATCCTGATCGAGAACTTCGCCGGCCGCTTCCCACTCTGGCTGGCGCCGACCCAGGCGGTGGTGGCGACGATCACCTCCGATGCCGACGGCTATGCCGCGGAGGTGGCGGCGAGGATGAGGGCCGCCGGCCTGCGGGTCGAGACCGACCTGCGCAACGAGAAGATCAACCTCAAGGTGCGCGAGCACTCCCTCGTCAAGACGCCGGTCATCGTCGTCGTCGGCAAGCGCGAGGCGGAGGAACAAACCGTCGCGCTCCGGCGTTTGGGCGGCAAGGCCCAGGAGGTTCTGGGGCTCGACGACGCCGTCGCCCGGCTGCGCGACGAGGCGATGTCGCCGGTCGACCGCGAGACGGCGTGAGGTTTCCCACTCCCGTCCGCGCTTCACTTGACGTATATCGGAACGATCCGGGCCGTTGCGGCGAACGGCATGCGCCTCTATTTGCGCTGTGCTATTGTCGCCGAGGCAAGTGCCCGTTGAACACTCTCACTGATGACTTGGCAATTGAAGGAGGCCATCCATAGTCAGACACACTTCCAACGTTCCCCCGACGCGCGAAGGGCCTCGGGTGAACGACGAGATCGACGTACCCAAGGTGCGTCTCGTCGGTCCGGACGGATCCATGATCGGGGTCGTTCCGGTCAAGGCCGCGCTGGAGGCGGCCGAACAGGTCGGTCTCGACCTGGTCGAGGTTTCGCCTAACGCCGACCCGCCGGTCTGCAAGGTGCTCGACTACGGCAAGTTCAAGTACGAGCAGCAGAAGAAGGCGAACGAGGCGCGCAAGAAGCAGAAGGTCATCGAGGTCAAGGAGATCAAGCTCCGGCCGAACATCGATGAGAACGACTACCAGATCAAGATGCGCAACATGCGGCGCTTCATCGACGAGGGCGACAAGGTCAAGGTGACCATGCGCTTTCGCGGCCGCGAGCTGGCCCACCAGGAACTCGGCATGAACGTGCTGATCCGGGTGCGCGACGAGTTGGAGGAGATCTCCAAGGTCGAGGCCATGCCGAAGATGGAAGGCCGCCAGATGGTCATGGTCCTGGCGCCACGCTAGGCGCCCTGGCGCCGGCATCAGCGGATGAGGGGGACCCCGCCGGTCCCCCTTTCGCATGCCATAATTGGCCAGCATCCTCCTGTTGACGGGGTATCGTGACCGTCGATGGGGGATCCGAGATGCAGCGAAATCGTGAACCAAGAGTCCGGCGCCGGCGTGCCGTGGCGGCGCTGTCCACCGCCATCCTCGGGCTGGCAAGCCTGGGACTGGCCACGCTCGGACCCGACAACGCCGCGCAGGCGCGGGCGCCCAGCTTCTACCAGGACGTGGCCGAGGAATTCCTCGCCGGCATCGGCATCGATCCGAACCAGGTCTCCTTCGGCACCATCGACGTGCGCGAGCGGGAGACCAACTTCTTCTCCGAGACCGCCCTGGTCTGGATCCGCCTGCCGCAATGTCCCGGCGACTGGCTGGTCATGCGCATCCACGAGACCGGCGCGATCGAGCACACCTACATGCGCGACGGCTGCCCGGTGCCCGGCGTCAATCGGTAAACGCGCGGGAGGGGGCCGGTGCGTCGCCGCGCCGGCCCCCGATCGCGTCGATGACGTGGGCGCCGCCCGGGGTCAGGCGGCGTTGGCGATCGGCTCGCGGCGCAGGCCGGGAAGGGTCCGGAGCGCGAAGGCGCCGTCGCCGAGCAGCGCCTGGACGACGTAGAGCACCGTCCACATGGCCGGATATTCCCAGCCGCCGCCGGCGTTGGAGAACACCCAGCCATTGCCGGAATGCACCCACAGCGCGCCCAGCAGGATCGGGATCATCAGCAGCGAGACGAGCCGCGTCCAGATGCCGAGGATCAGCGCCACGCCGCCCGCCACCTCGCCGAGGATGGTGAGATAAGCGAAAATCGCCGGCAGGCCGAGGGATTCGAAGAAGCCGGCGGTGCCGGCGAAGCCGAAGACGAAAACCTTCAACAGTCCATGCGCCAGGATGGCGACGCCGAGCGTGACGCGCAGCAGGGCGGTGCCGTAGGGAACCAGGGTATCGGTGTTCATCGGTGATGTCCTCCTGAACGAGAGAGGGGCGGGAGCGGATCAACCGAGGCCCGTCCTGATGGGACAGCATGTCGCACGGATCGGCGCCCGACATAATCCTCCCCGATCGGAACTGACTGGTTCGGGAGAAGAAACAGTGGCCCCCAGTTGGCCGGCCGGCATCCATGCCGGCGCCGCATCGCCGGTCTTCGCCGGCCGGCGGGGATCGCCGCTTGCGCGGGCGCCGGCGCGTCGCTATAACCCGCCCCTCACCACGAGCGGCGAGGCCGGCTCGGGGGGCGTTGCGCGCGTGCGGGATCAGGGCGATGTCCGGTCCCCGTGCGGGAGTGGCGCCGGCCGGGCCAGGGCATGCCCAACCGCTCCTGAAGACCAGCCCAGTTGCAGAGGTTCGAAAATGCCCAAGCAGAAGACCCACTCCTCGTCGAAGAAGCGGTTCAGCCTGACCGGTACGGGCAAGGTGCGCTTCAACTCGGCCTATCGCCGTCACCGCCTGATCTCCAAGACCAAGCGCGCCAAGGAGCGCAACCAGGGCACGAAGATCATGTTCGAGGGCGATGCCAAGAACGTGCTGAAGTTCCGCCTGCCCAACGCCAAGGCGTGAGCGCGTCCGCGCGACCGACAGGCAACGCATTCGACTAGGAGGCCAGTGACAACATGGCACGCGTCAAACGGGGTGTGACCACCCACGCCCGCCACAAGAAGGTTCTCGAGCAGGCCAAGGGCTATCGGGGACGCCGCAAGAACACCATCCGGGTCGCCCGCCAGGCCGTGGAGAAGGCCGGGCAGTACGCCTATCGCGACCGCCGGGTGAAGAAGCGCAATTTCCGCGCCCTGTGGATCCAGCGCATCAACGCCGGTGTGCGCGAGGCGTCGGACGAACTGACCTATTCGCGCTTCATGAACGGCCTGAAGAAGGCCGGCATCGAGGTCGACCGGAAGATCCTGGCCGACCTCGCCTATGCCGAGCCGGAGTCGTTCAGGGCCTTGGTCGACCAGGCCGAGGCTGCGCTCAAGGGCTAAGAGACGACGGCGCCGTGGTCGGGAGCCATCCTCCCGCCGGACGCGCCAGGACGAGATGAAGGGGCCTCGGCCCGGGAGACCGCAAGTCTTCCGGCGCCGGGGCCTTTTCGTTTGCCCCTATCGGGCGGCCGCGCGAGGCGGTGGGCCGGACGGCGGCGGCACGACAGACGATCGAGCGAGGATCCGAGCGAGCGATGAGCGACCTGAACAGACTACGCGACGAGCTGATGGCCGCGGTGGCGGATGCCGACGACCTGCGGACGCTCGAGGAGCTGCGCGTCGCCGCGCTGGGCAAGAAGGGCCGCATCACCCAGGAGATGAAGACCCTGGGCGGCCTCGACCCCGAGGCGCGCCGGGAGACCGGACAGGCCCTGAACGCTCTCAAGGACGAGGTGGCCGAGGCCCTGGAGGCCCGCCGCGGCCTGCTGGCCCGGGCGGCGCTCGACGCCCGGCTGCAGGCCGAGCGGGTCGACGTCTCGCTGCCCGTCCGCCCGGAGGAGAGCGGCCGCATCCACCCCATCACCCAGACCATGGAGGAGATGATCGCCATCTTCGCCGAGATGGGGTTCACCGTGGCCGAGGGGCCGGACATCGAGGACGGCTTCCGCAACTTCACGGCGCTGAACATGCCGCCCGACCACCCGGCACGGCAGATGCACGACACCTTCTACCTGCCACCGCGCGAGGGCGAGACCGGCGACGCCGCGGAGGTGGTGCTGCGCACCCATACGAGCCCGGTGCAGGTGCGCACCATGACGTCCGTCAAGCCGCCGATCCGCGTGGTGGCGCCCGGCCGCACCTACCGCTCGGACTACGACGCCACCCACACGCCGATGTTCCACCAGATCGAGGGGCTGGTGATCGACGAGACGACCCATATGGGCCATCTCAAGGGCTGCCTGATCGACTTCGCCCGGGCCTATTTCGGCATCGAGGACCTGCCGCTGCGCTTCCGGCCCAGCTTCTTCCCCTTCACGGAACCCTCCGCCGAGGTCGATATCGGCTGTAGCCGCGAGGGCGGCGAGCTCAAGCTCGGCAATTTCGGCGACTGGCTGGAGATCCTCGGCTGCGGCATGGTGCATCCGCGCGTGCTGGAGGCCTGCGGCATCGATTCGACCCGCTACCAGGGCTTTGCCTTCGGCATGGGCATCGAACGGCCGGCGATGCTGAAATACGGCATCCCGGACCTGCGCACCTTCTTCGACGCCGATCTGCGCTGGCTGAAGCACTACGGCTTCCTGCCGCTCGACATCCCTTCCCTGGCCATGGGCCTCTGAGGCACCGGGAGACCGCGACCATGAAGTTCACCCTCTCCTGGCTCAGGGAGCATCTGGACACCGAGGCCGACCTGCCGGCCATCGCCGAGAAGCTGACCGCGCTCGGCCTCGAGGTCGAGGGCATCGAGGACCCGGGGGCGGTGCTGGCGCCGTTCACCGTCGGGCATGTCAAATCCGCGGAGCCGCACCCCAATGCCGACCGGCTCCGGGTCTGCGTGGTCGAGACGAAGTTCGGCGAGGTCCAGGTGGTCTGCGGCGCGCCCAACGCCCGGGCCGGCATGAAGGGGGCCTTCGCGCCCGCCGGCAGCCACATCCCGGGCACCGGCCTCGACCTCAAGAAGGGCGTGATCCGCGGCGTGGACTCCAACGGCATGCTGTGCTCGGAGCGCGAGATGGGCCTGTCGGACGAGCACCAGGGCATCATCGAGCTGCCCGACCACGCGACGGTCGGCATGCCGGTCGCCGAGGTGCTGGGCCTCGACGACCCGGTCATCGACATCGCGCTGACCCCCGACCGGGGCGACTGCGCCGGCGTGCGCGGCATCGCCCGCGACCTGGCCGCCGCCGGCCTCGGCACGCTGAAGGAACTGCCCAAGGGACCGCACAGCTTCGGGCCCGGCACGGCACCGATGCCGGTCATCCCGATTTTCGAGTTTCCGCAAGGGGCGGAGGACGCCTGCCCTTATTTCGGCGTCGTCACGATCGAGGGCGTGACCAACGGGCCGAGCCCGGCATGGCTGCGCGACCGGCTGCGCTCGGTCGGTCTGCGGCCGATCTCCGCCCTCGTCGACATCACCAACTTCTTCACCCACGACCGGGCGCGGCCGCTGCACGTCTTCGACACCGACAAGATCGTCGGCGGCCACCTCTACCTGCGCCTGTCCCGGCCCGGCGAGACGATGGCGGCGCTGAACGACCGCAGCTACACCCTGCCCAACGACCAGATCACCGTCATCTGCGACGACGAGGGCGTGGTCAGCTTCGGCGGCATCATCGGCGGCACGCGCACCAGCTGCACCGGGGAGACCACCCGCGTCACCGTCGAGGCCGCCCTGTTCGACCCCCAACGCACCGCCCAGTCGGGCCGCACGCTGGGCATCGACAGCGACGCGCGCTACCGCTTCGAGCGCGGGGTCGATCCGGAGTACACGCTCGCCAGCCTGTTCGATGCCGCCCGGATGATCACCGAGCTCTGCGGTGGCACGGTGGTGCACGATCCCTATATCGAAAGCCGCCTGCCGGATGGCGCCGTGCCGGAATGGCGCCGCCGGCTGACGCTGAGGACCGGCCGGGTCGCCGCGCTCGGCGGCCTCGACGTGCCGGCCGACCGCCAGCGCCGCCATCTGGAGGCGCTGGGCTGCGCCGTGGAGGAGGCCGGCGCGGACGGCCTCGTCGTGGTGCCGCCGTCCTGGCGGCCGGACATAGAGGGCGAGGCCGACCTGGTGGAGGAGGTGCTGCGCATCGAGGGCTTCGATGCCATCGAGCCGGTCTCCATGCCACACCTCGGCGCCACCACCGCCGCCGCGGTCGACGAGCGCCAGAAGGCGGCGAGCCGGGTGAAGCGGGCGCTCGCCGCGCGCGGCCTGTCGGAGGCGGTGACCTGGTCGTTCATGGACAGCCGGGTGGCCGGCCTGTTCGGCTTCCAGAGCCAGGCGCTGCGCCTGGTCAACCCGATCTCCAGCGATCTCGACGTCATGCGGCCGAGCGCGCTGGCCAACCTGATCCAGGCCGCCGGGCGCAATGTCGACCGCGGCCTCGCCAATCCCGGCCTGTTCGAGGTCGGCCCGGTCTACCGCGACGCCACCGAAAAGGGCCAACTGCGCGTCGCCGCCATCGTCCGCCAGGGCGCCACCGGTCCGCGCCACTGGGCGGCAAGCCCGCGCCCTGTCGACGCCTTCGACGCCAAGGCCGACGCGCTCGGCGTGCTGGAGGCGGCGGGCGCGCCGGCGGCCAATGTGCAGGTGACCACCGACGCGCCGGACTGGTTCCATCCCGGACAGTCGGGCGTGCTGCGTCTCGGCGCCAACGTGCTGGCCCATTTCGGGGAGATCCATCCAGCCGTGCTGGAAGCGCTGGACGTCGCCGGGCCGCTGGCCGCGGCGGAGGTCTTCCTCGACGCCGTGCCGCTGCCCAAGAAGAAGGCCGGCAGCGCCCGTCCCCGGCTCGACCTCTCGGCCTTCCAGCCGGTCAGCCGCGACTTCGCCTTCGTCGTCGACGCCGCCGAGCCGGCCGACAAGCTGGTGCGCGCGGCGATCGGCGGCGACAAGGCGCTGGTCAGCGCGGTCAGCGTCTTCGACGTCTACCAGGGTGCCGGCGTGCCCGAGGGCAAAAAGAGCATCGCCATCCAGGTGACGCTGCAGCCGCGCGAGCGCACGCTGACCGACGAGGAGATCGAGGCGGTGGCGAAGAAGATCGTCGCCAATGTCGAGAAGCAGACCGGCGCCACCCTGCGCGGCTGATCCGCGGGGGGCGGAACGCGCGCGACGTCCTTTCCGGCCTCACCGCCGGGCGGATGAAGAAAAGGGCCGGGTGCGCGACCCGGCCCTTCGGCTTTCCGCCCGCGGGCGGCGATGGCGGCCGGGGCTCAGAGCCCGGCGAGGCGGCGGTCGCGTTCGGCGGCCAGGGCGTTGATCGCCTGCTGGCAGACATCGCCCTGGTTGCAGCCGCTCTGGATGGCGGCGATGCGCGCGTCGTAGTCGGCGATGATCTCCTGCGCCGAGGCGCTGGTCGCTGCCGGTGCCGGCGGCACCGTGGCCGGCGCGGTGGATGTCGGGGCGGCAGGTGTCGTGGTCGACTGGACGGCTCCGGCCGGGGCGGCCTGCGGCGCCAGTCCGGCGCCGGCGAACTCCACCATCACCGCCTCGGGATAGCTGTTGGCCAGGAAGGTGGTGCCATCCGCCAGGAAACCGAGCACCGCGTCGGTATTCTCCTCGCCGACCGAGCCGACCTCGATGTCCGGCGAGACGACCGCCGAGGCGCTCTCGTAGCCGGCGAGGTCGCAGGTCACCACGATCGGCCGCGTGGCGACGGAGACATTGGCCACACCGGGCGTGGAGTCGATGCGCGCCAGGGTCGAACCGTTGCGCTCCAGCACGCAGGAGGCGCCCGAGGGCATGGACGAGACTGCGATGTCCTGGTTGGTGATGGCCGATGTGTATTCCTGAACGGTCGCGCATCCGGCCAGCAGGGCGGCGGCGCCGAGTACCAAAACGGGTTTCAAAAACGTCATCGTTCTCTCTTCAACCTCCCCTCGTCGACCTTGGATGGCGCGACGGCGAGACGGTTGCCGGGCGCCGCTACGGAAAATGCGCCATTCCGGGTAGCGTGATTGCCAGCCGGTTGCAAGCCCCCAGCGCTTGACATCACCCGCGCTTTCACGCGCTAATCTCCGCCATGATGATCGCCCATCACCACCGACTTTCCGTCGGCGCCGCCGCCAGGCGCCCGGTCACGGACGGAAACCGACGACGCCGACGCGGACACATCCCGCCGTCGCGCCGCGCGGTCATGGGCCCCTCGGACGGGCGCTAGACACGTCACGTCACTTCCGGTCAGCCCAGCCAGCGACGCGCCCCGCCTACCGCGGAGGACGCGCCCCGACGCCTGAAAGTCACTGGCCACCTCCGCGATCCGCGACCCGAGCAGCGATCCGGAACCCATGTCGACCACCACCACCAGCACCACCTTCACCACCACCACCGAGCGGCCGGAAGATGCCGCCAGCATCGAGCAGCTCTGCGACGAGAGCTTCGGCGGCCCCCAGCGGCGGACCAAGCGGTCCTACGCCTATCGCCAGGGCGTGGCGCCGGTCGGCTATCTCTGCCACGTGGTGCGCGACCAGGGCGAGCGGCCGATCGCCACCATCCGCTACTGGCCGGTCCTGGTCGGCGGCGCGCCGGCGCTGTTGCTCGGGCCGCTCGCGGTGCATCCGGCCCATCAGGGTGCCGGACACGGGCGCTGGCTGGTGCGCCACACGCTCGATCTCGCCGCCTGGGCCAATCACGACCTGGTGGTCCTGGTCGGCGATCCCGGCTACTACCGCCGCCTCGGCTTCGCGCCTGCCTGGCCGCACGGCATCGCCATGCCGTTCGAGGATCCCGGCCGGCTGCTGGTCAACTGGCTGAAGCCCGAGCGGCGGCCGGCGATCGCGGGCCTGGTGACCCGGCTCGCCGCCGGCGGCGGCGACCGCGCGG
>Ga0207773_100864_pt1 | contig 10222 bp, 11 predicted proteins | sample TtaePargueraPR_2_FD_187281 | JGI IMG/M metagenome (GOLD analysis project Ga0207773, IMG submission 187281) | Aerobic enrichment media microbial communities from Bioluminiscent Bay, La Parguera, Puerto Rico - Tt and M1 (3) (SPAdes) | ecosystem: Environmental > Aquatic > Marine > Unclassified ...
GCGATATTGATGCCGCGCGCGAGCCGCTCGGTGACCGGCACCCGAACGAACAGGATCACCGCGAGGATCGCCACCGTGTTGCCGATGGCGAAACCGATGGCGGCGGTGCGGGCGGTCGCGAGGACATGGGGCCAGTAGTCCGCCTTGTCGCGCCAGAACTGGGCCACGATCTCGGTGGGGCTGGGCAGCGCGCCCGAGGCGACGAGGTCGAGGTCGCCGGCGATCTCCCACAGGACGAAGATGACGGCGAGCGTGAGCGCCGTGGCATGGCGCGGCCTCACCCCTCGCCTCCGAGCAGCGCGCCGACCTCGTCGGCAAGCGCATGGAACTCGGGATCGCGGAAGATCGAAGTCGGACGGGGGTGCGGGAACGGAACGTCGACGAGACCGACGATCCGCCCCGGACGCCCGCCGAGTACCACGACCCGGTCGGCGAGGAACACCGCCTCGTCGATGCCGTGGGTGACGAGGATGGTGGTCGGGCTGCGCTCGATCCAGATCCGCTGCAGTTCGACGTTCATCTGCCGGCGCAGGATGAGGTCGAGCGCGCCGAAAGGCTCGTCCATCAAAAGGATATCGGGTGTCGTCACCAGCGAGCGGGCGATCGCGACCCGCTGGCGCATGCCGCCGGAGAGCTCGCCCGGCAGCGCGTCCTCGAAGCCGGACAGGCCGACGAGCCTGACCAGGTCGCCGATGCGCGCCCGCGCTTCCAGCCGCCGCCCGCCGAGCACGTCCAGCGGCAGCGCGACGTTGGCGCTGACCGAGCGCCACGGGAGCAGTGCCGGGTCCTGGAAAGCGACACCGATCTCGCCGCGGCGACGGACGACGTCCGCGGGTTCGTCGCCGATCAGGACCCGGCCGGCGTCGGTTCCCTCTAGGCCGAGCGCGATCCTGAGCATTGTCGACTTGCCGCAGCCCGAGGGCCCGATTAGCGCCGTGAACGATCCCGCCGGACAGGACAGCGACAGCCCGTCGAGCACCGGAAGCGGCGTGCCGCGGACGAGGAACGTCTTCGACACATCCTCGAAGACGATCCTGCGACCGCTCGCCATCGGATCCTCAGATCTCCTCGAGGAGGCTGGTGTCGAACATCTCCCGGGTGGCCTTGATCCCGATCTGGCCGAGCGCCTCGATGTTCTTCTCGATGCCCTCCTCGTCCATCGAGAATATGCCGTTGGGTGATTCGATTAGCGGCTTCTGCGCGGTGTTGAAGAAGATCTCGTTCTCGATCGTCCGGCCGGTGCCCTTGAACCAGGTGTCGGCGAACTTCGGCGGCCACGCCGCCGGATCGGCGAGGTTGATCTCCCAGCCCTTGCGGCTTGCTCGCAGCCAGGACACCAGCTCCTTGCGCTTGGTCTTGAGCGTGTCCTCGGTCACCACCACGGTGTCGTTGTAGATCGTGAAGCCGAAATCGTAGAGCAGGAAGGAGGTTGCCGTCTCGCCCGCCTGATCGATCGTGAACGGCACGTTGGTGGTGAAGTCGAGGGAAGCGTCTATCTCGCCCTTGATCAGCGGCGTCGGATCATAGGCATAGGGGACGATGTTGACCGCGCTCTTGTCGATGTCGTTGAGCTTGAGCATCGCCTCCACCGAGATGACGTTGACCGGCGGCACGGCGAGCGTCTTGCCGACGAGGTCGGACGGCGACTTGATCGGCGCCTTGGCAAGGCTGACGATGCCGATCGGGTTCTTCTGGTACTGGGTACCGATGATCTTGAACGGCGCGCCCTGGTCGACGATCGCTTTCACGGTCGTGTCGGGGGTGGTCAAGGTCAGGTCGGCCGTGCCCGACAGCAGCGTGCTCTCCGGAATCACATCCGGGCCGCCGGGCGAGTAAGTGAGGTCGAGGCCTTCGGCGGCATAGAATCCCTCGTCGATCGCGACGAAGTAGCCGCAGAACTCGGCATCGTTGATCCACGACGCCTGAAAGGCGAAGGGAGTGGCAGCCGATGCATGGCGAAGAAAGCCGGGCGCGGCGCCGGCCATCAGGCCGACTGCGGCGGTACCAAGAAATGCGCGGCGGTTCATTGCGAGTGTCATGGCGGGTCTCCCAAGACGAGATCGTTGAGGTTGATGAGGTTCAGGCGGGCTTCTCCCCCCGTATCTTCTGCAGTTCGAGCAAGGGTGGCGTGGAGGCGATCTGCTCCGGGTCGAGGAGGTCCCACTTGATCCCGCGCGGCCGTGGCGATCGGCGTTCAACCCGGATCATTCGGCTCGGCGTCGCGATGCAGTCGACGATGATGTCGGTCGGACTGGGATAGAGCTTGTCCTCGACCACCTGGACATCGTGGACGACAGCCGCGACCGGCGTCGACTCGTCGACGATGCCGATATCGGTGAACATGCCCCACTCCAGATCGAAGAAGCCGTGGCCTTTGCCGAAGCGGACACCGTCGAGGGAGACAGCCGACGCGCCGGTGACCATGAAATCGAAACGGCCGCGCTCGGCGACTTCGGCGAGCGTGATCGGTCGCCCGAAATGCTCCAGCCCGTCGAGCCAGGCCGCATACAGCTCCGCGCCCGCTGGCACCATCTCCGGTTCGAGCAGCCGGAAGCCACGATAGATGCCGTAGGTCGACACCACCATCGTCTTGCCGGCCCGAAGCATCCGCTGGCGGAGGTCGACGAGGCAGTTGTCGGGGGTGATGAAGGCGTAGCCGCCCTTTTCATAGAACGGCTCCGCTACCAGCCGGTCGGTGGCCTTGCCGGAATCGACGAAATCCGGGATGACCTCGGCGAAGTTGGTGTGGAATCGGGAATCCGGGAGTGCAACATCCTTCAGACGCGACCAGATGCGTTCGCGAACGATCTTGGTGCTCGACATCACCGCTCCCCGTCGATCTCGCAGCTTGTGCTACGATCGTTTCATTTGTAGGACCTCACTGAAACGATGGTTTCATATGCCCGCGAAAGAGTCACGCTGAAATTTCGGGCAGCGCATGAGACCGTGATGGGCGAAGACATGGCGAACGAGAGCACATGGCGACCCGGCTGGCGCTGAGGATTCAGGAGCGGTTCGAGGGCCTGACGGCAAGCGAGCGCAAGCTTGCCGAACTGCTGCTCGATCGCCCGGACGAGATCCTGACCTTCTCGGCGACCGAGCTGGCCTCCCTGGTCGGGGTTTCGAAGGCGACCGCCGCACGGTTCTTCCGCAATCTCGGCTATGCCGACTTCAACGACGTGCGGCTTCAGGCGCGGGAGGAGCGCAACCGCACCGGACCGGTCCATCAGGTGCCGATGCCCGTCCAGGCGCCGGATGGTGCCGCGACCGTACCCACCCATCTTCAGGTCGAGATGGCCAATCTGACCCGCACGTTCGAGGAACTGCGCTCGGACACGCTCTCGGATGTCGCCGAGAGGCTCGCCACCGCGCAGCGGCTCTGGGTGGTGGGACTTGGTGCGGAAGCGGGCCTCGCCAGCCACGCCCGCATCCTGATCGCCCGGGTGCGCCCGGCCGTCCACCTCGTTTCGGAAAACACCGGGTCCTGGGCCGAGGAACTCGCCTCGACCGGACCGTCCGACGCGCTGCTGGTGGTCGGCCTCCGGCCGTGGCCGAAGGTGATGTCCTCGATCCTCGATTTCGCGCGCACCACACGGCTCTCGACCGTCGTCGTGACCGACCCCACCAACGCTGCAAGAGCCCGCCGCCACGGCGCCGTCCCGCTCGTGTGTCACATCTCGACGCCGGGCGCGGAGGCCTCGCACACGACGGTGCTGTCGATGCTCCATCTCCTGATGGGCGCTGTTGCCGCGCGGCTCGGTGTCGCCGCACTCCGCCGGCGCGACCTGATCAGCGACCTTCGCGAGGAACTCGAACCGGAGGACTGAGTGCCGGACTATGCCTCGCGCCAGGCCAGCGGATGGGCCGCAAGGACGCGGTCAACCGTGACGAGGCGCATGCCCTCGACCTGGCACTGAGCGAGAAGCAGCCGGTCGAAGGGATCGCGGGTAGAAGGCTCCGGATCGAGCTCGGGAAGGACATGGCGGTGGTCGATGGGGAGGATCGCAATACCAGCCGGCGAGAGAGCATCGGGAAGAGAGCTTGGAGAAGTCCGCATCGGCAACTTTCCCAAGCGAGCCTTGATGGCGATCTCCCAAAGGGATGCGACGCTCGCGGACATCGCGGTTTCGCCCGACTGCAATAGCTCCTCGATGGCCGCCGGCAGCTTGCGCGGCGTATCGACGACCGACAGAAGAATGTGAGTGTCGAGAAGCAGGCTCATGCCTCGGGCAAGGGCTTGAGCAGGAAATCCTCGGGAAGCGGATCGTCGAAATCGTCCGGTATCTCCTCGACGAATCGAGAGATTCCATGCTCGCGCTTATAGGCCTCGAGCGCCTCCCAGTTTATGCCGCCCTTCTTCTTGTGGGGCACCATGTCGACCACGGGCTTGCCGTTCCGCGTGATCGTCACGGTCTCCCCCTCCTCGACGCGGCGGGCAAGCTCGGTGAGGCGGTTCTTGGCCTCCTTCATCGAGACGGTGGCCCCGGCCGGTGCGATCTTCGGTTCGTGCTTCATGGACGGAATATAGCTACCGGTAGCTACCGCGATCAAGCTCGCGTTGTGGGACTCTCCCCTTCCGTGACGGGACTTCGCATGTGATAGGGTGTCGACCGGAACTGGAAACCTATCATGCCGTCACCCGCCACCCGCGAGCCCGCCTCCGTCCACCACCTTCCGAATGCCTTTCCCGAGCATCCGGACAACCCCGGCATCCCTTTCGACGCCGAGCCGGTTGCCGGCGTCCGCGTCAATCTCTCGGCGGTCGAGCGCCGCGCCGCGACGCTTCCCGGGCGCCGAAGCGTGAAGAAGCAGTGGCAGGCGGCATGGCTGGTCCGCGCCATCGAGTGCATCGATCTCACCACCCTCTCCGGTGACGATACCGAGGGCCGGGTCCGGCGCCTCTGCGCCAAGGCCCGGCACCCGCTGCGTGACGACATCAAGGAGGCGCTCGGCGTCGGCGGCCGGCGGCTGACGGTCGGCGCGGTCTGCGTCTATCACCGCTTCGTCGCTACCGCGAAGGCCGAGCTCGAGGGATCCGGCATTCCGGTCGCCGCCGTCTCCACCGGCTTCCCGGCCGGGCTCTCGCCGCTCGACACCCGGCTCCGTGAGGTCGAAGCTTCGGTCGCCGACGGCGCCGGCGAGATCGATATCGTCATCACCCGCGAGCATGTCCTTCGCGGTGACTGGAAGGCGCTCTACGACGAGGTGCGCGCCTTCAAGGACGCCTGCGGCCCCGCCCACATGAAGACCATCCTCGGCACCGGCGACCTCAAGACCCTCCGCAACGTCGGCAAGGCGTCGATGGTGGCGATGATGGCCGGCTCCGACTTCATCAAGACCTCGACCGGCAAGGAAGGCGTCAACGCCACCATCCCCGTCGCGCTGGTCATGCTCCGCGCCATCCGCGCCTACCGCGAGATGACCGGCCATATCGTCGGCTTCAAGCCCGCCGGCGGTATCTCCACCGCCAAGGACGTGATGACCTACGAGTTCCTGATGAAGGAGGAGCTCGGCAACGCCTGGCTCCAGCCCGGCCTTTTCCGGATCGGCGCCTCCTCGCTGCTTGCCGACATCGAGCGCCAGCTCGAGCACTTCGTCACCGGCCGCTACGCCTCTTTCGACCACCACGGGATCGCGTGAGCGAGCGCCCCGGAGATTCGTTCCCATGTCCGTTGCCGAAATTCTTGACGACCTTCAGTACGGCCCCGCGCCCGAGAGCGATGCCGAGGCCCGCGCCTGGCTGGCGCGCCACAAGGAGGGCACGCTCCTCTACATCAGCGGCTCGTGGCGGAAGCCGAAATCGGGCCGCTTCTTTGACACGCTCGACCCCGCCACCGGCGACGTCCTGGCCCGGGTCGCTGAGGCCGGTGAGGACGATGTCGATGACGCGGTCGCGGCCGCCCGTAAGGCCGGGGCGAAGTGGGCGGCGCTGCCCGGCCACGAGCGGGCCAAGGTGCTCTACGCCATTGCCCGCATGATCCTCAAGAACAGCCGCCTGTTCGCGGTGATCGAGGCGCTCGACAACGGCAAGCCGATCCGCGAGACCCGCGACATCGACGTGCCGCTGGTCGCCCGCCACTTCTACGCCCATGCCGGCTGGGCGGAGCTGATGGCGATAGAATTCCCCGACCGCGTGCCGGTCGGCGTCTGCGGCCAGATCATTCCGTGGAACTTCCCGCTGTTGATGCTCGCCTGGAAGATCGCTCCGGCGCTCGCCCTCGGCAACACGGTGGTACTGAAGCCGGCCGAATACACCCCCCTGACCGCGGTCCTCTTCGCCGAGATCTGCCAGATGGCCGGCGTTCCCGCCGGGGTCGTCAACATCGTCACCGGCGACGGCGCCACGGGCGAGCTGATCGTCCGCCACGACGGCGTCGACAAGATCGCCTTCACCGGCTCCACCGAGGTCGGCCGGAAGATCCGCGAGGCGACCGCCGGCTCCGCCAAGTCGCTGACCCTCGAGCTCGGCGGCAAGTCGCCGTTCATCGTCTTCGACGACGCCGACCTCGACTCGGCGGTCGAGGGCGTGGTCGACGCGATCTGGTTCAACCAGGGCCAGGTCTGCTGCGCCGGCTCGCGCCTCCTCGTCCAGGAATCGGTCCACGACGCCTTCGTCGAGAAGCTGAAGCGGCGGCTCGACACGCTCCGTGTCGGCCCCCCGCTCGACAAGGCAATCGACGTCGGCGCGGTGGTGGCGCCGGTCCAGCTCGAGCGTATCAAGGCGCTGGTGGCCCAGGGCGTCGCCGAGGGCGCGAAAGTGTACCAGGCCAAGTGCGACGTGCCCGGCAAGGGCCTCTACTTCCCGCCGACCCTGATGACCAATGTCGAGCCGGCGCAGACCTGCGCCCGGGTCGAGATCTTCGGCCCGGTGCTGGTGGCCATGTCGTTCCGCACCCCCGAGGAGGCGGTCCAGCTCGCCAACAACACCGAGTACGGCCTCGCCGCGAGCGTCTGGTCGGAGTCGGTCAATCTCGCCCTCGACATCGCGCCGAAGCTCCGGGCGGGCGTGGTCTGGGTGAACTCGACCAACCTCTTCGACGCCTCCTCCGGCTTCGGCGGCTACAAGGAATCCGGCTACGGCCGCGAGGGCGGGCGCGAGGGCGTATTCGCCTACACCAGGCCGACCTGGCTGAAGAAGGCCAAGCCGATCGCCGAGGTGAAGCGCGAGGCGGCGCCGCTCGGCGCCGCGCCGGCCGTCGCCGGCCTGGTCGACCGTACCGCCAAGATGTACATCGGCGGCAAGCAGCAGCGCCCCGACGGCGGCTATTCGCGGCCGATCCTCGACGATGCCGGCAAGCTCCTCGGCGAGATCGGCGAGGGCAATAGGAAGGACATCCGCAACGCCGTCGAGGCCGCCCGGAAGGCCAGCGGCTGGGCGCGGGCGAGCGAGCACAACCGCGCGCAGATCCTCTACTTCGTCGCCGAGAACCTTGCCATCCGTTCCGACGAATTCGCCGGCCGGCTGGCCGCGGTCACCGGGGCCCGCCGCGCCGCCGCCAAGGCCGAGGTCGAGGCCGCGGTCACGCGCCTCTTCACCTTCGCCGCCTGGGCCGACAAGTATGAGGGGCTGGTCCACAAGCCGCCGTTCCGCGGCCTTGCACTGGCGATGAACGAGCCGGTCGGCGTCATCGGCATCGTCGCACCGGAGGCGCCGGCCTTCCTCCCCTTCGTCACCCTGATGGCGGCGGCGATCACCACCGGCAACGCCGCGGTGATGATCCCCTCGGAGAGCGCGGCGCTGCTCGCCACCGACCTCTACCAGGTGCTGGACACGAGCGACGTGCCGGGCGGCGTGGTCAACATCGTCACCGGCGACCGAATGGCTCTGGGGCTCGAGCTCGCCAGGCACGACGCGGTCGACGCGATCTGGTCGTTCGGCCCGGAACTGATGGCGGCCGCCTTCGAGAAGGCCTCGACCGGCAACCTCAAGCAGACCTGGTGCGAGACGGTCGCCCGCGACTGGGCGAGCGACGCGATCTCCGCCGGGCGGGACGTGCTGGCCCGCGCCACGCAGGTCAAGAACATCTGGGTGCCGTACGGGGAGTAGGCGTCTCTCTCCCCCTCGGTGCCGCGTCTCTCCTCCCCCGTGAACGGGGGGGGACCGTCGCACCGGAGCGAAGCGAGGTGCGATGGCGGAGGGGCACGGCCGTTCGCGACTGATTGCCTGCCGTCGGCATTCCCTTCAGACTATCGCCGATCGTCCCACGAACGGCCAAACATGCGCGCGCCGCCCCCACCTTCCGGAAGGCCCATGTACTCAGGCGTGACATGAGTCCGCCCGAAGTCCGCCTGTGGCTGCGCCTCCGCGAGCGCACTGACGCTCGCCCCATCTTCAGGCGCCAGCATCCGATAGGTCCCTACGTGCTCGACTTCTACTGCGCAGCCGCCCGGCTCGCCATCGAGGTCGACGGCGTGGGCCACGATATGGGCGACCGGCCCCGACGCGATGCTCGCCGTGACGCCTGGCTCGCATCGCGCGGTATTGAGACGTTGCGAATTCCCGCCGGCGACGTGCTGCGCCGCCTCGATGAAACGCTGGAGGCCATCTTCATGACGGCCCGGGAGCGCATGGAAGGCGATGCGCCCCCTCCACCATCGCTCCGCGATGGTCCCCCTCCCCCGTAGACAGGGGAGGATTGGCCCAGGCTTCTCCGCAGCCCCGTCATTGGACACGGCCCGGTTTCGGTGCCGCGTCTCTCCTCACCCGTGAACGGGGGAGGGGGACCGTCGCATCGGAGCGAAGCGAGGTGCGATGGTGGAGCGGGCGTTTCCCCCCCTCACCATCCCCACTGGAACACGGCGCCGGCGTTGCCGTTGCCGCGCTGGTTGACCGCGGCGTCGGTCCGCTTGCCGAACTGGAAGAGGCCGAAGGCGTTGCCGTTGCCGGCCTGGTCGAGGCTGCCGCGATGGCCCTTGCCGTCCTGGTGGACGATGCCGAGATTGCCGCCGCCGCTCTGGCGGATCGCGCCGTTGTTGCGCTTGCCCTTCTGGCGGACGCTGGCGCTGCCCTCGATCCCTTGCGTCAGGGCATAGATCGCAAGGCCGGTCTGCACCAGGCGAGCCTGCTGCTCGTTCTGAGGATTGAGGCTCAGCGAGATCGAGCCGCCGGCAACGGCCGGCCCGACAAGGACCGCAGAGGCAGCAGCGGCGATCACCGCGACGCGGAGGGTGGTTCGGGTGGGACTCATGGCTCGCCTCCTGTCCAGGTATCGGCGGCGACGCTAGCGGCCCCATGCGGAAGCCGCGCTGAACCCAACATTCAGATTCGGTTCATGCCGGGCCTTCCGTCGCTCTGACCCCAAGACTCCTCACCGTACGCCACGCTTCCGACCTCGAGCGCGGCCGAGCCGCACCGTGCACGCCGCCCGAAATCCCTCCACCACGGTCATCTTCCGGCCCACTCCCATATCATCGTCCGTTCCACCCCCGTCATCCTCCGGCTTGACCGGAGGATCGCGCAACGCTCACACGAGCAGCGTATAGAGGTCCTCCCGGTTCGGGTTCCGCTCCTCGATCAGGGCCGGGTGTCCCCAGCCCGCGAAGTCGGCCCCGCCCGTCCTCTCCCGGACGGGGAGAGGATAGCGCAGCACGGCCGCCTTGCGGCCGATGCGGAGCTTGGTGAGGGGTAATGGGAGGGAGAGGAAAATGACGCCCGCCGTGCCGCGCGTCGCCGCCGGGCCTTCAACGTCACGCTCGCTGCACGGTGCGAAACGCCCGAAACCCATCACAGACGTCATCCTCCGCCCCACCCACGTCATCCTTCGGCCCACCCACGTCGTCCTGCGGCTTGACCGGAGGATCACGCGACGCCGGGCCTGTGAGAAGCAGCCGGAGTCGCCGGCGGGCGACGCACCGGCCAAGATGCCGAAGCGGCAGATGAAGCAACGCCACTCTTCCCGCCGCTCATTCCCGCGCACGCGGGAATCCAGTTTCTTCAAGGACATGCGTCAGCCTTGAGAAGGCTGGATCCCCGCGTGCGCGGGGAAGAGCGGTGGTTGAGCAGTCTGTGTGGCCGGCCACCACTGCCGCCCGCTCCCCCCCGGGGCATAACCGCCCGCTTATCCCCGTTTCCCCATCTGCATCTACGCTCTGCCCGTCCCTTCCTGCCGAGGGGCGGCGTCTCGGATCCGGCGCCGGTCGCTGCGGGAGGTGACCGGCGCCCGCGCCGGCGGAATCCTCGCGTCAGGGTAACCCGACGAAAGGTCCGGCCGCCGTCCCGGGG
>Ga0207773_100865_pt1 | contig 10194 bp, 12 predicted proteins | sample TtaePargueraPR_2_FD_187281 | JGI IMG/M metagenome (GOLD analysis project Ga0207773, IMG submission 187281) | Aerobic enrichment media microbial communities from Bioluminiscent Bay, La Parguera, Puerto Rico - Tt and M1 (3) (SPAdes) | ecosystem: Environmental > Aquatic > Marine > Unclassified ...
CCCCGCATGGTGGCGCAGCGCCGCGGCAAGAAGGTGTCGGACATCCTCGGCAAGCGGGACACCGCTGCCGCCGAGGCGCGGGAGTAAGCGGCCATGTCGGCAGCCAAGAAAACCCTTAAGGTCACCCAGATCGGCAGCCCGATCGGGCGCAAGAAGGACCAGCGGGCGACGCTCGTCGGCCTCGGCCTCAACAAGCTGAACCGCTCGCGCGAGCTCGAGGACACCCCCTCGGTGCGCGGCATGATCGAGAAGGTGAAGCATCTGGTGCGGGTCGAGGGCTGAGGCCCCGGCGGCACCGGCAAGGAAAGCAAGCGGCGGCCCCGGCGGCCGCCAGGAGCGCTCCGAGGGGGCGCTTCCGGTGAAGGATAAAGTGCTATGAAACTCAACGAGTTGAGCGATAATCCCGGCGCCACCAGGAACCGCAAGCGGGTCGGCCGCGGCATCGGCTCCGGCAAGGGCAAGACCTCCGGCGCCGGCGTGAAGGGCCAGAAGGCGCGCTCCGGCGTGGCGATCAAGGGCTTCGAGGGCGGCCAGATGCCGCTGCATCGGCGCGTGCCGAAGCGCGGCTTCAACAACATCTTCGCGCGCAACTACAAGGTGGTGAACCTCGGCCGCCTGCAGGGCGCGATCGACGCCGGCCGTCTCGACGCCAGCAAGCCGGTCGACACCGCGGCGCTGAAGGCCGCCGGCATCGTGAAGTCGGCGCCGGACGGCATCCGCCTGCTTGCGAAGGGTGAGCTGAAGACCAAGATCAGCATCACCGTCGCGGGCGCCTCCAAGGCCGCCGTCGAGGCGGTGGAGAAGGCCGGCGGCTCGGTCACCGTGGTCGCTGCCAAGGCTCCGGCCGGCGAGGGCGCTGCCGCCTCCGAGTAAGCGCGCGCCCGCAACCATCACCCACGAGATCAGGAAGACATGGCCTCAGCCGCCGAGCAACTTGCCGCCAACATCAACTTCGGTGCCTTCGCCAAAGCGCCGGAGCTGAAGAAGCGCCTGTGGTTCACGCTCGGCGCCCTGATCGTTTACCGGCTCGGCACCTACATCCCGATCCCCGGCGTCGACCCGCAGATCCTGCAGGACGTCTTCTCGCAGCAGGCCGGCGGCATCCTCGGCATCTTCGACATGTTCGCCGGCGGCGCGCTCGGCCGCATGACGATCTTCGCCCTCAACATCATGCCGTACATCTCGGCTGCCATTATCATGCAGCTGCTGACGGCGGTGTCGCCGACCCTCGAGGCGCTGAAGAAAGAGGGTGAGGCCGGGCGCAAGAAGATCAACCAGTACACCCGCTACGGCACGGTGCTGCTGGCCGTCTTCCAGTCCTACGGCATCGCCGTCGGTCTCGAGAGCACCACGGGCAGCGCCGGCTCGGCCGTCATGGACCCCGGCCTGTTCTTCCGCCTGACCACGGTCATCACGCTCACCGGCGGCACCATCTTCCTCATGTGGCTGGGCGAGCAGATCACCCAGCGCGGCGTCGGCAACGGCATCTCGCTGATCATCTTCGCCGGCATCGTGGCGAACCTGCCGCTGGCGCTGGCGCAGATGCTGGAGCTGGGCCGCACCGGCGCCCTCTCGGCGCTGCTGATCGTCTTCCTGCTGGTCGGCGCCGTCGCGGTGGTCGCCTTCATCGTCTTCATCGAGCGCGCCCAGCGCCGCATCGTGGTGCAGTACCCCAAGCGCCAGGTCGGCAACAAGATGTTCGGCGGCGAGGCCTCGCATCTGCCGCTGAAGCTGAATCCCTCGGGCGTCATCCCGGTCATCTTCGCCTCCTCGCTGCTGCTGCTGCCGGCCACGGTGTCGGGCTTCTCCGGCGCCGGCGGCCCGGAGTGGCTGAGCTGGGTGAACATCTACCTGGCGCATGGCACGCCGGTGTTCATGGCGCTCTATGCCGCGCTCATCATCTTCTTCGCCTTCTTCTACACCGGCATCGTGTTCAATCCGGACGACACGGCCGAGAACCTGAAGAAGCACGGCGGCTTCATTCCCGGCATCCGTCCCGGCCGCAACACGGCCGAGTACCTGCGCCACATCATCTTCCGGCTCGGCGCGGTCGGTGCGCTCTACCTGGCGCTCGTCGCCCTGCTGCCGGAGTTCCTGCGCGCCGAGTACAACGTGCCCTTCTATTTCGGCGGCACCTCGCTGCTCATCGTCGTGACCGTGACGATGGACACCGTCGGCCAGATCCACGCCCACCTGCTGGCGCACCAGTACGAGGGGCTGATCAAGAAGGCCAAGCTCAAGGGCCGGCGGGGATGAACATCATTCTGCTGGGAGCCCCGGGCGCGGGCAAAGGAACCCAGGCCAAGCGCCTGGAAAAGCGGCACAATCTGGTGCAGCTCTCGACCGGCGACATGCTGCGCGCGGCCAAGGAGTCGGATAGCGAGCTCGGCAGGAAGGCCAAGCCGATCATGGACGCCGGCCACCTGGTGCCTGACGACCTGATGATTGCCATCATCGCCGACCGCATCGACCAGGCGGACTGCGCCAACGGCTTCATCCTCGACGGTTTCCCGCGCACGATCCCGCAAGCCGAGGCGCTCGACAAAATGCTGGCCGAGCGGGACCTGAAGCTGCACTCCGTCATCGAGATGAAGGTGGACGAGGAGATCCTGGTCGACCGCATCACCGGGCGCTACACCTGCGCCACCTGCGGGGCCGGCTATCACGAGCGCTACCAGAAGCCGAAGGTGGCGGGGGTCTGCGACAACTGCGGCGGCACCCAGTTCAAGCGGCGCCCCGACGACACCGAGGCGACGGTGCGCACCCGGCTGGCCGCCTACCGAGAGCAGACGGCCCCGATCCTGCCGTACTACCGCAAGAAGGGCATCCTCCAGGCGGTCGACGGCATGGCCTCGATCGACGAGGTGACCCGCCAGATCGAGGGTGTCCTGGCCGAGGCGAGAGGCGTCGCATGACGGTTGACTCGCGGGTTTCGATTTCTATAATCCAGCGGTTCCGGCGCCTCCGGCGGCCGGACGTTTTTGCTTGTCCAGACATGGTTTTCGGGCCGAACCGAGCCCGGGTCCGCGGCGTTTAAGGAGTTCGCGAAGTGGCACGTATTGCTGGCGTCAACATTCCGACGCAGAAACGGGTCGAGATTGCTCTGACCTACATCCACGGCATCGGCCGGACGCAGGCCTCCAACATCTGCCGGGCCGTCGGCATCCCCAGCGCGCGCCGGGTCAACGAGCTGACCGACGACGAGGTGGCCCGCATCCGCGAGTCGATCGACCGCGACTACGTGGTCGAGGGCGATCTGCGCCGCGAAGTGGCCATGAACATCAAGCGCCTGATGGACCTCGGCTGCTACCGCGGCCTGCGTCACCGCAAGGGCCTGCCGGTCCGCGGCCAGCGCACCAAGACCAACGCGCGGACCCGCAAGGGCCCGGCGCGGCCGATCGCCGGCAAGAAGAAAGCCACGAAGTAATTTTCTCGGGAAGCTCTCTCGGGTAACAGACGACAGCACCAGGATACAGGCACCAGGCAATGGCCAAACCTCAAGCGCGTATGCGCCGCCGCGAGAAGAAGAACATTTCCTCGGGCATCGCGCACGTGAACGCGACCTTCAACAACACCATGATCACGATCACCGACGTGCAGGGCAACACCATCTCCTGGTCGTCCGCCGGTGGCCAGGGCTTCAAGGGCTCGCGCAAGTCGACCCCCTACGCGGCGCAGATCGCCGCCGAGGACGCCGGCCGCAAGGCGCAGGAGCACGGCGTGCGCACCCTCGAGGTGAACGTGAAGGGCCCGGGCTCCGGCCGCGAGTCGGCGCTGCGCGCGCTGCAGGCGGTCGGCTTCACGATCACCGCGATCCGCGACGTGACGCCGATCCCGCACAACGGCTGCCGGCCGCCGAAGCGCCGGCGAGTCTGACGACTGCCGCCGGGGCCACGGGCTCCCGGCGCCGGCCCCAGGGGCCGGTCGACATCGAGAAGAGGCGATGGCGGGAGGCTGCCCGCCATTTCGCCATTTGAGGCCGACGGGCGAGGCGTCACCGTCGAAGCCGACACCGAAACAGCCTAGAGTCGTGAGGGCACAAGCGTGCTGCAAAAGAACTGGACCGAACTGATCAAGCCGACGAAGCTGGACATCCAGCCGGGACCGGACGCGCATCGCGTCGCCAAGGTGGTCGCCGAGCCGCTGGAGCGCGGCTTCGGCCTTACCCTCGGCAACGCCATTCGCCGCGTGCTGCTGTCGTCGCTGCAGGGTGCGGCGGTGACCTCCATTCAGATCGACGGCGTGCTGCACGAGTTCTCGTCGATCCCCGGCGTGCGCGAGGACGTCACCGACGTGGTGCTGAACGTGAAGGCCATCGCGCTGCGCATGGGCGGCGAGGGGCCGAAGCGCATGCGCCTCAGGGCCGAGGGCCCGGGCGAGGTGACCGCCGGCCAGATCGAGACCGGGCATGACATCGAGATCATGAACCCGAACCTGGTGCTCTGCACCCTCGACGACGGCGCGCGCATCGACATGGAGCTCACGGTGAACACCGGCAAGGGCTACGTGCCGGCGACGCAGAACCGTCCGGAGGACGCGCCGATCGGCCTGGTGCCGGTCGACTCGATCTTCTCGCCGGTGCGCAAGGTCTCCTACAAGGTCGAGAACACCCGTGTCGGTCAGGTCACCGACTACGACAAGCTCACCATGGAGCTGGAGACCAACGGCGCGGTGACCCCGGAGGACGCCGTGGCGCTGGCCGCGCGCATCCTGCAGGACCAGCTGCAGCTCTTCATCAACTTCGAGGAGCCGCAGGCGCGTCACGAGGAAGAGGCCACCGCCGAGCCGCCGTTCAACCGCAACCTGCTGCGCAAGGTGGACGAGCTGGAGCTTTCCGTGCGCTCGGCCAACTGCCTGAAGAACGACAACATCGTCTACATCGGCGATCTGGTGCAGAAGACCGAGGGCGAGATGCTGCGCACCCCGAACTTCGGCCGCAAGTCCCTGAACGAGATCAAGGAAGTGCTCTCGACCATGGGCCTGCACCTCGGCATGGAGATCCCCAACTGGCCGCCCGAGAACATCGAGGAACTGGCCAAGCGCCTCGAGGAGCCGTACTGAGCCGCGCGGCTTGGGATCTGGTTTTTTAAGTAGGTACCGGAGCGTTCCGCTCCTCCCGTCCGTACAGGCCGGCGGCCGCGTCAGCGGCAGGCCCGGCGGGCGGCATCGCCATCGGCTTCGTGCGCGAAGCCCGGAAAGAAGGGATTGAAGAGATGCGTCACGGTTTCCAAGGCCGCCGGTTCAACCGCTCGGTCGCCCACCGCAAGGCCATGTTCGCCAACCTGGCCGCGGCGCTCATCAAGCATGAGCAGATCAAGACCACCCTGCCCAAGGCGAAGGACCTGCGCCGCGTCGCCGACCGTCTCATCACCCTGGGCAAGCGCGGCGACCTGCATGCCCGCCGCCAGGCGCTTTCCGTGCTGCGCGACACGGCGATCACCGCCAAGCTGTTCGACGAGCTGGCCGAGCGCTACAAGGCCCGCAACGGCGGCTACACCCGCGTGCTGAAGGCCGGCTTCCGCTACGGCGACATGGCGCCGATGGCGGTCATCGAGCTGGTCGACCGCGACCCCGACGCCAAGGGCCAGGACTCCGGCCCGACCCAGGAGGCCGGCGAGGACGAGGAGGAGGAGTAAGTCCTCCCCCGACCGCCGCTTCAAGGCAGTTCACGCGAAAGGCAGCCCCGAAAGGCTGCCTTTCCTGTTTGACGGGCGGGGACGCCGCGACAGAATGGCGAGGCCGGGTGCGCAGGGGCCGGACCGCCTCCTTCATTGTCACCCTCGGGCTTGACCCGAGGGCCCATGTCGAGGCCTGGCACCCGACCCCGCCGTGGATCCCGGCTCGCGCTCGCAAGCTCGCTTGGCCGGGATGACAGTCGTAGAGATGAGGGCAGACATTTCCATGGCACGCAGAGAAACGGCCTTCGCGAGGAACAGGCAGGTCGCCGGCCTGGCCGCGATGATCCTATGCTTGTGCGCCCTGGCCTTGCTCGCCGTTCCCGCCGTCGCCCAGGAGACCGTCCGCCAGGTGCCGTCCGACCGTGGCGAGGTGATGCTGTCCTTCGCGCCCGTGGTGAAGAAGGCGGCGCCGGCGGTGGTGAACATCTTCGCCAAGCGCAAGGTGGAGCAGCAGAGCCCGATGTCCTCGCTGCTCGACGATCCCTTCTTCCGCCGCTTCTTCGGCGAGGGCTTCGGCAGCCCCGAGCGGCGCGAGCGCGATCAGTCCTCGCTCGGCTCCGGCGTCATCGTCGATCCCGACGGCTTCATCGTCACCAACGAGCACGTCATCAAAGGCGCGGCCGAGATCAAGGTGGTGCTGGCCGACCGCCGCGAGTTCGAGGCCGAGCTGGTGCTGACCGACGAGCGCACCGACCTCGCCGTGCTGCGCGTCGACCCCGGCGCGGAGGCGCTGCCCACCATCGACCTGCGCGATTCCGACGACGTGCAGGTCGGCGACCTCGTGCTGGCGCTGGGCAATCCCTTCGGCGTCGGGCAGACGGTGACCAGCGGCATCGTCTCCGCCCTCGCGCGCACCCAGGTCGGCATCACCGACTTCAGCTTCTTCATCCAGACCGACGCGGCGATCAACCCCGGCAACTCCGGCGGCGCGCTGGTCACCCTCGACGGCCGCCTTATCGGCATCAACACGGCGATCTACTCGCGCTCCGGGGGCTCGGTCGGGATCGGCTTCGCCATCCCGGCCAACATGGTGCGCACCGTGGTGGAGAGTGCGCGCAGCGGCACCGCGTTGGTGCGCGCCTGGGCCGGGCTCGCCGGCCAGGACCTCACCGCGGAGCTGGCCGAGGGCCTGCGGCTCGACCGTCCCGGCGGCGTCGTCATCAGCGACGTCTACGAGGGCGGCCCGGCCGACCGCGCCGGCATCGCCGCCGGCGACGTCATCGTCACCGTCGACGAGCAGCCGGTGAACGACCTGCAGTCGCTGCGCTACCGCGTCGCCACCGGCATGCTCGGCGATTCCCTCGAGCTGGGCGTGGTGCGCGAGGGCCGCATGACGACCGCCGAACTGCCGCTGGAGCCGCCGCCGGAGACCCCGCCGCGCAACGAGGTGCGCCTGCTCGGCCACCATCCGCTCGGCGGCGCCTACGTCTCAAGCCTGTCGCCGGCCCTGGCCGAGGAGCTCGACATGCCCGACAGCTGGAGCGGGGTGGTCATCACGCGGGTGCAGCGCGGCACGCCGGCCGACCGCGTCGGCTTCCGCTCGCGCGACGTCATTCTGTCGATCAACGGGCAGGCCTTCCGCCGTTCGGGCGAGCTGGCCGACGCGCTCGACCGCACCACTGATCGCTGGCAGATCGTGTTCCGGCGCGACGGCAAGATACGCCGGGTCGAATTCAGCTCGTGATGGGCGCGCCGCCGTGACGGGACCTCGCGCGTGACCGGCCTCTTTGAAAGCCAGGCGCCGCGGCCGCTGGCCGACCGCCTGCGCCCGCGCGCGCTCGACGAGGTCGTCGGCCAGGACCACCTGCTGGCGCCCGAGGGGCCGATCGGCCGCATGGTGCGCTCCGGCCGGCTCGCCTCGCTCATCCTCTGGGGCCCGCCGGGCTGCGGCAAGACCACCATCGCGCGCCTGCTGGCCGACCGGACGGACCTGGAGTTCGAGCCGCTGTCGGCGGTGTTCTCCGGCGTCGCCGATCTGCGCAAGGTCTTCGAGCGCGCCCGGCAGCGGCGCCTTGCCGGCCGCGGCACGCTGCTCTTCGTCGACGAGATCCACCGCTTCAACCGCGCCCAGCAGGACGGCTTCCTGCCCTACGTCGAGGACGGCACCGTCATCCTGGTGGGCGCCACCACCGAGAATCCCTCCTTCGAGTTGAACCCTGCGCTGCTGTCGCGCTGCCAGGTCATGGTGCTGAAGCGCCTGGAGGAGCCGGCCCTGCGCGAGCTGCTGGCGCGCGCCGAGGCGGCGGAGGGCAGGGACCTGCCGCTCACGTCCGAGGCGCGCCAGGCGCTGATGGCCATGGCCGACGGCGACGGGCGCTATCTGCTGAACCTCGCCGAGGAGGTCTTCGCCCTCGATACCGCCGGCCGCGAGGGGAGCGGCAAGCTCGACACCGCTGGCCTGGCACAGCTCGTCCAGAAGCGCGCGCCGCTCTACGACAAGGGGCAGGAGAGCCACTACAACCTCATCAGCGCCCTGCACAAGTCGCTGCGCGGCTCGGACTGCGATGCCGCGCTCTATTGGTTCGCGCGCATGCTGGCCGGCGGCGAGGATCCGCACTACATCGCCCGCCGCCTGGTGCGCTTCGCCGTCGAGGACGTCGGCATGGCCGACCCGGCGGCGCTCACCCAGGGCATCGCCGCGTGGCAGGCCTTCGAGCGCATCGGCAGCCCGGAGGGCGAGCTGGCCCTGGCGCAGCTCGTCATCTACCTGGCGACGGCGCCCAAGTCGAACGCCGCCTACAAGGCCTTCGGGGCGGCCCAGCGCGCGGCGCGGGAGAGCGGCTCCCTGGCGCCCCCGGCCCATATCCTCAACGCGCCGACCCGCCTGATGAAGGACCTCGGCTACGGCAAGGGCTACGCCTACGACCACGACACGCCGGAGGGCTTCTCTGGCCAGGACTACTTTCCTGACGGCCTGCCGCGCCAGACCTTCTACCGTCCGGTCGAGCGCGGCTTCGAAAGAGACGTACGCAAGCGATTGGAATACTGGGAGAAGCTGCGCGCCCAGGCGAAAGGCCGGGGGGAGGACTGAAACCCGGCCGGCGACCGGCCAGGTCTGCGCCTCGTGCGAATCTGCCATACATCCTTGCCGGTTGTGCGATCCGGCCCGAGCCCTCACTTTGTCACCGATACAATAATCACCGGCCGCGGCAACCGGCCGGCTGGCAGGTAAACGAGGGGTCGAAATGACGAACTACTGCGTGCCCGAAAAGGGTAAGGCAGCACTCCTTTGCATCTCGGCACAGCGTGACTTCGTGGCGCCGGGCTCGCCCGTCAGGGCCTGCGGCTGGAAATCGGCGCTGCCCAACATCGGGCGCCTGGTCGACAGCTTCCGCGCCCAGCACGCGCCGATCTACCACTCGGTCCGCCTCTACAAGGCCGACGGCTCCAACGTCGACGCCTGCCGCCGCCAGGCGGTGGAGGAGGGCCTGCGCATCCTCATGCCGGGCACCCTCGGCGCCGAGCTGATCGACGACCTGAAGCCCAACAAGGACGTCCGCCTCGACCCCGAGCTGCTGTTCGCCGGCGACTTCCAGGAAATCGGCCGCAACGAGTACGTCCACTACCGCCCGCGCTGGGGCGCCTTCCACAACACCGGCCTCGAGGAGCGCCTGCGCCGCCAGCAGGTCACCACCCTGGTCATCTGCGGCTTCAGCTTCTCGACCGGCGGCCGCGCCTCGGTTTACGAGGCGAGCGCCCGCGACTTCCGCATCGTCCTCGTGCCCGATGCCCTGTGCAACGCCACCGAGGACGCCGTGCAGGAGCTCGGCCGCATGGGCGTCTACCTGATGGACACCGCCAACTGCGTGGCCTGGATGGCCGGCGCCGGCCCCGGAACGGTCGCCGCCGCCTGAGGGCTCTGTCGCACCACCGTTTGCGCCCTTCTGCCCGCTTTGCTAGCTAGAGAACCGCGCGTCCCGGCAGGGGGCGCCGCCGCGTCCGGGCCGGGAAGGGATCACGAGGCATGCAGGTTCAGGTTATCGCCGCCGTCGCCGTCGGCGGCGCTCTCGGCGCCATCGCCCGCCACTTCGTCGCCGCTCAGGTGGCGCTCTGGGCCGGCGCCGGCTTTCCCTTCGGCACCCTGACCGTCAACGTCGTCGGCTCCTTCGTCATGGGGCTGATCGTCGAGCTCTCGGCGCTCGTCTGGTCGCCCGCGCCGGAGCTGCGCGCCTTCCTCACCGTCGGCTTCCTCGGCGCCTTCACCACCTTCTCGACCTTCTCGCTCGATGCCGCGGCGCTCTACGAGCGCGGCGCGCTGCTGCTCTGCGCCGCCTACGTGGTGTCGTCGGTGGTACTCTCCATCGGCGCCTTCTTCGCCGCGCTCGCGCTGGTGCGCGCGGCCCTCGCATGACCGGCTTCTGCCATGACTAGCGTGCGACAGGTGCCGGTCGAGGCGGCGGGCGACGGCCAGCGGCTCGACCGCTGGTTCCGCGAGCACTTCCCGCAGGTGACCCACGGCCGGCTCGAGAAGCTGCTGCGCAAGGGCGAGATCCGCGTCGACGGCCGGCGGGTGAAG
>Ga0207773_100868_pt1 | contig 10189 bp, 3 predicted proteins | sample TtaePargueraPR_2_FD_187281 | JGI IMG/M metagenome (GOLD analysis project Ga0207773, IMG submission 187281) | Aerobic enrichment media microbial communities from Bioluminiscent Bay, La Parguera, Puerto Rico - Tt and M1 (3) (SPAdes) | ecosystem: Environmental > Aquatic > Marine > Unclassified ...
GGACCACCCGCCTTTCGGCAGCAGTCATGCGCACAAGGATTTGCTTCGTCTAACTACCCGACAGTGTGTTTGATCGCCTTGGATTCCCGCTCGAGGTGGCAGGGACCCGGTGTGGCAATCACGACCGACCGCTAAGGTAGGCGCTGTTTAGAGCCGAAGACTCGCCCCGTCAAGGATTCTTTCGTGAAAAATCCGAGGGAGAGCCTTGCGTTTCAGGCAACCAAGCCATCCCACCGCTCGGATACCAACTGGACGCATGGCGCCCAAAGCGTTCGGCAGCTCCCTGGACCGGGTTCCGCGGATCAACCCGATGCACCCCCTGCCCTTGCTCCGACGACCATCGCTCCCTAGATCAGGACCAGCGAACGGAGTCCCGTGTGACTGACTTCCCCACCCATGCAGCCCTCAAATTGGACGTCGTGGTCATTGGTGCCGGACAGGCTGGACTGAGTTCGGCCTATCACCTCAAGAAGCTCGGTCTCGTTCCGGGCCGCAACTTCATCGTGCTCGATGAGGCGCAAAAGCCCGGGGGCGCCTGGCAATTTCGCTGGCCATCACTCACCCTGAGCACGGTCAACCGTGTTCATGATCTGCCCGGGCTCGGATTTGCCCAATATGCCGGCGGGAACGAGACGGCGAAAGCCTCGGTCGCGGTACCCCGCTACTTCTCGGCCTATGAAGAGCATTTTGACCTCAAGGTCCTGCGACCGGCCAAGGTCACCGTGGTTTGTGATCGCGGCGACCGCCTGCGCATTGAAAGCGTTCGCGGCCTATTCTCCGTGCGCGGAATCATCAACGCGACCGGGACCTGGGAAAACCCCTTTATTCCCGTCTATCCCGGCGCGGACAATTTCACCGGGCAAACCCTGCATACCAAGGACTTCCGGACCGCAGAGGCCTTCGCCGGCCGGCACGTGCTGATTGTCGGCGGAGGAATTTCTGCCATCCAGCTTCTCGACCAGATATCGCAAGTGACCCGGACCAGCTGGGTGACTCGCACGCCTCCGAGATGGCGCGACGGCCCCTTCGACGAAGACGCGGGTCGGAAGGCCGTTGCCATGGTGGAAGAGCGAGTGCGCGCGGGCCTGCCGCCGCGCGCCGTGGTCTCGGTCACCGGCCTGCCGGTCACGCCTGCCATTGTCTCTATGCGCAAACGCGGTGTGCTTGATCGCCAACCGATGTTCTCAGAGATCACGCCGACCGGCGTACGCTGGGAGGACGGGCGGATGCTCGACGTCGACGTCATTCTATGGTGCACGGGTTTCCGCAGTTCGCTGGACCATCTGGCACCCCTCATGCTGCAGGAGGAAAGCGGCGGCATAACCATGACCGGACGCCTGGCGACGCAAGTGGCAAAGGACCCGCGCGTGCATCTGGTTGGCTATGGCCCCTCTGCATCCACCATCGGAGCCAATCGCGCTGGCGCAGCGGCAGCCCGTGAGCTCACCAGCTTTCTGAACCTGGCCTGATAGGCAAAAGAAAAGGGGCCCGAAGGCCCCTTCCCCAATCTTGTACCTGGCAACCTGCTTACTCGGCAGCGGGCGCTGCGATCTGCACGGTCTCGGCCTGACGGCGGCGTTCTTCCAGGATCAGATCGTCGCGCTTGGCAGCGATCTGCTTGGCCTTGGACTGACCGGCACCGGTACCCGCCGGGATCAGGCGACCGACGATGACGTTCTCCTTGAGACCTTCGAGCAGGTCGGCCTTGCCGGACACGGCCGCTTCGGTAAGAACGCGGGTGGTTTCCTGGAACGAGGCGGCCGAGATGAAGGAACGCGTCTGCAGCGAGGCCTTAGTGATACCCAGCAGGACCGGGTTCGCCGTAGCCGGCTTCTTGCCTTCGGCAATCAGCGCATCGTTGAGCTCGTCGAAGTCCAACTTGTCGAGCTGCTCGTCCTTGAGCAGGCCGGACTCGCCGGGTTCCACAATCTCCACTTTCTGCAGCATCTGGCGAACGATCACCTCGATGTGCTTGTCGTTGATCAGCACGCCCTGCAGGCGATAGACCTCCTGGATCTCGTTGACGAGATAGCGCGCCAGTTCCTCGACGCCCTTGATCGCAAGGATGTCATGCGGAGCCGGGTTGCCATCCAGGATGTACTCGCCCTTCTCGATGGTATCGCCTTCCTGCAGGTGGAACGGCTTGCCCTTCGGGATCAGGTACTCAACCGGATCGGCACCTTCCTCGGTCGGCTCGATCACCACGCGACGCTTGTTCTTATAGTCGCGGCCGAAGCGGATGGTGCCATCAATCTCGGCGATGATGGCGTGATCCTTCGGGCGACGGGCTTCGAACAACTCGGCCACACGCGGCAGACCGCCGGTGATGTCCTTGGTCTTGGCGCTTTCCAGTGGAATACGCGCCAGAACGTCACCCGGAGCAACCTTCTCGCCCGGCTCGACAGCGATAACCGCATCGACGGAGAGCAGGTACCGGGCCTCGCCACCACGTTCCACCTTGGCGATCGAACCGCCACGACCGATCGCGAGGGCAGGCTTGAGGCCTTCACCACGCTGATTGCCGCGCCAGTCGATGACCACGCGTTTGGTGAAGCCGGTTGCCTCGTCGGTGTTTTCCGCCACCGAAGCACCGTCCACCAGGTCCTCGAACACTACCTCGCCCTCGACTTCGGCGAGGATCGGACGGGTGTATGGGTCCCATTCGGCCAGACGCTGACCACGGCGGACGCTGTCGCCTTCCTTGATCAACAGCTTGGAGCCATAGGTCACCTTGTGCGTAGCGCGTTCCTTGCCGTCGCCATCAACAATGGCGAGCGACACGTTACGGGCCATCACAACCTGCTTGCCGCCTTCAACGGTGGCCAGGTTCGGATTGCGGATCTCGATCTTGCCTTCGGCACCAGCCTCCAGGAAGGACGAGTCCACCACCTGCGCCGTACCGCCAATGTGGAAGGTACGCATAGTGAGCTGGGTACCGGGTTCACCGATCGACTGGGCGGCGATAACGCCGACAGCTTCACCGATATTGACCGGGGTACCACGAGCAAGATCACGACCATAACAGGCCGCGCAGCAACCCTGGCGCATGTCGCAGGTCAGCGGCGAACGAATACGGACCGACTGGATACGGGCCTCTTCGATCACATCGACATGCTTCTCTTCGAGCAGCGTGCCCTTCGGCGCGATCAGATCGCCCGAGATCGGGTGGAACACATCGTCGGCCGTGGTGCGGCCAAGGATGCGCTGACCGAGCGACGCCACGACCTGGCCGGCGTCCACGATGGACTCCATGGTCAGGCCACGTTCGGTGCCGCAATCCTCGGACACGATGATCGCGTCCTGGGCCACGTCCACCAGACGGCGGGTCAGGTAACCAGAGTTGGCAGTCTTCAGAGCGGTGTCAGCCAGACCCTTGCGGGCACCGTGGGTGGAGTTGAAGTACTCCAGCACGTTCAGGCCTTCCTTGAAGTTCGCGGTGATCGGCGTTTCGATGATCGAACCGTCCGGCTTGGCCATCAGGCCGCGCATGCCGGCAAGCTGCTTCATCTGGGCCGGCGAACCGCGGGCACCCGAGTGGCTCATCATGTAGACCGAGTTGATCGGCTTCTGACGCTTGGTTTCCTCATCGATCTGGACGGTACGGATCGCGTCCATCATCTCTTCGGCAACCTTGTCACCGCACTTGGCCCAGGCGTCCACGACCTTGTTGTACTTTTCGCCCTGGGTGATCAGGCCGTCATTGTACTGCTGCTCGAACTCTTCGACCTGCTTACGAGTGTCTTCCACGATCGTGTACTTGGACGCCGGGATAACCATGTCGTCCTTGCCGAACGAGATACCGGCGTCACAGGCGTTCTTGAATCCAAGCTGCATGACGCGGTCACAGAAAATGACCGTCTCCTTCTGACCGCAACCGCGATAGACGGTGTCGATCATCTTGGAGATCATCTTCTTGGTCATCAGCTGGTTGGCCGTCGAGAACGGCACCGCCGGGTTGATGGGCAGGATCTGGCCGATCAGCATGCGGCCCGGAGTCGTTTCCACGATCTCGGTAGTCTGCTTGCCCTCTGCGTCCCAGGCCGGCACGCGTGCCTTGATCTTGGTGTGCAGGGTCACGACCCTGTTGTCGAGCGCATGTTCCAGTTCCGCATAGGAACCAAAGGCCATGCCTTCGCCCGGCTCATTGTCGTTCATCAGCGAGAGATAATAGAGACCAAGCACGATGTCCTGCGAGGGCACGATGATCGGCTGACCATTGGCCGGGTGCAAAATGTTGTTGGTCGACATCATCAAGACGCGCGCTTCCAGCTGCGCTTCGAGCGACAGCGGAACGTGCACGGCCATCTGGTCACCGTCGAAGTCGGCATTAAAGGCCGAGCAGACGAGCGGATGCAGACGGATCGCCTTGCCTTCGATCAGGATCGGCTCGAAGGCCTGGATGCCCAGACGGTGAAGCGTCGGCGCACGGTTCAGGAGAACCGGATGCTCGCGGATCACCTCGTCCAGGATATCCCAGACTTCCGGCTTTTCCTTTTCAACCAGCTTCTTGGCCTGCTTCACGGTCGAAGAGAAGCCCTTGGCCTCGAGGCGCGAGTAGATGAACGGCTTGAACAGCTCAAGCGCCATCTTCTTGGGCAGACCGCACTGATGCAGCTTGAGGTTCGGACCCACGGTGATCACCGAACGGCCTGAATAGTCCACGCGCTTGCCGAGCAGGTTCTGGCGGAACCGGCCCTGCTTGCCCTTGAGCATGTCTGAGAGCGACTTCAGCGGGCGCTTGTTGGCACCGGTAATGGTGCGGCCACGGCGGCCATTGTCGAACAGCGCATCAACGGCTTCCTGCAGCATGCGCTTTTCGTTGCGGATGATGATGTCCGGCGCACGCAGTTCAATCAGGCGCTTGAGGCGATTGTTGCGGTTGATGACGCGACGATAGAGATCGTTCAGGTCCGAGGTCGCAAAGCGGCCACCATCGAGCGGAACGAGCGGACGCAGTTCCGGCGGGATGACCGGAATGACCGTCATGATCATCCATTCGGGCTTGTTGCCCGAGACGATGAACTGCTCGACGATCTTCAGGCGCTTGGCGAGCTTCTTGGGCTTAAGCTCAGTGGTCGCCTCGGCAATTTCCACACGCAGGTCAGCAGCGATCTTTTCGAGATCGAGACCCAGCAGGATTTCGCGGATGGCTTCGGCACCGATCTTGGCGGTGAAGCTGTCGGCACCATATTCGTCCTGCGCGTCCAGATACTGCTCTTCGGTCAGCAGTTCATTCTGCGTGAACGGGGTCAGGCCCGGATCGAGAACGACATAGTTCTCGAAATACAGGATGCGTTCGATATCCTTCAGCGTCATGTCGAGCAGCAGCGCGATACGGCTCGGCAGGGACTTCAGGAACCAGATGTGGGCAACCGGCGCAGCCAGCTCGATATGGCCCATGCGCTCGCGGCGAACGCGGCTCAGGGTGACTTCCACACCGCACTTTTCGCAGATGACGCCCTTGAACTTCATGCGCTTGTACTTGCCGCACAGGCACTCGTAGTCCTTCACGGGGCCAAAGATACGGGCGCAGAACAGGCCGTCACGCTCGGGCTTGAACGTACGGTAGTTGATGGTCTCGGGCTTCTTGATCTCGCCGTAGGACCAGGAAAGGATTTTTTCGGGGCTCGCGATCGAGATTTTCATCTGATCGAAAGTCTGCACGGGGACGGCCGGGTTGAACGGGTCCATGACGTGGGAATGATGGTTCATCTATTCTCTCCTCTACCCCTCCAGGACCCCGAAGATGAACAGGTCCGTGGAGAGGTGATGATTGGAAACTGGAAGTGCCGGATTATTCCGCCGCTTCCTGAGGAGGTGCGAGCTCCGGATCGTGCTGTTCTGGTTCCTCGTCCTCACGCATGTCGAGTTCGACATTGAGACCGAGGGACCGGATTTCCTTGACCAGAACGTTGAAGCTTTCCGGGATGCCCGCTTCGAAGGTGTCGTCGCCGCGTACGATGGCCTCGTAGACCTTCGTACGACCCGCCACGTCGTCCGACTTGATGGTGAGCATTTCCTGCAGCGTATAGGCGGCGCCATACGCTTCGAGGGCCCACACTTCCATCTCGCCGAAGCGCTGACCACCAAACTGCGCCTTGCCACCCAGCGGCTGCTGGGTCACCAGGGAGTAAGGACCGATCGAACGCGCGTGGATCTTGTTGTCCACCAGGTGGTCGAGCTTGAGCATATAGATGTAGCCCACGGTCACCTGACGGTCGAATTGCTCGCCGGTTCGGCCGTCAAACACGGTCGACTGACCCGAGGCCTTGAGGCCGGCCTTTTCCAGCATTTCGACGATATCGGCTTCCTTGGCGCCATCGAACACCGGGGTCGCGATCGGCACACCCTTGGAGAGGTGCTCACCCAGTCGAACCAGGCTGTCGTCATCGAGATCATTGAGCGTGTCGTCATTGGCGAACAGCGTGCTGATCTCGGTACGCAGCGGGGCCAGGTCACCCTTGGCGTGATAAGCGCGAACCATCTCATCGATCTTGCGACCCATGCCGGCACAGGCCCAACCCAGATGGGTTTCCAGGATCTGGCCCACATTCATGCGCGAAGGCACGCCGAGCGGGTTGAGCACGATATCGACCGAAGTGCCGTCTTCGAGATACGGCATGTCTTCGACCGGAACGATGCGCGAAACCACACCCTTGTTACCGTGGCGGCCGGCCATCTTGTCGCCCGGCTGGATCTTGCGCTTGGTGGCAATGAAGACCTTGACCATCTTCATCACGCCCGGCGGAAGTTCATCACCGCGCTGGAGCTTGTCGACCTTGTCGATGAAGCGCTGCTCGAGCAGACGACGGCTCTCTTCATACTGGGCATGAAGAGCTTCCATCTCGGTCATGACCTTGTCGTCCTCGACGGCAAACTGCCACCACTTCGAACGGGGCTGACCTTCAAAGATCGAGTCATTGAGCTTGGTGCCGACCACATAGCCCTTGGGACCGGCCGTTGCGGCCTTGCCGAACAGCATTTCCTTCAGACGCGCATAGACGTTACGGTCCAGGATCGACTGTTCGTCGTCACGGTCCTTGGCCAGGCGCTCGATTTCCTCGCGTTCGATGGCCATGGCGCGCTCGTCCTTGTCGATGCCATGACGGTTGAAGACACGGACTTCCACGACAGTGCCGGCATCGCCCGGGGGCACGCGCAGCGAGGTGTCGCGAACGTCAGAAGCCTTTTCACCGAAGATGGCGCGTAGGAGCTTTTCTTCCGGGGTCATCGGCGATTCACCCTTGGGGGTGATCTTGCCCACCAGAATGTCGCCCGGCTGCACTTCGGCACCGATATGCACGATACCGGCTTCGTCCAGGTTCTTCAGCGCTTCTTCCGAGACGTTCGGAATGTCACGGGTGATTTCTTCCGGACCCAGCTTGGTGTCACGGGCCATCACTTCATATTCCTCGATATGGATCGAGGTGAAGACGTCCTGCATCGCGATCTTTTCGCTCAGAAGGATGGAGTCTTCGAAGTTGTAGCCATTCCAGGGCATGAACGCGACGAGCACGTTGCGGCCCAGGGCCAGATCGCCGAGTTCGGTCGAGGGGCCGTCGGCAATGATGTCACCGGCGTTGATGTGGTCGCCCACAACCACCAGCGGACGCTGGTTGATCGAGGTCGACTGGTTCGAACGCTGGAACTTCATCAGGTTGTAGATGTCCACACCCGACTTCGACGCATCGGTCTCGGCCGTTGCGCGAATAACGATACGGGTCGCGTCAACCTGGTCCACGATACCGGTCCGCTTCGCCACGATGGCAGCGCCGGAGTCACGGGCCACAACCGGCTCCATGCCGGTACCTACGAAGGGCGCCTCGGCGCGCAGCAGCGGCACGGCCTGCTTCTGCATGTTCGAGCCCATCAGAGCGCGGTTGGCGTCGTCGTTCTCAAGGAACGGGATCAACGAAGCGGCAACCGACACCATCTGCTTGGGCGAAACGTCCATCAGGTCGACGTTTTCCTTCGGCGTCAGGCCGTTGTCGCCGGCGTGGCGCGCCACGACCAGATCGTCAGCCAGTTCACCGTCCTTGGTGAAGGCCACGTTCGCCTGGGCGACGTAGTGCTTGGCCTCTTCCATGGCCGAGAGGTAGACGACCTCGTCGGTCAGCTTGCCATTGACGATCTTGCGGTACGGGGTCTCGATGAAGCCGTACTTGTTGACCCGGGCATAGGTGGCCAGATTGTTGATCAGACCGATATTGGGACCTTCAGGGGTCTCAATCGGACAGATACGGCCATAATGGGTCGGGTGCACGTCGCGCACTTCAAAGCCGGCACGCTCGCGGGTAAGACCGCCCGGCCCAAGCGCGGAAAGACGACGCTTGTGCGCCACTTCCGAGAGCGGGTTGGTCTGGTCCATGAACTGGCTGAGCTGCGAGGAACCGAAGAACTCACGCACCGCGGCGGCGGCCGGCTTGGCGTTGATCAGGTCCTGCGGCATGACGGTGTCGATTTCGACCGAGCTCATGCGCTCCTTGATGGCGCGCTCCATGCGAAGCAGGCCAAGCCGGTAGGAGTTTTCCATGAGTTCGCCGACCGAACGGACGCGGCGGTTACCCAGATTGTCGATGTCGTCGATTTCGCCACGACCATCGCGCAGGTCGACCAGGGTACGGACGACTTCGACGATGTCTTCCTTGCGCAGGGTGCGCATGGTGTCTGGGGCATCGAGCTCCAGACGCATGTTCATCTTGACGCGGCCAACGGCCGAAAGGTCGTAGCGCTCGGCATCAAAGAACAGCGACTGGAACATCGCCTCGGCGGTTTCCACGGTCGGCGGCTCGCCCGGACGCATGACGCGGTAGATATCGAACAGTGCGTCTTCGCGCGTCTCGTTCTTGTCGATCGCCAGCGTATTGCGCAGATAGGCGCCGATGGAGACGTGGTCGATGTCCAGGATCGGCAGCTCGTCAAAGCCCTTGTCCACCAGAGTGGTCAGCAGCTTCTCGTCCAACTCGTCACCAGCCTCGGCATAAATTTCGCCGGTCTGGAGGTTCACCAGATCCTCGGCGACATACATGCCATAGAGGTCTTCATCGACGGCCAGCAGATGGGTCAGGCCGTTTTCGGCGAGCTTCTTGGCCTGGCGGGCCGAGAGCTTCTTGCCACCCTCATGCACGACGTCGCCGGTCTTGGCGTCGATCAGGTCGTGGGTCGGCTTGGCGCCCTTCCACTTCTCGGCATCGTAAGGAACGCGCCAGCCCTTCTCGGTCTTCTCGTACTGCAGCTTGTTGTAATAGGTGTCGAGGATTTCCTCGGCATCCATACCCAGCGCCTTGAGCAGCGAGGTGACCGGAATCTTGCGGCGACGGTCGATGCGCGCATAGACGATGTCCTTGGCGTCGAACTCGATATCGAGCCAGGAACCCCGATAGGGAATGATACGGCCAGCAAACAGCAGCTTGCCCGAAGAATGCGTCTTGCCCTTGTCGTGATCAAAGAACACACCGGGCGAACGGTGCATCTGCGAGACGATAACGCGCTCAGTGCCGTTCACCACAAAAGTGCCATTGGGCGTCATGAAGGGCATGTCGCCCATATAGACGTCCTGCTCCTTGATGTCCTTGACCGAACGGGCGCCGGTTTCCTCGTCCACTTCGAACACGATCAGCCGCAGCGTCACCTTGAGCGGGGCAGCGAACGTCATGTCGCGCGCACGGCACTCATCGATGTCATACTTGGGCTGTTCAAATTCGTAGCGCACGAATTCGAGCGAGGCGGTGTTGGAGAAGTCGGTGATCGGGAAGACCGAGCGGAACACGGACTGCAGCCCTTCCTCCGGACGACCGCCCTTGGGCTCGTCGACCTGCAGGAACTGATCATAGGAAGCCTTCTGGACTTCGATCAGATTGGGCAACTCCGTGACTTCGCGGATGGAGCCGAAGGACTTGCGAACCTTGCGGCGGCCGTTGAACGTGGTAGCCATGAAAGCTCCTACTTTAAGCGCTTATCTCGGAGGCAGATATCCAAAGACCCGACTATCAGCCGTCGGCGCTCGGGATATATGCCTGGTTAGTCAATTTCTCTGGGTCTGGACGGATGGCACAAGAATCCAGCTCACAACCCGATGAGCCGGTTCACAGACACGTGATCAGCGACTAAAGCCCCGCACGAGGGACAGCCCACGGCGAGGTCAACAGAGGCTTCAATCTGCCCGCGACATCCAAATTCGTCATATATT
>Ga0207773_100869_pt1 | contig 10180 bp, 8 predicted proteins | sample TtaePargueraPR_2_FD_187281 | JGI IMG/M metagenome (GOLD analysis project Ga0207773, IMG submission 187281) | Aerobic enrichment media microbial communities from Bioluminiscent Bay, La Parguera, Puerto Rico - Tt and M1 (3) (SPAdes) | ecosystem: Environmental > Aquatic > Marine > Unclassified ...
AAAGAGCCTATTTCACGGGGAGTGCCTATTACGAAGGCACTTCAGGACGAAACACTATTGGCTTTTGAGATGAATGGGGAAGAAATCCCATTAGCTCATGGTTTTCCTTTACGTCTGGTTGCAGGAGGTTTCCCTGCTTCCGCATCAGGGAAATGGTTGAATAGGATTTCTGTAAGAAACATAGTTCACGATGGGGCTAAGATGGAAGCTCCGTCCTACAGGGTGCCCTGTAAACCTGTGGCTCCTGGAACAAAGGTTCCTGAAAATGAAATGTGCATCATTGAGTCCATGCCCGTAAAGTCTTTGATTACTTACCCGAAAAGTGGGGCAATGATCCCCTCTGGAAAAAAGCTGGAAATAAGAGGGCACGCCTGGGCCGGAGAATTGGAAGTGATGAAAATGGAAGTATCCATTGATTTTGGTGCGACTTGGCAACAATGCCAGTTGGAAAGGCCTGTTAACCGATTGGCATGGCAACATTTTGTAACTAGGGTTACCTTTACCCAAGACGGATACTATGAGATTTGGGCAAAAGCCACTGACAGTAATGGGGTAAGTCAACCGATGGTAGTGCCAAACTGGAATCCTAAAGGATATTTGAATAATGCCTGTCATAGGATAGCGGTAAAAGTTGGAGAAAATGGATAATGATCTTCTAAAACCTTTAAGGAAGTTGGTTCTGATGGTTTTTTTACTGGGAGCCTTGGTGGTTGCCTTGATGGGGGGATTGCTTTTTATGCAGTTTCACCCTGAGATTTTTATTGTTGGAAAAGATGAAAATGATGCAATTCCTAATGCACTTGTTTCTGAAGATATAGTGAGGGATGGCATCCATGTAGCTACTGGATTGGTGGCTGAAAAGGGCTATAAAACGGTGATCTCTAATTGTACCAATTGTCATTCCGCAGATTTAATTATCCAAAACCGTGGCACTCGAGAGCGTTGGGTCGAATTGATAAAATGGATGCAGCAAACCCAGGGACTTTGGGAGTTGGGGGATAATGAAGAGATTATTGTTTCTTATTTGTCGGAGTTTTATGCACCTGTCCAAAGCGGAAGAAGGGCAAATTTGTCAGGGATAGAATGGTATGAGTTAAGTGAATGAAAAATATTCTGATTATCCGCTATGATGCCAGTAACCTTAAATTCTTTGCTCAAGTGGTCGAAAATCCTGCCCTGGTGGATATCGGGTCTGAAGTCTGAAGACCGAAGCTGATATCTTAATCAAAACGATCATTTCGATTCCCTTTTAATCTTTACTGGTGCAATTGCGGATATTTATAAAAAATATTTTTAACCATGTTTTCGGCCTGGCGATTGGATTCTAATTTTTGTTTAATAAAAATTTAAAAATATTAAACAAAATTATTCTAATTGGGTTGTTCAATTGTAAAAGAAGTATTATCCTAAAATCAACTGAACAATGAAAACCTCAAAAGTTAAATTCCCGATTATGCTGGCTTTACTGTCAAGCTGGATATTCCTGACAGCATGCAATGATGAGGGTGAGCCAACACCAATGCAAATGGACAATATTGTAGATATTGTTGTAGAAAGTGAAAGTTTTTCCACTTTAGAGGCCGCAGTGATAGAGGCTGATTTGGTAACTACATTGCAAGGGAACGGTCCTTTTACCGTATTTGCTCCATCGGATGCCGCATTTGCCTCGTTTTTAGATGCAAATGGTTTGTCGGCAAGTGATTTATTAGCAAATCCAAAGTTGAGTGATATTTTAACATATCATGTATTAAATGGAGAGGTGAAGGCGTCTGTCGTAAGTGCTGGACCAGTGGAAGCGGTAAATGGAATAAAGTTCTATATAAGTAAGGATATAAGTGGTAATTTTTGGATTAATGGTAGTGCTCAGATTGTGGACACCGATGTGGATGCATCCAATGGGGTGATTCATGTTTTGGATTATGTAATAGTCCCTCCTTCCCAGTCAATCGCCGAGATAGCGGTGGGCTTGGCTTCTGCTTCAAATCCAGAATTTACCCAGTTGGTGGGAGCCCTACAGCGGGCAAATTTAGTTGATGCAGTCAGTGGCGATGATGGTGATCTGACTGTTTTTGCCCCTACAGATGCCGCGTTTCAAGCATTATATGATACTAACCCCAATTGGAATGATTATAACGACATTCCAATTGAAACACTTACAGCTGTATTGACAGCTCATGTGGTTCCTGCACGGGCCTTTTCACAAGATTTAAGAACCGGTGAATCTGTTCCAACTTTAAATGAAGGTGCTCTGTTGGAAGTTGATTTAGGTGCTGGAACGGTAGGGGGAGCAAGATTAAATATGCAGATGTTGAATATTCACGCTACTAATGGAGTGATTCATGTTATTAATGATGTGATAATACCTTAAAAACAAATTAAATAATTAGTTATTTCTTGGGCTGCCTGCAATTTGTGGGCAGTTTTTTTATTATCTTACGAAAGGGTGGTAATCGTACGTTTATTAGTATATAAGATATGAGGATTTTCCTTTTTATTGTTCGAATGGTTTTGCTGGTTAATGGCTGGAATATTTTGCTCATATCAAATGCTTGGGCACAAGAGTCTCCTACCTATATTGTTCTGAAGGCTGAAAATCTCTCCCTAAATCCCAGGGAATTTTATATAAAGCAGGTCCTTGATTCTAGAAAATATTCTCAAAATATTGGACATATAAGTTTGGTTACAGGAGAGGAAAAAGAGCCCATTGATATTAGGGGAGGAGTGAAGGAGGCATTCGATGCTTATATGAAGAGAAGCATTTCTCAGGATAAGTCACTCAGACCGATAGTAGTGAAGGTGGAAAAATGCCTCGTGCAAGAAAAAAAATCCCCTTCCGGACTCTTGGAAGGAGAGATAAATTTAGGCTTTACTTTTATGTTGGATAAGGGGGATTCTTTGGTTCACCTGTTGGATTATCAAGGAGGAGCCCGTTACAAAAGGTCTATAGGAAGTTACTCGGTAATTGCATCGGCATTAAGACAGTCGCTCGCCAGTTCACTGAGATACTTTAATGATTGGATGAACCAACAAGCCCCCAATAATATCAAATTAGCTAAGGGGGTAAAATTGAAAATTGTTGATTATGATATACAGGAGAAAGGGGATACCGTTTTTTACCATGAAGATAGAAAATTAAAATGGAGCGATTTTGAAGCAAGACCACAGCCTGCTAGCGGTTATTCAGCATCAATTTTCACAAGTTTTGCTTGGGAAGGGTTGCCGGTAGTGGAGGATGGTATAGTGGAGCTAAGGCTTATAACAAAGGTTTTTATGTTAAAAAAATCCTCATGGGTAAGATCGAGTACTAGGGATACTTATAGTCTAAACCATGAGCAACGTCATTTCGATATTACAAAAATCATCGTGGAACGGTTTAAGGACAAAGTAAGGCAGATGGAGTTCAGGCCTGAAACTTATGATGGCAAAATAGGATATCTTTATATTGAGACATATAGGGAAATGAATAAAATGCAGGAAACCTATGATGATGAAACCGATCATGGTAAAAACAAGGCCGCTCAAGAAAGGTGGAACAAGTTGATTGACCAAGAATTGGAGAAGCATGCTTTGCAAAATGAATCATCTAAAGAATGACTTCTTATCCGGGGCCTCGCTTGGTCCCCAGATTTTGATATTGTCGAATTTGCCTACATCATCGAAAGTTCCGAATCCGATGTGTCCATAGTCAAAATGTAAGTCATTTGCCTCCATGATAGGAGAGTCCATGTTGTCAAAAAAGATTTTTATAATACCTGTTTCTATATTTCGTTCTATACGGACCTTGTGCCAATCATCTGTTTTTCCCCAATTTATCCCCTCATTAGTCCAATCAGCTATTGCTGTTCTAGGTTCGTCATTGACAAGGAAAATATTGTGTGCGTGAGGGTCAGGTTTTGATGCAATATGCACATAATAAAAATTCGAAGGGTCTTTCATGCCAAAAAAGAGGCAAAGGTCCCTATGTCCGTATTCTTTTCCGGTTTGTTGGAGGTCTGCCTCTAATATGAAGCTTCCAAACTTCTTCTCTTTGATTATGGCGATGTTAAACGGTGACCTTACTCTTGGAGAGTAATCACTGGCTGTAAAAACCTCCAATGCCTTGCCCATTTTTTCTTTGCTAAGTTGCCAGGCCTTAGGGTCAGTCATTTCAAAAGATCTCAAGGCGTCTAGATCGGTGAAATCTTGTTGGTAAAGTAACTGATAGTCTTTCGGGATATTCTGGGCATATAGATGATTGATCGAACAAGCAGTGAGGAGTAGTAATAGAGAAAAGTATCGCATGTTTTTTTAGGTTAAATGATTGAGTAGATCCGAAATTAGTGTTTTTGTCGGCTCAATGAAATAGTATTAAAAAAAAAGAGCCGATCTTCTATGTGTGGAATATTGAGATCGGCTTTTTTTGAAAAATAACCCTAACAAACCAGATAATCTTTATCTTGATGCTAAGGTCGTAAAAATGTATATAAATACAAATAAAACGAAAATATTTTTTTTTGTTTTCTTTTATAATTGTTAAAGTTTTTGATAAAATAACTAGCAAAATTCAGTTCGTCTCATTTAGTAAAAGTAATTGAAGGACTTTTTTTGTTTAATGAATCATGATTGTTTGCCTCTAATTGAATAAGAGTTCAATTGTTATGACTTAAGTAATTCAGGAAATGAATGAAAGTAAAAGATGGAGGGGGTAATGGTTTTGTTTGGTGTCTTTTATTAAAGCAAGTATTTTCGGGTTTGCATCGTTTGTTTTACGATTTGTATAGCGTTAAAGTTTTTGATTCGAATTTTTTCTAATTAAGTAGATTCAGGACAGTTTTTTTAGCATTTGTGGTAGTTTGAAAAGTGAAACTAAATGAGTATTTTTCGAAAGATTTTTTTAGAAAACGGTATTATTTGATTTAAAAAGAACCAAAGAAATATGAAAAAAACGGCACAGCGCAGGTCCAGGATTTTAGAAGTTTTGGATGAGCATGGTCAGGTAAATGTGAGTGAATTAAGTAAGGATCTCGGGGTGAGTGAGGTGACCATTAGAAATGATTTGGCGAATCTTGAAAGGAATAAATTATTGGTAAGGGCTCATGGAGGGGCTTTCAAGACCAATAATATGGCGCTTCCAGTAACTGAAAAGAAAAAGATTAACCTCGATCTGAAGCGTAAAATAGGCAAAAAAGCAGTTTCTCTTATTGAAGAGAATGATTCTATTATCCTGGATTCAGGTACCACCACTTTTGAGATTTCCAATAACCTTGGGAAGTTTGAAAGGCTAACGGTGATCAGTAATGCTTTGGATATCGTAAATAACCTGGCAAGTTATGATAACCTAGAGGTGATGATGCCTGGGGGATATCTTAAGGAATTTTCGATGTCTTTGGTAGGCCCGATGGCTGAAAGGAATCTGAAACAGTTGCATTGCAACAAATTGTTTCTCGGAGTGGATGGTTTTAAGGCTGATGTCGGTGTGTTTACACATTATATGGAAGAGGCTTATCTAAACCAGATTATGATAGATATTGCTGAAGATGTTATTGTGGTTTCCGATTCCACTAAATTCAAGAAAATCGGTTTGGCCTTTATTGCGGGATTCAATAAAATAAATAAAGTGATTACAGATGATCGCATTGAAACGGAATATGTGAAAATGCTGGAAAGAAATAATGTGGAGGTAATTATAGCAAGTTAATTCAAATATTGAATATTAGTAGAAAAAGCCCGGAAACGACACCGGGCTTTTTTATGGGCTAAGGGCCAATATCAGCATCCTTGTTTTTAGCAGAAGCCTGAAGACCCAATGCCAAAATTCTGAGTATGGAAATGAAACTATGTCCCTTGATTTGATAATTGTGGGTGGGATGTTCAAATTAGCTATTTATCGATCACGGATTGATAGTTGTGACAATTCCACAGTCCCGCAATTTGACAACTGGCTTGCCAAGAATAAAAAAACAATATCATCATACGAATTGTGCCAGTAGCCTTAAGTTCGTTGACTATTTCCCGCAGAACACGCAGATTTGAGCAGATTCTTTGTGACAAGCTGGCTGGGATTTCATAATTCATTAAGCAAAAGTGCCTACTGGTAAAAAAAATGTATAATCAGATAAACAAAAACTGCTTTTCACTAAGCATATGTAACCTTTTTATTTTACAGTTTAGTTTGATTTTAGTTTTACTTTTACCACGACTGGCATGTGATCGGAATAACCTACGGGAAGTACTTTGACATCCAATATTTCCCAATCTGCATTTTTGGATAACCAGACATAATCTATTCTAGACTTAGGGTTCTCAAAGGGGATGGTCGGTTTTGGGTTTCCAAATTCTGCTGCAGCATCAATGTAATCTTTTTCCATTATGGGATAGGGCCTGCTTTCAGGGTGGAAATTAAGATCTCCCGATACAATTGAGGGAACAGAAAGTTTATTTAAATAATCTGTAATGGCTTGAGCCTGTGCTACTCGGTTGCTGTCGTATTGGTGGCAAAGGTGAGTGGCCCCAAAAACCAGTTTTTGACCATTCTCCAATTCAACAGCGGCCATTGCCATGGCCCTGCCTTCGCCGCCAAGTGGGATTGGGAGATCTATTTTACTCATTTTTGCTGGATGCTTGCTTAAAAGGCCTTCCCCGTAACCTCCATCACTGAAATCAATGGCTTTAGCAAAATAGCCATGCATTCCAGTGGTTTTAGCTAGCTCTGCTACCAAGTCAACTGGTTTACCGTCTCGAATAGATGCCGTTCTTTGAGTCATGCTATCCACCTCCTGTAAAGCAACAAAGTCAGGGTTCACTTCTTTGATCAGGCTTGCAATGTCCTCTAAGTTACTTTTACCGCTTTCATAGGTGTTTTCCCCATGATAAATGTTGTAGGTCATTAAAGTAAGCATGGTCTCTTTAGGTTTGCAATTACTAAAAGAAAGAATGATAATAAGAAGTAGGAAGATGTTTAGCGAATTTTTCATGGCTTGGGTGTATAATTGTGGCAGGATACAATTAAGTGGGCCGACAAATCTGTAATGCCGGCCCTTGATGAATGTTTATTTGATTGTTATTTCAAACTGATTGCTTGATCTCCCTTCAGGGGTAACAATGCTGTATTTTAAAGTTAGGGGGGCTTGGCCTGCTCCTGGGATAGGAGCAAGGAAAGGCCCCCTGTAAAGATTAGCTGTTTGATCGGCTTTGTGGCCGTCTACGGTATAAAAGACTTTGCTTCCCTTGATTAAAGGTGTAATAGAAACTTTATTCCTTCCTGTCTTGGGGTCTTTTGAAAGTTGGACATTGGCTTCAGGAACCCTGTAGAAAACATCCATCTTTTCTAATTCAGCAAGTCTTGTAGGGAGTCTCAGTTCACTAAATTCAGTATAATCCTTACTTCCCGCATTGGACCATGCTACTTCCGCAAGAGCCAGAGCTCTAGGGAAGAGATGGTATTCCATCTTGTTGTTGGTTGCGATATATTCTGTCCAAAGATTCGCCTGAACCCCAAGTATGAATTTTTGCTCCTCAGCTGATAGTAACTTAGGTCTGGGAGTGTAACTATAGACTTTTTCCAATGGCAGGAAGCCTCCAATGGCCAACGGTTCAGTAGTTATGTTTTTTGCTTGGTAGTGGTCAAAATACATATGACTGTTGGGGGTCATGATGACATCGTGTCTCATTTTGGCAGCAGCTATACCTCCTTCTTCGCCTCTCCAACTCATCACTGTTGCATTAGGAGCAAGGCCTCCTTCAAGAATCTCGTCCCAGCCAATTAGGTCCCTTCCATTTTTATTTAGGAATTTTTCAATTCTGGTAATAAAGTAGCTTTGAAGTTCGTGCTCATCTTTTAGCTTTTCCTTTTTGATTACTTTTTGGGCTATTGCAGAAGTTTTCCAGTGATCTTTAGGTACTTCATCTCCGCCAATATGGATGTACTGGCTAGGGAATATCTCCATTACCTCAGTTAGGACATCTTCAAGGAATTGGAAAGTTTCTTCTTTTACCCCATAGATATTTGGGTGCACACCCCAATACCCTGGAACTTGGGTGTTCAGGTCATTGTCATAGGGCTGGCCGTTTTCCTTCATGGCCACAATGCTTCCGGAAAGGGGTTTGCTGTCCTCCGGTTTGTCGCCTTTCATTTCAAAGCTCCCAAACTGTGGGTAAGCCGCTAACGCTGCTGAACTGTGGCCGGGGAGTTCTATTTCTGGGATTACAGTAATCATCCTGTCGGCTGCATATTTTACGATTTCTTTAGCTTCTTCTTGGGTGTAATATCCCCCATGCTTTTTCCCGTCATAAATGAAGGGCTTGAAATCCCCGTATTGCCCAATTATGGTGGAGTCTCTCCATGCTGATATTTCCGTAAGCTTTGGATATTTCTTGATTTCCAATCTCCATCCCTGATCTTCGGTCAAGTGCCAATGCATTTTGTTAAATTTAAAATAGGCCATTAGGTCGATCATTTTTTTGATCTGATCCACAGGGAAAAAGTGTCGACTTACATCCAGCATGATTCCTCTATAGGTAAATTCCGGTCGATCTTCAATGGATACGGAGGGGATGGTGATCATGCTTCCATTTTCTTCAATTAACTGAAGGGTGGTTTGAAGGCCGTAAAAGATGCCGCTATTACCTCCGGAAATTTGAATGCCTTCTTCAGAGACTTCCAAATTATAGGCTTCTGGATTTTGAGTGTCTTCGTCTATTATTAATTGGATAGTTTTTCCTGGTTGATCCTGTTCTGAAACCGCGAGTGAAAGACCATACCTACTATTTAGAAAATCATTAAAGATGAATGCAGATTTTCTTAGGGCATCATCTTTGGCAATGATATAAACCTTTTCGTTGAGGTTGAAGTGGCCTTCGTTTATGCTTGTTTTGGCAGGTTTGGGTATGACGGATGGGATAGGATTATGTTGAGCCTGTACGGATCCAATCCATAAACAGGTCAAAATGATCATCCAGACTTTATTTTTCATGTTGAGCATTTGTTTGAATAAGTTATTTATAGAATTCTTGTTCGAGTTGAATTGCCAGAAATCTCTTTTTCTAATAGAGTTAAGCACTGAAGATAAGGTACTAAGTTTAGCAGTTTTTGGTTCTTACGTTTGTAAACCGATTTTTTGTGTTGGTTGCTTTAAAGTAATTAAACTTTCAAATTAATTGTTTTTTGGAAACTTTCAAATTATATGGAAAGTTAACGAAAGTTTTTATTAAATACCCGAAGTAATCAAAGTGTTTTACCTTTTTGTGAAGAATAGCTAGAACCTGATTTTGAACGGTAGGGAAAAGTAATAGGATAAACTTACTAGGGTTGGCTTAGTCATTTGTCGGAGAAATAAAATCCAAGAACTTAGTCAAACTAGGATTGGGGTTTTCCTTGTTCCACAAAGCAGTGATCTCAGCTCTCTGGTGGATGTTTTTGAGTTCGATAAATTTAACAGAGGCATTTGTTACATTTTGAAAGGAAGTGGGCAAAAATGTGATGCCAAGTCCGTGTCCTACAAGGTTCAGCACAGTATGGCCATGGACAGTTTCGTGTGCAATTCGAGGTGAAAATCCAGCATCTTCACATATACTTAGCTGTAACCTGTAATAGAGTTCCCCATCAGCTCGTGTGGGAAGAATGAATTCTTCATCGGCTAGCTGTTGAACTCCTTTGAAGTTGGATTGGTCTATCCTATGGCTATCAGGAAGGACCAATGCAAAGGTTTCCCTAAAGACCAATCGGCTATCAAACTGAGGGTTTGGAGAGGGGTTTCTTAGAAAAGCAATGTCCAATTCACCATTTTGAATGGCTTCTAATTGTGTTGATGAAGTCATTTCATTGAGGTATGTCTGAATGTGAGGGTGTTCGCTGTGGAGCTCCGTTAAAATGTCCGGAAGGAAAGTGTGGATACATGATCCTACATATCCGATTCTGATCTCTCCTTTTTCTCCTTCCTGGATGAGCCTGGTATGGCTTTTGACCAATTCTAATTGATCAAGAATGGTTTTTACCTCTTTCTTGAAATACTTACCCGCAGCGGTCAATTTAACATTTCGTTTGTCTCTCTTCAGTAGAGCTATTCCCAATTCCTCCTCTAATAGTTTAATCTGCTTCGATAGGGCTGGTTGAACAATGAATAATTTTTCTGCTGCTCTGTGGAAGTGTAATTCTTCGGAAAGGGCAAGGAAATATTTCAGCTGTCTAAACTCCATATTGATT
>Ga0207773_100870_pt1 | contig 10178 bp, 10 predicted proteins | sample TtaePargueraPR_2_FD_187281 | JGI IMG/M metagenome (GOLD analysis project Ga0207773, IMG submission 187281) | Aerobic enrichment media microbial communities from Bioluminiscent Bay, La Parguera, Puerto Rico - Tt and M1 (3) (SPAdes) | ecosystem: Environmental > Aquatic > Marine > Unclassified ...
GCCGGGCACGCCATAGTCTACGGTCCGGTCGACGAGCCGTGGGGCGTCCGCCGGTTCTACGTCCGCGATCCCTTCGGCAGGCTGGTCAACATCCTCCGCCACCTCTGATCACAGCGGCGCGGGCGGCGGCGCTCGGTCGCTATGCCGGTGTGTCAGGCTTGTGGAGGCTAGCCAGCGCCTCGTCGAGAAGTGTCTGTATCGTGCCGTCGGCGATAAGCTCTCCGACTGCCGCATTGAGCAGCGCGACAAAGCCCGCACTGCCCTTCTTGACGGCGATGCCGAAGGGTTTCGGATCGAAGCGATCGCCGATGTCGATGATGGTGAAATCGTCGGCCCGGCCCGAGCCCATGCGCAGCATGGTGAGGTTGATCATGTCGTTCGAGGCAGCATCGGCGGCTCCGGCCTCGATCGCCGCGAGGTTCCCAACGCTGAGCGGCGTGAGGACGAGCGTCGCGCCGGGCAGGGACGGCAAGGCCGCCGTCATGCGCCGAAGCGAGATCGAGCCATCGGTCACGGCGATCCGCTTTCCGGCCAGGTCGTCGAATGTCGTGATGCTGCTGCCGGCCGGAACCAGGATGCCCTCGCGCGTCGTGTAGTAGGGAATCGAGAAGTCGACCTGCTCGGCGCGGTCCGGCGTGATGGTGAGCTGCGAGACCACCATGTCGACGCGCCCGCTGTCGAGCGCCGCGATGCGTCCACGATCCTCGACCTGCACGAGTTCGACCCGATCGGCGCTGCCGAGAAGCTTCGCGCCGACGGCCCTGGCGATGCCGACCTCGAAGCCGCTGATCTCGCCGGTCACCGCATCCCGGTAGCCCATGCCGGGGATGTCGAAGGAGACGCCCGCGACCAGGCGCCCGCGGGATTGAAACGGCTCCATGACCACACCCGGGGTTAAAGGCCGACGCTGCTCTGCATGATACCGCCGTCGGCAAAGATCGTGGTGGCGGTGAGGTAGCTGGCACCGTCGCCGGCGAGGAAGGCGACGACGTTGGCGATCTCCTCCGGCTTCGCCATCCGGCCGATCGGGATCGCGGCATCGAGCTTGGCGAGAAGGCTGGGGTCGTTCATCGTGCCGAGGTTGATCGGCGTCGCCACCGCGCCGGGCCCGACGCCGGTGACCAGGATGCCATGGGGTGCGAGTTCGACGCCGGCGGTGCGGGTGAGCATGCGCATGCCGCCCTTGGACAGGCAGTAGGCGGTATTGCCCGGCATCGGCCAGTCCTCGTGCACCGAGGTGACGTTGATGATGCGGCCGCCGCCGCCCTGCTTGATCATCTGCTTGGCGGCGATCTGGGTGCCGAAGAAGGCGCTCTTGAGGTTGATGTCGAGCACGCGGTCGTACTGGTCTTCCGTGGTATCGAGCACCGAGGTGCGCGTCTCGATGCCGGCATTGTTGACCATGATGTCGACCCGGCCAAAGCTCGAAACCGCCGCGTCGACCAGCTTCTGCAGGTCGGCCGGCTGGCTGACGTCGGCGTCCACCCCGATCGACTTCCGGCCGAGCTTGGTGAGCTGTTGCTCGAGGCTCTGGGTCGCTTCGGGATGGACGACGTAGTCGATGACGATGTCCGCGCCCAGACCGGCAAGGGCAAGGACGATCGCCTCCCCGATTCCGCTGTTGCCGCCGGTGACGATCGCGACCTTGTTCTCGAGGGACATGCTGCGCGCTCCGCTCCGTGCCGCCAAGGTTGAGAAGGTCCGCAGCCTAGACATCGGCGCCGGAGCGCGCAACGCTGGGTATCCGAAACGGTTACGACAATCCCACCATCGCCATGGAGCGGAGCGAGGCCATGAACGGAAAACACGACGTCATCGTCATCGGCAGCGGCGCCGGTGGCGGCAGCGCCGCCTACAAGCTGACCAAGGCGGGCAAACGGGTGCTGCTGATCGAGAAGGGACCGTTCGTGCCGCGCACGCAAGCGACGATCGAGGTGCGGCAGGCGATGGTGGAAGGCGTGTTCGCCAACCACGAGGTCTGGCGCGACGGCAACGGCAAGGACTTCGTGCCGGACGAGTACCACAATGTCGGCGGCAAGACGAAGTGGTACGGAGCGGCGCTGTTCCGTTTTCGCCCGGTCGAGTTCGAGGCGGAGCCCGGTTTCAACCTGCTCGGATGGCCGTTCGGCTACGACACGCTGAAGCCCTACTACGACGAGGCGAGCGACCTGCTCCGCGTGACGACCTTCGAGAACGAGCCGGAATTGCAGGCGCTGCTCGACAGGATCACCAAGGCCGATCCCGAATGGAAGGCGGAGTCGTTGCCGCTCGGCCTCTCCCACGACATCCTGTCGCGCCCGGAGGAGGCGAAGCATTTCGACGGATTCGCTTCGCCCTCGGGCTTCAAGTCCGATGCCGAGCGGAACCTGATCGACCAGATCCGGGACGCCCCGAATTTCACGCTGATCGCCGGAAACCCGGTGATGACGCTGGTCGCTCCCGAAGGCGATCCGAAACGGATCGTCGGCGTGAGCTGCGCCGACGGCTCTACTTACGAGGCCGACACGATCGTGCTCGCGGCCGGGGCGATGACCAGCCCGCGCATCCTGGAGGACCATCTGGCCGACAACGGGTTTGCCCTGCCCTGTGGCGACCTGCTCGGCGGCAACTTCAAGAAGCACCTCAATTCGGCGATCATCGGCTTCTCGCCCTTCCAGGACCATGACGTTCTCCGCAAGACGGCGGTCCTCTACAACGACCGCTTCCCGCACTCGTCGATGCAATGCCTCGGCTGGATCGACAGCGAGGTGCTCGCTACCCAGGCGCCGAAGGAGACGCCGGGCTTCCTCGACCACCTTCTCGGCAAGCGGGCGATCGGGTTCTGGGGGACCACCGAGGACGGCTCGGCGGCCGAGAACCGCATCATCAGCGGCGGACCCGGCGGCTATCCGGTGATGGACTACGACCTCGGCCGCATCGAAGCCTCTAAGAAGGAGCATGAGGCGCTGACCGATGAATGGCTCGAACGCCTGCTCGCGGCCGGGCTGGTGGGCGCGAAGAAATACATGGGGGTCGCCGTTACCTCCCATGCTCTCGGGAGCATGGTATCGGGCGACGATCCGGCCAGCTCGGTGATCGACGCCAACGGCAAGGTTCACGGCATGGAGGGCCTCTACGTCAGCGACGGCAGCGCGCTGCCGCGCGCCAGCCGCGTCAACCCGTCACTCACCATCTATGCCTGGGGACTCCGCCTCGGCGAGCACCTTGCCGGGGTGACATAGACGCGGCGGCGCACCGCGCTCAGGCGGTGCGGACCCCTGCCACGGCGAGCCGCACCTGCCAGATGCGGGTATCGGCGAGGATGAAGAGCACATCGTTGCCGGGGCCTCCGAAAGTGAAGTTGGCGACGCCCGGCGCGGCGATCTCGCCGATGAGGTCGCCATCGGGCGTGAAGACCTGAACGCCGGTGGCGGACGAGGTATAGACCCGACCTTCGAGGTCGAGCTTGATCCCATCGGGAACGCCGGGGACGACGGTGGCAAACAGCCGATCGTTGCGGAGATGGCGTCCGTCGGGGACGTCGAAGGCGCGGACGTGATGCGGCAGTCCGACAAAGTAGGTCCCGGGCGCCTGGTTGGCGCCGGTATCGGTGATGTAGAGAACCGACTCGTCCGGCGAGAAGGCGAGGCCGTTGGGCTTGTTGAAGCCGTCGGCGACGACGCTGGTCTCGCCGGTCGCGGGATCGTGGCGATAGACATAGGCCCCGACCTCGGGCGGCCCCTTGAAGCCCTGGATCTCGCCATAGTTCGGATCGGTGAACCAAACCGTCCCGTCGCTCTTGACCACCACGTCGTTGGGCGAGTTGAAGGCGAGGCCGCGCCAGCTATCGACCACCGTCTCGACCGCGCGGGTCGACAGATCCATGGCGCTGATACGGGCCGGTGTGTCGCGCGTTCCCTGCTCGCAGATCAGCAGCCGGCCATCGCGGCCAAGGGTCATGCCGTTGGCCATGTTGGACGGATACTGAACCTTTTCCAGAGCGCCGGGCGAGAAGGGAAAGGCGTCGCCCGAGAGCTGCAGGCGCATGACGGCAATGTTCTTCGGTCCCGGCTCGGGTACGGTGGTGAAATAGAGCGCATTCTCGCGAGCGACGTAGACGGGGCCTTCGTGCGCATTGGTCTCGATCAACGCCACGCGGCTGGGGTCGGCGCCGAGGATATTGCGGAATTCGGCGCGATACGCCGTGAACGGCGCCTGATCGCGCGATTTGGACGAATCAACCATTGCCCAGAACCCTCCTTCGCCTTCACCATGGGACTTCGGAACCGACCCCCTGTCGACCTGACCCTATCGCGGCGGCCGACGCCGTGATCCAGTTCACGCCGTGAGCGCGACGCCAGCCACAGGAGAGCTTACGATGGAATGGCTGATCAATGATGCCCTGCCCGTGCTGGCCCGGATCTTCATCGTCTGGATCTTCCCGTTCAGCTTCCTCGACAAGGTCTTCAACTGGGACGGCGCACTCAAGCAGGCGACGTCGAGCTGGCTACCGGGGGGTCCGGTGCTGCTGGTTCTAGCGATGATTGTCGAGCTGTTCACGCCACCGATGATCGTCTTCGGCATCTATGACGGGATCGCGGCCTTCGTGCTGGCCGGCTACTGCGCGATTACCGGCATCGTCTACCACGCCTTCTGGACCTACCCACGCTTCTGGTCGCCGAAGAGCGAGGGCTATCCCCACATCTGGGATTTCTTCAAGAATTTCGGGCTGGTCGGCGGCTTGATCTACGTCATGTATGACGCCGGGTTCATCCAGACGGTGGGCAGCGACATCGAACAGGTGTCGATGCTGACCGGCCTGCGATAGACGGCGGAGGTAACACCTCATGAGCGCCGACGCGCCGTCTACTTCCTACTGGCATCTTTGGGCGGATGACCAGGGCATCAGCCACCAGACGCGCTGCGAACTCACCGCCTTCACCCTGAGTTCGCTCGGACCCGACGACTCGCCGCAGTGGAACGACATGCTGCTCGACAACGGCACCGCCTTTCTCACCGTTCTGCCGGTCGGCTGGTCGGCCGAGTGGCACGTCAACAAGACGGCCAAATGGATCGTCGTCCTCTCCGGCCAATGGTACGTCGAGAGCATGGACGGCGAGCGCGTCGTCATGGGACCGGGTGAGTACGCCTTCGGCGGCGACCAGGATTGCGTTGCGGACGAAGAGGGCCGCATCGGCCATCTCTCGGGCCAGGTCGGCGACATACCTTGCGTCCAGTTGATCATCCGCAACAATGATCCGAAGGCTTGGGTCGGCGCACGGCCCGGCACCTTCAAGTAGGACGACGGCGTTGGCAGTCACGCAGCTTCTCAAGGTGAGCACCACTGTCGCCGACCTCGAGCGCGCAGTGGCGTTCTATCGAGACGGGCTCGGGCTGGCTTCCGGGACACTGACGGAATGGGACGATCCGGCCTGGTCACGGCTTCTCGGGCTGGACCCGACAACCAGGGCGCGGTCGGTCGAGGTGCCTGTTGGCGGCAAGACGCTCGAACTGGTCACGTTCGATCCGCCCGGCGCACCATACCCGGCGGAGCGCGCCTCGAACGACCAGTGGTTCGAACATGTGGCGCTGGTCGCCGGCGACATCGCCGCGGTGTGGCGGACGCTGGAGCGGCACACACCCGAGGTTATCACCGCAGGCGGCCCCGACCTCCTTCCGCCCAATACCGGCAGCGTGTCGGCCTTCAAGTTTCGCGACCCGGAGGGCCACCCGCTGGAGCTGATCTCCTTCCCGCCCGGCGTCGGCGATCCGCAATGGCAGAATGGCGGCGCCGGCCTTCGCGGCTACGACCACACCGCCATCGCGGTGACCGACGTAGAGCGGAGCCTGGCGTTCTACCAAGGCCTGCTGGGATTGCGCGTGGCCGGCCGAAGCCTGAACCAGGGGCCGGAGCAGGAGCGCCTCGACGGGCTCGCCGGCTGCGTGGTGGACGTGGTGGCGCTGGCGCCGACGGCGGCACCGACGCCCCATGTCGAACTGCTTCACTATCGTATGCCGGAGGGACGACGGGCGCCGACTCCGGCTGCGGCCAACGACGTCGCGGCGACGCGTCAGATCCACGCGGTCGACAACATCGGCGAGATGTTACGCCGGCTGGAAGATGCCGGCGCGGCGTTGGTTTCGCCCGGGCTGGTCACGCTGTCCGGCGGATCGCGTGCCGCCTCGGTGCGCGATCCCGACGGCCACATGCTGGTGCTGACCGACGGCGAAGCCTTCCAGCCCTAAGCGGTGGCGCCCTGACTTCAGCTCACCGACTTGATGACGCCGTTGATCTCCGACGCCTTTTCCATGTGGGCAATGTGGCCCGCCCCGGAAAGGCGCGTCACCGACACCGACTCGGGCAGTCCCTCAGCGTGCCGCGCGGGCAGGATACGGTCGTCCTCGCCCCATATCACGTGCACGGGCACGTCCAGCCCGGCAAGTCGGTCGCGAAGCGACGCCTTCTGGCTGCCGCCGCCGAAGTTCGCGTCGGCAATGGTGCGAAGGGCGGCCGGTGCACCGTCGAGGCGCTTGAACTTGAGCACGTCTTCGACCATGTCGGCGCTGACCATATCTGGATTGGCAACCAGCATCTCGAGCACCGGCCGGAGCTTCCGCGACCGCGTCTCCGAAATGAAGCCCTCGATGAAATCGGTCGCAATCTCCGGGCCGAACGCGGCGGGAGCGATCAGGGTGAGGGCAGCGACGCGGTCGGGCGCGGTGGAGGCGACCTCAAGGGCGATGGCGCCGCCGAGGGAATGACCGACGAGATGGGCACGGTCGATGCCGACAACGTCCATGTAGGCCTTCACCATGCGGGCGAGCCCCTCGACCGAACCGTCGTCGACCTGCTTCGATGAGCCGCCATGCCCCGGCAGGTCGAGGGCGTAGACCGCACGATCGCCGGCGATGGCCTCCTGGTTGAACATCCAGGTCGAGAGATCGGCGCCGAAGCCGTGGATCATGAGGATGGGCGTGCCGCCGTCCGGGCCGAGGCGGAGGTGGCGGATGGTGCGCCCCTCAACCGCAATCGGCTCGGCGGCCGGCGCATCCGCCTCGTCCTTCTCCGCCGTCGCGAAGGAGGCGAGGAAGTCGGCGACGAAGGCATCGATCTCGGCATCGGGAACGTCGCCCTCGGTCACGACGCCGAGGAGCGCGCCGACCGGAACAGTGTCGCCCTCGCCCACCACCTTGCGACGAAGGACGCCGGCGACCGGGCTCTCGAAGACGTTGGCGATCTTGGAGGTCTCGATATCCATGATCTCGTCGCCGAGGCCGACCGACGCACCTTCCTCGATCGCCCAGCGAGCGAGCATGCCCTCCTCCATGGCAAGCCCCCACTTGGGCATGGTGATGGCCCGGATGGCAGGCATGGCGGATTCTCCCTTGGTCTCTGTCTCTTCCGCGCCGTCCTCGGCCCAGAACGGCGTGATGCGCTGCGGTCCGCTCACTCGGCGGCTTCCTTGCGCCCGTGCTCCATGACCCCGCGAACGGCGGCCTCGATCTTGTCGACGCCCGGGATGTAGAGGTCCTCGAGCACCGATGAGAACGGTACCGGCGCGTGGGGGGCGGTGACCATCCGGATCGGCGCGCGGAGGGCGTCGAAAGCGTTCTCCGCGACGAGGCCGGCGACATCGCTGGCCATCGAGCAGCGCGGATGGGCCTCGTCGACCACCACAAGCCGGCCGGTTTCGGCGACCGTCTCGAGGATGGTTTCGGTATCGAGGGGCGAGGTGGTGCGCGGATCGACCACCGTGCAGGTAATCCCCGACTTGGCGAGGTTGTCGGCCGCTTCGTTGGCGAAGTTCACCATGCGGCCGAAGGCGACGATGGTGACGTCGTCGCCCTCGCGGGTGACGTTGGCCTCGCCGAAGGGAATGGCATAGGCCTCGTCCGGCACTTCGCCCTCCATGTCGTAGAGGGCCTTGTGCTCGAAGAAGATGACCGGATCGTCGTCGCGGATCGCCTGGATCAGCAGGCCCTTGGCCTCATATGGGTTGGAGGGCAGCGCAACCTTCAGGCCGGGGATGTGCGTGAACATCGGATAGAGGCACTGGCTGTGCTGCGAGGCGGCGCGGAAGCCGGCGCCATACATCGTGCGCACAACCAGCGGCGTCACCGCCTTGCCGCCGAACATGTAGCGGAACTTGGCTGCCTGGTTGAATATCTGGTCGAAGCAGACACCGGCGAAGTCGACGAACATCAGTTCGACAATCGGGCGGAGGCCGGTGGCCGCGGCGCCCACCGCGGCGCCAACAAACGAAATCTCGGCGAGGTGGGTGTCGAGCACCCGATCCGGACCGAATTGCGGGCGGAGACCCTTGGTGACGCCGAGCGGGCCGCCCCAGGCGTCCTGGTCGCCCTTGGTCCCGGTGCCGCCGGCAATGTCCTCGCCCATGATAATGACGCGCGAATCGCGCTCCATCTCCTGACGAATGGCCTCGTTGATGGCCTGGCGATAGCTCTTCTTCGACATGATCCCGCCCTCCTCAATACGAGACGTAGACGTCGGTCATCAGATCCGACTCCGTCGGCAGCGGCGCCGCCTTGGCAGCCTTGACGCAGCGAGCCGCCTCCGCGACCGCTTCGCGATCGATGGCATCAAGTTCATCGGCCGGGATCAGCGACGCTTCGGTAACCCGCTGGCGGAACAAGGCAATCGGGTCGGCATTGGCCCGCAGATGCGGCACTTCGTCGGGCAGGCGATAGGTCATCGCGTCACCCTCGAAGTGTCCGAAGAAGCGGTTGAGCCTGACGTGGAGCAGCGACGGACCGCCACCGGCGCGGGCCCGTTCAATCGCCTCACCGGCCGCCTCGTAGACCTCGAAGAAATCCGACCCGTCGACCTCGCGAGCGGGAATGCCGAAGCCCTGGGCGCGGCCGGACTGGCTGCCGCCGACCGACCAGCTCGAGGAGGTCGATTCGGCATAGCCGTTGTCCTCGGCGACGAAGATCATCGGCAGATTCCAGATCTTGGCGAGGTTGTAGCTCTCGAGCACCGCGCCCTGGTTCGAGGCACCGTCACCGTAGAAGCAGACCGAGACGCCGCCGGTCCCGAGCGTCTTGGCAGTGAGCGCCGCGCCACAGGCGAGCGGGGCACCGGCCCCGACGATCCCGTTGGCACCGAGCATGCCCTTCGACAGATCGGCAATATGCATCGAGCCGCCCTTGCCGCCGCAGAGCCCATCCTTGCGGCCGAAGATCTCGAGCATCATGCCCTCGGCGTCGCAGCCCTTGGCGATGCAATGGCCGTGGCCGCGATGGGTCGAGGCGATGGCGTCGCGATCGTCGAGGTGCATGCAGACGCCGACGCCCGAAGCCTCCTCCCCGGCGTAAAGGTGAACGAAGCCGGGAATGTTGCCGGCTGCAAATTCCTGATGGACGGCTTCCTCGAACTCACGGATCAGGCGCATCCGCCGATACGCTGCAACGAGTTCCTGCCGCGAGAGCTGTAGGCCGCTCGCCATGGTCTTCCCTCCCCGTCGTGGTTCTTGTCGTTGGGAAGGATGTTAGTCCGGCTCGTGAGGTTGGGAAAGCCCATCGATGAGGCGTTTACGGCACACCTGGCAAGCGCCGTGGATGCCCTTGTCGGAAGTCACGAGGGCTCGACGTTGGCGCCAAGGTGACCCGCCGATTCCACGAAGGTCGCTGGCCGGAGGCCTCATTCAGGCGGCCGCCTGTGCGGGCTCGGCGGATGGTGTCCGCCAGGTCTGCGCGCCCGCTGCGCCCACCCCTCCAGCGGCCCCGCGGGAGCCGGACTGAACCAGACCCGGTCAGAAGACCAGGAAGTCGTCGGCGCCGAGGTCGACCTTCTTGCCGACCTTGGCGAACTGCACCGCCGCCGCCTCGCTGCCGCTTCCATCCGCGTCATAGGAGAGGGCGCCGGTCTTCTTGTCGTAGATGATCCGATCGTTGGCGTCGGAAGCGGCGCTGCCCTTGGTGAAGGCACTGCCGTCGAGCTTGCCGGCCGACAGCTCGGTGAACACCGAGAGCGACAGCTTGATGGTGTCGTCCTTGGGCTTGAAGTCCTTGATCTTGTCGACGTTGCCGGCGCCGAGAGCAGTGTCGAAGACGAAGGTGTCCTTGCCCTTGCCGCCCTTCAGGATGTCGTTGCCGCCACCGCCGTTGAGGACGTCGTTGCCCTTGTCGAGGTTGATCTTGTCCTTGAAGTCGGTGCCCTTGTAGGAGTCGTCCTTCTT
>Ga0207773_100873_pt1 | contig 10168 bp, 10 predicted proteins | sample TtaePargueraPR_2_FD_187281 | JGI IMG/M metagenome (GOLD analysis project Ga0207773, IMG submission 187281) | Aerobic enrichment media microbial communities from Bioluminiscent Bay, La Parguera, Puerto Rico - Tt and M1 (3) (SPAdes) | ecosystem: Environmental > Aquatic > Marine > Unclassified ...
CCGGCGCCGGCCACGGCCGCGCGCCCGCCCAGCGGGCGACGTGCAGGCTTGGGCATCCCTGACCGGTGGTGGTCTGGAAATCGGCGGGCGGCGGCCCTTATAGAGGGCATCGCCACACGAAGTGAGAGCCCCTCTTGGCCCGAGCAACCACAGCCATCGTCGCGGCCGGCCTCGGCGGACTTCTCGCCATGGCCGGCACCAGCCTCGCCATCTCGGCGGAAGTCTCGATCATCAGCGGCCGCCCCGGCGGCGTCTACTATCCCGTCGCCGGCGCGATCTGCCAGCTCGTCAACGAGAACACCGCCGCGCACGGGGTGACCTGCACGGTCGCCTTCGGCGTCGGCTCGGTCGACAACATCACCGCGATGCGCGAGGGCGAGGCGACCATGGCGATGGCGCAATCCGATACCCAGCGCGACGCCCTCACCGGTACCGGCCCCTTCGCCGACGCCGGCGCCTTCACCGAACTCCGATCGGTGGCGGCGCTGTTCGTCGAACAGGTGACGATCGCCTCGCGCAAGGACAAGGACATCGTCACCTTCGACGATCTCAAGGGCAAGCGGGTCTATCTCGGCCCGCCCGGCACCGGCGGCCGCGTGCTGCTCGACCGGCTGATGGCGGCCGAGGGCTGGACACCGGACGACGTGACCGACGTGCCGGAGGGCTCCTACGAGGCGCCGGACCTCGCCGAGGCTCTGTGCGACGGGGAGATCGACGCATTCATCATCACCGTCGGCCACCCCAGCCCGCAGGTCAGGGACGCCGCCTCGGCCTGCGAGGTCGTGCTGGTGCCGGTGAACGGGGTGGCGGTGGACGACCTGATCGCATCGGAATCGCTCTATGCAACCTCGACGATTCCGGCGGGAACGTATGCCGGCGTCACCAAGGACGTACCCGGCATCGGCCTGGTCGCGACGCTGGTGACGACGTCGGACGTCCCGCCCGAGGTCGTCTATGCCGTGGCCGAGGCCTTCGGCGACGGATACGAACGGCTTGGCGAAAACTCGCCGCTGTTCCTGTCGCTCTCGCCCGACCAGATCGGCGAGGACGGATTGACCGCGCCTTTGCACGAGGGTGCGGCGCAGTACTACTCTGAGACCGGTCGTCGATAGCCCGGAGAGGCCGGTGACGGGATTGCGCCGCCTGCTGCTTGCCTGCCTGCTGCTTCTCGGCGGCGTGGGCGCGGCCGCGGCCGAGACCAACCTGCTCGGCACGATCGACGACCCCTATCCGCTCCGCGCCGCCGACACATCGAGCCCGCGCGACACACTGCGGACATTCCTCAGGGACTTCAGCGAGGCGGTCGAAGACTGGCGCGACGGCAAGGACCGCGAGCAGGTCCGCCGCTCCCTCGCCCGGGCGAGCGACGCCATCGACTTCAGCGCGGTCCCCGTGCTCGGCCGGGAGTCGACGATCCTCATCGACATGGCGCTCCTGCGGGAAGTGCTCGACCGGGTCGAGCTTCCCCAGTTCGAGGACATTCCCGGCGACGACGACGTCGCCGCCGACGAGGAGCTGACCCGCTGGGTGGTTCCCAACACCCGGATCGAGATCGTGAAGGTCACGGAAGGGCCGCAGGCCGGCGAGTTCCTGTTCTCGAAGGAAACGGTGGCGGAGCTGCCGGCCTACTACCAGCTCGCCCGGAACATCCCCTACAAGGCGGGCGCGCTGGTCGACATCTACGAGGAAGTGCTGGCAAGTCCCGGCAAGTGGCTGCCGTGGCAATTCCCCGAACGGCTGCCGGCGTGGGCAACGACGATCGTCGCCGGACAGGGCGCATGGCAATGGATCGCGCTCGTCCTCCTGATCGGGATCTGCGTGCCGCTGTTCACCCTGATCGTGAAGGCGGGCCTGCGATGGGACCAGAAGCGCCGCTTTCGCAGCCCCTGGCTGCGCTTCGGTACGCCGATCGCCCTGATCGTCGTCGTGGTTCTGGCGGGCGTCGCCTACAACATCGTCGAGAACGGCATCGGGCTGCTGGAGCTACCGCTCAACCTGGTCGGCTACGCGTCGCTGGCGATCCAGGCCATCGGGCTGTCCTGGCTGGTGTTCGTGGTGTCGAACCGCTTCGCCGACGGCATCGGCGGCATGAGCAACCGCCCCGAGGGCCGCCGCCGCTTCGACGCGGCGCTGACCCGAATCCTGTTCCGCCTGATCAGCCTGGTGATCGTTATCCTGCTCGCGGTCGCGGCGGCCGAGGCGATCGGCGTCCCGATCGCGCCGCTGGTGGCCGGCCTCGGCGTCGGCGGCCTCGCCATCGCGCTCGCGGTGCGGCCGACGCTCGAGAACGTGATCGGCGGCCTGACGCTCTTTGCTGACCGGCCGGTTCGGGTCGGCGACTTCTGCCGCTACGGCGAGGACATCGGCACGGTCGAGCAGATCGGGTTACGCTCGACCCGCATCCGCACCCTGGAGCAGAGCCTGGTGACGGTGCCGAACAGCGAATTCTCGCAGATGCATCTCGACAACTTCACCGTCCGCGGCTCCCGGCTCCTGCATACCACGCTGCAGCTCCGCTACGAGACGACGCCGGAACAGATGCGGTTCCTGCTCGCCAGGCTGCGCGAGCTGCTGATCGCCCACCCGATGGTGACGCCCGACCCGGCCCGCGTCCGCTTCGTCGGCTACGGCGCCTTCTCCAAGAACGTCGAGATCTTCGCCTACCTGCGCTGCCAGGACCAGGATACCTTCCTCGCCATCCAGGAGGACCTGCTGCTGCGCATCGAGGACGTCGTCGAGGAGGCGGGCTCCGGCTTCGCGTTCCCCTCGAGCACGACCTACCTTGCCCGCGACAAGGGCCTCGATGCCGAGCATGCGGAGAAGGCCGAGGCGACGGTGGGCCACTGGCGCGACGAAGACCGACTGCCTTTCCCCGACTTCGGGCCGGGCTTCCGCGGCGAGCTGGCGGATAGCCTCGACTACCCGCCGAAGGGCTCGCCCGACTTCCGCCCGCCGGGCGCCGCCCCGACGTCGCCGGCGGCGGAGCACGAGGCGGAGCACGCCAAGCGCAACTGGCGCCTAAGCTTCGGCCGCGGCCGCCGCAGTCCGGACCGGCCCGACCAGGGATAGCGTTGCGACGGCCGACCGGCCGCGTCGGGGCGGGCGGGCGGCAGTGGCCGCCGGCCCGTGGCGGTGCCTCAGTTCTCGAGCGCCGAGGTGCCGTCGAAGTCGGTGGGATAGGGCAGGTCCGACACCAGCACCGAGCTGGGCTCCGACTGCGCGAAGATGGTGTCGAGATCGAGCGAGACGAAGCGCGTGCGATGCGCGTAGTCGGTGATCAGCAGGCGGTTGCGCGTGAGGTCCTTGATCGCGACGAACTGGGTGTAGTCCGAGACGATCTCGCCATTCTCCTTGCTCTGGGCGACGCCGATCGGGATGTCCACGGTGTTGAGGATGTGGTCGATCGCCTGCGTGGCCTCGTCGGCGTCCTTGGGCTGGGTGATCCAGTGGCGCATGAACGCGGCGCGGACGAAGCGTGCCGGCGGCGTGAAGTCGCCCGGGAGCCCGGTCATGCCGCCACCCTGGCCGAGGGCAGTGACGTTGACCTCGCCGACCTGCCGGCTGGATACGCCCATGCTCGAAAGATTGAGGTAGTTGCGCAGATTGAGGAGGTGCCAGTCGTAGGTCGGCGCGTTGGTGAGGACCTTGGCCGTGTTGTCGCTGATCTGAAGGGCGCCGCCGACATACTCGACGATAATGCCATCGCCGCTGCGGTCGACGAAGACGAAGTGAAGCAGGGGCGGCGTGGGGCCGCTCGGCAGCGACTTGTTCCACCACACCTTGATCGCCGGCAGTGCCGTGCGGAGCTCGGCGACGGTGGCGTGGTTGCCCAGCGCCCACGAGCCGAAGTCAAGCACCGAGACGTAGCTCTTGTCGTCCTTGGTGACCGCCTGGTACTCGGTGAAGCCCGGCAGGAAGTTCCCGCTCATGCCGAGGCCCTCGGAATTCTGGCCCTCGAGCAGCGCGCCACCGGGAATGACGCCGGCGCTGACGCCGACGACGGCGTATTTCGTCGCCACCTTGACATCCGGCAGGCCGAGATCGGCAGGGGCGGTCAGCGTGAGCTCGCTCGCCTTGGGCTGGCTGACCAGCGTCCACTTCATGTCGTAGGCCCACTCCATGGTCCGGCCGGCAATCACCGACTTGTCGGCCGCAACGATGTCGACCGCCGTGCAGGCGTAACCGGCGTTGACCGTGGCGACGACCGCGATGGCCGCAATGGCGTAGCGCAACATGGGCTCACCCCCCTCTGCTTCCCGAGTTCCGTGCCGGGCAGCGGAGGCGACGGCACGCGCCCCGGCTCCAGACGACCGGCGATCTTCGGTCAGTAGCGCGGTCTGATTACCGGGCGATTGCGATCGATTGGCAAATTGGACGCTTCGCGCCGCTTGGGCACACACCTCACCGCGGTACGGCGCCGGGACCCCGTTCCCGCCTATGCCCCGCGGCGGCGGGCGAGGAAGCGGCCGCCGCCGAGCTCGCCGGTGCGGTAGAGGCCGACGAAGAACGCGTAGGCACGGTCCCATTTCTCGAAGTGCGCGGCGCCGAAGCGCGCCACGGTCTGGTCCCTGAGGCGGCGATACATCGCCAGGCGATCGACCAGGATGACCTGCCAGTCGGCGCTGAGGTCCTCGATGCCGACGACCTCGAAACCGGCGTCGACCAGCGCGCTCCGGTAGGACTCGCGCGAGGCAAGCTCCTGGAACGTCATCTCCGCACCGAGACGCTCGCGCACGGCGTCGTCCGCCGCTTCGGTCGCCAGAATATCGGTGAAGGCCATGCGGCCGCCCGGCTTCAGCACCCGGGCGCATTCGCCGATCAGCCGGCGCTTGTCGGGGATGTGGCAGAAGGCCTCCTGGCTGATGAGAACATCGAACGTGGCATCGGCCAACGGCATGTCGAGGGCATTGCCGATCTCGAGCTTCACGCGACCGCCGAGGCCGGCGATCGCCGTAAGCCGCCGAGCGCCTTCGACGCGGCCGGCGTTCATGTCGATGCCGGTGACCCGGCAGCCATAGGTGTGGGCGAGATAACGCGACGGACCGCCCATGCCGCAGCAGACGTCGAGAACGTGGCTGTCGGCGTCGATGCCGGCCAACCCGGCCAGCGCGTCATTGGCGGCGACGCCGCCGAAATGATCCTGGTCGTAGTCCTTGAGGACGTCTTCGCCGACGCGCGCGGGGTCGTGACCGTCCTGCCTCAGCTTGTCGACGATCTGGCGCTCGTTGATCGGATGCGCGTCGTAGAACGCGAGCACCGCCCCCGTCGCTGCAGGTTCCACCAAGATTCTTGCCTCCCCGAAGCCATATGCCCCGCCCGTTCCTAACACAGCAGCAGGACGGCGCCAGCCGCGACACCGACCGTCCGTTTCGGCCTCCCTGTCGCAATTGGCCGAGACCTTCCTTAAATAGGCTCCGAGGAGCCATCCGGCTCCGCCTCCTCCAGGGGCCGTCCGCGGGGCTCGAACCGAGACCGCGCCGGCCGGCTTTCAGGGATACGTGCGTTCGATGAGTGATAGAGAACCCGCCTCCTGGCACGGCACCACGATCCTGACGGTGCGCAAGGGCGGCAAGGTGGTGGTCGCCGGCGACGGGCAGGTGTCGCTCGGCCAGACGGTGATCAAGCACAACGCCCGAAAGGTGCGGCCGATCGGCAAGAGCGGCGTGATCGCCGGCTTCGCCGGGGCGACTGCCGACGCCTTCACGCTGTTCGAGCGGCTCGAGGCCAAGCTCGACCAGTATCCGGGACAGCTGATGCGGGCCTGCGTCGAGCTCGCCAAGGACTGGCGGACCGACAAGTTCCTCCGCCGGCTGGAGGCGATGATGATCGTCGCCGACAACACCACCAGCCTGGTGGTCACCGGCAACGGCGACGTGCTCGAGCCCGAGGGCGGCATCGCCGGCATCGGCTCGGGCGGCAACTATGCCTATGCCGCGGCCAAGGCGCTGATCGACACCGACACCGACGCGGAGGAGATCGCCCGCAAGGCCCTGGCGATCGCGGCGGAGATCTGCGTCTACACCAACGACAAAGTGACCGTCGAAGTGATCGATGCGGCCTGACGCGGACGAGATCGGATTCGTGCCGGTGACGCCCGAGCACTACGGCCTGCTCGAGGGCTGGCTCCACGCGCCGCACATGCGGGCTTGGTGGGGCGAGCCGGAGGAGGAGCTCGGCTTCATCCGCGACATGGTGGAGGGCCGCGACACGACGCAGCCCTATCTGATCGTGGTCGGCGGCGAGCCGGTCGGCTACATCCAGGCCTGGTTCATCGGCCACCACCAGAACGAGACCTGGATCAAGGACAATCCCTGGCTCGCCGAGTTGCCGGCCGAGACCGTCGGCGTCGACCTCTCGATCGGCGAGGCGTCGCTGCTGTCGAAGGGGATCGGCTCGGCGGCACTCGCCGCGTTCGTCCGCCGGCTTCACGACGAGGGCCACCGCACCATCATCATCGACCCCGACCCGGCCAATAAACGCGCCGTCCGCGCGTACGAGAAGGCCGGCTTCCGGCCGCTCCGCGACCTCAAGGGCGTGCCGGACGAAACCCTCATCATGCAATACGACCCGAACGCCAACGAGACCTGAATGACAACCTTCTCACCTCGCGAAATCGTCTCCGAGCTCGACCGCTTCATCATCGGCCAGGGCGACGCCAAGCGCGCCGTCGCCATTGCCCTCCGCAACCGCTGGCGGCGCCAGCAGCTGACCGGGGCGATGAAGGAGGAGGTGCTGCCCAAGAACATCCTGATGATCGGCCCGACCGGCATCGGCAAGACCGAGATCTCCCGCCGCCTCGCCAAGCTCGCCGGTGCGCCGTTCCTCAAGGTCGAGGCGACCAAGTTCACCGAGGTCGGCTATGTCGGCCGCGACGTCGAATCGATCGTGCGCGACCTGGTCGAGATCGGCATCGGCCTGGTGCGCGACCGCAAACGCAAGGAAGTGCAGGCCAAGGCCGAGCTCTCCGCCGAGGAGCGGGTGCTCGACGCGCTGGTCGGCCCCGGCGCCTCGCCGACCACCCGCGAGAGCTTCCGCAAGCGCCTCCGCGAGGGCCAGATCAACGACAAGGAGATCGAGATCGAGGTCCGCGACACCGCCAACAAGATGCCGGCCTTCGACATCCCCGGCATGCCGGGGGCAAGCGTCGGGGTGATGAACATCTCCGACATGCTGGGCAAGGCGTTCGGCCAACGCACCAAGAAGCGCAAGGTGACGGTGGGCGATTCTTACGACATCCTGATCGCCGAGGAATCCGACCGGCTGCTGGACGACGACGAGGTGGTGCAGGAGGCGATCTCGTCGGTCGAGAACGACGGCATCGTCTTCCTCGACGAGATCGACAAGATCTGCGCCCGCGAGGGCCGGATGGGCGCCGACGTCAGCCGCGAGGGCGTGCAGCGCGACCTTCTGCCTCTGATCGAGGGGACGACGGTGGCGACCAAGCACGGGCCGGTGAAGACCGACCACGTCCTCTTCATCGCCTCGGGGGCCTTCCATGTCGCCAAGCCCTCGGATCTTCTCCCCGAGCTGCAGGGCCGGCTGCCGATCCGGGTCGAGCTGCGACCGCTGACCAAGGACGATTTCCGCCGCATCCTGACCGAGACCGAGGCGAGCCTGATCAAGCAATACGTGGCGCTGATGGCGACCGAGGGACTAACGCTGGAGGTGACCGAGGACGCGATCGACGCCATCGCCTCGATCGCGGTCTCGATCAACGCCAATATCGAGAACATCGGCGCCCGGCGGCTGCAGACGGTGATGGAGCGCATCCTCGACGAGGTGAGCTTCGCCGCGCCCGACCGGAACGGCGAGACGGTGACGGTCGACGCGGCCTATGTCGAGGACCACATCGGCGACCTCGCCCGCAACATGGACCTGTCGCGGTTCATCCTGTGAGGGGGCGGGAGGGCTCTTTTCCGCCCATGGGCCAACACGTTGCGCGGGGAGGATGAACCGCTCCGCAAATGCATCCGGCATTTTGCCCCTCCCTCAAGGGGGAAGTTGACGCCCGGGCAGACCGAAATCGGCCTTTTGATCGCCCGAATCCGCCTGCTATGATCCGCCCGCCCCGGAGCGCCTGCGCACCGGGAACCGTCAGCCTTTTAGCGAAGCAACGGAACGGAACCGAGCCCCCATGGTGTCACTCAGGCGCATTGCCGTCCTCGTCGCTGTCTCCGCCGCCTTCGTGCTGCCGCTCGCAGCGGCGCCGGCGGCCAAGGCCGATGTGATCGTCGTGCCGCCCGGCAACCGGTCGGCCAAGCAGCCCAAGGTCTATGCCGGCTCGCGGTTCCTGACCGCGATGCGCAATACCGGCAGCTTCAACGAGAAGTACCAGCGGGTCTACGCGGTCTTCGCCAACAACCCCAAGCTGGTGGCGCGGATCAAGCAGGTGTCGGCCCGCTACGGCATCGACCCGATTCACGTGATCGGCGCCATCGTCGGCGAACACACCTACAACATCGACACCTTCGATACGCTGCAGGACTACTACGTGAAGGCGCTGCAGTATGCCGGCAACACCACCCTCACCTTCTCGTACAAGGGCCAGACCGCGGCCCAGCTCTTCGCCATGCCGCAATTCGCCAAATGCGAGCAGATGAAGAACAACTACGAGAAGTGGGACTGCCGGCAGACGGTGTGGAACCGGCAGTTCATGGGCAAGTTCGTCAACGGCAAGCTCTACACCAAGGACCGGCTGCACCGGGTGTTCTTCAAGCCCGCCTTCGGCGGCCAGACCTTCGGCTTCGGCCAGCTGTCACCGATCGCGGCGCTGATGGTGACCGACGTGACCAATGCCCAGGCCGGCCTGCCGCTGCTTTCGATCGACGACCCGTCCGAGGTCTACGAGCAGATCATGAGCCCGGACACCTCGCTCGACTATGTGGCCGCCAACATCCGGGTCGAGATCGACCTGTACAAGCGGATCGCCGGCTTCGACATCTCGCAGAACCCGGGCATTACCGCCACGCTCTACAATCTCGGCGACGCCGCTACCCGGGCCCGCGAGCTCAAGGCCGAGAACGACCAGCGCGCCGCCCAAGGCAAGCCGCCATTGTACCCGCAGGAAAACTTCTACGGCTGGCTGGTCAACGACAAGGAAGCCGAGCTCCGCGCGCTGCTGAATTAGAGGCTGAGCGGCGCCGTCGATTCGTCGGCGCTACCCGCGAAGAGGTAGCGCCCTAGCGCGCGGCGAAGCGTGCCTTTGCCGCCTCGGTCGCGGGCATATAGAGCGACACGGCGGTGCCCTCGGGGTCGCGGAACTGGAATGTCCGGTTGCCCCAGGGCATCGTCTTCAGGCCATGGACCAGCGGCACCCTGTCCTTCAGACGGGCAAATTCGGCCTCGATGTCCTCGACCTGGAACTCGAGGCAGGCGGTGCGGTTGGCGCCCGCCTCGGCGCTGCCCTCGCTCCACAGGACAACGGTCTCCTCCGCGCCGATCGCCAGCGTCGCACCGGGCGTGACGATCTCGGCAAAGACCGGCGCCAGCCAGTCGGCCGTAACCCCGGTCACCATCTCGTAGAACGAGACCAGGGCCTTGATGTCGGCGGCGATGAGGCGGGTCGATGCGAACTTCATGGCGGTTGGAGCCTTCACTGGGCTGGAGAGGTGCTGTGCGGTTGAAGAGGGGTTGTCGCAGGGCCACCTGTCCGGTTCTGTCAGCAGGCACCGGAGGCTTATGCCCCGCGCCTACCGGGCCGGTCGAGGCGGCGAATCCGGACATAGAGCGCGCCCTCGCCGCCGTGGCGGGGGCCGGCGCTGTGATAGCCCGACACCAGTCCACTGAAGGCCGGCGAGCGGAGCCACTCCGGCACCGCGCGGCGGAGCACCCCGCGGCCCGAGCCATGGGCGCCCGGCTCCGACGGGCCGCCCTTGCCGGTGATCACCAGCACCATGCGGGCGCCGTCGGCCCGCGCGGTCTCGATGAAGCGGAGGAGGCGGCGGTGGGCGGCCTCCTGGGTCATGCCGTGGAGATCGATGCGGGCATCGATGTCGACCGTGCCGCGCGACAGTCGCGTGCGGGTGCGATGGTCGAGGGCGGCGACTTTGGGCATGGCAGGCGGGGACGGACGGCGCGGCGGCACGATGGCGGCCGACGGCGGCGCCCCGGACTTCGGGGACCTGGCCGGGGAACGCGGCGGCGGCTCCGGTTCGGGAGCGGGTGGCGG
>Ga0207773_100875_pt1 | contig 10148 bp, 9 predicted proteins | sample TtaePargueraPR_2_FD_187281 | JGI IMG/M metagenome (GOLD analysis project Ga0207773, IMG submission 187281) | Aerobic enrichment media microbial communities from Bioluminiscent Bay, La Parguera, Puerto Rico - Tt and M1 (3) (SPAdes) | ecosystem: Environmental > Aquatic > Marine > Unclassified ...
CACAGGCCGTATCCGCCACGCGTACGGCAGTCCGCTTCAGGGTGAGCTGCGCTGGAAAGGCATGGTGATCAGTCAGGCCGTGGGCAGCGAAGTCAAAGCCGTCCATGGTGGTAAAGTCGTCTTTGCCGACTGGCTGCGCGGCTACGGCCTGATGGTCGCCGTAGATCACGGCCAGGGCGACATGACTTTTTACGGCTATAACCAGACCGTGCTGAAGAAAGTGGGCGATACCGTGCAGCGAAACGAAGCCATCGCACTGGTTGGCGACAGCGGCGGTCAGGAAACACCGGGACTGTATTTTGAGATTCGCCGCAAAGGCACGCCAACCAACCCGCAGCCCTGGCTGAGCCGTTAACTTTTTATAGCGCACAACACCCATGAGCAGAACAAGGATGGTTCGAATGAAGGGGTTAATTCGTGTAGGTCTGATCTGGTTGTTGCTTCTGGCATCTTCAGCGCAAGCGGCCAGACTGGCGATTGTGATTGATGATCTGGGTTATCAGCACATGCCTTCCCCGCTCTCAGCCCTGCCGCCGCAAATCAGTGTCTCGATCTTGCCGGAAACACCTTACGACCAGCTCACTGCCCGTCAGGCTCAGCAGGAAAGCAGAGATGTCCTGCTCCACATGCCAATGCAGCCGAGCAGAACGGCGCCGCTTGAAATGACTACCCTGACCGCCACCATGAGCAAGGAAGAGCTTCAGGATAAACTCCGCCATGCGCTGTCGCGCGTGCCGGGCGCGGTGGCGGTCAATAATCATATGGGCAGCGCCCTGACCCAGAACCCGACTGCGATGGACTGGGTGATGGAAGTGCTCAAACAAGAGCATCTCGCCTTTCTCGATAGCCGCACGACGGCGAAGTCTGTTGCTCAGGCGCAAGCCCGGGCGGCACACATTCCCGCCCTGCGCCGCCATGTTTTTCTGGATCATGTCCCAAGCGAAACCTTCATCCGCCGCCAGCTGAAACGGGCTGTTTTACAGGCGAAGCAACAAGGTGCGGTGATTGCGATTGGCCATCCTCATCCGGTCACTCTCTCAACCCTGAATGCCATGCTGCCTGAGATTCAGCAGCAGGTCACTCTGGTTCGCCTGTCTGAACTGTTTTCCACCGGCAGCTGAAAAAAAACGGTGTGCCGAGGCACACCGTTCCGTTTGTTTGCATATGAGAGGGACATCAGTCCCAGCTCAGAATCACTTTACCGGACTGGCCGGAGCGCATGACATCAAAGCCCTGTTGGAAATCATCCACGCTGTAGTGGTGGGTAATGATAGGCGTCAGATCCAGACCAGACTGAATCAAGCTGGCCATCTTGTACCAGGTCTCAAACATTTCACGGCCATAAATCCCTTTGATCACCAGACCTTTGAAAATCACCTGAGTCCAGTCAATGCCCATGTTCGACGGTGGAATACCCAGCATGGCAATCTTTCCGCCATGGTTCATGCTCGACAGCATGCTGTTAAACGCCGCCGGTACACCCGACATTTCCAGACCGACATCAAAGCCTTCTGTCATGCCCAACTCCGCCATCACATCTTCCAGCTTTTGCTCAGCCACGTTGACGGCACGGGTCACGCCCATCTTGCGGGCCAGATCCAGGCGAAATTCGTTCACGTCCGTGATCACCACATGGCGCGCGCCGACGTGCTTGGCCACCGCCGCCGCCATGATCCCGATAGGACCGGCACCTGTGATCAGCACATCTTCGCCCACTAGGTCGAAAGACAGCGCGGTGTGCACTGCATTACCAAACGGGTCAAAAATCGACGCCAGATCGTCTGAAATGTTGTCCGGGATCTTAAATGCGTTGAAGGCCGGGATCACCAGATACTCAGCAAAGGCCCCTTCACGGTTGACACCCACACCAATCGTGTTACGGCACAGGTGAGTGCGACCGCCACGACAGTTGCGGCAGTGACCGCAGGTAATGTGGCCTTCACCAGAGACACGGTCGCCAATTTCAAAACCACGCACTTCCTGGCCAATCGCGACCACTTCGCCCACGTACTCGTGACCGACGACCATAGGCACAGGAATTGTATTTTGTGACCATTCGTCCCAGTTATAGATATGAACGTCAGTACCACAAATCGCGGTTTTCTTAATCTTGATCAGCAGGTCGTTGTGGCCCATCTCAGGCTTGTCGACCTCTGTCATCCAGATGCCTTCTTCAGGCTTCAGTTTTGCTAATGCTTTAATTTTCATGATGCTTTCCACAAGTGGCCCAGAAGCGGTTTCAAACCGCTCCTGCAGCAAAGTCGGTGATGATCAGATGATACCCATCTCTTGACCAATGCGGATAAACGCATCGATCGTCTTATCCAGCTGTTCTGCGCTGTGCGCGGCAGACATCTGAGTACGGATTCGCGCCTGGCCTTTTGGCACCACAGGGTAAGAGAAACCCACCACGTAAATGCCTTCTTTCAGGGCGCGCTCAGCAAATTCCGCTGCAACTTTCGCATCACCCAGCATAATCGGGATGATGGCATGATCCGCGCCTGCCAGTGTAAAGCCGGCTTCAGACATACGGGTGCGGAAGTGCGCTGCATTTTTCCACAGCGTCGCACGCAGATCGCTGCTTTCCGCCAGCAGATCCAGCACGCGGATCGAAGCAGACACAATCGCCGGAGCCAGCGAGTTCGAGAACAGGTAAGGACGAGAACGCTGGCGCAGCCAGTCGATCACTTCTTTCTTACCTGAGGTATAACCGCCTGACGCGCCGCCCAGAGCTTTACCCAGCGTCCCTGTGATGATGTCGATGCGATCAATCACATCATGGTACTCATGGGTACCACGGCCATTGTCACCCATAAAGCCAACAGCGTGAGAATCATCGACCATGACCAGCGCATCATACTTATCCGCCAGATCACAGATAGCCGGCAGGTTTGCCACCACGCCATCCATCGAGAAGACACCATCGGTCACAATCAGCTTGTGGCGCACGCCGGCTTCATTGGCAGCGATCAACTGCTGCTCCAGCTCGGCCATGTCATTGTTGGCATAGCGGAAGCGTTTGGCTTTACACAGACGTACACCGTCAATGATAGAAGCGTGGTTCAGCGCATCTGAAATAATGGCATCTTCAGGGCCGAGAATGGTCTCGAACAGACCTGCATTTGCATCAAAACACGAAGAGTAAAGGATAGTGTCTTCCATGCCTAAGAAGGCCGACAGCTTACTCTCCAGCTCTTTATGTGCGTCCTGCGTACCGCAGATAAAACGCACTGAAGCCATACCAAAACCGTGCTCATCCATGCCTTGTTTGGCAGCCTCAATCAACGCCGGGTGGTTAGCCAGACCCAGGTAGTTGTTGGCACAGAAATTCAATACCTGATCACCACTGGCAATTGCAATATTGGCTTTCTGAGCAGAAGTGATTACACGCTCACTTTTGTATAATCCCTCTGCTTTCACTTCCTGAATCTGATCGGCGATCTGTTGATAAAAGGCAGCTGACATCTTGCTCTCCAAACATGTAAAGGCGTATTTGCCACTTTTAGCGAACAACCTACTATTAAATTAGCAATCATTCACCACAATGTTACAAAGTTTGCCGGATTCTAAGAGCTAAACTCTAGTCCGTCGACAACTATGAAACATCCCGCTCCACTTGATCACAATAATGTGATTCAAGTTGAAGAACGACCTGCCGCCCCTCCTTGCTGGTCAGAGGTCTTATCACGGCAAGCATCTGCAACACGCCCTGATAGATAACAGCCTTGGTAATTTTCGCCTTGGGTGCCTGCGCAGTCTGATAACTGATCCAACTGGTCGCCACCAGCTTGAGGGTGGTTGCCAGACTCAGCAAATCATCATCATTCAGGGTGACCAGCCCTAAGGTCCGGAAATGGCGCATCACCACCATGATATCCTGATGGAGATTTTCCTGCGCTTCCAGATACTTATGCTGCAGCACAGGATCCCGGCTGAGAATATCGGGCAGGTTGGCGTAAAAAAATCGGTAGCGCCACATCAGCATAAAGACCGCATCCAGGTATTGCAGCAGACTGTCAGCCGACAGCACCGCCTCTTCCCGCGGCTGGAAGCGAACCCGCAAATCCTGAGCGTATTCATCAAAAATACTGTGTATAATCTCTTCTTTATTACGAAAATGGTAATACAGGTTGCCTGGGCTGATGCCCATATGTGCCGCAATGTGGTTGGTGGTGACGTTGGGTTCCCCTCCGTCATTAAACAACTCTAATGCTGCATGGATGATTTTATCGCGGGTTTTCATAAGCCTCTCACTTGCATCGCCCTGGGCAGTCTCGGTTTGTTATCTTATGTGGGTCAAAATCCAGATCAACAAACCCTGATGATGTTATCATAACTACTGACTAAATTTTGACGCGGTGGTGCAGTTCTTCTGCTACGCTTTTGGCCTCTGACTACCGGGTCCATCTGATAAAACTGGAAGTGCCATGATTATAGTGACTGGTGGCGCCGGCATGATCGGCAGCAACATTGTAAAAGCGCTCAATGAACAAGGGTATAGCGACATTCTGGTCGTCGACAACCTCAAAGACGGTACCAAATTCGCGAATCTGGTCGATTTAGATATCGCCGATTATATGGACAAAGAAGATTTCATCACCCAGATCATGGCGGGTGATGACTTTGGCCCGATCGAAGCCGTCTTCCACGAAGGTGCCTGCTCAGCTACTACAGAGTGGGACGGCAAATACATGATGCTCAATAATTATGAGTATTCCAAAGAGCTGCTGCACTTCTGCCTGGAGCGCGAGATTCCGTTCCTGTATGCCTCTTCCGCCGCGACCTACGGCGGCCGTGACCGTGATTTCATTGAAGAGAAGGCCTACGAAGGTGCGCTGAACGTTTACGGTTATTCCAAGCAGCTGTTTGACAACTATGTCCGCCGCCTGTGGCAAGATGCCGAAGCCCACGGCGAAACGCTCTCGCAGATTACCGGTTTCCGTTACTTCAACGTCTACGGCCCGCGCGAGCAGCACAAAGGCAGCATGGCCTCCGTTGCCTTTCACCTGAATGAACAAATTGCAAAAGGCGAAATGCCAAAGCTGTTTGAAGGCTCAGACACCTTTAAGCGCGATTTCATCTATGTGGGTGATGTCTGCAAAATGAACCTGTGGTTCTGGCAACATAGCGTCTCCGGTATTTTCAACTGCGGTACCGGCCGGGCAGAAAGTTTTCAGGCCGTCGCCGATGCGGTGATTCAGCATCACGGTAAAGGTCAGGTCGAAACTGTCCCGTTTCCGGAGCACCTGAAAGGCCGCTATCAGGCCTATACTCAGGCAGATCTGACCAAAGTCCGTGCCGCCGGTTATCACGAAGCGTTTAAAACCGTTGCCGAAGGCGTTGCTGAGTATATGGCGATTCTGAACAACTAATCCTAACAAACCTTTCAGCGACATCCTGATTCGCTCTGGGTGTCGCTGACTTGTATAAAAAGATTGATTTGATGACTCTACCAACTTTCGTTGTCAGCTTAGCGCGCTCTGCTCATCGCCGTGAGCACATGCAAACGTTAATGGATCAGGCTGAAATCCCTTTCCAGTTTTTTGATGCCGTTGATGGCATTAACTCTGAGCATTTCCTGCACAGTGAAAAAGCCACACCAGCGCTAACCTTCAAACGAAAAGGCTATCAGTTGGTCCCGGCTGAAATTGCCTGTTTTGCCAGTCACTATGCCCTTTGGGAAAAGTGCCTTGAACTGGATACGCCGATCTTGATCCTCGAAGACAATGTCAACTTGCTGGCTGACGTTCATTCCGTGCTGGCTGACATTCAGCCATACATTGAACAATACCATTACATTAAACTGTCAGCGCATCAGCCAAACACATTTAAAGCCCTGTTTGCTGTCTCAGATACCCACTCAATCGGGGTTTACCGAAAAGGCACCTGTGGTACCAGCGCTTATATCATCACCCCGGTTGCCGCAAAAAATTTCCTGGACAATGCCAAGCAGTTTATTGAGCCGGTGGATGACTATATGGAAAAGCCCTGGCGACACGGCATTCACGCCTACCATGTTTATCCGTCAGTGTTTGAACGCTCGCAAACCGCGACAACCATTGGTTCGACCCGCAAACAGAAACAATCTGTGGGATTCTCCCACAAACTGTACATTGAAGGTTTCAGAACCTATGAAACGATTATGAGAAAGCTGAAAAGCATAAAATAAAAAAACCAGCTTTATCAACAACATTGACTATTTCAGAGCAATCAGTAATGCAATTGAACACGCAAATAAAACGACTCATCAATTCTCGGGGCTTTTGTCTTGCGATGCTGTGCTGCATTGTGGGCTATGTCCTGTTTAAGCGCTCTTACCGCGAAATTGGCGACATCTTCCAGTCGATTTTTATGCTGGCTTCCGTCGCGGCCCTGTTTATCGACAGAAAGCAATTTTTCAAAGATAAAATGTTATGGGCGTTATTATTCGCCATTGCTATTCAGGTGCTCAGCTGGGCCAATTCACTGATAGACATCCCTGAACTCGCCTACTCCAGCCCGCATATTGGTGCGTTAGCAGACCTGTTTGTCTTTATTTTTGTTGCCTATTGGCTGAAAGGATCACTCAACAATGTTTACCTGATCTGGTGGGGGATGTGTCTGGGCATTCTACTGGCGTTTTACAGCCATTCCGACATTGTTCAGCAGGTGCAGATGGGCCTCCAGGGTGTTCGCATCGATTTCAATATCATCAATGCGCAGTATCCGGCCATGTACAGCGGAGTCGGCTTTCTGCTCTCCTCCTTCTTTCTGGTGAAATACCTGTGCCTCAGCGTCCGGACCAGAAAAGCGCAGTATATTGCGCTCTTCATCTCGGCATTACTGCTGTTTATTGCCTTTGTTTTCGTGGTGATCACCACTCAGTCCCGCCAGGTTTGGGTCGGCCTGCTGGCCGCCTACGTGATAGGTACGGTGCTTTATGCCATCTTGCATAAAGAAAAACTCAATAAAATCATTCTGGCAGGTTCATTGTCACTGTTGGGATTTGCCTTCTATTCCTATGCCAGCATGCCTTTAATCCACGACAGAGTTCAAAGGGAGATGGGCACCGCCACCAGCATAGTCACCAATGGCGACATGTCTAAAATACCGTTCAACAGTGCGGGTACGCGCCTGCATTTATGGTACGAGTCCATCAAATGGATCAAAGAAAGACCACTGCTGGGCAGCGGCTACAACGCCCGTGAGACGGTGATCAAGCAGGCAACGCATTTTCCACCCAATATCCATAAGTATTTCACGCACCTGCACAGTTCACATATCGAGTTGCTGGTCTCTTACGGCATCGTTGGCCTGGCATTAATGTACTTTGTTTTTGCGTGGGTCATTCGAAGTACTAAAGTTGCCCCAGAAAAACGCGGTATCAACGAGGTCCTGCTGATCTCCTTACTGTTTACGGTTTACTGGCTGACAGTCAACCTGTTCGAGTCATTCTTCTTCTCCAATAATGGTCAGTGGATCCATAACGTGATGTTAGGCAGTTGTTATACCTTCTATCTCACTTATAAACTGAACCGTTTACCGCCTTCAGAACAAGCGAGCTCATGATTAAAAAAATCCACGCCATCTGGCTTGGCAATAAAATGCCCCCCTTAGCCTTCGTCTGTATTGATGACTGGAAAAAACAAGGGTTTGACTACACCCTCTGGACGGAAAACAATCCGCTGCTTCAGCAATGGATTCGCGAATGTCGGTTTGCACAAGAATGTTACGATAAAGGTCTGCTCGCCTTTGTCACTGATTACCTGCGGTTGAAAATTCTGCAACATGAGGGCGGGCTGTATCTGGATGTGGATGTCACTATTCAGCAGGATCCTTTCCCGTTATTCGACAATTGTCTGTTTTCAGTCGGTTATGAAACTGAGACACTACTGGGCACCGCAGCTATCTATGCCGAACCGCACTCGACGATTCTGAATCAACTCATTCAGTTCTATGAGAATGATATTTATCAGTCCCCGCTGTATATGGGCCCTGATATCATGACTCACTTCCTGATCGAGAAAGCACTCAGCAACACTGAAAACAGCCAGCTTTACCCGGTCGCCTATTTTTATAACTATCAGGGTGAACCCATGCATTTTGAAAAACCCGCCAATGCTTATCTGACACACTGGTTTCAGCACAGCTGGAAAAAGTCGAAAGGGCTGGTGTTTCTGAAATCCAAGCACATGGGGCTACTGGGGAAATTCTACACCTGGCAGAAGTATTTTTTCCGCACATAATCATGCCACTCCTGTTTTCAACTGGTTTTATTAGAGTTTACAGCTAAAAGAGAGAGCATCTTTTGACTACAATCCGAACCCGCGTATCACAGGATGAACTGACACCTGGCTATCGTCCGTCTTTCCAGTGGTCTTTTTTGCACCCCCGTCACTGGGGAACTTGGATCAGTATTCTGCTGTTAAGCCTGCTGGCACTGCTGCCCTGGAAAATCCGCGATCCCATCGCTGGCTTTCTGGGTTTGCACATTGGTCGAAAAGTCAAGAAAGCACGGCACCGTGCCAGAGTGAACCTGACACTATGCTTTCCGGAACTGACCGAACAAGAGCGGGAAGAGAAAATCGACGCCATGTTCACCGTCGCCGCTAAAGTGGTTTTGGCCATGGGTGAATTGTTGTTCAGAAGCCGTCGCCACCTCCAGCAGCGCACTGAAGTTTTTGGTCAGGAAAATATTGATAAAGAAGTAGAAGCTGGAAACCCTGTCATTATATTAGTGCCTCACTGCTGGGCCATCGACTTTCCGGCGATCTACTGGGCATCACTGGGTCTGCCGGTGGCCGCTTTAATGCAGCCTCAGCATCGCCAGCCCGTTTTTGACTGGTTAATCAGTTGTCAGCGTCTGCAGTATGGCGGCATTTGTTATGCCCGAGAAGGCGGATTAAAGCCTTATTTTCGTGCAGTCAAATCAGGCTTTCTGGGCTATTACCTACCTGATGAGGACTTCGGGCCAGAACAAAGTCAGTTTACTGATTTCTTTGCGACCCAAAAGGCAACCTTTTCTGGCCTGGGTAAAATTGCCAAACTGACAGGTGCCTCTGTCGTGCCTATGATTCCTGTATACAACACGACAAATGGTAAATTTGAGATTCATATTTCCCCGGCACTAGAACCACTTCCGGGGCCTGATGCGCAACATGATGCCAACTTGCTGGCAAGCGCACTGGAAAAAATGGTTGCTCCCTATCCTGAGCAGTACATGTGGAATCTGCAATTGCTGAAAACACGCCCTGATGGCAGCAAACCCTACTGAAGTGAATGAGCAGCCTCCTATGAAAATTCTGATTATCGGTCCATCCTGGGTTGGCGATATGGTGATGTCGCAATGCCTGTATACCAGTCTGAAGCAGCAATATCCACAAGCTGAAATTGATGTCCTGGCGCCGGCCTGGTGTCGTCCTATTCTGGAGCGCATGCCCGAGGTTCACCGCGCACTTGACATGCCTATCGGACACGGTGAATTTAATCTCAAAGGCCGCTACCGGATTGGTCGCGCGCTGCGTGACAATCATTATGATCAGGCGTATATCCTGCCAAATTCGGCGAAATCTGCGCTGATCCCGTTTTTTTCCCGCATTCCGGTTCGAACCGGCTGGAAAGGCGAAAGCCGCTACGGCCTGCTGACTGATCTTCGTGGTAACAAGCGTGATTTCGCCCTGATGATTGAGCGCTACTGCGCACTGGCTTATCCCAAAGCGCAAATGACTGGCAGTGCTGCGCTGCCCACGCTGCCCAAACCTGCTCTGACGGTTGACCACCACAATCAGGCCAGTGCAATGAAACGCCTGGCGCTGAACAATGATCGCCCTGTGATTGGCCTTTGTCCGGGGGCAGAATTTGGTCCGGCCAAGCGCTGGCCAGACGCCTATTTTGCCCAGGTGGCACAAAAAATGATTGCGCAGGGCAAGCAAGTCTGGCTGTTCGGCTCGGCCAAAGATCAGCCAGTCACTGCCGCCATCAAACAGGCACTCCCCGCTGAATTACAAGCTTTCTGCCATGATTTAGCCGGACAAACCAGCCTGATTGAAGCGGTCGACCTGCTCGCAGCCTGCGATACGGTTGTCAGTAACGATTCGGGACTGATGCATGTCTCCGCAGCAGTTGGCTGCAAAGTGGTCGCGATTTATGGCTCGACGTCACCGGACTAT
>Ga0207773_100876_pt1 | contig 10145 bp, 9 predicted proteins | sample TtaePargueraPR_2_FD_187281 | JGI IMG/M metagenome (GOLD analysis project Ga0207773, IMG submission 187281) | Aerobic enrichment media microbial communities from Bioluminiscent Bay, La Parguera, Puerto Rico - Tt and M1 (3) (SPAdes) | ecosystem: Environmental > Aquatic > Marine > Unclassified ...
AAACGCCAATTGGCAGAAGCCAAAGCAAAGGTGATTGAACTGTATGATGAAGGATATACCCAGCCGGTTCAACAGACCAATATCAAGGTACTGGGCAAAACTTCCTTGGCCTACTTTGAAGCAGGCATTACAGGTATGCAGTATGGAGCCTATATCTCCGACCATGATGCGAAGATTGCTCGGAAACTTGCTTGGGTGATGAGTGGTGGGGATCTGTCCCAGGAAACAGAAGTGAGCGAGCAGTATTTGTTGGATTTGGAAAGAGAAGCATTCCTCAGCCTTACCGGTGAGAAAAAGACCCTGGAAAGAATCCACAGCATTCTGTTTAAGGGAAAACCACTTAGAAATTAGTAGCAAGTATCAAGATGCTAGTAATAAGAAGTTAGAATAAAGAGCCAAGAATAAAGAAAAAAGACAACACAATTTTTTAACCAAAGCATAATGAATATGAACAATTTTAGAAATCTTAAAGTTTGGCAAAAATCCGTTGATTTTGCAGTGAAGGTATACTTCACAACAAAGGAATTTCCTAATGAGGAAAAGTATGGAATGGTTTCTCAAATGAGGAGGGCAAGTGTTTCTGTTCCTTCCAACATAGCAGAAGGCAGCGCAAAATCATCTAAGAAAGTTTTTTGCAATTCATTGGAAACAAGTTTGGGTGAGAGTTACGAACTCGAAACTCAATTAGAAATAAGCAAGAGGGTAGGACTTATTTCTGAAGAGAAATCTTCTTCCCTTGAAAATGATCTTATAGAAATTCAAAGAATGATAAACGGATTGAAATCTTCAATAGAATCCCAAACTTGATTCTTTGCTCTTTTCTCTTTGTTCTTAAAGAAAACAAGAAATATAAACGATAACATAATGGAAGCTTATATAGTAAACGGATATAGATCAGCAGTGGGAAAAGCCAAAAAGGGTGGATTCCGCTTTTACAGGCCGGATGATTTGGCCACGGATGTAATCAAGCACTTACTGGCAGAGACGCCAGGACTGGAACCCAGTAGGGTGGATGACCTGATTGTGGGGAATGCCGTTCCAGAAGCAGAACAGGGCATGCAGATGGGAAGGATGATTTCCTTGATGGCCTTGGGCAAGGTGGTTCCCGGGTTTATCATCAACCGGTATTGTGGATCGGGCTTGGAAGCCATTGCCTTGGCGACTGCCAAAATCAAATCCGGCATGGCCGACTGCATCATAGCAGGTGGTACCGAATCCATGTCCATGGTACCGATGATGGGCTATAAGACTGCCTTGAACTGGAAAATAGCCTCTGAGCACCCGGATTATTACCTGAGCATGGGCTTGACAGCAGAGGAATTGGCCAAAGACTACAATATTTCCAGGGAAGACTCCGACCAGTTTGCCGTCACTTCTCACGAGCGGGCCATCAATGCCATCAAAGAAGGGAAATTCAAAGATGAGATCGTCCCGGTTCAGGTGGAAGAAACTTATGTGGATGAGTCCGGCAAAAAGAAAAAAAGGACTTTTACAGTAGACACTGATGAGGGACCTAGGCCAGGAACCAATATGGAGGTGCTTTCCGGCCTTAAACCTGCATTTAAGCAAGGCGGACAGGTCACTGCGGGCAATTCTTCCCAAACTTCTGATGGAGCATCATTTGCATTGGTGATGTCCGAAAGAATGGTCAAAGAGTTGAATCTGGAGCCTGTGGCGAGACTGGTGAGCTATTCTGTAGCCGGTGTGGATCCGAGAATTATGGGCATAGGGCCGAAAGAAGCTGTACCAAAAGCCTTGAAACAAGCAGGTATGAGCCTAAAGGATATTGACTTAGTGGAACTGAATGAGGCCTTTGCTGCCCAGGCTTTGGCAGTGATTCGTGCTTTGGACATGGATCCTGAGATCGTCAATGTCAATGGCGGTGCTGTAGCACTGGGACACCCATTGGGATGTACAGGAGCTAAACTTACCGTGCAGATCATCAATGAACTCCGGAGAAGAAAACAAAAATACGGCATGGTCACCGCCTGTGTCGGAGGCGGCCAAGGCGTAGCAGGGGTGGTGGAACTGTTGAAATAGTATGGAGTCTAGAGTAGTGGGTATTGAGCTTTGATTCCTAAGCAAGAAATGATTTTCGTCATCTTGAGCGCCTGTCTGCCGACAAAGGCAGGGAGTCGAAAGTTTCGACAATAGTTGATCCTTAGAAGAGCTGATGAGATCAGCCTAATAGTAGAAGAGCAGAACTAATTTTTAAAATAAATTATACAGTTATGAACAATTATAAAGATTTAAAAGTATGGCAAAGATCAATTTTTCTAGCCAAGGATATTTATGTTTTGACTGCTGATTTTCCGAATGAGGAAAAATTCGGTCTTGTTTCTCAAATGAGACGGGCTTCTGTTTCTGTAGCTTCCAATATTGCTGAAGGAGCAGGAAGAGGATCAAATAATGATTTTAGAAGGTTTATGGATATAGCTTACGGTTCTTTATGTGAATTGGATACCCAGTTATGTATCTCTAAGTTGTTGGGTTTAATGGAAGAAAGTTCAGTTGAGTCATTGGAAAAGGAAATTAGCGAAATCCAGAAAATGAGCTATAGCCTGATAAAAGTTTAAATAGAGATAAATAGAGTCTGAGACCATTTACTCAATACTCAAGACTCCATACTAAATACTACGAAAATGGAAACTACAAACAAAAAAAATACCATCAATGGTGGGGAATTCCTTATCAGGGAGACAGAGGCCAAGGATATCTTTATCCCGGCTGATTTTTCGGAAGAGCAGCGCATGATGGCGGAGGCCTGCCAGGATTTTATCGATACCGAGATCTTGCCAAAGATTGAAGAGATCGATAGCATGAAAAACCCTGAGCTTGTTCCAGGCATCTTGAAAAAGGCCGGTGAGCTGGGCTTATTGGGTATTTCAGTGCCTGAAGAGTACCAGGGTTTGGGCATGAGTTTTAATACGTCCATGTTGATAGCCGATATCATTGGTGCTGCTGGGTCTTTCTCCACTACCTATGGTGCACAGACAGGTATTGGCACCTTGCCTATTCTGTATTATGGTACGGAGGAGCAAAAGCAAAAGTATTTGCCCAAACTGGCCACTGGGGAATGGGCAACTTGTTACTGTCTGACCGAGCCGGATGCAGGTTCGGATGCTAACAGTGGTAAGACCAAGGCTACTTTGACAGAGGATGGTAAGTACTATTTGCTGAATGGACAGAAGATGTGGATTTCCAATGGAGGCTTTGCAGACCTGTTTATTGTCTTTGCCAAGATCGAGGATGATAAAAACTTAACTGCCTTTATTGTGGAGAAAGAATTTGGTGGAATCACCATGAATGAGGAAGAGAAAAAGATGGGCATCAAGGGTTCTTCCACACGTCAGGTTTTCTTCAATGATTGCAAAGTGCCGGTGGAAAACATGCTTTCCGAAAGGCAAAATGGGTTTAAGATCGCTGTGAATATTCTCAATATCGGCCGGGCAAAATTAGGTGCCGGTGTTTTGGGGGGCTGTCGACTGGTCATCAAAAATTCGCTGAACTACTCATCAGAGAGAAGGCAGTTTGGCGTGTCCATCAATACCTTTGGGGCCATCAAAGCAAAACTGGCCGAAATGGCGACCAGAACCTATGTGAGTGAATCGCTTTCCTATCGGCTTGGGCAGAATATTGAGGATAGGATTGACAGCCTGATTGCTGAAGGAATGGAAGTGAACAATGCCAAACTCAAAGGGGTGGAGCAGTTTGCCATGGAATGTGCGATTTCCAAAATCCATGGTTCAGAAGTTTTGGACTATGTGGTGGACGAGGGAGTACAGATTTACGGGGGGATGGGCTATTCAGCGGATGCGCCTATGGAGCGGGCCTATCGGGATGCCAGGATTTCGCGAATTTATGAGGGAACCAATGAGATCAACCGCATGCTAATGGTGGGAATGCTTTTGAAGCGGGCCATGAAAGGAGAGATCAACCTATTTGACCCAGCCAAGGCAGTTTCGGAGGAGCTGACTTCTGTGCCATCTTTTGAGACCATCGATACTTCAGAACTATTTGCAGCTGAAAAGGATGTTTTGAAGAAATTGAAAAAAGTTTTTCTGATGATTGGAGGTAAGGCAGCAATGACTTTGCAGGATAAGATTGAAGAGGAACAGGAAATCATGATGAATTTGGCTGATATCATGATAGAAATTTATGCAGTGGAATCAGCTTTATTGAGGACAGAGAAAAGGATTGGTATTAAGGGAGAAGAGTCCTGTAAGCAACAGATTGCCATGGTACAAGTTTATTTGGCTGAGGCAGTGGATAAGATCCAAGCAGCCGGTAAAGAGGCCATTGCGGCATTCACTACCGGTGACGAGCAAAAAGTAATGTTGATGGGCTTGAAGCGTTTTACCAAAATGGATCCAGTCAATACCAAGCAGCTTAGAAGACAAATCGCCGATGATATGATCGCTAAAGGAAAGTATTCTTATTTTGAGTAGAAAGATTTTAGATACTAGACTTGAGATTCAAGATGCAATTGTTGTCCCACTGTCTCTGACGCGGGACGGGTTGCTCCGTCTATAACCCGCGTTTGCAACGCGGGTTGCTAAATCCAGACATTTGCAATGCGAATTAACCATGGAGGTGAAAACGCTTGAATTTAATAGTTTTAGTTGCAAACGAGCACCAGAGAAGATCATCTAAAATAGATTACTGGAGGAAAGATTTTAAAGTATAACCAGATTTAATGCACATTAAAGAAATTCTTCAAACTATTGGACATCGTCCTTGGGAGCTACCTGAGGGAAAATGGCGCTACTATCAAGAATGGAACCAAGCCATATTTTTACATTGGAAAGTAGATGTTAAGCAATTAAGGGAACTTGTACCCCAAGAATTGGAAATAGATTTGTTTGAAGGTGATGGATGGGTTTCAGTTGTAGCATTCACCATGGAAAAGATAAGACCAAGAAACTTGCCACCATTTTCACCAATATCTAATTTTCATGAATTAAATATCAGGACATATGTAAGATATAGAGGGAAGCCAGGAGTTTATTTTTTGAGCATAGAAGGTGGGACAAAGATTTCATGCCAAGTAGCCAGAAAAATGTCCGACTTACCTTATCGTTACTCTGCAATCAAAAGAAATAAAAACGGTTATACCGCTGAGAATAAAGACTACAATGATTATCTCAATTTATCCTTTCAAATTGAGAAGCCGATTTTACAAAAATCCACTTTGGATAAATGGTTGACGGAGCGATATGTTCTTTATCAAGAGACAAGTAAGTTTATCAATGAATTTGAGATTCATCATGAAGAATGGCCAATCCACAACATAGTTTTAAGTAAAGAAGTGGTCAATTATCCAAAGTTTAAAAAGCTACTTAACTCAGAACCTGTCAAGAGACATTATTCACCGGGTGTGAAGGTGATTGCTTGGGGCAAAAAGCAGTACGCTAGAAATTTATTAGATAAATAAACATTACATTTTTCATCCAAATCCCTCCCAATTTTATTGAACTATTCAGCTAGTCATTTGTTCTAAATAAGCTAATGTGAGGATGCAGTGAGATGATATAAAAACAAAATTGAAAAGCGACAGAAATGCAGAATTTCGAGTTTAAGAACCCTACGAAGATCATTTTTGGTAAAGACCAGTTTGAAAAACTTTCCCAGGAAATTCCCGAAGGTGCCAAAATCCTGATGACCTATGGAGGCGGCAGCATTAAGAAAAACGGGATTTATGAAGCCGTAAAAGCTGCTTTAAAAGACTATGAGGTGATTGAATTTGGTGGCATCCCTGCCAATCCAGAGTATTATGGTTTATTACCAGCATTGGAGATCATCAAAAAGGAGAACATTACTTTTATGCTGGCTGTGGGAGGAGGATCGGTAATCGATGCCACTAAATTCCTTTCTTCAGCGGCACTTTTTGAAGGTGAGGAGCCTTGGGATATTTTGGCCAAAAAGATCAGAACGGAAATAGGCTTGCCTTTCGGGACGGTACTGACGATTCCTGCTACAGGATCGGAATCCAACTCGGGTTCGGTCATTTCCAATAAGGAAACCCAGGAAAAATTGAGCATGGGTGGACCGGGCTTGTTTCCCCAGTTTTCCATTTTGGACCCAACCGTGGTTAAATCCCTTCCCAAAAGTCAGATTGCCAATGGCATTGCTGATGCCTTCACTCATGTGCTGGAACAATATATGACCTATCCAGCAGGAGGGTTTTTGCAGGACCGTTTTGCCGAAGGTATTTTACAGACCCTGATTGAGGTTGCTCCTAGGGTTATGAAAGATCCAAGTGATTATGAAGCCGCCAGCAGCTTTATGTGGTCTTGTAATCTGGCCTTGAACGGTTTGATCCAAAAAGGCGTGCCTACTGATTGGGCTATTCATGCTATGGGGCATGAACTGACTGCTTTGTATGGAATAGATCATGCGCGAACTTTGGCGATCTTGACTGCAAACCATTACCGCTACAACTTTGATAAAAAGAAAGAAAAAATTGCCCAATATGCCGAAAGAGTTTGGGGCATAAATGAAGGTTTCGTTGAGGAAAAAGCAAAAGCAGGAATTGAAAGGACAGAGGAGTTTTTCCAGGACTTGGGAATTGATACTAAATTATCAGCATATACGGATTCTTATAAAGAAACCGCTAAGATAATAGCAGATCGATTCATTGAACGGGGCTGGAATAGCTTAGGTGAACATAAGGATATTACCCCAGAGGATGTCAAGAAAATAGTGGAGATGGCCTATTAAAGAAAAGACTCTTTTAAGATCCCAATCAGGTATTTGATTGGGGTTTTATTTTTTTGATGCAATTCATTTTATATCAATCTATTACCATCAAAAATTATTATATTTATTTCGTAAGTTGGTTATAGACAATGAATTACAAGTTTAGGATATTGACTTTTTGCATGATCTATATGCCTATTCTCCTTTATGGGCAATCTGAATCCATGCACACGGAAGGAATGACTCTTCCTGATTTTTCCTTGATGGATCTGGAGGGCAATATAGTTTCTGATGAGGATTTTAAAGGAAGTTATTTGGTTCTTCATATTGCCACCACCTGGTGCCCATTTTGTAATGCGGAAGCTCCCTATCTTGAAGAATTGGCCCAAGATTATAAGGACAAAAATGTCAAAGTGCTGATTATTGATGTGAAGGAGCCAGCTGAACTGGTTCAGGAAAAGTTACAGGACCGGTTTAATTTTAGTTTTCCCTTAATCTTGGATAAGGATGGGGAAGTAGCCGCAAGTTTTGCACCAAAGGATGTTCTACCCGATTTGGCAAGAGATGAAGTAATGCTGGCTTCCAATATGTTGATCGATCCCATGGGGAATATTCGCTTTATGTCCTTATTGGATTCCAAGAATTTTGATGCTAAGCTGTTGGGATTAAAAGCTAAGTTGGATGAGCTTTTGGCTGAGGAATAGTTGTTTTATTATTCTCTTTTGCTGGAGTATTCAGGTATCTCTGGCACAGGAAAAGCAGTGGGTAAAATACGCTGGAGAGGAAATTGTATTGGACCAAGATAACCAAAAAATAGTACTGGCTTTTTTTCTGGAGAAAGGAGTGCATATCCAGGCCAATGAGGTAAAAGACCCGAATTTTATTCCCACTTACATTACGTTGAAGTGGCCGGAAAACTTTCAGCTGGACTCAGCCGACTATTCAAATTGGGAGGAATTTAGAATGATTGGAGAAGATAAGCCTTTGCAGGTTTTTTCTGAGGAATTTACTGTTAGCTTTTTAGTGGAGGAGGTACCAAGTGGATCCTATGAGATTCCAGGGGAGCTGTATTATCAAGCCTGTAATGCATATAAATGTTTTTTTCCAAGAGTGTTAAATTTTACCCTAAAAGTGGTTCGTAAATAAAAAAGCCCCATAATTTTAAAAAATGGGGCTTTTTCATATACCGAGGAATTTTTTATTCACCCATTATATTCATCTTTGCCACATAAAAATTTCTATCCACGATGATTTTTGGATTGTCTGTCTTTAGCTCAAGCGGCTGCCATTGGGTGGTAGGAGTAAGCCATTTTTCCTGGTCATTGATCCAAACTTTTACAGGCATATTAAAATGGGGAACTACATTTTGCCATCGGTATGCAAGCGTACCGTCTTTTACAGTGTAGCTGAAAATTGGGATTCTGGTATCTCGAAGATATTGATCAAAAACAGAAGACAAATTTTTTCCTGCTTTTTGGCTGATGTAATCTTCAACCTGCTTGGTAGTCACAGTTTGGTGGTAAAACTCCTTGTTCAATCCACGAAGGATTTCTCGCCATTTTTCATCATCATTGACGATTTGACGGATAGTATGAAGCAGGTTGGCCCCTTTGTAATACATATCTCCCGATCCTTCATAATTTACCCCATATTTTCCTATAATTGGGCGGTCGTTATTGATGGCCATTCGGGTACCTAGCACATAGTCGCTTGCTGCTTCTTTACCATAGAAATAATCAAGAAAGAGGTTTTCAGAATAAGCGGTAAAACCTTCATGTACCCACATATCAGCGACATCCTTATTGGTGATATTATTGGCAAACCACTCGTGACCGGATTCATGGATGATGATAAAGTCAAATTTCAGTCCCCAACCGGTACCGCTCAAATCCCTGCCCAGATAGCCATTGCCAAATTGGTTACCGTAAGTTACGGAGCTTTGGTGCTCCATGCCCAGATAGGGTACTTCTACCAGTTTATAGCCGTCCTCATAAAAAGGGTATGGGCCAAACCAATGTTCAAAGGCTTCCATCATCCTTCTGGCATCTTTGAACTGTTCCTTCGCCTTTTCCAAATTCTCACGGAGTACATAATAATCCATGTCCAGCTCACCTTTTTCACCTTGGTATTTTTCGGAAAAATGGACATAATCACCTATGTTAATATTGATGCCGTAGTTATTGATGGGATTTTTGACCTCCCAAGTATAGGTTTTGGTTTTTGCTTTTCGGTTGTGCTCTGTTTTGATCAGGCGGCCATTGGAAACATCCATTAGGTTTTCAGGTACTTCCACTTTTAGGAGGACACCATTATCAGGTTCATCAGAAGGATGGTCTTTGTTGGGCCACCAAACGCTGGCCCCGATTCCTTGGTTGGCATTGGCAATAAAAGGTAGCCCGTTGCTGTCTTTTGTCCAGGTCAGTCCTCCATCCCAAGGTGGACGTTGTGCCACGATAGGTTTTCCTGAAAAGTGAAAAGTAATTTCAAAGCTTTCGCCAAGGCCTTGATTTTCCTTTAAGGTAATAAAATGGGCATTGCCATCATGTTGGATTTCCAGCTCCTTTCCATTTTGCACTGCTTTGGAAAGTTGCATGGGAGCTTGAAGGTCGATCTGTAGACGTTTTGGTGTACCGGTGACTTTATACGTCATGGTGTTGGTGCCGGATACGAATCTATTTTCCGGATCCACCTTGAGGTCTAATGTATAATGCTGTAAATCCCACCAGTTCCTCTCCGGAGTGATGCTTCCCCGGAGGGTATCCTGCCGGGTAAATTCAGTTCCATGCGGAAAAAGCTGGGCTTGGACAGTTAGACTGCAAAAGATTGCTGCAAAAAATAGCAGTGGTTTCATCAATTTCATACCTATTAAAATTGGGTTTTTATTCTATTTAGCGTGCTAAGTTAAATTTAATTGTGGAATGGATAAAGGAGATTTTTAATAAAAGGATAAATGCTTAACGATATATCTGTCTAGTTTTCAGTCCACCGTCGACTGTCAACGGTAGACTTCGAGGTTTTCACAACTTATTATTTAATTTAGAGATGGAAGGGTAAGAATTGAATATTAGAATTTTAGTGGAACAAGAACCAAAAATTACATTGATTACCTCAAGATACTTTATTGGGAAAAACATGCTGATTGTGAACAACAATTAAAATCATGGTATAGGGAGGTTGAGAAAGGTTCTTGGCAAAATATGAATGAAATAAAAGGTTCTATATGATTTGTAGTGGCTAAACATGCTATAACATCTAGTTACCGGTCATCTCTGTTTGATGGATTGCAGGCAGATTTTTGGCATGGTTTTTCAAGGCGGCCAAAGGCATTAGCGGAAAGGGGTTGACATTATATGAAGTTTTGGCAGCTAATGCTTTGAGCCGCTGTATGCATTGTCCCCGGGCTTCTCCACCCCTGTCGGCTTGCCCGGGGTTATCAATATTGCAGG
>Ga0207773_100877_pt1 | contig 10144 bp, 7 predicted proteins | sample TtaePargueraPR_2_FD_187281 | JGI IMG/M metagenome (GOLD analysis project Ga0207773, IMG submission 187281) | Aerobic enrichment media microbial communities from Bioluminiscent Bay, La Parguera, Puerto Rico - Tt and M1 (3) (SPAdes) | ecosystem: Environmental > Aquatic > Marine > Unclassified ...
TGAGCGTTTCAGCCAGGCAGCTGATCACCCACTCGACTCTGCGTATCCGGAAGGTTTCTACCTGAAAGGTTTTGCCTGCTACGTGAAGTAAAACGGGCCAAACAAGCGACGATCAATAAGCAGCAAAATCAATTGCAGAAATTAACAGCTAAAGCCGGGCGATCATCGCTCGGTTTTTTTATGAATGAAAAGCAAAAAAAAAAAGGTTTTTCTCTGACTCGATGGAGATAGTATCGAGGCAGGAAAAACCCAAACCGGAACAAAAGTAGCTAATTAAGTTGTTAGCCAAGAGAGTGTTGAATCGGTAAATTGTGATGAACCGCCTGCCGTCATATAAACGGGATCAATTCCAGGCCCAGCACACAGCTGATTCCGGTTACCACAAACAGTGATGTCTTAAATACTGATTTTGACCACTGTACATAGGTGTCCTCGCTCAGAGGACGGAAAGTGACGATGCACCACCACAGGCACACACCAGACGTCACCAGTAAATATTCATAACCGCTGAAACCTAAAGCAAACATTGCCAGTGCGACAACAGTAAACGCAGCCACATAAGCCATCATATGACGGCGGGCTTTATGAATGCCTTCAACCACAGGTAATACAGGGATCTCAGCATTTTTGTAATCCTGCATGCGGAACATAGCAATCGCGTATGAGTGCGGCATTTGCCACAGGCAGAACATCGCAAACAACAGCATGGCTTCCAGGCTGATATAATTGGTCACCGCCAGATAGCCCACTAAAGGCGGCACAGCGCCTGACACACTACCAACCAGCGTGCCGTACACCGAGGTACGCTTGTACCACATGGTGTAAAAAAAGACGTAAAACACAAACCCCAGCAGCACCACGACCGCTGAAAGCGGATTGGCTTTCTGATACAGCACCGCCGTACCTGACAACAGCAACACAACCGCGTACACAAAGGCGGCGTCTGCATTGATTGCCCCTTTCGCCAGTAAACGGCTTTGGGTGCGGGACATCTTCTGATCAATATCCCGGTCAAAAATATTGTTGATCACGCAACCGGAAGCAATCACCAGAGCCACACCCAGCAATGTGTAAATCAGGAGGGGCCCGTTCAGCCCCTCCGTCTTCGCAGCCAGAAAATATCCGGCCAGCACAGAGATGAGGTTACCGATGATGATCCCAGGTTTGGTAATGGAAATGTATCCTTTGATCATGATCGTCATCCGAATTACAGCAGCATATTATCGTGCAGATTGACCATGATCCAGACTGAACCTGCAATCAGAATCAGGACGATAACCGCCGTAAACGCAAAGGACATTGAGTTCCACATACCTTTCTCAGAGCGATCCAGGTGCAGGAAATACACCAGATGAACCACCAGCTGAACCACAGCACAGGCCACCAGGATGATGACTGTGGTCGTCGTTGGCAGGCTTTTCGTCGCCGCAAAGTAGAAAGGAATAATGGTCAGGATTAATGACGCAATGAATCCTTTGATGTAATCACCGTAACCGGTTTGATGCGGTTGATTCGCCATTACAATACTCCCAACAGGTAGACAATGGTAAACACACAGATCCACACGATATCCAGGAAGTGCCAGAACAGGCTCAGACACTGGAAGCGGGTTTCCATCGTCTCGTTCAGGCCTTTGGTATTGAGCTGAACCATACACACCACCATCCAGATCAGACCGGCAGTCACGTGCAGACCGTGAGTCGCCACCAGGGTAAAGAAGGAAGACAGGAACGCGCTGCGATCCGGACCAAAGCCCTCTTCAATCAGGTGGTGGAACTCATACACTTCCATCGCCACAAAGCCGAAACCCAGCAGGAAGGTGACGTACATCCAACGCTTCAGACCAGCAACATCTTTACGTTTCATGGCAATCATACCGAAGCCAAAAGTGATACTACTGAACAGCAGCATCATGGTTTCGGTAAACACAAACGGCAGCTCGAAGATATCTTTCCCACTCGGACCGCCTGCCGTATTGGTAAACAATACGGCATAGGTAGCAAACAGCGTTGCGAACAGAATGCAGTCGCTCATCAGGTAAATCCAGAAGCCCAGCAGCTTGGTTTCACCGATGTCGTGATGGTGTTCGTCGTGCGCGTGATGATCGACAGCATTAGTTTGCATATTCGACCTCCATCTCATCTTCGTCGTCGTTATTGGTGACAGGTTTAGTGCTTGCGCCTGCAACACGGGCTTTATGTGCTTCTTCGATCGCTTTCACTTCTTCAACCGGCACGTAGTAATCCACGTCTTCGTTAAAGCTGTGCTTGATCCAAGTGCCGATCATGCCGACCACACCGATAGCGACCAGCCACCAGATGTACCAGATCAGACCAAAACCAAATACCAGTGCATACGCAGAAATAATCACACCGGCGCCGGTGTTTTTCGGCATGTGGATGGGCTGATAATCACGCGACTGATCGGTTTCACCACGTTCTTTCTGATACCAGTGCGCATCCAGCTCATTGCCTTCAGGCAAATGGGCAAAGTTGTAGAACGGCGGTGGAGACGAAGTCGCCCACTCCAGGGTACGGCCATCCCAAGGGTCGCCGGTCACATCACGCAATGCTTCACGGTTACGGAAGGTCACGTACAGTTGCATGATTTGGCACAGGATGCCGCACAGAATCAGCACGGCACCGAAAGCGGCAATCGCCAGCATTGGGAAGTACTGAGGTTCAATGTGCTGGCTCAGACGACGGGTCATGCCCATGAAGCCCAGGATATAGAGCGGCATAAAGGCCACGAAGAAACCGGTAATCCAGAACCAGAAGGCACGCTTGCCCCATTTCTCATCCAGCATGTAGCCCGTTGCTTTCGGGAACCAGTACGCAAAGCCGGCAAAGCAACCAAATACCACACCACCAATGATCACGTTATGGAAGTGTGCAATCAGGAACAGACTGTTATGCAGAACAAAGTTCGCAGCCGGTACCGCCAGCAGCACCCCTGTCATCCCACCGATGGTAAAGGTGATCATGAAACCGACAGTCCATAGCATCGGTGTCGTGAACTTAATGCGGCCACGGTACATCGTGAACAGCCAGTTGAAGATCTTCACACCGGTTGGTATGGAGATCACCATCGTGGCGATACCGAAGAAGGCATTCACGTTCGCACCGGCACCCATGGTAAAGAAGTGGTGCAGCCAGACCACGAAGGCCAGGATGGTGATCACAACCGTCGCCCACACCAGTGAGGTGTAACCAAACAGTTTCTTACGCGAAAACGTGGCCACAACTTCTGAGAACACACCAAAGACCGGCAGCACCAGAATGTAAACCTCAGGGTGACCCCAGGCCCAAATCAGGTTGACGTACATCATCATGTCGCCACCCATGTCATTGGTGAAGAAGTGCGTACCCAGGTAACGGTCCAGCGTCAGCAGTGCAATGGTCACGGTCAGGATCGGGAATGAAATAATGATCAGCACGTTGGCACACAGAGATGCCCAGGTGAAAACAGGCATTTTCATCAACGGCATTGACGGTGTACGCAGGCGCATGATCGTCGTAAAGAAGTTCACGCCCGATAATGTGGTCCCGATACCGGATATCTGCAGTGCCCAGATCCAGTAGTCGACCCCTACTCCGGGACTGTATTCCTTGCCCGACAGTGGCGGATACGCCAGCCAGCCAGTTTGCGCGAATTCACCGACAAACAGCGACAGGTTGATCAGCACCACACCCACCACGAACAACCAGAAGCTCAGGGAGTTCAGGAACGGGAAAGCAACGTCACGCGCACCGATCTGCAACGGAATGACGATGTTCATCAGACCAATGATGAAAGGCATCGCCATGAAGAAAATCATGATTACGCCGTGCGCAGAGAAAATTTGATCGTAGTGATGTGGCGGCAGATAGCCGGTTTCACCCGCGGCAGACAGCACTTGCTGACTACGCATCATGATAGCATCGGCAAAACCGCGCATCATCATGACAAAGGCAATGATGATATACATCACACCAATTTTTTTATGATCGACAGTCGTGAACCACTCTGTCCATAGGTAACGCCACTTACCCAGGTAGGTAATACCGCCTACCAGGGCCGCGCCGCCCAGCATGATGATCGCCATAGTCACCATGAGAATGGGCTCATGGAACGGGATGGCGTCCAGTGTTAATCGTCCAAACATAATATGTCCTAGAATGTTTGCTCAGTGGAATTTGATGGCGTGATTGTGCACATCAACGAGCCTTCGAATTGATTCAGGATGGTTGTGAGCATGGTTGAAGGCACATTGGAGTAATAACTCACCGGTGCATTCTCACTTGGCTCAGCAATGGTCTCGAAGTCCTTCAGCGTGACCAGCTTGTCGTTTGATGCCTGAGCTTTCTTGACCCACTCATCAAAACTTTCCTGATCTGGCATCGCCAGTGCTTTGAACTTCATGCCAGAGAAACCGTGGCCGCTGTAGCTCGCTGAAATACCATCGTAAACACCCGCTTCATCAGCAATCAGATGCACCTTGGTCAGCATACCTGCCATGGCGTAAATCTGGCTGCCCAGCTGTGGAATGAAGAAAGAGTTCATCACACTGTTGGACGTCACACGAAACTCAACCGGCACATCTTTCGGGAATACCACTTCGTTGATCGTTGCAATGTGCTGATCCGGATAGATAAACAGCCATTTCCAATCCAGTGAAACCACTTCAATCGTCATGGGTTTGACAGAACTTTCGATGGGCTTTCTTGGATCCAGCGCGTGAGTCGACTGCCAGGTAATAGCGCCCAAAATGGCGATGATAATAATTGGCACTGTCCAGACAACCAGTTCAATTTTGGTTGAGTGAGCCCACTCTGGGGTATACGTTTCACCCGTATTCGATTCACGATATTTAAATGAAAAATAGAAGGTCATCAGAATAACGGGAATAACGACAACCAACATCAGTAGCACTGATGTGATTATCAAATCTTTTTCTGCAGCACCAATTTGTCCCTTCGGATCAAGCAGCGCAAATTGACATCCTGAAAGGAAGAGGCTTATAAAAAATACAAACCCACCCGACAAGATGTTCTTATATCTTGAGGTTTTCATGTTCTCTCTCAGCTTTTTGGGCAAAAGTCGTCACCAACAGCGAGTCGCACTTTTTAATGACTACATGAGTTATTATTTTGATCTGAATCATTTTATTTCACGTAAAATCAAGTTGTTATATGTCCCTGTTAACAATAATGAATCACTTTTGTGCTCCTAGAAGCGCCGAATGATTCACTAAACAGTTCACACATATTCACTTGATTTCACTCGCGGTTACACCTCCTCACATTTTGTTACAACTGAAATATTTTGCCACTTTCGCTCTTAAGTTAACACTCACTAAAAATGAAACTTTAGATCTAGCATTTGGAATCATGGCTAAATTGTGACCATTAAGACAAAAAACCCGCCATTAACCATATTATTTTTACGGCTAATAACGGGCTTTCATTATGAATCAGCAAATATATTTAATTCACAGTTCGAACAATATAAGAAGAACTACAAAAGATTTATTTAAGTAAAAATAACTGACCACATATGTTAATTAAATTAACAAAATTACAGCAATGATTTAATTATTTTCTTCATCTCAGTTCAGCATCGCAGCAATACAACCGCACAATGTCATTAAAAACAAAAACCATTTCAATGTTTTTGCGGTCGCTTTAATCGCAAACTTCACTGCCAGGTGAGTGCCAACGATCGTCCCGGCCGCCAGGATCAGTCCCGGCACCCAGAGCACCAGCCCTTCGTAAATAAACAGGCCGAGGGCTACCACAGTAAACATCAGGGTACACAGCATCTTTAATGCATTCGCGCGTACCAGGTCATAGCGCAAGGTGCCTGCCAGTGCAGCCAGCAACACAAACCCCACACCCGCCTGAACAAAACCGCCGTAGAAACCTGCCAGTCCTAATCCCCACCAGGAACTGGGCGTCTCTGCCACTTTTCTCGCCAGCGTACCAGGCTCAGGTGCAACCACCGCAGGCTTGACTAAAATGATGAACGCCATGAGCAGCATGGTGCCCAGCAGCAAAGGCTTAATCCACTCAGAAGGCGCGTAAGCCGCTGCCACTGCCCCAGCCAAACCGCCAACTATCGTTGGCACCATAATCGGGCCGGTATCACTGAGCTCCAATTTCCCATGGCGTTTGAATCCGAAAACCGCAGTAATTGCCTGCAAGACAACACCGAGACGATTGGTTGCATTTGCCACTTCTGCTGGCATCCCCATCACCATCAAGGCCGGCAAGGTTAAATTTGAGCCACCGCCAGCCAGGGTATTGATGATGCCGGCAAGAAATCCAGTGCCAATGAGCAAAGAGGCATGGAATAAAGTGATATCCATTTCTGATCCTGAAAGTCATTCCAAAGCATCACTTTATACTCTATTGGCTGCACAGATGTATACACGCTAGGGCACTAATCTATTGATTAAACGATTTATTTCATCAATACAATTAAGTAGATGAATTGATTGTCATCGCAAAATAATGACGAAAATGTTACAGAAAAACACTCTATTTATGTGATACCAGATCAAAATTTTAACAATAAACCTCGGAGTTCCGGTAAAAAACCTATAGTAATTTTACGGCTAAATATAAGCCTGTTACTTATTTTATTGTTTGATTTTTACACTAAGGAACCATCAATGCCAAAGCAACATTCAACGCGCAAGCGTGCTAAGCAAGGCTTTGCTCTCGCCACTCTCAGCGCAGCCTGTTTGCTGAGTTTCCAGACTCAGGCTGCCGCGAACTGCCGCCCCGACGGTTTGTACCAAACCCCGGGTGTCACTGTTCCCTACTGTACCGTGTACGATCAGGACGGCCGCGAAAAAATGGGCGCCGATCATCCGCGCCGTGTTATCGGTTATTTCACCAGTTGGCGCAGCGGCAATGACCCGCAGAGCAGTTATCTGGTCAAGGATATTCCCTGGGACAGCCTGACTCACATTAACTATGCCTTCGTCAGTATCGGTTCAGACGGCAAAGTTAACATCGGTGATGTCAATAACCCGGACAACCCGGCAGTCGGCAAAGAGTGGCCTGGGGTTGAGATTGACCCGACGCTTGGTTTCAAAGGTCACTTCGGTGCACTGGCAACGGCCAAAGCCCAACATGGTGTGAAGACACTAATCTCCATCGGCGGATGGGCGGAAACCGGCGGCCATTTTGATGACAACGGCAACCGTGTCGCTGACGGCGGCTTCTATACCATGACCACCAACGCAGACGGCAGTATCAATCATCAGGGCATTCAGACGTTTGCTGACTCTGCTGTGGCCATGATGCGCCAGTACAAGTTTGACGGTCTCGACATCGACTATGAATACCCCACCAGCATGCAAGGTGCAGGCAACCCGGATGACTTCGCTTACTCTGATGCCATGCGTCCTCATTTAATGAAGTCTTACCATGAACTGATGAAAGTACTGCGTGAAAAACTGGATCAGGCCAGTGCGCAAGACGGGCATCACTATATGCTGACCATTGCCGCACCGTCATCCGGCTATTTGCTGCGCGGTATGGAAACCATGTCGGTCACCAAGTACCTCGACTATGTCAATATCATGAGTTACGACCTGCACGGCGCCTGGAACGACTATGTCGGTCACAACGCATCACTGTTCGACAGCGGCCTAGATGCGGAGCTGGAAGCCGGTAACGTCTACGGCACTGCACAGTACAAAAAAACCGGTTATCTGAACACTGATTGGGCTTATCACTATTTCCGCGGTTCAATGCCGGCGGGCCGAATCAACATTGGTGTGCCTTACTACACCCGTGGCTGGCAAGGTGTCACTGGCGGAACCAACGGCCTCTGGGGTAAAGCCGCGCTGCCGAATCAGAGCGACTGCCCAACCGGGACAGGCGCAGGCACCAGTAATTGCGGTTATGGTGCCATCGGTATCGATAATATGTGGCACGATAAAGACGCCAACGGTAATGAAATGGGCGCAGGCTCTAACCCGATGTGGCATGCCATGAACCTGGCCAACGGTGTTTACGGCAGCTATACCGCAGCCTATGGCTTAGATCCGGTAAACGATCCGCAGGACGCGCTGACCGGCACCTATACCCGCCACTACGACAGTGTCTCTGTTGCTCCATGGCTGTGGAATGCAGACAAGAAAGTCTTCCTGTCGACCGAGGATAAAGAATCAATCAACACCAAGGCAGACTATGTGATTGAGCAGGGAATCGGCGGTATCATGTTCTGGGAACTGGCCGGTGACTACAGCTGTTACAACCTGGATGCCAACGGAAACCGCACCACTGTGGACCCGACCGAAAATGCCTGTCAGACAGGTAACGGTGAATACCACATGGGTGACACCATGACCAAGGCGATCCATAACAAGTTTGCCACTGCGACACCTTATGGTAATACCCTTGCCGAGGGTGCGATACCAACAGAAGCAGTTAATGTTGAAGTCTCTGTCACCGGATTCAAAGTGGGCGATCAAAACTACCCGCTCAATCCAACCATGACATTAACCAACAAAACAGGTCAGGTTCTGCCTGGCGGCACTGAATTCCAGTTCGACATCCCGACATCTACGCCGGATAACATGTCGGATCAATCCGGTGCCAACCTGCAAGTCATCTCTTCCGGTCATACCCGCGGTGACAACATTGGCGGCCTGGACGGCAACTTCCACCGTGTCGCATTCACCCTGCCAAGCTGGAAGCAGTTGGGTAACAATGAAAGCTTTGAGCTGACCCTGAACTACTTCCTGCCTATTTCTGGTCCGGCGAACTACAGCGTCCGTGTCAACAATACTGACTATGCGCTGGCATTCGAACAACCAGACTTGCCGATTGCAGATTTGAGTAACGGCGGTGGCGACAATGGCGGCGGTGATGGCAATAACGGTGAGTGTGTGACCACAGGTGTGAATACCTACCCAGACTGGCCACAAACTGACTGGGCAGGAAACCCAAGCCATGCGGCCGGCGGCGACCAGATTATCTACAATGGCGTGGTTTATCAGGCGAAATGGTGGACAAACTCAGTACCGGGCAGCGACGGCAGCTGGGATACCGTCTGTACGGTTCAGTAACAAATCAATCAGTCATTCTTAAGTTGTTAACCAAAGCGGGCAATAGAGCCCGCTTTTTTATGCAGTAAAATTGTTCATTTTTTAACCCAAGATATTATTTTCTATCATAAAAATGCGATACCAAGCTCAAAATCCGAACAAACAGCCAAATGAGTGATTATTTGATGTTTCTGCTACACCCCTATTATTTTTCTTTTCTAAAACAGAATATTAATCGTGTCAGAATTGACAATTTACTAAAAATGTAAAATAAGCTGACATGTTGAGACTAATTTTCGATTAAACAATGTTCATATTCTAATGCGCTGTTTTATATTGATAAAAATATAAGAATGGAGAAATTAAATACTTTGATGATGGGATAATTTTAACTTAACCCTTTCAATACAAGGGCTAAAAAAATTCAAATCCTGTGGTAGAGTCCTATCGTCACTGGCAACAACTAATTAAAAGAGTGTAAACAAGGAAATGAAACAAGCCATCTACCTATTCATTTTGCTGTTTTTTTATTTACCACAGTATGCATCAGCAAGCACAATTAAGGGACCACTTTCACAACAAACTCAGAATCCTGAAATCATTGTTAAATATGTTTATGAACAGGCGGGTTTGCAAGGAAAGCTAGACTTCGAAGTATTTAAAAATGGTTATCATGCTTATTACAATACCAAGGCACGAAAAAAACAGTTACTGACGATTATTGACTACAGTAAGCCATCGACTGAAAAGCGTTTTTTTGTTATCGATCTGAAGCGAAATAAACTGCTCTACCACACTTACGTGACACACGGCGTCAACAGTGGCGGTGTCGTCGCAAAGCACTTCTCGAATATCGTCAATTCCCGTCAAACATCACTGGGTACTTTTCTGACCGATACCACCTACTTCGGCGGCAATGGTTATTCACTGCGTCTGGATGGCCTGACAAAAGGCCTCAATGACAATGCGCGTCGCCGTTATATTGTTGTTCACGGCGCTCCCTATGCGTCTGAAGATTTTATTCGACGCCATGGTTATTTAGGCCGCAGCTGGGGCTGCCCTGCGCTTCCGGCAAACCTTTCCAAGAAGATTATCGACACC
>Ga0207773_100878_pt1 | contig 10140 bp, 13 predicted proteins | sample TtaePargueraPR_2_FD_187281 | JGI IMG/M metagenome (GOLD analysis project Ga0207773, IMG submission 187281) | Aerobic enrichment media microbial communities from Bioluminiscent Bay, La Parguera, Puerto Rico - Tt and M1 (3) (SPAdes) | ecosystem: Environmental > Aquatic > Marine > Unclassified ...
TGGCGCTGGCCCTGCCGCAGGCGGCGATCCTCGCCCGCGTGACCCGCTCCTCGGTGCTGGAGACCCTCGGGGAGGACTACGTCCGCACCGCGCGCGCCAAGGGACTCACGCGGCGCGCCGCGCTGTGGCGTCACGCCTTGCGCAACGCGCTCATCCCCGTCGTCACCATCATGGGCCTGCAGTTCTCTTTCCTGCTGGCCGGCACCATCATCATCGAGAACGTCTTCTACCTGCCGGGGCTCGGGCGCCTCATCTTCCAGGCCATCGCCCAGCATGACCTCATCGTGGTCAAAGACCTGGTCATGCTTCTGGCCGCCGCGGTCATCGTGGTGAACCTCATCGTCGACCTGCTCTATGCCGCGCTCGACCCGCGCCTGCGCCGGGGCGGCCAGCATGACTGAGCGCACGCCCGACGGCGTGGCGCCGGCCTGGCGCGAGTACTGGGCGCGCGGACGCGGGAGCGCCGCCTTCGTCATCAGCCTCGTCGTCACCACGATGCTGGTTGGCGTCGCGCTGGTTTCGCTGGTGTGGACGCCCTACCCGGTCGACGTCATGAACATCCCGGCCAAGCTGCAGCCGCCGTCGGCGACGCACTGGCTCGGCACCGACCAGTTCGGCCGCGATCTGCTGTCGCGCCTCATGGCCGGCGCGGTGAACTCCATCGCCGTGTCGCTGGTCGCCGTCGGCATCGGCGCGGGCCTGGGCGTGCCGCTGGGCGCGCTGGCGGCGGCGCGGCGGGGGCTCGTCGAGGAAGCCGTCATGCGCTTCAACGACTTCACCTTCGCGTTCCCGGCGCTGCTCTCGGCCGTGATGATCACCGCCATCCTCGGGCCCGGCGCCGTGAATTCGATCATCGCCATCGGCATCTTCAACATCCCTGTCTTCGCGCGGCTGACGCGCGGCGCGGCGCTGCCGCTGTGGAAGCGCGACTTCGTGCTGGCCGCGCGGATTGCCGGCAAGGGCAGGGCGCGCATCACTCTGGAGCACATCCTGCCGAACATCGCGAGCCTGCTCATCGTGCAGATGACCATCCAGTTCGCGCTCGCCATTCTCGCCGAGGCGGGGCTCAGCTACCTCGGCCTCGGCACCCAGCCGCCGGCGCCGTCCTGGGGCAAGATGCTGAACGAGGCGCAGACCCTGCTCTACCTTGCCCCGCAGCTCGCGATTTTCCCGGGGCTTGCCATCGTGGTCACGGTGCTGGGCCTCAACCTGCTGGGCGACGGACTGCGCGACCTGCTGGACCCGCGGCTCAGGAGGCAGCGATGACGCTGCTCTCGGTGCGCGACCTTTGCGTCACCCTCGACACTCCCGAGGGGCCCGCGCCCATCCTGCAGGACGTCGGCTTCGAGCTGTCGGCCGGCGGCAGCCTCGGCCTCGTCGGCGAATCCGGCTGCGGCAAGTCGATGACCGCCCTGGCGCTCATGGGCCTGCTGCCGGAGAGCGCGGCCGTGAGCGGCGAGATCGTCTTCGAAGGCCGCGACCTGCTGGCTCTGTCCGAGGCGGCGCTGTGCCGCGTCCGCGGACGGCGCCTCGCGATGGTGTTCCAGGAGCCGATGACGGCGCTCAACCCGGTGAAGACCATCGGCTTTCAGATCGGCGAGGGCCTGCGCTGGCACCTGGGCCTCGGGCGCGCCGAGGCGGAAGCCCGCGCGCTCCGCCTCCTCGACCGCGTCGGCCTGCCGCAGCCGCGCTTCGCGCCCGGTCTCTATCCGCACCAGCTCTCCGGCGGACAACGTCAGCGCGTGGTCATCGCCATGGCGCTGGCCTGCGAGCCGGCGCTGCTGATCGCCGACGAGCCGACCACGGCGCTCGACGTCACCAGCCAGGCCGCCATCCTCGATCTCCTCGCCGAGGTGGCGGCGGAGGCGGGGCTGGCCCTGCTGCTCATCACCCACGACCTGGCGGTGGTCTGGCAGAACACGCGGGAGATGCTGGTGATGTACGCCGGCCGCGTGGTCGAGCGCGGCGCCACCCGCGCGGTGTTCCGCCGCATGGCGCATCCTTATACGCGCGCGCTGCTCGCCGCTTCGCCGGGGGCGCTGGACGCGCCGCTGCCTCCCGGCCGCCGGCTTGCCACCATTCCCGGCCTGGTACCCGATCCGCTCAGTCGGCCGCCGGGCTGCGTCTTCGCCGCGCGCTGCCCGCGGGTGCGTGACGACTGCCTGCCCGCGCAGCCCGCCCAACGGCGCATCGAAAGCGGGCATTCCGCCGCCTGCCTGCACCCGCACCTCGAGGAGACGGTCGCGTGACCGGGGCGCCGCTGCTGGACGTGGAGCACCTGACGGTCGACTACCGGCTGCCGCGCCGGCGGCTGTTCGAGCCGGCGCCGGTTCACCGCGCGCTCGACGGCGTGAGCCTCACGCTCGCGCGGGGAGAGAGTCTCGCGGTCGTCGGCGAATCCGGCAGCGGCAAGTCCACCCTGGCGCGCTGCATCCTGGCGCTCGAGCGGCCGAGCGGCGGCCGCGTGCGCCTCATGGGCCGCGATCTTTTCGCGCTCGGCGCCGCCGAGCTGCGCGGCCTGCGCCGCCACCTGCAGATGGTGTTCCAGGATCCCTACGGCTCGCTCGACCCGCGCCGCAAGGTCGGCTGGATCGTCGCCGAGCCGCTGACCTCGCTGGAGCCGCAGACCGATGCTGCCGCGCGGCAGGCGCGTGCGGCGGAAGCGCTCGACTCCGTCGGCCTTCGGCCAGGCGACGCGGCGAAGTTCCCGCACGAATTCTCCGGCGGCCAGCGCCAGCGCATCGCCATCGCCCGCGCCCTCATCACGCGGCCCGATCTCATCGTCGCCGACGAGGCGGTCTCCGCCCTCGACGTCTCGGTGCAGGCGCAGGTGCTGAACCTCTTCATGGACCTGCGCGAGCGGCTGGGTCTCAGCTACCTCTTCATCAGCCATGACCTCGCGGTGGTGCGCCAGGTGGCCGAGCGCGTCGTCGTGCTGCGCGAGGGAAAGATCGTGGAGGAGGGGGCGACCGAGACGGTGCTCGGCGCCCCGCAGCACGCCTACACTCGCGACCTCATCGCCGCCGTGCCGCGTATCGGCGTCGAGCGGCGGCGCAGCCTGGGCAGCCTTCAGCCAGCATCTCGTCCGAGCAGGTAGATCAGGATCACCTTGTCGGCGTCGAAGGTCTTCTGGCCTTCGCTCAGGTGCTGCTTGATCGGCTGAAGCGGATGCATGAAGACGTCGCCCTGGAAGCCAACGACCTTAGAATCGGCCGACAAGAGCTGCTCGATCTCGGTCGCCACGTCCTCGTGCTGCGGGTCCATGACGATGCCGCTGGGATGTGCCTGCAAGATGTCCGTTATCTCGCCGAACTCGCCAGAGATTTCCTCGATCGCACCCTGCCGCTCCCCGTTCACCGTATACCAGACGGTGGCGCGGTAGCCCTCTCCCTTCAGGTGCCGGACAATGGCCTGAGCAACGTCGTCGTCCTCGCGACGGCTAATGTAGAAGACGATGTTGAAGTCTTTGATGCGGGCAAGTCTCTCCAGAGATCGCCGGTAGTTGGTCTCGATGGCATCCATCTTCGCTTGGAAGGCGCCGAAGGCTGTGTTCAGCTGAGGTGTTTCGGAAGCCTTTGCGATTGCTGCGTTGAACTCCTCGACCACGCCGAGAGCGGCCGTCGCCTTCTCCACTTCGACCCGCAGCCGCTTCTCTTCCTCTCGGATGTTCGTTGCGAGGCTGTGGAGGTCGCCGGAAACTCTGCTGAGGCCCCCGCTGATGCCTTCGTACTTGGCGGCGATGTCCCTGGCCTTCTCGGCTGCCGTCGCGATGCTGGTTTCCAGCTCGACGATCTTCTGCGTGGCCGCTTCCGCTGCCGCCTGCGCCTTGCGGCCTTGCTCTTCTACGTTGGCCGAAAGCAGCGACAGCTCGATGATCTTGTCACGCGCCTGGTCTCTCGCCTCGTCCAGTCTCTCCTTCACGTCCTCGAACTTCTCCAGTTCCTGCTCGACGGGTCTGGCGAGCAGTATCTGCAGGCTTTGATGGAGCACGGTGCTCACGCCGAAGAAGCCGAGAATGGCCGCCACGATGCCAAGCATGGCAAAGCGCTTCTTGGCCCAGGAGGTGATCTCCTCCTGCATTTCCTGGCGAAGCAGCAGCCTCTCCAGCTCCAAGGCTCGTTCGTGGGAGATGGGGGTTCCTGCGGCTTCCATGGCGCGCAGACCTTTTTCGGGCATCGTGAACAGGCGGAGTGGCGCGTGCGGTCAGCAGGTGCTGCCGGCCGGACAGGGCCTGTTGCAATTCGGGTCGTAGGACGGGCAACCCGCTTTGGCGCCGGGGCCAGCCAATGACAGAGCCAGGAACGCGGCAAGCGCCGCCGAGAGCAGCAGGGTTTTCATCGTTCTTCTCCCCATGTGGTTCAACTGGCTCAGCCAAACGATCAGCTCTTGCCGTCTTTCTGTACCTTCTTCGGGGGCTTTGATGTGCTTTCCGTTGCGGGCTTCGGGTCGGGGCAGACGATGGCCGTGGCCGGGCAGCCGGCCAGCAGGACGTCTTTTGCAACCGCAAGACCGCTGGGACGGCCGTCCGCAATTGTGAAAGACAGGCAAAGCAACAAGGAGGAAAGCTTCAGCGCGGATTGCATGGCAGCCTCTCCCGGCGCTGTGGGCGAAGAGACAGACTAGTCTGGTTGTTTAGCCGCGCTCAATGGTGGCAACGGTATGCCGGTTCGGCACAGAAGGAGTACTTCTAAAGAAGCTTACTGCAGCAGCGCGCCGGCGATCTCCGCCCACTCGGACTGCAGGCTGGTCTCGCAGTGCGGCTTGCCGGCGCGGCGGTACCAGTAGCCGGCGTTGGCCTCGTCGCCCTCGACGCGGTGCAGGTAGGCGTGCACCCAGGCGCCGTCGGCACTGTCGTCCTCCTGCGCGATGCGGTGCGCCTGGTCCCAGTTGTCGTTGGCGGCGTGCCACAACGCCTGCAGCAGCGGGGAAAGGCCCTCGGGCGGCGCCGGCTCGGCAAGGCTGGCGCGCAGACGGTTCAGGTCCATCGTCTTATTCCCGGAACAGCCGCTCGCCCTGCTCGTCGATGAGCTGGCGCCCCTTCACCACGGCAAAGGCATTGGCGCTCTCCGGCGAGGCATGGGTGTCGGCGCGCACGAAGCTGTGCTCCTTCGTCGCGCCGTCGATCTGCTTGCGGATGATGCCGGCGGTCAGCCACTGGCCGCCCTGCGGCCGGGCTGCCGGGTGGATGTGGAAGCCCTTGTACTCCACCGCCTCGGCTTCCTGCGGTGCGGACGGCTTGCCGCCGCCGAACAGCTTGTTGAAGAGGCCCACGCGGCGTCCTCCCCTGATTGTGCAGCGTTTTCTCGCCCTCAGGGTAGCGCGTGCGGCCGATGCTTCCTAGGTCGGATCGCGCCCCGCTGCGCAGAAGGCACCGGCGCCGAAAGCATTCCTTCTCCCTCGGCCACTGCTCTATCCTGCGCGCCGCAACGGCTGGAGCCCTGGGAGACTGTATTGAGCCGCCTCTACCATCCCGTCCTCTACGACCGCGAGGTCCCCGTCGGCAGCTACTGGGAGGCCTCGGCGCCGCCGCTTGGCCGCAAGACGCCGGCGTTGGAGGGGGCGGCCCACTGCGAGGTGGCGGTGATCGGGGCCGGCTACACCGGGCTCACGGCGGCGCTCAGCCTGGTGGAGGAGCACGGCGCCGACGTCCGGGTCCTGGAGGCCGGCACGCCCGGCTGGGGTGCCTCCGGGCGCAACGGCGGCTTCTGCTGCCTGGGCGGCGCCAAGGTCGGTTACGACACCCTGGCGCAGCGCTATGGCGCCGACGAGATGCGGCGCTTCTTCTCGGTGCAGATGGAGGCGATCGAGCTGGTGAAGCAGACCTGCCGCCACCGCGGCATCGACGCCGACCTCACCGGCGGCGGTGAGATCCTGCTGGCGCACCGCCCCGGGCGCACCGCGGTCCTGCGCGAGGAGCAGCGGGTCCTGCAGGAATTGGTCGGGCTGAAGGGGGCTTTCCTCGATGCCGGCGCGCTGGCCGCCCGCGGCCTCGCCGCCGACGGCTTCCACGGCGGGCTCGAACTGGTGCCCGGCGTCGGCCTGCACCCGCTGAAGTACCTGCGCGGCCTTGCGCGCGCCGCGATCGACGCCGGCGTCACCCTGCACGGCCGCTCGCCCGTGAGCGCGCTGCGCCGCGAGGGCGGCCATTTCCTGCTGCGGACTCCGCGGGGCGAGCTCAGGGCGCGCAAGGTGATCCTCGCCACCAACGGCTACAGCGAGGAGGACCGCCTGCCGGCGCTGGCCGGACGCCTCATGCCGGCCCAGTCGAGCATCATCGTCACGCGGCCGCTGAGCGCGGCGGAGCAGGCGGCGCAGGGCTGGACCAGCACGGTCATGTGTGCCGACAGCCGCCGCCTGCTGCACTATTTCCGCCTGCTGCCCGACGGCCGCTTCCTGTGGGGCGGACGCGGCGGCATCTCGGGATCGCCGGCGGCGGCCGGGCGCGCGCAGCGCAAGCTGCGGCGTTCCTTCGAGCGGCATTTCCCGGCTTGGCGTCACGTGGAGACGGAATTCTTCTGGCGCGGGCTCGTGTGCCTCTCCAAGCCGCTGGTGCCCTTCGTCGGGCGGCTGGAGGAGGAGGGCCTCTATGCGTCCCTCGCTTATCACGGCAACGGTGTCGCCTTCACCGCCTGGGCCGGACGGGCGCTGGCCCAGCAGGTGGCCGGCGTGCAGGGCGCGGAGGCGCTGCCGGCGGTGGTGCGCCGGCCGTTGCCGCGCTTTCCGCTGCCTTTCCTGCGCAAGCTCTATCTCGCCGGCGCCTACGCCGTCTACGGCGTGAAGGACGCGACCGGGTAGCACATTAGTGGCCTGGACAGTGGCGCCCGGCTTTCCCCATACTTTGCGGACGAAGATGAAGAACAAGGGCAAATGACTGCCCAGGGAGGTCAGTGCCATGTGCCATGTCTTTGCCGGGCAGGACCCGGAAACCTACCGCTTCGTCACCCGCTCGATCCGCATCAACGGCCACTGCACGTCGGTACGGCTCGAGGCCCGCTTCTGGGAAATTCTCGACCGTGTCGCTGAATCGCAGCACATGACGGTGCCGCAGTTCGTCTCGGAACTCTACGAAGAGGTGCTCGAAATTCACGGCGAGATCAACAACTTCGCCTCGCTGTTGCGGTGCGCTTGCATTGTCTTCCTCAGCAATCAACCGGCTGAGGCACCGGAGCGGCCGCTGCGCCTGGCGCAGCCGGAGCGCCTCGCCGTCTGACCGCCGCCGCCAGCGGCGGCGGATTTTATGCGGCGCCTTGCCGCTGTAGTACTGGCATAACACCACCGTCGCAAAGGCAGGCGGTAAGCTCCTCCCCAGGTCGACAAGAGCAAGAAACGAACCTGAGGAGATCGCCGGCATGGCTCGTCCGGGCCTAGGTACCTGCACGCTCGCGCTGGGCATCGTCCTGTTCCTCGCACGGCCGCCGGCCGCGCAGTCCGCCGATGACGAAGCGCTGTTCCGCAAGAACTGCCAGACCTGCCACAGCCTTGCGGCTGACGGCGTGCAGCGCGCCGGGCCCAGCCTCGAGCGCATCCTCGGCCGTGAGGTCGGGGCGCTGCCTGGCTTTGCCTATTCCGAGGCGCTGAAGAACGCCGACTTCACCTGGACCGCCGAGGCGCTGGATGCCTGGCTGACCGACCCGCAGGGATACCTGCCCGGCACCTACATGCTCTACCGCCAGTCCGATCCGGAAGTGCGCGGCGCGATCATCCGCTACCTGCAGGCCCAGTAGACGAGGAATTCCGGCCCATGGCCAAAGCCATCCATACGATGATCCGCGTGCTCGACGAGCGGCGCTCGGTCGATTTCTACGAGAAGGCCTTCGGCCTTGCGGTGGCCGACCGCTTCGACTTCGACAGCTTCACGCTCCTCTATCTGCGCAACGCCGAGAACGACTTCGAGGTGGAGCTGACGGTGAACAAGGACCAGCGCGAGCCCTACACCCACGGCAGCGGCTACGGCCACCTCGCGGTTGCCGTCGACGACCTGAAGGCCGAGCACGCGCGCTTCGAGCGCCTCGGCCTGACGCCCAATCCGATGAAAGAGTTTCATCGCGACGGCACGCTGATGGCGGCGTTCTTCTTCGTGCAGGACCCCGACGGCTACAAGATCGAGGTGCTGCAGCGCCACGGCCGCTACCGCTGAACACGGCGTGGCCTGGCACAACAACGACAAAACAAGGATCCAAGGAGGAAACGATGAGGACAGTGGACAGGCGGACGAAGCTATCGCGGCGGCGTTTCCTGCAGACTGCAGGCGCCGGCACCGCCGGGGTCATCGCCGTTGCGAACGGTGCGCTGGTGATGGGCACCGGTGGGGCCTGGGCAATGGAGGTGAAGACCCTTCAGCCCTCCGTCATGGCCACGCTCATCCAGATGGCGCGCGACATCTACCCGCACGATCACCTGGCCGACAGCTATTACGCCCGGGCGATGATCGGCTACGACCAGGCCGCGGACGAGAGCGCGGAGCTGAAGCAGTTGCTGAATGACGGCGTCGGCAGCCTCGATACTGCAGCAAGGCAGAAGCACGGCGGCGGCTATCTCTCGGTCGACTGGGAGGAAGATCGCGTCGCCCTGCTGCGGGAGATCGAAAGCGGCGCCTTCTTCCAGACCGTCCGCGGCGGCCTGATCACCGGGCTCTACAACCAGCCGGAAGTCTGGGCGAAGTTCGGCTACGAAGGACCTTCAGCCGAAAAAGGCGGCTACATCAGCCGTGGCTTCGACGACATCGACTGGCTGAAAGCCTGAGGGAGGCTCGGACCATGGCAAAGACCTATGACCTCAGCGACGATTCCGTCGTCGTCATCATCGGCTCAGGCGCCGGCGGTGGCACCCTCGGCAACGAGCTGGCACAGAAAGGCATCGATACGGTCATCCTGGAGGCCGGCGGGCGCCACGAGATCCAGGACTTCGAGAACGACGAATGGGGCATGTTCTCCAAGATCTCCTGGCTCGATCCGCGCAGCACCTCGGGCAGTTGGCGGGTGGCCAAAGACTTCTCCGGCCTGCCGGCCTGGATCGTGAAGGGCGTCGGCGGCTCAACCGTGCACTGGGCCGGTGCCTCGCTGCGCTTCCAGGAGCACGAGTTCAAGGTGCGCAGCACCTACGGCGAGATTGCCGGCGCCAATCTGCTCGACTGGCCGATCGGGCTGACAGACCTCGAGCCCTACTACGCCAAAGCCGAAGACAAAATGGGCGTCACCCGTACCAACGACATCGCGGGCCTGCCCGGCAACAACAACTTCAAGGTCATGAAAGCCGGTGCCGACAAGCTCGGCTACAAGAACTGCCATACCGGCCGCATGGCGATCAACTCGGCGCCGCGCGACGGCCGCGGACCCTGCCAGCAGATCGGCTTCTGCTTCCAGGGCTGCAAGTCCGGCGCCAAGTGGTCGACGCTCTACACGGAGATCCCCAAGGGCGAGGCGACCGGCAAACTGGAGGTGCGGCCGAACAGCCAGGTGCTGAAGATCGAGCACAACCCCCAGGGCAGAGTGACCGGCGTTGTCTATGCCGATGCGATGGGAAACCGCCACCTGCAGAAGGCCCGGGCGGTCTGTGTCGCCGGCAACTCCATCGAGTCGCCACGCCTGCTGCTGAACTCGGCGTCGGCGATGTTTCCCGACGGCCTCGCCAACTCTTCGGGGCAGGTGGGCCGCAACTACATGCGCCACATGACCGGCAGCGTCTATGCCATCTTCGACCGGCCGGTGCACATGTATCGCGGCACCACCATGGCCGGCATCATCACCGACGAGGGCAGAAACGATCCCTCGCGCGGCTTCGTCGGCGGCTACGAGATGGAGACCCTGTCTCTCGGCCTGCCGTTCATGGTCGCCTTCCTCAACCCCGGCGCCTGGGGGCGCAGCTTCACCTCGGCCATCGACGGCTACGACCACATGGCCGGCATGTGGCTGGTCGGCGAGGACATGCCGCAGGAATCCAACCGCATCACCCTGCACGACAGCATGAAGGACCAGTACGGCCTTCCGATCCCCAACGTGCACTTCGATGACCATCCCAACGACATCGCCATGCGCAACCACGCCTACCGCCAGGGCGCGGCGCTCTATGAGGCGGTGGGCGCGGTGCGGACCTTCCCGACGCCACCCTATCCTTCCACCCACAACCTCGGTACCAACCGCA
>Ga0207773_100879_pt1 | contig 10134 bp, 6 predicted proteins | sample TtaePargueraPR_2_FD_187281 | JGI IMG/M metagenome (GOLD analysis project Ga0207773, IMG submission 187281) | Aerobic enrichment media microbial communities from Bioluminiscent Bay, La Parguera, Puerto Rico - Tt and M1 (3) (SPAdes) | ecosystem: Environmental > Aquatic > Marine > Unclassified ...
GTCCAGCATGGCGGTCAGCAGATCGCCGAGGTGCTCGGCGCGACCGAGCCCGGCGCGCTTGAGTTCATCTCTTCGGGTATCAATCACCAGACTTGGTACATCGACATCCGGGTGCGGGGGCGGCCGATCGGCAAGGACGAGTTGATCGAGGCCTTCGAGCGGCATCCGGTATATTCCAAACAGGAGAAGGTGCGCATCGACGTCCTCAGGCGCTTCGGGTTCTATTCGACGGAGTCGAACGGCCACCTTTCGGAGTACCTCCCCTGGTACCGCAAGCGGCCTGGCGAGATCACCGCCTGGGTCGACATGTCGGACTGGATCCATGGCGAGACCGGCGGGTATCTCCGCTATTGCAGCGAGCGAAACGACGGCTTCGCTTCCGACTTCCCGCAATTCCTGGAAGCGGCCAACAATCCGATCAATCCCGCGAAGCGCTCGACGGAGCACGCCAGCCACATCATCGAAGCACTCGAGACCGGGCGCATCTATCGAGGCCACTTCAACGTCAGGAACACCGGCATCATCGTGAACCTCCCGCCTGATGCGATCGTCGAAAGCCCCGGCTTCGTCGATCGGTTCGGGCTCAACATGGCCTCCGGCATAGCTTTGCCGGAGGCCTGCGCCGCTACCTGCATTGCCTCCATCAACGTCCAACGCATGGCGGTGCACGCCGCAATTGCCGGCGACGTCGACCTGCTTAAGCTGGCTGTCCTCCACGACCCTCTGGTAGGCGCGGTCTGTTCGCCGGAAGAAGTCTGGCAGATGGTCGACGAAATGCTGGTGGCGCAAGCCGAATGGCTGCCCCAGTACGCTGGCGCCATCGACGGCGCGCGTCAGCGGCTGACGCGGAACAGTGTGGCGACAACAGACTGGCGTGGCGCCGCTCGGCGCGAGGAAGGTTCAACCAAATCAATCCGTCGGAACGAGAGCACCCATCAAGAGGTGCCAAAGCAGTTCGCTTCATGAATGACCCGCATCGCGGTTCTCGCGGTGCTGGCCAGGAATAGCGAGGACGCGGTTCGTCTACCGGCAAGGAAGGCGGGCAACACGGAAAGGGAGGAACCATGAGAAAGCGAGCAGTAGCCCTTGGCGGGATCGGTTTCCTGCTGGGAGCGTCGACGCTGGCCCTTCAGGCCTACGCGATCGAGCCCACGACACCGCCCGACCCGCCCAAGTTCGAAGCGCAGCAGGCGCCGAACTTCGTCGGCATTGGCGATATTCTCGAATACAAGGCGTTGCCCGAGTACCACGAACCCGATTGGGTGACGTCGAAATACGTCGACACGGGGGCGCTGCCGGCGGTCGGCGATCGTCTGCCGAAGGAGCCGCTTGTCTTCAAAGTCGCCAACATGCCTGACGGCGTCGGGGTCTACGGCGATACCATGCGCCATGTCATCGGCGGTCGGCCGCAGGGCTGGAACTTTCTCGCCGGCAACATCCAGGGCTGGGGCGGCATCGACATCGGGATGTACGAGTGCCTGACGCGCACCGGTCCGCTGTTCACGATCAAGGCTGACGAGGTCGAGCCCATGCCGAACCTGGCCAAGGGCTGGGAGTGGTCGGAGGATGGGCATGAATTGACCATGCACCTCATCGAGGGCGCAAAGTGGTCCGACGGCGAGCCTTTCACCTCCGACGACGTGATGTTCGTATGGGAGGACAATATCCTCGACCCGAACGTCACACCGGCGCCCGGAACGTCCGCTGCGACCTTCGGCGAGGGCACCGAACTCGAGGCGATCGACGACTACACGATCAAGTGGACCTTCAAGCAGCCGTTCGCCACGCAATACCTCTACCAGATGGCGTATCCGCATATGTGCCCGGAGCCGGCGCATATCCTCAAGGAGCATCATCCGAAGTACAATCCGGATGCGACCTACGAGACCTACAAGAACTTCCCGCCGCCGGAATACATGCACTATCCGGTGATGGGCGCATGGGTGGTGACCGGCTATCGTCCGGACGACATCATCATCCTTCGCCGCAACCCCTACTATTGGAAGGTCGACGAGAACGGCAATCAGTTGCCTTATCTGGACGAGGTGATCTACCGGCTGTCCACCTGGGGCGACCGTGACGTTCAGGCGGTTGCTGGCACCGGGGACTTCTCCAACCTCGAGCAGCCGGAAAATTACGTCGAGTCGCTCAGGCGTGCGGCCGATCCCGACTCTCCGGCCCGACTCGCGTTCGGCGCCCGGACGATCGCCTACACGCTGTATCCGAACCTTTCGGGCAATGGCTGGGGCGAGCCGGATGAACGGGCGCAGAAGGTTCGTGAGCTCAACCGCGACCTGAACTTCCGCATCGGCCTGACCAGCGCCATCGACCGGCAGCAGCTCGGCGACGCACTGGTCAAGGGACCGTTCACGACTCCTTATCCGGGCGGGATCCTTGCCGAGACATCCTTCTACGACAAGGATGCCACGGCTTATTACCCGTACGACCCCGAGGCGGCGAAGGCGGCTTTCGCGGCAGCGGGGCTGGAGGACACCGACGGCAACGGCTTCCTCAACTTCCCGGAAGGGGGCGATGTCGAGCTCACCATGCTGGTCAACGCCGACTACCAGACCGACAAGACGCTCGGCGAGACCATCGTCGCCATGATGGAACGGGTTGGCCTGCGGGTGATCCCCAACATCGTTGACGGCACGAACTGGAACAATCTCGCGCAAGCTGGCCAGTTCGATCTGTGGCTCACCCGTCTCAACAACCCCGAGCTCGGCACGGTTGTGCAGAACACCGTCGCGCTCGCGCCCACCGGCCCGCAGGTCGCCTATGGCCACAGGGCCGGTCCCGACGGGACACTCGACCTGTTGCCTTTCGAGGAAGAAATGGTCGACGTCGTCAACGACTTCATCGCGTCGCGCGATCCTGCCGAGCAGATCGAGCTGATGAAGAAGTACCAGCGCCTTTATACCGACAACGTCTACGCGGTCGGCCTGACCCAGTACCCCGGCGCGCTGATCGTCAACAAGCGCTTCGCCAACATTCCGCCGGGCGCGCCGATCTTCCTGTTCAACTGGGCGGAGGACAACATCATCCGCGAGCGCGTCTACGTCCCCGAGGACAAGCAGCGGCCCGACTTCCAGCTGCAGCCGGAGACATTGCCGGGCGCGCCTGGCTAACCGATGGATGCGGATTCGACACCAGCCGACAAGGGGGCCCAGGCTCCCTTGTCCATGTGAGCGCGGAGTCCATTAGCGAATGTTGCGTTTCCTGCTAAAGCGCATCCTCGCGACCATTCCGGTCCTGTTCGTCCTGAGTGTGGTCACCTTCTCGATCATTCATTCGCGGCCCGGGGACTATGGCGATTTCGTCTACGCGATGCTGGTCGCCCGCGGGAGTTCAACCGTCGAGGCACAGAGAGCGGCCGAGGCGGCGCGAGAGGAGTACGGGCTGAACGACCCGCTTCCGGTCCGGTACGTCAACTGGATTACCGGGATCGTGACCCGCGGCGATTTCGGGCACAGCTTCTACTACAATCGCCCGGTCGCCGATGTCGTTGCGGAGCGACTGCCGCCCACCATCATACTGGCGCTCACCTGCCACATCCTGGCGACGATCTTCGGCGTCAGCCTCGGCATCATCGCCGCCACCCGTCAATACAGTTGGGTGGACACCCTGATATCCTTCGTATCGTTTATCGGGATGACTGTGCCGAGATTCCTGCTGGCGATCATCATCCTCTACATCCTTGCCTTCCGCCTGAACGCGCAGAATTTCGGGACCTTCTTTTCACCGCAGTTCGGCGGCGCGCCGTGGTCTTGGGCGAAGTTCGTCGACCTTGTCCAGCATGTCTGGCCGGTCGTCTTCATCGCCACCTTCGGCGGCCTTGCCTACAACATGCGCGTGATGCGGGGAAATCTCCTCGACACGCTGAACGCACAGTATGTCGAGACGGCGCGCGCCAAGGGCCTGCCGGAAAGCGCGGTGGTGCTGAAACACGCTGTCCCGAACGCGCTACACCCGCTCGTCGCCTATCAGGGCGTCGTGCTTCCCTACATGCTGACCGGTGAGATCGAGGTTGCTATCGTCTTCTCGCTGGCAACGGTCGGTCCGGCCATAGTCGGTTCGATGGCCGTCGGCGACATCTACGTAACCGCGACCTTCATGCTGGTCCTCGCCGCGACCCTGCTCGTCGGCAACATCATCGCCGACATCCTCCTCGCCGCGCTCGACCCGCGCGTGCGTATCGGCGGGGCGAAGGCATGACCTCGATCGACGACATCCGCAAGCAAGCGGAACGCCGCGAGGAACGAAAGACGGCGGCCGAGGCCCAAGGCGTCAGTCCGGCCACGGCGATCGACGTTGCCGACGATCTCGGCGTCGAGGGGCTGGTGGAGACAAATCCGGTCGATGTCACCGCGGTCGATCGGAGCGATCAAAGCTATCGCCGGCTCATGTTCCGCCGCTTCCGGCGCTCGATCAGCGGCATGATCGGTCTCGTCCTGGTGTCGTTGCTCTTTTTCGTGTCGGTCTTCGCCTACTTCTTCGCGCCGGTGGACCCCAAGGCGTCCTATCTCGCCTTCTCGCCGCCCGACGCGGTCAGCTTCACGTCGAGGGACGGGGGCTTCTCGCTTCGCCCGCGGGTCTATCCGACGATTGAAACCGGCGAACTTGATCCGATCACGTTCCAGCCGTTGACCGGGCCTGACTACGAGAATCCCATCGACCTCGGGTTCTTCGTCAGGGGCTTTCCCTATCGGATATTCGGGCTGATCCCGTCCGACATTCACTTCTTCGGCGCGGTCGACGGTCGGCCGGTTCACTTCCTCGGAACCGACAAGCTCGGCCGCGACATCCTCTCCCGGGCTATCGTCGGTTCGCGGATATCGCTCTTTATCGCCGTGATCGTCGTCACGATCACCACGGTGGTCGGAACCACGGTGGGCATATCGTCGGGCTATTTCGGCGGACGGATCGACACTTGGGTTCAACGCTTCGTCGAGATCGTGCTCGCCTTCCCGCAGCTGCCCCTCTATCTGGCGTTGACCACGCTTATTCCGATCACCGCGCCGTCCAACGTGTTCATAGCCTTCGTCATTGCCGTGCTCGCGGCGCTCGGCTGGGCCCAGCTCAGCCGCGAAGTACGCGGCAAGTCGCTTGCCCTGGCGCGGATCGAATATGTGCGCGCGGCGATGGCCGTCGGCGCCGGCGACGGCCGGATCATCTTCCGTCACATTCTGCCGAACGTGCTCAGCCACGTCATCGTGGCGGTGACCATCGCCATTCCCACGGTCGTCCTTCTCGAATCCTTCCTAGGCTTCCTCGGCTTCGCAGTGAAGCCGCCGCTGATCTCATGGGGACTGATGTTGCAGGACACCGGTACCTTTTCGGTGATCGGCTCTTATCCGTGGATTCTCTCGCCGGTCGCGTTCGTGCTGGTCACCGTGTTTGCGTTCAACGCGCTCGGCGACGGTCTCCGCGACGCCGTCGATCCTTACTGACCGCGGGCGGATCGATGGACACAGCCAACACATTCGCACCCGCCGAGCGCTTCGACCTTGGCACTCACGGTCGCGAACTCATTCTCGACGCCCGCAACATCGCTGTGAGCTTCAAGGTCGAGGATGGCCACATCGAAGCGGTGAAGGACGTCTCGTTTCAACTTCACAGCGGCGAGACGATTGCCATCGTCGGCGAGTCGGGATCCGGCAAGTCGGTCACTGCCCGCACTGTGATGGGTTTGTTGTCGCGACGCGCGAAGGTGTCCCCGGACTCCCATATCTGGCTCGATGGCGATGACATCCGGCGCTACTCCCCGTCCCAGATGCGTGAGCTTCGCGGCAACCGGGTGTCCATGATCTTCCAGGAACCGATGTCGTCCCTCAATCCGGTCTTCACGATCGGCGCCCAGATCTGCGAGGTTCTCCGTCTCCACAATCGCATCAGCAAGACGGATGCGATGAAGCGCGCGAAGGCGCTCCTGGAGGAGGTTCACATCCCCGAGCCCGAAGCGCGGTTGAGGCAGTATCCGCATCAGCTCTCCGGCGGTCAGCGTCAGCGGGTGATGATCGCTATCGCGCTCGCGAACCGGCCGGACGTGCTCATTGCCGATGAACCGACCACCGCGCTGGACGTGACGGTTCAGGCCCAGATCCTGAACCTGATCAAGGAGCTCAAGGCAAAGTACGGAATGGCGGTGATCCTGATCACCCACGACCTGACGATCGTCCGCCACTTCTCCGACTACGTCTACGTGATGCAGCGCGGCGAGGTGAAGGAGCACAACCGGACGGCCGAACTGTTCGCAAATCCGCGCCACCCCTACACCAGGCATCTCCTCGCCTCGGAACCGAAGGGCGAGGCCAATCCATTGGTCGAAGACACGGGAACGGTTCTCGAAGGCCGCAAGGTGCGCGTCGCATTCACGCTCAAGCGCGGCGGCATGTTCAGGCCGGACTACTTCGATCTGGTGGCGGTCGACAGCCTCGATCTCGATCTTCGACGGCACGAGACACTGGGCCTAGTCGGCGAATCCGGTTCAGGCAAGACGACGTTCGGACAGGCCCTGATTCGCCTGGTGCATCTCGACAGCGGCGAGGTGCTGTTCGACGGCGTCCCCATCCAGGACAAGACGCGTCGTCAGATGCGACCGTTGCGATCGCGGATGCAGATCGTCTTTCAGGACCCTTATGCGTCGCTCAATCCGCGTATGTCGATCCGGCAGATCATCGAGGAAGGGCTCGTCGTAAACGGCATCGGCTCGGACTCCAGGGAGCGGCTCGAGCGCATCCGCACCGCCCTTGATCAGGCCGGCATGCCCACCAACATCCTCTCACGCTTCCCGCACGAGTTCTCTGGCGGACAGCGCCAGCGAATCGCAATCGCCCGCGCGATCGCCCTCGAGCCGGAATTCATCCTGCTCGACGAGCCGACGTCGGCCCTCGACCTCTCCGTCCAGGCCCAGATCATCGACCTGCTTCGCAAGCTCCAGGACGAGAAAGGCCTGAGCTATCTGTTCATCTCCCATGACCTCAAAGTCGTGCGGGCACTTTGCCACCGGGTGATGGTGATGCAGCACGGAAAGATCGTCGAGCAGGGACCAGTCAACGAGATTCTGACCAATCCGCAAACCGACTATGCCCGGCGCTTGGTCCGCGCCGCCTTCGAAGTTGCTGCCTAGACCGGAGTTGCCTCGTGTCCGCCTATCCCAAAGTCACAATGATCGGTGCCGGCTCGACGGTGTTCATGAAGAACATCGTTGGCGATCTGCTTCAGCGGCCGGCCCTCGCCGGCACGAGACTGGCGCTTATGGATATCGACGAGAAGCGTCTCGCCGAATCTGCACTGGTTGCCAACAAGCTGGTGGATACCCTCGGCGTTCCGGCGACGGTCGAGACCTTCACCGACCGGCGAGCGGCGCTGGATGGCGCGGATTTCGTCATCGTCGCCTTCCAGATCGGCGGCTACGAGCCGGCGACCGTCACCGACTTCGAACTGCCAAAGAGATACGGCCTCCGCCAGACCATTGCCGACACCCTTGGTGTCGGCGGCATCATGCGCGGGCTGCGCACAGTGCCTCACCTCTGGGCTGTCTGCGAGGACATGCTCGCCGTCTGCCCGGACGCGATCATGCTGCAATACGTCAACCCGATGGCGATCAACACCTGGGCGATCACTGCCCGCTACCCGACCATCCGTCAGGTCGGGCTGTGCCATTCGGTCCAAGGCACTGCGAGCGAGCTCGCCAACGATCTCGACATTCCCTACGAGCGGATTCGCTACCGCGCCGCAGGGATCAACCACATGGCGTTCTACCTGACTTTCGAGGAGGTCATGGGGGATGGCAGCTATCGCGATCTCTATCCCGATCTGGTCCGCGCCTATCGGGAAGGTCGCGCACCGAAGCCTGGCTGGAATCCGCGCTGCCCGAACAAGGTACGCTACGAGATGCTGACGAGACTCGGCTATTTCGTCACCGAGAGCTCGGAGCATTTCGCCGAATACACGCCGTGGTTCATCAAGCGCGACCGGCCAGACCTGATCGAGAAATTCGGCATCCCGCTCGATGAGTATCCGAAGCGCTGCGTCGAGCAGATCGCCCGGTGGAACCAGCAGGCGGAGGAATATCGTAAGGCCAACACCATCGAGGTGGAGGCGAGTCACGAATATGCGTCGTCGATCGTCAACTCAGTGTGGACCGGCGATCCGTCGGTCATTTACGGGAATGTCAGAAACGAAGGGTTCATCACCTCGTTGCCCAACGAGGCCGCGGTCGAAGTGCCATGCCTGGTCGACCGGAACGGCGTCCAGCCGACCCATGTCGGCACTTTGCCGCCCCAGCTGACTGCCCTGATCCGCACCAACCTGAACGTCCAGGAATTGACGGTTCAGGCGCTTCTCACCGAGGATCGGGAGCACGTCTACCACGCCGCAATGATGGACCCGCACACCGCCGCCGAACTCGACCTCGATCAGATTTGGGCGCTCGTCGATGACCTTATTGCGGCGCACGGCGAATGGCTTCCGCGTTGGGTGAGAGCGGGTCCGAATGGTTAGTGTCCGGCGAGCTAGTGGTCATAAGTATTTCGAATTGGCGGATTTCTGTGCGGAAGCGGATAGTATTGGAGTCGGGCTTCCCTCGCTCCGCCAGAAACCTCGTGTGTCCGACCCGGACACATAGGTGACGGATTATTCCGGAGACAAAGGTAACACCTTTGCTCCGAGGGTTGATTTTCCTGCGCTCCTCGCCATCCAACCGAGCGCACTTCCGCGTTTTGTCGAACAACGGCAACAGCTTGCCGGCGGGGCCGAGGATTCTGCCTGGAGATAGCGCTCGACGCCATTGTCGGCGCGTCCCGTACGGGATCGCCGGCGTTTCGCGAACGGCTTTCGATCCGTTATATATTGTGGCGGCGAAGGCTTTCGCCGACTTCTGAAGACCAGAGAGCTTATGGCGCAACGCAATGGCGGCCTCCAAAGGTAGTCCTCTGACCGAGCGGACGCGGAAACAACGGCTTCCGTGGCAGAAGCCCACGCTCAAGACCATCTCGGAGATCACCGGTCTCGGCATCACGACGGTTTCGCGCGCCCTGAAGGACGGTCCCGAGCTCAGCGTCGAGACCCGGGCGCGGGTTCAGGCGGTTGCCTCCGAAATCGGCTATCGGCCCGATCGCGCCGGGGTACGCCTCAGGACCGGGCGTACCTTCGTGATCGGCCTCATCCTCGACCAGGCCGTGAGCGTCGCCGAATTCGAGCGCCGGATCATCCTCGGCGTTTCCCGCGTGCTTCACAACACGTCGTACCACCTTGTCGTCAAGCCGCAGCATCACCTCGAAGATCCGATGGATCCGATCCGCTATTTCGTCGAATCAGGCGCGGCGGACGGCCTGATCTTCACACATACCCGGCCGGACGATCCGCGGGTGGCGTACCTGCTCGAACGGAATTTTCCTTTCGTCACCCACGGCCAGACCGACCTCGAGCTGGCCCATCCGTTCTACGACTTCGACAACCACGACTTCGCCTACCAGGCCGCGCGGCGCATGGCGCGGAACGGCCGGCGTCGGCTCACGTTGATCGCCCCGCCCAAGGTGCTGACCTGTCATCGCCATGCGGTGGAGGGGTTCCGCAAGGGGGTGCGCGAGACCGGGGTCCAGGCTCTCGTCACCGAGGAGGTTCACATCGACGAGACGGCGGAAAACTTCCGGCGTGCCGGCATCACCCTCGCCCGCTCGGCGCTGCCGCCTGACGGGATTGTCTGCGCCAGCGAGATGGGCTGTGTGGCGCTAATGGCCGGCCTCCGCGAGGGAGGCGTGCGGGTTGGCCGCGACGTCGATGTCATCGCGAAGGCCACATCGGAGCTGCTTGATCACCTCGATCCGATGATCGACTCCTTCTACGAGGACCTCACCTTCGCCGGCGAGGAGCTGGGGCGGCTGATGTTGCGCCGGATCTCCGGTGCGCCCCTGGCGGAACTGCAGACGCTCGCACAGCCGGTCCTTCAGGAGCGCAAGTCGCTGGTCCTGAACTAGGCGGCGCTCCTCCGGCGGATCGCGTCGCCGGTCTGGGCGTCGAACAGGTGCATGTGGCTCATGTTGGCGCGGAGCGCCATGGTCGAACCCGCGGCGGCGCCGGTCTGCGGCGTCGTGCGGCATACGATCTCCTGATCGCCGATTCGGCTGAAAA
>Ga0207773_100880_pt1 | contig 10132 bp, 9 predicted proteins | sample TtaePargueraPR_2_FD_187281 | JGI IMG/M metagenome (GOLD analysis project Ga0207773, IMG submission 187281) | Aerobic enrichment media microbial communities from Bioluminiscent Bay, La Parguera, Puerto Rico - Tt and M1 (3) (SPAdes) | ecosystem: Environmental > Aquatic > Marine > Unclassified ...
TTCGGTCTGGCATACTTTGGACGGATATAACGCTTCACGTAGAATGATGCGGGCACAACTTCAAGCACTTCTGTAACTTCTTCACCGATCCTTGTGCAGCCTTCGGTAGGCTCGGATGGTTCGATCACGATCTCTTCCCTTCTGAGTTCCTCAGGGAGGCTCATACGTCCCGTCCCTTTGGCCCTTTTCTTAGGGGCGGGCTTTGTCGTTGCCGAAACTGATCCGGAGAGTTCTTCCTGTACCGATTTTGTTACACCAAGTTCAAAAAGCCCCATCTGGCCTTCACCCACATTGCCTGTACGTTTTTCACTTCTGAACCCAAAAAGATGCCTGCGGAGCTTGTCGAGTTCGAACTGCTGATCTGAGATGATCTCTTCTTTCCTGAGCAGGTTTTCTTCTTTTTCAGATATGGTCAACAGGGCTTCTTCATACAGCTTTTTGTAGTCTTTTTCCCCGTTTTCCATGACATAAAGATATCACAAAAAAGTGGCTTTGGATAGGCCCAAAGACTGTTTTTATCACTCAAAACACCACTTTTTTTACATCCTTTTCAAGGGGGCATAGCGCTTTCTGTAGCTCACCGATTCAAGCCTTACCCCCTGTAAGAGCAGGCTCAGCTGACTGCTTGTAATGCCGGTTCCGGCAAGTACCGGGTATTCAAAAGTGCCCCTTTCGAGCTTTTTGATATATAGGGCAAAACCGTCCCCGTCCCATTGAAGGATACGGATCTGGTTGGAGCGCTTGCCGATAAAAACAAAAACATCTCCGTTCATGGGATCAAAGCCCAGCTTGTTGCGGACCAGACCTGAAAGGGAGTTGATGCCAAAGCGCATATCGGTGGGCTCTTTATACATAAAGTACCTGGTCGAGCTCGACAGGGCAAGCATCAAAGAAGCTTTTTGATGGTATCAATATCTGCCTTTCCGAAAAACTCAATGCTCATACCGGATGGATAATTGATCTTGACAACAGGCTCTTTTTGACAACCAATATCAGGCGTAATCACCGAAAACGATGATTGAATACTTGGAGTTGGATCTTCCTTACTGAACTTCCTGCACCAATAATAAAATGCTGACCTGGGAATACCCTCATCCTCTGCAAAAGAGGCTTTGCTCTTCCCTGAAGCCTGCCACCTGCTAAACAGGTCATAATACTCATCCTTGCTGATCTTTTTCATGATGCAAGATTACAATCCAATCAACAATTAGAAAATATGCAGTTTATCGGACGGATACAAAGTTTTTAATTTTGCTGTTTTTATTCTGTTTTATGGGGTCGTTTGGAGTAAATTTTTTCTCTTTATGTTACAAAATGGCTATACAGCCAAATTTAAATTGAGATGAAACCTGACAAATCACCTGAAATAACCAAGACATCTTTAAAACGGTATACCGAAAAAGAATACCATGAAATGCCGGATGAACTGATATGGGCATCCTTTAACAGAGGCAATGAGGGAACTTTCAATTTTATCTATAAACATTATGCTTCCAACTTATATGCATTTGGTTACCAGTTTTGTGGAGATAGCCATTTGGTAGAGGATTGTATACAAAATGTCTTTATCTATTTAAGAAAAAGGAGGGGGCATTTTGGTGAAGTAAAAAGTATCAAGTCATATCTGTTCAAATGTATCCAATCTGAAATAGTAAAGCGGTTAAAGGAGCGTGGTATTTTGATTGATTCAGAAGAAATCCAATACAAAAAGGCCTTTCATATAGTGCTGTCTCCTGAGACCATAATGATCGAGTCTGAATCCCAGGAACTTCGGCGGCAGCTTATCAATCAAGCACTGGAGAGACTTACCGTACGGCAGCGGGAAGCTCTCTTGTTGCTGTATGAAGAGGAAATGAGTTATAGTGAAATAGCCGAGATTATGGGGTTAAATGAGGGGGAATCAGGGTTCCTTTTATCATTTCAGGACCGGATATTTCGCAGGGAAGAATAGCTGAGCCTATTGTGGGATACGACCTGTTTCCTACCATTTGTGATTGGTTGAACATTTCCAATCTTCCTTCAGGAATCGAGGGAGGAAGTTTAGCAAGTGTTTTAAAAGGAGAAAGTGAAGAAGTGAAAAGAGAAAATGATTTCTTGGTCTTTCATTTTCCCCATTACCAATTACAAAAAGGCAGTCACCCTGTTTCTTCTATTGTATGGAAAGATTTCAAACTCCTCAAGTTTTACGAGACTGGTGATTTTAGATTGTACTACCTTAAAGAGGATACCGCTGAAAATTTGAATTTGGCCACCATAAGGCCGGATTTAGTAAAGAAAATGGATGGTTTAATGGAAGAGTATTTGATTAAGATTAATGCAAAGCTTCCAAAAATTAATCCTGATTATAATAGAAATAATGACCCGGGAAGGGAGTATCAAGACAGGAAATATTCATTAATGAATGAGCCTTATTTCATCATTGATTAAAAATATGTCCTCTTTGTAAAATTTGGATTTTAAACGTAAAGAGCGATGAAAACATTGAAAATATTAAAATATAAAGCAGTTAATGCTGCTGGTTTTGGCGTCTACTTCATGTGTGGACAATTTGGATGAAGAGGTGTTTTCGCAGTTGGCACCCGAGAATTTTTTTGACCACTCAAGAGGGGATCAAGTCTGTCCTTGATGGTGCTTATGCGGAAGGTTATCTTAACGGTTATTCCCATCACAGTGTGCGGAATATAGAAGAATGGTGTACAGATATAGAATGGGAGACAGGAGGAGGAGAAAACAGAACGGCAGTGTTGATGATCAACTTTACCTGGGATGCCTCTGTGGGCTGGATGTACGGTGATATGTGGTTGAAGCCCTACAGGGCCATAAGGAATGCAAATGTGGTGTTGGAAAATATCGCCAATACCAATATGACAGAAAATGAGCGGGCGACATATATTGCTGAAGCAAGGTTTCTCAGGGCGCTCAGTTATTATTATTTGCATTCTTGGTTTGGTCCTGTTCCTTTGAGGAAAAGCTCAGAAGATGAGCTTTACCTGGCAAGACCATCCGAAGAAGAGATGCAGCAATTTATTGAATCAGAACTGTTGGCAGCAATTCCAGATTTGCCCGATCCGGGAAATGAAGAGGCTTATGGACGCGTCAATAAAGGAGGTGCCAGGACATTGTTGGCAAAATTTTTTCTGAATACCAAACAATGGCAAAAAGCAGCCGATATGGCTAAAGAGGTAATGGATATGGGAAATTCTAGTCTGTTTCCGGAGTATTCCATGCTTTTCAGGGTGGAAAATGATCGGAATTCTGAATATATCCTGAGTTATCCACAGATACCGAATGCACCCAGTTGTAATTACGTAAATGGGGCTTTCCCGGGAGGTTTTGCTTATCATCCGGAATCAGGATTAACTTTCCAGAGCTCCTGGAGAAACTGGGCTGCACAGTACAGGTTATATGATAGTTTCTATAATTCCTTTGAAGATGGTGATAAAAGAATGGATTTGATCATCGATAGTTATGTAAACAATAATGGACAAACGGTTTCTTTATTGAACAATAACAATACCCGTTCCTTTAAGTACTGGCCAGATCCTGCTGCTTCTGGAAATGATCATGGAAATGATGTCCCAGGTGTTCGATATGCGGACATTTTACTGTCAAGAGCTGAAGCCTTGAATGAGCTTAACGGTCCTAACCAAGAATCAATAGACCTCATCAATACGGTCAGGGACAGAGCCGATGTTGAATTGTTGAGCCTAACGGATTTTAGTACCAAGGAAGAACTCAGAATGCATTTGCTCGATGAGCGGGCATGGGAATTTTTTACCGAGGGAAAACCAGATCAGAATTGGGACCTTCATTTCCTCGGCACAAGAAAGAGGGATTTCAAATGCCAAAGCGACCCATGTGCTTTTCCCTATCCCACAGGCTGCTTTGGATGCCAACCCAGAGTTGGTGCAAAATGATGGATATTAATTAAGAATAGATTTTGGGGTTTCCGGATGGTGTTGACTGTTGTTAGCACCGTTCGGTTTACCATATTTCAGCTGCACGCATTATTTGGCTCCAAAAAACCACTTTTGACGGATATTTTATAAAAATTGGAAAATTCGTTACATCGATTAGACTTTGATTTTAAGAACTTCAACCTCGAAAAGAACCCTCATTGAATTTTGAAATTATAGAGCAATTTCAAAAAACTTGAATCAAAATAACCAAATGAAATTTACAACCTTTTCCCGGGATTATAAGAGAAGCTATTGGCAATTATGGCTCTTTTTAGGACTTTATATTTTATTAGCTTCAGGGTCAATAGCTGATCTTGAAGCAAGGCAAAAACCAAACATGATCGTCTATCTGGCAGATGATTTAGGCTATGAAGATGTATCTGTCTATGGAGCTAAAGTGGTAAAGACACCGGTACTTCAGCGACTAAGTGAGGAGGGGATGAGTTTTACCAATGCCTTTGTAGCTTCACCCTCATGTGCTCCCAGCAGGGCCTCATTACTTACAGGATTGATGCCTGCCCGTAATGGAGCAGAAACCAACCATTCTTACCCTGATGATGGAATTCCCTATTTGATCAAAAACCTAAAGGATAATGGTTATCAGGTGTTTGCCTTTGGAAAAGTGGCCCATTATGGAGGGAATGAAAAATGTGGTTTTGATTTTCACCATGATGAGCAGGTCAATTTATACAATAATATTAGCCAATACTTTGATTCTACAAAGGTAGGGGGACCCGTCTGTATTTTTATTGGTGACCGAAGGCCACATGTGGGATGGACGGAAGAAATGGATTATGATCCGGAAGAAGTGGATTTACCGGATTACTTTATCGATACAAGAAGCACTCGAGAGCATCGTTCCAGATATTATACTGATGTGACCGGTTTGGATAGTGAAATGGGGCAGGTACTGACTTATTTGGATGGGATGTTGGGGAATAATACCCTGACCCTTTTTACCAGTGATCATGGTGCCCAATGGCCTTTTGGTAAGTGGAACTTATACGAGGAAGGCATCCGAACTCCACTAATAGTAAAATGGCCTGGAAAGATTCAGAAGGGGAGTCAAACAGAAGCTATGGTTTCATGGGTGGATATTATGCCTACCTTATTGGATATTTCTGGGGCTAAAGTACCAAAGGACCTTGATGGAAAGTCCTTTTCCCCAATCCTGATGGGCAAATCCAATGAATTGAGAAAGGTCATATATACTACCCATTCTGGTGATGGAAAATTCAATGTTTATCCTATCCGAAGCATTAGGACAGAGCGTTATAAGCTGATCATTAACCTGGTGCCCAGTGCTTACCATACCAACCATTCAGATATTCTTCGAAAGGATGGGGCAGGTGCCTACTGGGATTCTTGGGAGGAAGCAGCCCAGAGTGATCCCAAGGCAGCAATTATTTTTCATAAATACATTAAACGCCCAGCAATGGAGTTTTATGATCTCCAGACAGACCCTACAGAACAGGTGAATTTGATTGGGAGTCCAGAACACCAGGCGAAGATTATGAAAATGGAAGGAAAGCTGAGAAAGTGGATGGATCAGCAAGGAGATGAAAGGAAGCTCTACCGTACACCCTATTATTTGACTGCGCCTAAGCCGAATGCAGAAACGATTAAAAATTTTTAATTGGAATGAATTTGAAAATAACCTTAACGCTACTTTCCGTTTTACTGGTCTGCAATAGCTTTGGACAGAACAGTAAGAAAGAAAGTTTTGCACGGCACAATAGGGCCATTCATTTGAAAGATGGTTGGATCAGGGATCCTTTTATCTATCTGGATGATGATGGATATTATTATTTGACCGGAACCACGCCATTGCCGGAAAATCCACAAAATAAGACAGAGCCCTACAATATTGGTTTGGATAGTCAAAATATGGAGATTTATGGGACGCCGAGCATTGTGGGACATAAAATAAGAGTGTGGAGAAGCAGAGATTTGTTTGACTGGGAGTATTTGGGAGAGCCATTTGATTTAGGGGATGGCTATTGGGCTCAGAAAAATCCAGAAAAATTTCAGGAGGTGCCTGCGGAAAGGTGGAGACTTTGGGCTCCTGAAATTTACCATATTAACGGAAAATGGGTTTTTGTGCATACTTCGCCTGATCCTGTTCAGGGAGGGGCCAACTTGGGAATCAGCTCAGGGGGAAATATGGCAGGTCCTTTTACCTTTCCTATGGGAGACGCTATGCGTCGTAAACATGACCCAAGCTTGTTTGAAGATAGCGATGGGACATGGTACCTTCTCTGGGGAAATACGTCCATTGCCCCTATCAAGCCTGGATTTACAGGTCTTGCTGCAGCACCAATGCGAATAGATCCTTCCAATAGGCTAATAGGCCATGAAGGGGCTACCTTAAGAAAAATTGGAGCTAAGTATGTTCATTTTGGTACGGCATGGTCCACTGATCAGGGAAGGAAGGGCTCCTATAATCTCTATTATTGCACGGCAGATAACATCACGGGACCGTATGGTCCAAGAAAGTTTGTGGGGCGATTTTTGGGACATGGCACCCCATTTCAGGATAAACAGGGAAGATGGTGGTGTACCGCCTTCTATAATGGAAATGTGCCACCTTTGGATAGGGAAGGAATTCAAGAAAGGGACCTAAGCGAGACGGCACAGACCATTAATGAGCAGGGAACGACCATTGTGCCGCTTGAAGTGAAGGTGCTGGATGATGGTGAAATTTATATTAGGGCCAAAGATCCGGCTTATGCTAATCCGGGACCGGATGAGATCCAACAATTTGAATAATAACAAGATCACAGCATTAACAATAACTAGTAATAGCGATGAAAAAAAATAAAAACAGGTATTCTTATCCAATGATGTTTTGGGGATTTTTGGCTTTATTTTGCCTTTCAGCCAGCTTGGTGCAGGCCCAACAAAAAAAACCCAATATACTTTTGATACTTGTGGACGACCTCAAGCCTAATTTAGGCACTTATGGAGATCCCAATGCCATTAGTCCGAATATTGATGAATTTGCAGCAAGTGGGATGCGATTTGACCAAGCCTATTGTAACCAAGCCGTTTGTGTTTCGTCAAGGTACAACTTGCTTTTGGGCTCAAGATCTACCAGCACAGGACTATATAATTTTGGTAAGGAATTCCGTGATGTTATTCCTGATGCGGTGACCCTGCCACAATATTTCATGGCAGCTGGTTATAATGCTGAATCGATGGGAAAAGTCTTCCATATTGGTCATGGAAACACCAATGACAAAGCTTCTTGGAGTATTCCCCATTGGAAAGAAAAAGTGATAGAATATGTTGATCCAGAGAGCACTCAGGGGAAGTTGACCCGAGAAGAAGCCTATTTCGAAAATACACCGATGTATATTAAGGACACACCTCCCAACCACGAATTGCCCAGAGGAGCTGCATGGGAAAGCCCGGAGGTTACTGATGAGGCTTATGCTGATGGAAGGGTTGCCAGACATGCCATCGACCGGTTGAGGGAGTTGAGCAAGGATAGCGATCAGCCATTTTTTATGGCAGTAGGTTTTGCCCGTCCGCATCTGCCATTTAGCGTGCCGAAAAAGTATTGGGACATGTATGATCCCGAAACACTTCCTCTTGCGGACTTCCAACAAGGCCCGGAAGGAGCACCGGAATTTGCCGTAAAAAGAGGTGGGGAAATCAACCAGTTTTTCCCAATTCCCACCCACCAGGATTTATTTGAAAAAGACCTGCAAAGAAAACTGGTCCATGGTTATTATGCCAGCTTGACCTATATGGATGCCCAGGTGGGCAAAGTATTGAGGGAACTGGAAAGATTAAACCTGGATGAAAACACCATTGTGGTTCTATGGGGGGATCATGGCTGGCATTCGGGTGACCATGGCATTTGGACCAAGCATACCAATTATGAGCAAGCCAACCGAATTCCAATTATCATCAGAGCACCTGATGTGACCAAAAGCGGGAGTCATACTAAACAATTAGCAGAAACCGTGGACATCTATCCTACTTTGGCGGCTTTAGCTGGTTTGGAAAGACCGGATGTACCCCAGCCTATTGATGGAATAAGTTTGGTGCCTATCTTGAAAGACAGTAATAAAATCATAAAAGATCATGCTTATCATGCCTTTAATCGGGGAGGCTATTTGGGAGAAGCTATAAGAACTGATCGATATAGAATGGTTCGATGGACCCATATGAGGGACAAGAATAAAGAGGTGGTATATGAGCTTTATGACTATCGGGAAGATCCTGAAGAAACCATAAATATAGCTTCCCAACGAAAAGACATAGTTCAACAGTTGGAAGCAAAGTTAAAACTTTATCCAAAAGCCAAAGACTTACCTTAAATCTTGATAAGTCTCATGGTCTTATCAATAGGGAAGATCGAATCAAAATCATTTAACTAACAACTGATGAATAAAAAGATAGGGCTTAAGTTTCTTCTGGGTATTGTGTTCCTCAATTATGCGTGTAATGGAAGCCATAAACAGACGAGCCAGGAGAAGAAACCTAATATCATTTTGATTATGTCCGATGATATGGGGTATTCAGATCTAGGCTGCTTTGGGGGAGAGATCCAAACACCCAATTTGGATAAGTTGGCTCAGGAAGGATTACGTTTTACCCAGTTTTATAATACTGCCCGATGCTGTCCCACCAGGGCATCTTTGATGACCGGTTTGTATCCACACCAAACAGGGATTGGTCATATGACCAACCCTCCGTTGAGTGATGGCCATGATTATGAACTGTCCGGATATCGAGGAACACTTAGCCAACAAACAGTTACTTTGGCGGAGTTGCTGAAAAACAATGGTTATCACACCCTGATGACAGGGAAATGGCACTTGGGAATGAGTGATGAAAAAATGTGGCCACTCCAAAGAGGATTTGATAAATACTACGGTATTTTGGCCGGTGCGTCGAACTATTTTAAGCCAGTTTACCCAAGAGGAATCACCGAACAGAACGATAGTATTTCTATCAGTGACAGGAACTATTACACTACGAATGCATTTACCGACAAAGCAATTGAATTTATGGAAGAAAGCCAATCCTCGGACGAGGCTCCCTTCTTTTTGTATTTGGCCTTTAATTCTCCTCACTGGCCCATTCAGGCTCCCAAAGAGGACGTGGACAAGTACCGTGATCGGTACAAAGACGGTTGGGGTGCATTGAGGGCAGAAAGGTATGAGCGAATGAAGAAAATGGGCCTCATCAAAGACGAATGGGGTCTTTCTGGTCAAGATTCCAAGTCATGGGAAGAATTGACGCCTGAAAAGCAAGAGGAGATGGCTTTGCGAATGGCCATTTACGCTGCACAGGTAGATAGAATGGATCAGAATATTGGAAAGCTAATAGACTATTTGGAATCCAAAGACATACTGGATAATACCCTGATCCTATTTTTGGATGATAATGGCGCCTGTGCAGAAGGTGGGCCAATGGGAGGAGGCCCTGCTTCCCAATTGGAAACGAAGGAAGGATACTTTCTCACTTATGGCCAGTCTTGGGCCAATGCCAGCAATACTCCATTTAGAGAATACAAACACTGGATCCATGAAGGAGGGATTGCTACTCCATTGATTGTGCATTGGCCGGATGGCATTGAGGAAAGTCGTGAGGGTTCATTGGTTAATCAGCCGGGACATCTGCCGGATATCATGGCCACCTTTATTGATTTGACCAGTGCGGAATATCCAGTGCAAAAAGCAGGTCAACATATTCCCCATCCCGCGGGTGAAAGCCTAATGCCATTGATCAGTGGGACGGGAAAGGTGCAGCGACAAAAGCCGTTGTTCTGGGAACATGAAGGGAATAAAGCTGTTCGGTTGGACAACTATAAACTGGTAATGAAATGGAGAAATAAAGGAACCCAAAAGTGGGAGCTTTATGATATGGATAAGGACCGGACAGAATTAAATGATCTAGCAGAAGCTATGCCCCATAAGGTGGAAGAAATGGCTCAAATGTGGGATAAGTGGGCCGCAGAAAACCAAGTGGAACCCTGGGAAAAGATTCAGGATATTTTAAAAAAGAAACATCATTGATTCTAGAAGGATGTAGGAATATCTATTGAAGCTGCCCCATAATAAAATCCCACCATCAAGCGGCCAAATAATATTTTGCCTTTAATGAGAAGTCAACAGTGATTTCGGATTTGTCCCGCTATGGGGATTGTGATTCGGGGC
>Ga0207773_100882_pt1 | contig 10127 bp, 8 predicted proteins | sample TtaePargueraPR_2_FD_187281 | JGI IMG/M metagenome (GOLD analysis project Ga0207773, IMG submission 187281) | Aerobic enrichment media microbial communities from Bioluminiscent Bay, La Parguera, Puerto Rico - Tt and M1 (3) (SPAdes) | ecosystem: Environmental > Aquatic > Marine > Unclassified ...
CCTGCGCCGCGCCGGAGCCGCCGCCGCCGCTGCCGCCGCGGGCAGACATCCCCCATGGTCAGGGTCGCCTCTGGCAGGTCGACGGAGATGGGATCGAGACCAGCTATGTCTTCGGAACAATGCATGTCTCCGACCCTCGTGTGCTCGCCCTGCCGCACGCGATCTGGGAGGCCTTCAACAAGACGGAGATCGCCGCCTTCGAAATCGCTCTGGCGCCGGGCGAGGAGCGCATGCGGCTGGACGAGGACCGCGTCACGCTCCCCGAAGGAACCACCACCAGAAGCCTTGTGGGGGCGAGAGCCTGGGGGCAACTGGTGTCGGTCTACAAGGGTAAGGGCTACTGGAAACCGCGCAACGATGTGAAGCCGTGGCTGTTCTGGGACTGGCTTGGCGGCGCCTGGGGCACCTTCTACGGCAACGACCGGCAGGGCGATCCGGACAAACCGATCCTGGACGATTTCCTGGAGCAGCGGGCGCGCGACGCCGGTAAGGAGGTCATCGGACTCGAGACGGACGAGGAGCACTTCGCCGTGTTCGACGCCATGCCGATGGATATCCAGGTGTCCTTGCTGCAGACCACGCTCGATCGCTACTACGATCGCACCTACGGCGTTCCGCGCGTACAGATCTACCTCGACGGCGATCTCGGGCTGGCCCGCGCCCTCTGGGAAGAGAGCCTCGGATGGCTCGAGCCGCAGGCGGCCCGCACGCTCGACGATCGCCTCATTCATGACCGTAACGCGGTGCTGGTGGATCGCATTGTGCCGTTGATGCAACGCAGTTCGACCTTCGTCGCTGTGGGTGCTGCTCACATGCCTGGCGAGCGCGGCATGCTTCGCCTACTGGAGCAACAGGGCTACACCGTGACCCGACTGCAGTGAGACGATCAACCTTGAGAACTGTTCGGACTCCACCGCTCGTCATCGGCCTCTGCCTCCTTCTGTTGGCCGCTTGCACGCCGCGCCAGCCTTATCCGCTGCCGGAGCGGCCAGACATCCCGTTCGGCCAGGGCCGCCTCTGGAAGGTCGACGGGGCGGGAATCGAGACCAGCTACCTCTTCGGCACCATGCACGTCGACGACAAGCGGGTTATGGACCTGCCGCCGGAGGTGGAGGCGGCTTTTGCCGAAGCGGAGATCGCCGCCTTCGAGATCACTGCCAATTCGGCAGCTGATGCGGGGTTCGAGGACGTCAAGCGCTACCGGCTGCCGGGCGACGAAACGCTGGAGGACCTCATCGGCGCTCGCAGCGTCGGCATTCTGCGCTGGCACATGAGGCGGTCGGACCTTCTGCCAAGGACTAACATCAAGCCATGGGTCTTTTGGGAGTACCTCGGCGGCCGGAATTACGGCTTCGTCGACTACGATCACTTGGAGCCCAGCGGTGAAGGGAAGGTTCTCGACGACTGGCTCGAGTCCCGGGCGCGGATTGCGGGCAAGGAGGTCGTCGCGCTGGAATCGCGCCAGGAACAGTTTGACATTTACGACAAGATCCCGCTCGACCAGCAGGCCGACATGCTGAAGCTGACCCTGGAGCAGTATGCCGAGACCAAGCCTTGGGTTCCCAAGCTGCAACTCTACCTCGATGGTGACCTCGCCATGTTCGATGCGCTGTGGCGGCAATACCTCAGCCAGCTTCAGCCGGGGACCGCTCAGACCTTGGAACAGCGCCTTATCATCGACCGAAACTACGTCATGGTCGAACGCATGCTCCCGCTGATGCGGAGCCGCCCCACCTTCGTTGCCGTCGGCGCCGCCCATATGGCGGGCGAGCATGGTGTTCTGCACCTGCTGGAAAGCCGGGGCTACAGGGTGACCCGACTCAGATGAGGACGGGCGGCATGGCCGCGCTGTGCGCCAGCCTGCGGGCGCTGCGGGTGACAGTCCTGGTCGTCTCGGGCCTGCTGCTGACCGCCTGCGCCGCTCCGGAACCGTCGCTGCCGCCGCTGCCATCGCTGCCACCGGCGCCGCTGCCTGCGCGGCCGGAACTACCCTACGGGGTCGGACTGCTGTGGCAAATCGAGAAGGATGGGCTGCAGCCGAGCTATGTATTTGGCACCATGCACGTGCCCGATCCCGAGTTTCTGAACCTGCCGCCGCCCGTGCAGGCAGCGTTCGACCGCTCCCGTCACGTCGCCCTCGAGGTCGTCGCGGAAAAGGGAAAGGAGATTGGCTATCTGACCCGGTACGCGACGGCAGTGCTGCTGCCGCATGACCAATCGCTTTCCAATCTGCTGAGCGGCGAGGCTTACACGCAGCTCCTGCAATTGGCATCGCATCAGACGCCGCCGCGCGTCATGCTCGGCTCCTTTCACATCAGACATTTCAAACCTTGGTTCGTCATGGAGGTGATCGGACAGAACGACGCCACGGCCAGCCACCTCGATGGCTCACGCCCCGTCCTCGATGCCATGCTGGAGCAGCGCGCCCGTGAGGCGGGCAAGCTCGTCAGCGGCCTGGAAACCTTCGAGGAGCACCTTGCGATCGACAACGGCATTCCGCTGGATGATCAGGTGGCGTTGCTGACTAGCCATCTCGCCAACCGCGGCAACTGGCAGAGCTATGCAGTGTTCGCGGACGCCTACCGCAACGGTGACACCGCCATGCTCCACGGTCTCTGGCAGCAAAGCCTCACGGGCGTAGAACCCGGACTGGCGAGGCGCTACACCGAGCGTTTCCTGGACGACCGTAACCGGCTGATGGTCGAGCGGGCCCTGCTCCTGATGGCAAAGGGCACCACTTTCGTCGCGGTCGGCGCAGCCCATCTGCCGGGCGAGGTGGGGATCCTCCGCCTGCTGGAGCAGCAGGGCTTCACCGTCACCCGGCTGCACTGAGGCCAAGGGCCGGCCCGGAGCGGCGGAAAAGGGGCCATCCGGTTGACAGCACCCGGCTTTCTGCCAATAGTGTCGGCCCTTCAGCCGCGCGCCTTGGCTGTGTATTCTGGCGCGAGCCGGCCCTGCGATGGCTCCGCAGGCAGCCGGGCCGGCGATGGAAGAACCCCGTCCCCGCCCCCGAAGAGGCTTTCCGGGCCGCTTGAGAGGCCCGGGAAACGCTATTGGGGGCACGGTTTTTTTTAGGAGTTAGGTCCGTGAGCGACGCCCTGATGAAGACCTATGCGCGCGCCGACCTCGCTTTCGAGCGCGGCGAAGGCCCCTATCTCTTCACGGCCGACGGGCGACGATTCCTGGACTTCGCGGCGGGCATCGCGGTGAACGCGCTGGGCCACGCCCACCCCCACCTGGTGAAGGCCCTGCAGGAGCAGGGTGCCAAGCTGTGGCACGTCTCCAACCTCTACCAGATCCCCGAGGGGCGGCGTCTGGCCGAGCGGCTGGTGGCCAACTCCTTCGCCGACCAGGCGTTCTTCTGCAACTCGGGGGCCGAGGCCATCGAGGGCGCCCTGAAGATCGCGCGGCGCTACCACTACGCCCAGGGTCATGCCGAGCGCATGCGGGTGATCTCCTGCCAGGGCTCCTTCCACGGCCGCACGCTGACCACCCTCTCGGCCGCCGGCAACCCCAAGTACCTGGAAGGCACCGGGCCGGTCGCCGAGGGCTTCGACATCGTGCCGTTCGGCAACATGAACGAGCTGCGCAACGCCATCCGTCCGGAAACCGGGGCCATCCTGGTCGAGCCGATCCAGGGTGAGGGCGGTATCCGCGCCGCCGACCTCGACTACCTGCGTGCCCTGCGCGCGGTCTGCGACGAGTACGGCATGCTGCTGGTGCTCGACGAGATCCAGTGCGGCATGGGCCGCACCGGCAAGCTGTTCGCCTACGAATGGGCGGGCATCGAGCCGGACATCATGGCGCTCGCCAAGGGCCTCGGCGGCGGCTTCCCGATCGGCGCCATCCTGGCGACCGAGAAGGCGGCCAGCGGCATCGCCCCCGGCATCCACGGCACCACCTTCGGCGGCAATCCTCTGGCCATGGCGGTCGCCAACGCCGTGCTGGACGTCATGCTGGCGCCCGACTTCCTGCCGCACGTCGAGCGCACCGGCAAACTGCTGCGCCGGCGCCTGGAGGAGGTGGCGGCGCGCTATCCCCACGTCATCGCCGAGGTGCGCGGCGCCGGGCTCATGCTCGGCCTGAAGTGCGTGGTGACCAACACCGACCTGGTCGCCAAGCTGCGCGCCGAGGGCCTGCTCACCGTGGGCGCGGCGGAGAACGTCGTCCGTCTGCTGCCGCCGCTCATCATCGAGGAGCGCCACGTCGACGAGGCCATCCAGGCGCTCGAGCGCGCCTGCAGCGCCCTTGCCAAGGCGGCGTGACATGACGGTGCTGACGAGGGCGCAGCCGCGCCATTTCCTGGATCTCGACCGGCTGGAGACGGCCGAACTGCGGCTCATGCTCGACACCGCCCAGCGCATGAAGCGCGGCCAGGCGAAGGACGGGGAGGCGAAGCCGCTGGCGGGCAAGACCCTGGCGATGATCTTCGAGAAGCCGTCGACGCGCACGCGCGTCTCCTTCGAGGTGGCGGCGACGCAGCTCGGCGGCCACGCCGTGGTGCTGGAGCCCTCCGGCACCCAGCTCGGCCGCGGCGAGACGGTGGCCGACACCGCGCGCGTGCTGTCGCGCTACGTCGATGCCATCATGATCCGCACCACGAAGGAGTCGATCCTGCTGGAGCTGGCCGAGTATGCCACGGTGCCGGTTATCAACGGTCTGACCGACGTCACCCATCCCTGCCAGCTCATGGCCGACGTGATGACTTTCGAGGAGCATCTCGGGCCGATCGAGGGCAAGGTGGTGGCCTGGTCGGGCGACGGCAACAACATGGCCACCTCGTGGATCCACGCCGCCGTGCGCTTCAAGTTCGAGCTGCGCCTGGCCTGTCCCGAGCTGCTGCGTCCGCCGCAGGCTGTGCTCGACTGGGCGGCGGCCGAAGGTGGGCGCATCGTGGTATCCGGCGACGTCGAAGCGATGGTCGGCGGCGCCGACGCCGTGGTCACCGACACCTGGGTTTCGATGGGCGACGACGACGGGGAGAGCCGGCACAACCTGCTGCGCTCCTACCAGGTCGACGACCGCATGATGTCGCTGGCCAAGCCGAACGCCATTTTCATGCACTGCCTGCCGGCGCACCGCGGCGACGAGGTCACCGCTTCGGTGATCGATGGCCCCCAGTCGGTGGTGTGGGACGAGGCCGAGAACCGGCTGCACGCGCAGAAGGGCATCCTCGCCTGGTGCCTGTCCTGACGCTCAAGCCCCGCAACGAGAGCAAGTAATGCCAGACGGCCGCACGGGCTCTGGCGGCCTGCAGGCCGACCAGGTCCAACCCTTTATGATCGAGTCCTCCGGGATCCGCGGGCGCCTGCTGCGCCTGGAGGAGGTCTGCGACCGCATCCTCTCCCGCCACGCCTACCCGGCGCCGGTGGCGCGGCTGCTCGCCGAGATGCTGGCGCTCTGCGGCGCGCTCGCCAGCCTCATCAAATACGACGGCGTCTTCACTCTGCAGGCCAGCGGCGACGGCCCGCTGCGCATCATGGTGGTCGACGTCACCTCCGAGGGCGATATGCGCGGCTACGCCGGCTTCGACGCGGCACGCCTGGAAAGCCTCATGGCGGAAAGCGGCGGCCAACCCACCGTGCCGCAGCTTTTCGGCCAGGGCTATCTGGCCTTCACCGTAGACCAGGGCGGCGAGAGCGGGCGCTACCAGGGTATCGTCGCGCTCACCGGCGCCACGCTGGCAGACTGTCTGCAGCACTACTTCATGCAGTCGGAGCAGCTGCAGAGCGGCATCGTTCTGGCCGCCGGCCGGCGCGGCGCGCACTGGGTCTCGGCCGCCCTGGTGCTGCAGCGCTTGCCAGAGGAGGCGGTCCACGCCATCGAGGACGAGGACGACTGGCGCCGCGCCATGGTGCTGCAGGCCAGCTGCAGCGAGGACGAGCTGCTTGATGACTCCCTGGCCTTCCACGACCTGCTGTACCGGCTGTTCCACGAGGAGGGCGTGCGGGTGTTCGAGCCGCGGCCGCTGAAAGAAGGCTGCCGCTGCTCGCGTGAGAAGCTGGAGAACGTGCTGCGGTCCATGCCGCGCGCGGAGATCGAGAGCCTCAAAAAGGATGGCGCCGTCGAGGTGACCTGCGAGTTCTGCAACAGCCTCTACCGCTTCGACGACGCGGATCTCGACCACATCTACGCGGTCTGAGCGCGACCCAGCCTGCGGCGCGCGCCGGCGTGACATTTTTGGAGCGCCTTGATCCTGCCCGATTCCCAACTTATTCATACTTCGTGCTTATAAGGGGCGGGCCGCCAGCTGCCGGCCCGGGTTCGATAGGAAACCAGCCATGCGTGTTTCGCTTCGCCTTGCCGCCGCTGCGGCGATCTTCGCCGGCTTCTTGGCGGCCTGCTCGATGGACGATCCGAGCAACCGCTTCGCGCAGCTCACCTACCAGCACCTGCCGGACATCAACCTCGATGTTGCCGAGATCCAGATCGAGCAGGCTTACGTCACGCCGGGGCAGCCGCCCAACGTCGACCACCTCTTCCCGGTGCAGCCGAAGGACGCCGCCGTGCGGTGGGCGCAGGACCGCCTGGTGGCACGCGGCGACCGGCTGATCTTCCGCTACATCGTGCGCGAGGCCTCGGCGGTGGAAACGGCGCTGCCGGTCTCCGGCGGCATCACCGGCATGGTTACCACCGACCAGTCGGAGCGTTACGAACTCCACCTCGTCGTCGAGATGCAGATTCTCGACGGCCGCCAGATCCAGGGCACCGCCAAAGCGGAAGCACGGCGCTCCCTCACCGTGCCGGAGGACAGCAGCCTGAAGGAGCGCGAGCAGGTCTGGTACCGGTTGACCGAGCAGACCATGCGGGACCTCGATCAGCAGCTCGAGCAGACGATCCGCGAGGCCTTCTTTCCCTACATCGTGCTGTAGCGCGCGGGTCTGGGGGCGCGGGCGGCAGGCTTCGATGATCGGAGTGTTCGACTCAGGGCACGGCGGTCTTACCGTGCTGCACGCGCTGACGCAGCGCCTGCCCCGCGAGGCTTTCACCTACCTCGGCGACCACGGCAACGCCCCCTACGGGCCGCGCCCGGAGGAGCAGATCTACGCGCTGACCCTCGCGGCCGTCGAGCGCCTCTTCGCCGAAGGCTGCCTGCTGGTCCTGCTCGCGTGCAATACCGCCTCCGCCATCGCCCTCCGGCGTCTGCAGCAGGACTGGCTGCCGACGGCGGCGCCGGAGCGCCGGGTGCTCGGCGTCTTCGTGCCCATGGTCGAGGTGCTGGCGGGCGTATCCTGGCGCGACGGCACCCGCATTCCCGGCCTGGTGGCGCCCGACGGCATGGTCGCGGTCTTCGCCACCCAGCGCACCATCCACTCCGGCGCCTATCCCTTCGAGGTCGGCCTGCGTGCCCCGCATATGCGTGTGGTGAGCCAGGCCTGCCCGCACCTGGTGAACGCGATCGAAGCCGATGAGCCGGAACCGGTCTTGCGCCAGCTCGTCGAGGGCTACGTGGCGGAGATGCTGCAGCAGACCGAGGGCCGGCCGCCGGCGGCGGCGGTGCTCGGCTGCACCCACTACCCGCTGGTGGCACCACTGTTCCGGGCGGCGCTGCCAGAACCGGTCGCGCTGCTCGACCAGCCGACCATCGTCGCCGACAGCCTGGCCGACTACCTCGCGCGCCACGAGCGCTTTGCCGCCGCTCCCGGCGAGGCCGGCCATCGACGCTTCCTGACCACCGGCGATCCGGCCCGCGTCTCCGCCTTCGCGAGCCGCTTCTTCGGCGCGCCCGTCGCCTTCGAGAAGACCTAGATCGGTATCCGCTCTAGCCTCCGGCCGCCCAGTCGCGCAGCTTCAAGAGGAAGCCTTCGCAGGCGGCGACCTGCTGCAGGGTGATGAACTCGTTCGGCTTGTGCGCCTGATCGATGGAGCCGGGGCCGAACACGACGGTCGAGAGGCCGGCGGCCTGGAACAGGCCGCCCTCGGTGCCGAACGACACCACGCCGCTGTCGTTTACGCCGGAAAGCCGTCTGACGAGGCTCTCGGCGGCGCCGTCGGCCTCCGGCGCCAGGGGCTTCACGGTGGCGAGGCGCCCCGTCTCGATGCTGGCCTCAGGGGCGAACTCCCGCAGTGCGGGCAGCACGGTCTTGCGCGCGTGCGCCTCGAAGGCGTCGACGATGGCCTCGGTGTCCTCGCCCGGCAGCGGCCGGAACTCCCAGGTAAAGCTGCAGTCCTGGGCGACGATGTTGATCGCCTTGCCGCCTTCGATCTGGCCCAGGTTGAAGGTCGTATAGGGCGGGTCGAAGGGGCTGTCGTGGGGCGCGTCGCGACGCCTGGCTGCGGCCAGGTCGGCGAGGAAGGCGATCAGCTGGCCGGCCGCCACGATGGCGTTGCCGCCACGGTGCGGCTGGCTCGAGTGGGCGGCCTGCCCCTTCACGCGCGTCTCGAAGAGGTAGCAGCCCTTGTGGCCGTTCACGATGCGCATCTCCGTCGGCTCGCCGACGATCACCAGCTCCGGTGCCGGCAGATTGTCGGTGATGTCCTGGATCAGGCCGCCGACGCCGATGCAGCCGACCTCCTCGTCGTAGGAGAAGGCGATATGGATCGGCCGCTTCAGCGGCTGCGCCCGGAATTCCGGCACCAGCGCCAGCGCCGTCGCGAGGAAGGACTTCATGTCGGCGGTGCCGCGTCCAAAGAGGCGACCGTCACGCTCCACCACGCGGAACGGGTCGCTGTCCCAGCGCTGGCCCTCGACCGGCACCACGTCGCTGTGGCCGGACAACACGATGCCGCCCGCCGCGTCCGGGCCGAGGGTGGCGAAGAGATTGGCCTTGCCGCCACCTGCGTCGAGGGTGCGCCGGCAGCGCGCGCCCTGGCCCTCCAGGTAGTCCTGCACGAAGTCGATGAGGGCGAGGTTGGATTTCGCGGAGGTGGTGTCGAAGCCGACCAGGCGTTCGATCATCTCGCGCGTCTCGGGGCGGATGCTGGCCATATGCCGTTTTAGCCGCGCCAGAAGGCCGGCGCCAGCAGGATGAGGACCGTGAACAGCTCCAGCCGGCCGAGCAGCATGCCGAAGGTGAGCAGCAGCTTGGCGCTGTCCGGCAGGGTCGCGAAGTTGCCGGCCGGACCGATGATGTCACCGAGGCCGGGCCCGACGTTGGAGATCGCCGTGGCGGCGCCCGAGACGGCGGTGACGAAGTCCAGTCCCGTCAGTCCCAGGGCGACCGCGAGCAGCGCGAAGCAGGCCGCGAAGAGGAAGAAGAAGCTCATCACCGAGCTGGCGACGGCGTCTGGGATCGGCTTGCGGTTGTAGTAGGGAAAGAACACGCCGTTCGGCTGCATGAGTCGGTGGATCTGGGCGTTGGCGGTGGCGTACAGCACCTGCAGGCGGAAGATCTTGATGCCGCAGGTGGTGGACCCTGCGCAGCCGCCGATGAAGGTCACCACGAACATCACGGCGACGGCAAAGCTGCCCCAGCGCCCGTAGTCGGCGGTGACGAAGCCGCTGCCGGTCATCACCGAGATGACGTTGAAGGTGCTGTAGCGCAGCGCATCGAGAGGATCCATGAAGTCCTGATGGTAGAGCCAGAGGGCGACCATCAGAACGGAGAGTGCCACGATGGCGAGGAACCAGCGCACCTGCGTGTCGAGCCAGATGGTGCGCAGGTCGCCGCGGATGGCGCGCAGGTAGAGCACGAAGGGAACCGAGCCCAGCAGCATGATCGTGCTCATCGCCCAGTCGATGGCGGGATTGGCGAAATGCCCTATCGAGGCGTCGTAGTTGGCAAAGCCCCCGGTGGCGATGGAGGTCATGGCATGGCAGATGGCATCGAATCCCGACATGCCGATCGACCACAGCACGAGGGTGCCCAGGCCGGTCAGGAAGACATAGACGATGGCGATGCCGCCGGCGATCTGCGCGGCGCGCGGCAGCACCTTGTCGGCGTCGAAGGCTTCGACGCGAAACAGCTGCATGCCGCCGACCTGCAGCATCGGCAGGATGGAGATCGCCATGACGATGATGCCGATGCCGCCGAGCCACTGCAGGACGGCGCGCCACAGCAGAATGCCCGGCGGCGCGAAGTCCAGGCCGACAATGACCGTGGAGCCGGTGGTGGTCACGCCCGAGACCGATTCGAAGAAGGCGTCGACGGGATCGAGCTCCAGCTCGGAGAACTGGAACGGCAGCG
>Ga0207773_100884_pt1 | contig 10119 bp, 12 predicted proteins | sample TtaePargueraPR_2_FD_187281 | JGI IMG/M metagenome (GOLD analysis project Ga0207773, IMG submission 187281) | Aerobic enrichment media microbial communities from Bioluminiscent Bay, La Parguera, Puerto Rico - Tt and M1 (3) (SPAdes) | ecosystem: Environmental > Aquatic > Marine > Unclassified ...
TCAACCGCATCCCCTTCGGCAGCGGCCTTCAGGTCCCAGCCGGGGCAGAAAAATTTCTCGCCCGCACCCGTGATAATGGCGACGCGCAGTTCCGGATCGTCGCGGAACCCTGTGAAGACGTCCCCCATGATCCGGCTGGTGGCAAGATCAATGGCGTTGGCCTTGGGCCGGTCCAGGGTGACGGCAAGCACATGGCCGCGCCGTTCGGTCTTGATCGGATTTTCCATCAGTCTTCTCCCAGTCTCAACAATGCATCGGCGGCGATGGCAAAATCCGCGCCGCAGAGGAGCGGATTGATTTCGACTTCCTCGACCGGTGCGGAAAGGACATAGTCCTGCACCGCGAGGGCGGCCGCAACGATGGCTTCCACATCGCAGGCCGGTTTGCCGCGGTAGCCTTTCAGCACGCGGCCGATCTTCAGGCTTTCGAGCGCCTCCCTGATCTCGTCTTCGCTTGCGGGGACGATCAGCGAGGTGCTGTCGGCCAGAAGCTCGGTCAGGATGCCGCCCGCAGCAAGGGTCAGAACGTAACCATGGGCCGGGTCGCGGACAATGCCGATGAGAAGTTCCGCCAGCGTGCCGGTGACCATTTCCTCGACCAGAAACGCCGTTGCCGGCATCTTGTCCGCCGCCGCATGAACCTCACACGCGGACTGGAGATCAAGCGCGACGGCGCCGACTTCGGTCTTGTGGGCGATGCCTGTTCCCTTTAGCACAACGGGAAAGCCGATCTCCTCGGCGGCTTTGGCGGCAGCGTCGGCACTCTCCGCCGGGCGGCTTTCAGGAATGCGCAGGCCATGTCCTTTCAAGAGGAGCTTGGCGTCCTTTTCTTCCAGAAGGCGGGGATTGGCGACGGGGCCTGGGATCTTGACCGGGACGGGCGATAGCGGCTTTCCGAGTTCAGCCGCCGCTTCAATGGCCGTCAGGGCGTCTTCGAGGCCGCAGAGGGGCACGATGCCGCGGGCGATCAGGTCCGCTGCGAATTTCTCCGGCATGGTTTCCGGCAGTGAGCTCAGGATCGCCATCGGCTTTCCCGAGGCACGCCCGGCTGCCTCGACGGCGTCAACCACCATCAGCCAGGCGGCCGGGTCGCAGCGGTCGAGGCGAGGAATGTCGAGGATGACGATGCCGAGCGAAACGTTGCTCAGCATCATGGCAGCGTAACAGCCGCTCATCGCCGCTTCATCGCCCCAGATATAGGTATGGTAGTCGAGCGGATTGGCGAGGGCGACCTTGGGACCCAGAACCTCGGACAGGGCATTGCGCTGCTTGGGGTTCAGCGGCGGAAAGGCGACGTTCCGGCCGACGGCGGTATCCGCGATCAGGCTGGCCTCGCCGCCGGAACAGGACATGGAGACGATGTCGGCACTCGGCAGGGGACCTGTCACGTGAACGAGCTTCAGGGTTTCCAGAAGCGCAGGCAGGCTTTCGACCCGGGCGATGCCGAGCCGCCTGAAAAGTGCATCGGAGCCGGCGGTGCTTCCGGCAAGAGAGGCCGTGTGCGAAACCGTGGCGGCCTGGGAGGATTCGGAGCGGCCGATCTTCAGGGCAACGACGGGTTTGCCGAGCCGGTGGGCGCGGCGGGCGAAGGCTTCGAAGGCGGCAAGGTCGTCGAGACCTTCGATATAAAGACCGATGGCCGTAACGCGGTCATCGTCCAGAAGCGCATTGCCGATGGCCGATAGGCCCGTCTGGGCCTGGTTGCCGACGGTCATCAGATAGGCAATGGGCAGACCGCGCGTCTGCATGGTGAGGTTGAGCGCGATGTTGGAGGACTGGGCGACGATGGCGACACCGCGATCGACCGGCGTCAGCCCGTGCTGATCGGGCCAGAGGGCAGCGCCGTCCAGCGCATTGAGGAAGCCGTAGCAGTTGGGGCCGAGGATCGGCATGTCTCCGGCCGCTTCGACGAGCGCTGCCTGAAGGTCGGCGCCGTCGGCAAGTTCCCGCAGGGCTTCACTGAAGCCGGAAGCAAAGCAGATAGCGCCGCCCGCGCCGCGCCGGGAGAGGCTACCGACGACCGCCACAGTGGCATTGCGGTTGACCCCGATGAAAACCGCGTCGGGGGCTTCCGGCAGATCATCGACCGAAGTATAGGCCCGGCAGCCGCCGACTTCCGTTCGTGACGGATGCACCGGCCAGAGATCGCCGGTGAAACCGGCCTTGCGGCATTCCCTGAGAACGCTTTCGCACCAGGTGCCGCCGCCGATCACGGCAATCGAAGAAGGCCTCAACAGGCGTTCAAGCGAGCGCATGTGTCAGGCTCCGAGCGGGCGGAAAATGTCGCGGCTGATGATGTGCCGCTGGATTTCGCTGGTGCCGTCCCAGATCCGCTCCACGCGGGCATCGCGCCAGAAGCGCTCGATCGGGAAGTCGTCCATCAGGCCCATTCCGCCGAAGATCTGCAGCGTCGTATCCGTGACCCGCGCCAGCATTTCCGTCGCGTAGACCTTGGCGCTGGCTATCTCCCGGTTCGCGGGCAGGCCCTGGTCGAGCCGCCAGGCGCCGGCCAGTGTCAGCCAGTCAGCGGCGTCGATTTCGGTGATCATGTCGGCGACCTGGAAGCCGATGCCCTGGAACTTGGCGATCTGCTGGCCGAACTGCTTGCGCTCGGCGGCATAGTTCACGGCATAGTCGAAGCAGCGCCGGGCGCGGCCGACACTCATGGCGGCAACCGTCAGCCGGGTGGCGTAGAGCCACTCGTTCATGACCTCGAAACCGCCGTCGACCTTGCCGAGCACCTGGGCGTCCGGCAGGCGGCACTTGTCGAAATAAAGGATGTAGTTCTTGTAGCCGCGGTGGCTGACGGAGCGGTAGCCGTCGCGTACCTCGAAACCGGGCGTTCCCCGGTCGACCAGGAAACAGGTAATGCGCTTCTTCGGCCCTTTCGGCGTTTCGTCGACGCCGGTTGCAACGAAGACGATGAAGAAATCCGCGTGTTCGGCGCCGGAGATGAAGTGCTTCGAGCCACTGATCACCCAGTCGCCGCCGTCGCGCACGGCCTGGCATTTCATGCCGCGCACGTCCGAGCCGGCATCCGGTTCGGTCATGGCAAGCGCATCCATCTTCTCGCCGCGGACGGCCGGCAGCAGATACCGCTCCTTCTGCTCGCCTTCGCAGGCCATCAGGATGTTCTGAGGACGGCCGAAGAAATGGTTGAGGGCCATGGAGCCGCGGCCCAGTTCGCGCTCGACGAGGGTAAAGTCCAGGTGGCTCAAGCCCGCACCGCCGACCTCTTCCGGAAAGTTGCAGGCGTAGAAGCCGAGATCGATGCATTTCTGCTTGATTTCCTCGCCGAGCTCCTTCGGAACCTGGCCGGATTTCTCGACCATGTCCTCATGCGGATAGATCTCGTTTTCAACGAAGGAGCGGACGGTGGAGACGATCATCTCCTGTTCTTCGTTCAGACCAAAATGCATCAGGACCTCCTCTTGCCTCAGCCACCCGAGAGTGGGACAAGAGGAGTGGTGCCACTATGCAGGTTTGGGCTTAAAGCATGCAGATTTTGCAAAAATCGTCACATGTCCGGAACATCTGCGTCCTGCTCTTCGAGAACTTCTCAAATCATTGCCTAGCCAATGCGATCGAACCCTTCCGGGCTGCCAACACCATTGCCCGGCAGCAGCTCTATTCCTGGCAGCATGTGAGCCTAGAGGGCGGCACGGTCGCTTCCTCCAGCGGATTGCCGGTGGCGACTGCGTCCTGGGGCGACGCAAAACCCCGCGGGGAATATCTCTTCGTCATGCCGAGCTACGGCTTCCGGGATTATGCAGGTGCCCGGATGATGCGGGCGCTGCGGGCGGCGCGGCCGCGGTTCCGCACGCTTGTGGGCATGGATACCGGGGCCTGGCTGCTGGCGGCGGCAGGGCTTCTGGACGGGCGCCGGGCCACAATCCACTGGGACGAGTTTACCGGCTTTGCCGAGCGGTATCCGGAGGTTGTTGCGGTGGAGGACCGGTTTGTGCTGGACGGGGACATCTGCACCTGCGGCGGTGCCTCGACAACTTTCGAACTGGCACTGGAATTGATCAAGCGGCATCACAGCCCAATGTTCGCCCTCGAAGTCGCGGCGCTGTTCATGCATGGCGACAAGCTGGACATGCATGACCCCCATCAGCGGCTTTCCGCCGACGCGCTGGTGCGCAGCGCCACGACGCTGATGCGGCGGACGATCGAGACGCCGATGCCGATCAGCGATCTTGCGGCACGGCTGAAGGTGGACCAGCGGTCACTGGAGGCAAAGTTCCGGACCGAGATGGGCAAGACACCCCTTGCCGTCTACAAGGCCATTCGATTGAGGGAAGCGCGGCGGCTGGTCGAACTGTCGACGCTCGGTATCGCGGAAATCGCCGAACGCTGCGGCTACCAGAATGCCAGCGCCATGACGCGGGCCTATCGCCAGGAATTCGGCCAGTCGCCACGGACGCATCGGCAACGAACGTAAGGCAGTGGTGCTGGCGGATCCACCGCCGCATCTGCCCCCGATCGTCAGTTCTTCTCCTGCAGCAGGCATTTCCGAAGTAATCGTCGACAAGCTCGGTTCAGGCAGCGACCCTGGCCGAGACGCCAGCCCGCCGGGCATCGATGCGTTCGCCGCGATAGTCCGACCAGTTTTCGCCGGTTGCATCCTCCTGCGGTTCGGGAAAGGCGGCGGCGAAAACAGCGCCGGTCACGTCATTGCACCAGCCTTCCGCGGGATTGAATTCCAGGATCGCCTGGACCCGTTCGAGCTGACCGGCCTGCAGATCCTCAACGATCCGGGCAAGGTTCATGTCCGCCAGATCGGTCTCCGGCATGTAAAAGCAGTTTCCAAGATCGCAAATCACCGAAAAGAACGACATATCCAGGTTCAATGCCATATGCGCCTCCATAAATACGCATATAGAATATACGCAGAATGCGTACGCGTCAAATGTTGCGTATGACGGTTCGCGTTTGGTGCGTACGCGTGAAGCCGTCCAGTCGCGATGCGCCGGGGGCAGACCTTCGTGCAGCAACCTGCGGCGCTGAAGCGTGCGTAGCCAGAAGAGGCGAGTGAGGTGCGGGAATGGAAATTCAGACGACCAGGCGGATGACGCTCAGGATCTTGGCGATAATGCGCACCTCGGTGGCTTCCTCGTCATGTTCGGTGAAGAGGACGGGGTCCTGAAACCGCGGATCGTTGGATTCCGGCCGCAGTTCGATGGTGCCGTTGCGGCGAACGATCCGCTTTGCGGTCCGCTCGATCGTGTGGCCGCCGTCCCGGGACCGCTCGACTACGACGAGATCGCCCGACTTGATCTCGATGCCGGCATCCAGATAGTCGAGGCAGAGAATGAGATCGCCGCCCCTGGCAATGCGATTGAGGCTTTCACCGTTGATTTGCAACAGATATTGGTATTCGGCCGGATAGCGCAGGTCGCCTGCGATGGTTGACTGCTTGACCGCGTCGGTTTCAAACAAACCGGCTTCCATCCAGAGACCTGCCGCGACCTGCCCCTTGATTTCCAGTGGAGACAAGGCGCGAAGAGGGGCGCTGGCGGCTTCGAGATCGGTGATGGACTCCGGGGCAAGCGCGAGAACTTCCTCGCGGGTGATCGGCTCAACGCCGGCGCCGACGAGAACGGGCAAAAGCTTGGCGACAAAATCGGCCGGCAGGGCCGGCTTGGAATAATCCTGACTGAAATAGCGCTGGATGGAAGACGCGTTCTGGTAGCCCATGGCGCGGGCAATCGCACGGATCGACAACCCGCTGCGATCCTTGAGATGTGCAAGCTGACGCGAGACAACAGATTGTCCGCCCGGTTCCATAATGTTGCCTACCTGTGCTGTACGATTGCATACGTAATAACAGAAAAAATGTATGTAGTCCACGTTGACTAACGTACGCGAAAAGCGTACGACATTTACATGTCAAATGTGGAAGCGTTGGAGTGACAATGACAGCCGAAGCAAACTTTCGCCGGAACGAAAGCGGCAGCCGCCGTGATCGTTCCCGGCAGACGAACGCGGACCTCCTCCGCTGCGTTGCCTTGGGGGCGGGTACCCAGATGTTCAAGGGCCGGAAGCTCAAATTGCCTCGCCGGCGGGAGGGCCTGTCTTGAAGGACTTTCGTGAAGAAATCGAAGAAGCCCGCGCCAAGGTTGCCCACCTTCGCATACGCGCCGAGCGGCCAGGGTCGCGGCTCGAGGACGAGTTCGCCCTGGAAAAGGCCCGGACGCGGCTTTTGACCCTCGAACTGCGCGAGGTAAGGCAGGGTGCGCGTGGCGTGAAGGATAATACCCGGGCAGCGTCCGCACTGCCGCGCAGGGGCAGTCTGCGAAAGGCGATTGGAACAAAAAGTGAACAAAAGCCGAAATCGGTTCGTGATCGGGCGGAAGAGGCCTTCTCGGCCCTGCAGCGGCAAGCGACGGTCAACAGGGAGCAGAGCTGATGGCATCGGGAGGACTTGTGGACAGGATTGCCGGCGAGTTCGGCGTGCATTTCATCGCCCACACAAGGCGCGTTCAGGGGCGGCACCAGTCGAAGGCCCGGCGGACCTGCCAGACGTTGTTGAAAAAGCACGGGGCAGAGCATCTGCGTCTCGTCTTCGGGTTGATCAACACGGCTGGAAACAGAGGCAACTGGTCGGCCCCCTGTTTCACGGCCGTTTCCTGGCTGGTTCTGCACAAGCCGGACTGGGTCGACCGGCGCGGCTTTCTCGACCATTTTGACAGCATCGATCTGGAAGCGCTTCTTGCCCGCGCCAAGCACATCAACCCGGCGGCACCGACACTCACGATGTCGGTGCTCCTTTCCTACGAACTGGACAGGATGCTGGAGGACGTGGCGATGGACCGGGCCGCATGAGCCCGGACAGTGCCCGGCGCGCCGCCGGGTAGTATCTTGCTGCAATCCCATTTCAAGGAGACCGCAATGGAAACGGAACCTCAGGACGCGGTGATGGCCCGGCTGATCGAAGCGGTCGAGGTGATCGCTGCGACCGGCAAGGGCGACGGCCCGAAGGCTGTCCTGGCCGCATGGCCCGACTACCGCCGCAAGAACGCAAAGCGGCGGCGTCAATTCCCGCCGCAGGTGATCAGCCGGGCAGAGGAGGCGATTACCTGGTTTGCCCTTGTCGACGATGCGGACGCCCGCCGGGCCCTGCAATTCGAGGTCATGTGCAAGGCCGGTGGCGGCACCTTCAGCCGGGTCTGCGAGAAATACGGCTGGAAACGCTCGACAGTGACCAGTCGCAACAGGACCGTCTTGAAAAAGGTGGCGGAAAAGGTGCGTGGCGCGGGACAGGGGCTGGAATAGCGTCCCGGTTCCGACGAAGAGATGCGGCGCGTACCGGCGCGCCGCATGTGTTCCTTCAATCCGCTCCGATGGCACCGCACCGGCCGATCGCCGCCAGGGCTTGCCGGTTGCGCTCCTCCCAGTTCAATCCAGATACCGGCTGCCAATTTGCACCGAGACGCGTAAGCCAATGTCGCAAGCGGTCGTGAAACCATTGCCGCTGGTCCTGCCGGCGGTGATAGCGGGTGCCGTCATCCACCCAGTCCATTTCGGGTCCGAGCAGAAGATAATGGCTTGCGAGCGGCGTGGTCGCCAGCAACGTTTCAAGTTCGGCGGGCACTTGGCCGAGCAGCGCTTCGGCCCAGACCAGTGTCTGTATCAGATCCGTGTCTTCAAGGACGACCGGGCCGGCACGACCGGCAATCGCATCTGCCAATGCGCGTTGTCCGGCGGCAATCTCCACGAAATCACCCGGGCTCCAGTTGCTGCCCTGCTTGTGGGTGATATCGTAGTCGCGGCCGTATTCCGGAATGGCAAGCGTTCCCAGTTTCTCCGCCAGGTGACGGCTCATGGTCGACTTGCCGCTGCTTTCCGGTCCGAGCAGGGTAACGCGGGTCTGATAGTGGGGGCGAACCGGTGGCGGAACATGATGCCAGTGACGCGCCGGATCGGTGCGTATATCGGTGCCCGAGACAGGGACGACCAACCGGTCCGGATCAACCAGAAAGGGACGGGCGTCCAGCACTGCGGCAAGTTTGTGGACGTAGGTCTCCGATCCGAACACCCAGTCCACTTGTTCGGGATGATGCTCGCGGCAGGCCTCCTGCCAGATCCGCCAGAAATCCGGGTGGTCCTTCGGTTCCTGCGGGATATCGCGATGCATGTGCAGCACGCGGTAGCCGGGCCGGTCGAGGCAGGCGTTCATCCAAGCCGCGCGCAGGTGGCCGTCGAGCGGTTCCGCATCGTGGCTGCAGACCAGGACCGTAAGAACGTCGACCCGGTTGCGTCCTACCTCGCAGACATGCAGGTGGCCCTGATGCGGCGGCATGAACTTGCCAAGGAGGAAACCTCGAATCATCGGGCTGGTATTGCCTTGGCAGCGCCGCGCCACTGCGCCAGCCCGGTGACCGCCAAGGCGAGAAAGACGCAGTAAAGCGCCGCTGTCGGCGCCAGGCCGCGGCTGTAGAAAAGGCCTATGGCGAGCACATCCACGGTGATCCAGAGATACCAGCTTTCCAGATGGCGCCGGGACAACAGGAACTGGGCGGTGACGCTGAAGGCGGCAACCGCTGCGTCCCAGAAAGGAGCCGCGGCGTCGGTGTAAAGGCTCATCAGCCGCCCGATCGCGAGCCAGGCCACCGCGGTGGCTCCGAGATATCCAAGGAAGCCGCGCGTCGTAAGAGGCTTAATGACTATCCGTCCGTCATCCGCCCGTCCATGCAGCCAGTTCCAGAGGCCGTAAAACTGAATGAGGAAAAAATAGATCTGCAGAAGAGCGTCGCTGTACAGGCGATAATCCCGGAAAATAAAGAAATAGAGCGTCACCATGACGAAGCCGAACGGGTAGTTCCAGATCGACCGGCGGATGATCAGGACTACATTGAGGATGCCGCAGGCCACTGCAATCCACTCAATCGGAGTGGTGCCGACTATCGCCAGGAGAAAGTCAGTCATTTCAAAAAAGATTCCCCCTCAGTACCAGCCGAGACCTGTTTCTGCAGGAGCATCTGCGCTGTCATTAGTCCGCCATTTTCTGCACTCGGCTCGGCGCGGCAGATTGGCGGTGATTTGGCGGCTGTGTCCATCATTCTTTCGGGCGTGCGTGAAAGTTGTCGTATTGCCGGTGAACCGGACCATCAGAGCAGTTTTCCCGCATGAGGCGATTTGCGGCCGATGGTTGCCCGAAATGTAATCAATCTGAGCGGAATCGGAAGTTCCACCACGGTATCGGCGGGGCTGATTTCCGTTCCTGCGGCGCGGCATGGAACGTCTCCATTCAGCTCTGTGTCCCGCCCCTGGATTCGAGCCGAGTAGATTACCACGTCGAAGTTGTCGATCTGCGGCCGCGACGCCGGTGATCATGGCGATGATCTCGTTCTTGTCGGTTTCGCTCGTGTTGCGCACTCCGATTTGCGTGCCGCGGCGCAGGACGCAGATGCGATCGGAAAGGCGGAATACCTGATCGAGACTGTGGCTGATGATCAGGATGGCGAGATTCCTTTGCTTCAGCGAAGCGACCAGTTCCTCGACCTTGGCTGTTTCGGCGACGCCGAGAGCTGCCGTCGGCTCATCCAGTAGCACCAACTTGCTGGCCCAGTGGGTGGCGCGGGCGATGGCGATGCCCTGGCGCTGACCGCCGCTGAGGTCGCGGATGGTCGAGGCGGCGGAGGGGATGCGCACATCCAGTTCGTCCACCAGGTCCTGGCATTCCCGGCGCATACGCTTCTTGTCGAGAAGCCCTAAGGGCGGTTTGGTGAGTTCCCGGCCTAAGAACATGTTCATGTAGACCGGCTGCTGGTCGGCAAGAGCGAGGTCCTGATAAACCACCTCGATGCCTAGGCTGCGGGCGGAACTTGCATCGGAAAAGCTGACCGGAGTGCCGTCAAGACGGATCTGCCCGGAAGTCGGCTTGTGCACGCCCGAGATGATTTTGACCAGGGTCGACTTGCCTGCGCCGTTATCGCCGACAAGGGCCACGATCTCGCCGGCCAGGAGGTCGAGCGAGAAGTCCTCGATGGCAACGATGCCGCCGAAGGCCTTGTGGATGTTCTTCAGGGAAAGAACCGGGCTGGAGGATGTCATGGCTGGAAAGCTCCCGGCCAGGCAACAGTATCGCCGAAGCCGTTCTCGATCGTGGTGACAG
>Ga0207773_100885_pt1 | contig 10113 bp, 7 predicted proteins | sample TtaePargueraPR_2_FD_187281 | JGI IMG/M metagenome (GOLD analysis project Ga0207773, IMG submission 187281) | Aerobic enrichment media microbial communities from Bioluminiscent Bay, La Parguera, Puerto Rico - Tt and M1 (3) (SPAdes) | ecosystem: Environmental > Aquatic > Marine > Unclassified ...
AGACGCCGCGCCCCTCGTGGGTCACCTGGCTCACCTTGCCGTGCATCGGCGCCGGCGCGCGCACCACGCGGCCGCCGAAGTGCTGGCCGATCGCCTGGTGGCCGAGGCAGACGCCGAAGACCGGCACCCGGCCGGCGGCCGCGGCGATGAGCTCCAGGCAGATGCCGGCGCGGTCGGGATCGCAGGGGCCCGGCGAGATGACGATGCCCTGCGGCCGCAGCGCCAGCGCCTCCTTCGCCGTGATCTTGTCGTTGCGGCGCACCTCCACCTTCGCCCCCAACTCCCCGAGGAAGTGGTAGAGGTTGTAGGTGAAGCTGTCGTAGTTATCGATTAGCAGAAACATATCAGGTGCTTGCGCCGCAAACTTACCACGCCCACCGGGGCGCCCCGTGGCGGCCTCTCCGGCTCCCGTTATAGCAGGCGGCGTGGCGCCACGGAAAGCCGCCAATCGCTGGCCGCCCAACGGCTTGGCCGCCACCGCTTGCCGGACGGCGCCAACCTTCCTATCTTTGGAAGGTTGATGAAGGAGCCTGCGCCATGAACATCGGCGACGCGGCGCGCCAGTCCGGCGTGCCGGCCAAGACGATCCGCTACTACGAGTCGGTCGGCCTCATCCAGGCGGCCGAGCGCACCGCCGCCGGCTACCGGGTCTACGACCGCCACGACGTGGAAACCCTGCGCTTCGTGCAGCGTGCGCGCGGCCTCGGCTTCTCGCTGGAGGAGGTCTCCAGCCTGCTGGCGCTGTGGCGCGACCGCTCGCGCAGCAGCGCCGAGGTGAAGGCGCTGGCGGCGCGGCGCGTCGCCGATATCGACCGTAAGATGGCCGAGCTCGCCGAGATGCGCGACACCCTCACGCACCTGATGGAAGGCTGCCACGGCGACGCACGGCCGGAGTGCCCCATCCTGCAGGGCCTGGCGGGCAGGGAAGTCCCGGCCGCCGCCAATTGACCGCCGCTTCGTTAACCATGCCGTGCTAGGGTCGCGGCCATGACGAAGGGCGAATCGCTTCCGAAGCATCGGCGGCGCCGGCCGCACGGCGACACGCTGTGGAACGCCGCGGCGATCGGCGGGCTGCTGCTCGTCGGCCTGCTGCTGGGCGGCGTCGCCGGCGTGGTGCTCGACCGCCAGGGCCTGCTCGGCCACACCGCCGAGCCGCCGCCAATGGCCGCCGCCGAAGCTCTGCCCGAAACGCCCAGGCCATCCGCTCAGCCGGCACCGCCGCCGCGCGTCGTGAGTGCCGCGCCGGCGCTCGACCGCGAGCAGCTGGAGGCGCAGTTCCACGCCAGCCAGCGCGCCCAGGAGACGAAGCAGCCGCAGCCCGGGGCTCAGGAAGAGCCACCGCAGATGGCGGCGCTGCCGCCGCTGCCGCTGGTGCTGCCGGCGCCCGAGGGCGAGCCGCGCTGGCAGCGCTATGCCGTCGCCGTGCCGCCGGCCGCCGGGCGGCCGATGATCGCCATCGTGCTGGACGATGTCGGCGTGAACCGGCGCGGCGCGCGCGAGGCCATCGCCCTGCCGGCGCCACTGACGCTGTCTTTCATGACCTACGCCGACGGTCTCGCCGAGATGACCGAGGCGGCGCGCGCGGCCGGCCACGAGCTGATGCTGCACGTGCCGATGCAGCCGGTGAGCGACACCATCGACCCCGGCCCGAACGTGCTGCGCGCCGACCTGCCGGAGGCCGAGCTGCGCCAGCGCCTCGTCTGGGGCCTCGACCGCTTCGAGGGCTACGTGGGGATCAACAACCACATGGGCAGCCGCTTCACCGCCGAGGCCGACGGCATGGCGCTGGTGATGGGCGAGCTGAGGGCGCGCGGCCTGCTGTTCCTCGACTCGCTGACCGCCGGCAACTCGGTGGCCGCGCAGCAGGCGGCACGCAGCGGCGTGCCCTACGCGGTGCGCGACGTCTTTCTCGACAACGAGCCGGACGACCCGGCGGCGATCCATCACCAGCTGTCGATCCTCGAGGAGACCGCGCGGGCGCGCGGCTACGCCGTCGGCATCGGCCACCCACACGGCGGCACCGTCGCGGCGCTCGCCGCGTGGATCCCCGAGATGCGCGCACGCGGCTTCGAGCTGGTGCCGATCTCCGCCATCGTGCAGCAGCGCCAGCACCTCGCCGCCCGCCAGGAAGCGGGCGGGTGAGGGCGGAACCAGCATCGATGCACCATATTCGAAGCTCGTGGTATGCTCGGTGGTGTGGTGCGAGCGTGGAGTCGCATGAGGATAAGCTTTGGACTTGCCCAAAGTGGTGGCCCCTCCGACCGGTTCTGACCGCGAAGCGGCGCAGGAAATCGCTGCGATCCAAGAAAAGCGCTGGCTGGAAGAGAACGGCGCAGCGCTCGATGCGGCCAATGCCTATGTGAAAGCGCATGGGCTTCCGCTGGCGCGGCTGCGGGAGTTCTAATGTAGACCGCCGGTCGCAACCGACTGCAGCCGAGCGAGCGGTGGCTGGGCCGGGAGTCCGGCGTCGCGATGGGTCCCGGCTCGCGCTCCCTGCGGTCGCTTGGACGGGATGACAGCTTCAATAGGCGATCGGCTGTCTTCCCTTAAAACTCAAAGGGGCCGCCTTGCGGCGGCCCCTCCATGAGCTGGTAAGTCCTGGGCCCCGCCAGCGGGGTCCCGCTTCGAAGGTGTCACGAGTCGGACGAAGGCTGCTCCGTCAAACCCCTGAAACATCCAAGGCCCAGGGACTCCACCGAGATCTCATGTGGCATTGGATCACCTCCTTTCAGCTGTTGAAACAGGACCTTCACTTCACAGCGATTCGCCGAAACCGGCAAGGGCTTTTGCAGGAAGGCCGTCGCGACTCGAACGACGGCGGCGGGAGTTAGTTCCCGCGCCGGGCGGCGAAGCGGACGGCTTCCTCGGCGGCGCGCAGCAGGGCGCGGGCCTTGTTCCAGCACTCCTGGTGCTCGGACTCCGGCTTCGAATCGGCGACTATGCCGGCGCCGGCCTGGATGTACATGGTGGAGTCCTTCACCACCGCGGTCCTGAGCGCGATGCAGGTGTCCATCGCGCCGCCGGCACCGAAGTAGCCGACGCAGCCGCCGTAGATGCCGCGCCGCTCGGGCTCCAGCTCCTCGATGATCTCCATGGCACGCACCTTGGGCGCGCCGGAGACCGTGCCCGCGGGAAAGCCGGCGACCAGGGCGTCCATCGCGTCCTTGCCCGCGGCGAGCCTGCCCTCGACGTTGGAGACGATGTGCATGACGTGGCTGTAGAGCTCGATGACATTCTTCTCGGTCACTTTCACGCTGCCGACCTCGGCGACGCGGCCGACGTCGTTGCGGCCGAGGTCGAGCAGCATGAGGTGCTCGGCGAGCTCTTTGGGATCGCTCAGCAGGTCCTCGGCGAGGGCGCGATCCTCCGCCGGCGTCGCGCCGCGCGGGCGTGTGCCGGCGATCGGGCGGATGGTCACCATGCCGTCCCGGAGGCGCACCAGGATCTCAGGGCTGGAGCCGACGATGGCGTGGCTGCCGAAATCGATGAAGAACAGGAACGGCGAGGGGTTGAGGCGCCTGAGCGCGCGGTAGAGCGCGAAGGGCGGCAGGCTGAAGGGCAGCGACAGGCGCTGCGACAGCACGACCTGGAAGATGTCGCCGGCGAGGATATAGTCCTTGGCCCTGGCGACCATGGCGTGGAAGTCCTCGCGCGTCATGTTGGCGGCGGGCTCCGGCAGCTCTTTCAGGTCGGCGATCTCGCGCCGCTGCGGCAGCGCGCGCTCGAAGTCCTGCGCCACGTCCGCCAGCCGTTCGCAGGCTTGTGCATAAGCTGCGCGCGCCGAGACGTCGTCGCGCGGCCACACCGGCGTGAACACCGTGACGAGGTCCTCGACGCGGTCGAACACGGCAACGACGGTGGGGCGGATGAACATGCCGTCGGGCACGTCGATGGCGACGGGGTTCTCGGCGGGCAGTTTTTCCATGAGCCGCACGGTGTCGTAGCCCATGTAGCCGAGCAGGCAGGAGGCCATCGGCGGCAGGCCCTCCGGCAGCTCGAAGCGGCACTCCTCGATCAGCGCGCGCAGGCTGTCGAGCACCGGCCCCGTCAGCGGCTCGAAGCTCGCGGCGTCGAAGCGCGCCTTGCGATTGATCTCCGCCCTGTCGCCGCGGCAGCGCCAGATGAGGTCGGGCCGCATGCCGAGGAAGGAGTAGCGGCCGATGATCGAGCCGCCCTCGACGGACTCGAAGAGAAAGGCGTTCGGCTTGCCCTCGGCGAGCTTCAGGAAGGCGGAGACCGGCGTCTCCAGGTCGGCGATCAGCTTGGTGTGGACGACCTGGGCCCGGCCGGCCTTGTAGGTCGCCTCGAAGGCGGCGAAATCCGGCGCGCTCTGCATCGCATGGGCCTCAGAAGCTCGCCAGGGTCTCTTGCACGAGGCGCTGGTTGATGGTGACCGCGTATTCCTGGTGCAGCGCGTTGAGGAACTGCTGGAAGAGGTCGTTCTGCAGCGATGCCGTGAGCTGGTTCTCCAGCCGCTCGAGGCGCGCCGCCCGGTTCTCCTCCACCGGCGGCAGGATCTCCTTCAGCTGGGCGACGAACTGCGCGTCGCCGGCAGCCACGTTGGTGACCTCGCCCTGGCCGATCTCGAAGATCTGCTGGGCGAGCAGCGGAGAGGGCGTGCGCTGCGGCGCCGTTTCGAAGCGCGTGACCGGCTCGGTCTGCTTCACTTCCAGGCTCTCCGCCGCGGCGACCTCGGCCAGGGTCTCGCCGCCGCGCACCCGCTCGGCCAGCGCCGTGGCCTTCTCCTCGGCGAGGCGCGCCTGCTCGCGGTCGCGCCACAGGTCGACGAGCTGGTCGCGCACCTCCGCCAGCGGCTTCTTCTCCGCCGGCGTCTCGCCGTCGACGCGCAGGATGAAGTAGTCGCCGTCCAGCGTCTCGGTCAGCGTGCTGCTCTCGCCGGCCGGCGTGCGGTTCAGCGCCGGCAGGAATTCGTCGATCGAGGGCAGCCCCTCGATCAGCGCGCCGTCCGGCCCGCGGCCCTGGGCGTCGATGGCGGGTATCGTGCGTGCCGAAAGGCCCAGGCTTTCGGCTGCCTGTTCCAGGCTGGCACCGCCGGCGAGCTTGTCGTCGAACTGGTTGGCGAGATCGATCACCACGTCGACCGCCTCGGCCTCGGCGAGCTCCTGGCGCAGGCGGTCGCGATTCTCCTCGAGGGTGGCCGTCGTGCCCGGCTCGATGGCGCTCACGGTGGCGATGTGCCAGCCGAGCGGGCTCTGCACCGGCGCCGTGGTCTGGCCGACTTCCAGGGCGAAGACTGCCTCGGCGAGGGCTTCGGGGAGGTCGTCGCGCGTCACGCTGCCGAGGTCGACCGGCGCGCGGCCGGTCGACTCCTCGGCAGCGGCCGCGAAGGCGGCGCCCTCGGACAGGCGCTGGGCAAGGGCCTGGGCCGCCGCCTCGTCGGGTAGCACGACCTGGCTCACCGTGCGGCGCTCCGGCGTCGAGAGTTCTTCCTGGCGCGCCTCGAAGGCCTCGGCCACACGCTCGTCGGAAATGGTGATGTTGCGCGCGGCATCGGCGACGCTCAGCACTACCAGCGCGATCTCCTTGAAGGCCGGCGTCATCACCGCCTCGCCGGCGTTGTCGTAGATCTCCTGCAGCGCCGCCTCGTCGGGCTCGGCAGTGATCACGAAGCTGTCCTCGGTGAGCGTGATGTAGTCGGCCACGCGGCGTTCCTCGCGGTAGGCGAAGAGCCGCTCGGCGAGCGCCTCGGGCGCCACCGCCGCATCGGTGAGCGCGCCCACCAGCTGCTGGCGCTTGATGTCGTCGCCGATGCGCGCAAGGTAGGCCTGCTCGGAGAGATTGCTGAAGCGGAGAAGCTGCTGGAAGCGGCTGCGGTCGAAGTTGCCGGCGGCATCCTGAAAGTCGGGATTGTCAAGCAGGTGCGTGCGCATCTGCTCTTCGGTCACCAGCATGCCGAGGCGCTGCCCCATCTCGTCGAGCATGGCGCGCGTGATCATGCGCTCCAGCACCTGCTGCGGAATGCCGAAGGCGCGCGCCTGCTCCATGGTGAGCTGCACGCCCAGGCGGCGGCTCATCGCGTTCACCTCGCTGGACAGCTCGCGCGCAAAGTCCTGCTGCTCGATCACCGTGTCGCCGGCCTCGGCCACCGCCTGCGTGCGGGCGCCGCCGCGGAAGATGTCGCCGATGCCCCAGACCGCGAAGCTCAGAATCAGCAGGCTGAACAGGACGAGGGTAACGAGCTTCACCAGGAGGTTGCGGCGTTTCATGGCAATCGGACAGCTTCTCTCGGGTTTGCGGAGGCGGGCCTCGTACGGTCGCCCGGCCAGCAGGGGCGCGGCAGTGTAGAAAGGCGCCCGGGCCCGGGCAACACGCAATTCCGGCCGATTCTTGCGGTCCCGCGGCCCTTTGCGGCCTCGGTTTGGTCCCCGTCTTGCCCCAGCCTTCACCCATAGCCTTCATGGGGGCCCTGTGCTAGGTAGGCCCGCGCCAAGACCAAGGGGATCCGTCGATGCGAGCGTTGATTGCCGGAAACTGGAAGATGAACGGCCTGACCGAGGACGCCCGGTCGCTGGCCGGCGCCCTGAAGGCGCGCGCCGAGGGCGCCCAGCTCGCCTGTGATCTGCTCGTCTGCCCGCCGTTTCCCTACCTGGCCCTCGTGGCGCAGGCGCTGGCCGGCAGCCGCATCGCCATCGGCGGCCAGGACTGCCACAGCACCGGCAACGGGGCTCACACCGGCGATACCGCCGCCGCCATGCTGCGCGACGTCGGCTGCAGCTACGTGATCCTCGGCCACTCCGAGCGGCGCAGCAACCACCAGGAGACCGACGCCCAGGTGCGCGCCAAGGCGGAGGCGGCGATGACCGCCGGCCTCGTGCCCATCGTCTGCGTCGGCGAGACGGAGAAGGAGCGCAACGCCGACCAGACCCTGGCGGTCATCGCGCGCCAGGTGAAGGGCTCCATCCCGGTCGGCATGGAGGCCGCCCGCCTGGTGGTGGCCTACGAGCCGGTCTGGGCGATCGGCACCGGCCGCACGGCCACCCCGGCCGACGTGGTGAAGGTCCACGCGGAGATCCGCCGCCTGCTGGTCGGCCTGGTGGGCGAGGGGGCCGAGAAGGTGCGCATCCTCTACGGCGGCTCGGTGAAGCCCGACAATGCCCGCGAGCTGCTGTCCCAGGCCAACGTGGACGGCGCCCTGGTCGGCGGCGCCAGCCTCGACGCCGAGGCCTTCTGGGCCATCGCCGAAAGCGCCTGACGGGCGCTGGATAGCCGGCGTACGTGCTTCGAGACGCCCGCTTCGCGGGCTCCTCAGCATGAGGCTTTTTATTTTTGCCACCAATGCTTTAGCTCATCCTGAGGAGCACGAACGGGCGGCGCCCGGCCGCGCGTCTCGACGGACGCACGACGCCTTTGCAGATGCCTCTGCAACGGGGACTTTCCTCTGGCCTTTCCGGACCGGAGCCATTACATAGCCCGGCAACGGCGGCGCGCCACGGGCGCCCGAGAGGCAAGCCCCCACAGGCAAGCAGGCAACATGACGACGGTTCTACTGGTCATTCACATTCTCCTCGCGCTCGCCCTCATCGGCGTGGTCCTGCTGCAGCGGAGCGAGGGCGGCGGGCTCGGCATCGGCGGCGGCGGCGGAAGCGGCGGTGGCATGGGCGGCTTCCTCAGCGGGCGCGGCACGGCCAACCTGCTGACCCGCACGACGGCCATCCTGGCGGCCGGGTTCATGCTGACCAGCATCACGCTCAGCATCCTCGCCGGCGGCGGCCAGCCCGACTCCATCCTCGACACCCTCCCGCAGGGCGCCGCGCCCTCGGAGCCGGGTGTGCCCGCGGCGCCCGAGACCCCGGCGCAGCCGAGCGAGCCGAGCGTTCCGACCCAGTAACCAGTCCCGGTGACGGCCGAGTCGTTCCCGCCGCCCGGCGGGAGCGTCGCCCGGCGGCGCCGTCGACCGGGCTCGCCGCTCCGTCTCTCGCCGCTTCCCCATTAGTTTCTGCGCAAGTTCCGTGGCGCCCGCTCGACCCGGGCGCGACCTCTTCCGCGGCGCTTGCTTCACCCCTCGAGATCGTTCAATAGTGTCCTCCCATGGCGCGGTTCATTTTCATCACCGGCGGCGTGGTCTCCTCCCTCGGCAAAGGTCTCTGCGCAGCGGCGCTCGGCTCGCTGTTGCAGGCCCGCGGGTTCAAGGTCCGGCTTCGTAAGCTCGACCCTTACCTGAACGTCGATCCCGGGACCATGTCGCCCTATCAGCACGGCGAGGTCTACGTCACCGATGACGGTGCCGAGACCGACCTGGATCTCGGTCACTACGAACGCTTCACGGGCGTGCCCGCCCGCAAGAGCGACAACGTGACCACGGGGCAGATCTATTCGCAGGTCCTGGCGCGCGAGCGGCGCGGCGACTACCTCGGCGCCACCGTCCAGGTGATCCCGCACGTCACCGACGCCATCAAGGCCTTCGTGCGCGCGGACCTCACCGACGAGGACTTCGTCATCTGCGAGATCGGCGGCACCGTCGGCGACATCGAGGGCCTGCCGTTCCTCGAGGCGATCCGCCAGCTCGGCAACGAGCTGGGGCGCGAGCGCAGCCTCTTCATCCACGTGACGCTGATCCCCTACATCGCCGCGGCCGGCGAGCTGAAGACCAAGCCGACGCAGCACTCGGTGAAAGAGCTGCAGTCGGTCGGCATCAAGCCGGACATCCTGGTGTGCCGCGCCGAGCGCGAGATCCCCAAGGAGGAGCGTCGCAAGATCGGCCTGTTCTGCAACGTGCGCGAGGAGGCGGTGATTCCCGCGCTCGACGTGAAGTCGATCTACGCGGTGCCGCGCGCCTACCACGCGGAAGGTCTCGACGACGAGGTCTGCCGGCACTTCCAGCTCGACGCGCCGCAGCCCGAGCTCTCGAGCTGGGACTACGTCACCCAGCGCATCGCGCAGCCCGACGGCGAGGTGACCATCGGCGTCGTCGGCAAATACGTGAGCCTGCTCGACGCCTACAAGTCGCTGGCGGAATCCCTCGCGCACGGCGGCATCGCCAATAACGTGAAGGTCAACGTCTCCTGGCTCGATTCGGAGATCTTCGAGACAGACGGCACCATCCACCAGCTCGAGGGCGTGAACGGCATCCTGGTGCCGGGCGGCTTCGGCGAGCGCGGCGCCGAGGGCAAGATCGCCGCGGCGCAGTTCGCCCGCGAGCGGCAGATCCCTTACTTCGGCATCTGCTTCGGCATGCAGATGGCGGTGATCGAGGCGGCGCGCCACCTGGCCGGCCTGCCGCAGGCCGGCTCCACCGAGTTCGGCTCGCCGGGCGACCCCGTGGTCGGCCTGATGACCGAGTGGTCGCGCGGCAACGAGGTCGAGCGACGCAACGTCGCGAGCGACCTCGGCGGCACCATGCGGCTCGGCGCCTATCCCTGCGTCCTCAAAGAGGGCAGCAGGGTGCGCGACATCTACGGCGCCGACGCGATCAGCGAGCGCCACCGCCACCGCTACGAGGTGAACATCAACTACCGCGAGGTGCTGGAAAAGGCGGGCCTGCTGTTCTCCGGCCTGTCGCCCGACGGCGAGCTGCCGGAGATCGTCGAGCTGCCGTCGCACCCCTGGTACGTCGGCGTGCAGTTCCATCCGGAGCTGAAGTCGAAGCCGCTCGACCCGCACCCGCTGTTCACGTCCTTCGTGGCGGCCGCGGTGGAGCAGTCACGGCTGGTATAGCTGCCGCCGCCCTCGCTCCCGTGGTTGCAGCTTACCCGGTCGTCACCCTCGGCCTTGAGCCGAGGGCCCAGGGCGAGCGACCTTTCGGCGGTCCTGGATGCTCGGGTCAAGCCCGAGCATGACAGTTGAGGTGCGGCGAGCCAGCTTGTTCGCCGCTTGTTGCAGCCGTGATCCCCCTACGCCGCCGCCTGCTGCAGGGCGAGGCTGAGCTGGCCTTCGGCCGCGCTGATCGCGGCGGCGCGCGCGTCGTCGCCGAAGGCGAGCTTCTCGGCGCGCACGAAGGTCACCTCGGTGATGCCGATGAAGCCGAGCAGGGTGCGCAGATGCGGCTCCTGCGCGTCCATCGCCTGCGCCGGGCCCTCGCTGTAGAGCCCGCCGCGGGTCAGCACGACGATCGCGCGCTTGCCGGTCAGCAGGCCCTCGGGCCCGGCGTCGGTG
>Ga0207773_100886_pt1 | contig 10112 bp, 9 predicted proteins | sample TtaePargueraPR_2_FD_187281 | JGI IMG/M metagenome (GOLD analysis project Ga0207773, IMG submission 187281) | Aerobic enrichment media microbial communities from Bioluminiscent Bay, La Parguera, Puerto Rico - Tt and M1 (3) (SPAdes) | ecosystem: Environmental > Aquatic > Marine > Unclassified ...
GATCAGGAAGCCGCAGTCCTCGCGGGTGATCATACGCTCGGCGATGCGGCTGCCGGTTGCCGGTGTCGTTTCGGTATCGAGGTGGGTCGTCTCGATCCGGCGGCCGAGCACGCCGCCTTTCTCGTTGAACTCATCAATGGCCATCAACATGCCACGGCGGTCGCTGGCGCCGCTGTTGGCATATTGGCCGCTGGCGTCGGAGGTGAGACCGATCTTGATCGGCTTGTCCTCGGCGAAGGCCCGGTTGACCCGGAATGGACCGGCAAACGACGCGCCGGCAATCAGCGCGCCCGAGGCGGTGAAGAATGTGCGCCTTGACAACGTATTGCGAGACATCAGTTCTTCCTCCCGTTTTTTAAGTTTCACAGGGCATGTCGACCGTACAATTGAATGAAGTTTCTTTCTATTGAACGAAATTTCTTATTTTTGTGCAAGGGGCATGTGGGATAGTCCGCCAATGAATCGACGCAACGCCCCGATGGGTGCCAGCAACGAGAGTAAGGGCGAGACCTTCGACGCTTTCCGCGTCAGGCTTCGCGGGCGCTATGAATCGCTCAGCCCGCATCTGCAGCGGCTGGCCCGATTGGCGCTGGAGGATCCAAACGCTTTCGCGCTCGGGACCGTGACCGGTCTAGCCGAACGCGCCTCGGTCCAGCCGTCCACCGTGGTGCGTTTCGCCAAGGAGTTCGGCTTCACCGGCTTCCCCGCGTTGCAGAAGGTATTCCGCCTGCGCCTGATCGAGGGGACGCCGTCGCTGAGGCAGAAGGGCTATCGCGACCGCGAGCGGATCGAGCGGACCGCCTTCGCCGATCCCGTGGCGCTCCTGTCCGAGTTCGCCGACATCTCGATCGAGAGCCTCAGCAACCTGAAGAAGACGGCCCAGGCGGAGGATCTGCGGAACGCGCTGAAGATGCTCTCCAACGCCGACCACATCTTCGTGGTCGGCCAGCGCCGGGCGTTCCCGATCGCAGCCTACATCGCCTACGGGCTCTCGCGGCTGGAGCTCAGGGCCACCCTTCTCGACTTCGTCGGCGGAATGGTGCCGCAGCAGGCCGCGACCCTGCGTGACTCGGACCTGCTTGTCGCCGTCGCATTTGCCGAGTACACGCCCGCCGTGGTCGAGGTCGTCCAGGACGTGCACCTCCGCGGCGTGCCGGTGCTTGCGATCACCGATCTTCCAAGCAGCCCTCTGACGCGCTATGCCGCGCAAAGCCTGCTGGTGGACGATCTCGACGTCCACCAGTTCCGGTCGATTGCCGGGCCGATCTGCCTGGCGCAGACCCTGATGATCGCGCTCGGCGCCACGCGAAGCGGCTCGACGCGGCCCGACCTACCAGGGACGGCCGCAGGTGGCGCGGAATAGGTTTCCGGCGCCACTATTGTCTCGACAGTGAAGAACCTGATCGATCGACTTGCAGGTCCGGACGAGGTGTCAGTCGACCAGGTCTTTCGCCGCGTCAGTAACTGTGTCCGCTACAGCCGCTCCGGCGTCCTTCACAGCTTCGCCGGCGTCCTTCACCGCCTCTCCGGCTTCCTGCACGACGTCAGGAGCAGGTGTCGTGGCCGTGGCATCCGGTTCGCACTTCACCGCGCTGCCGGCGGGGTTCGTGTTGACTTGCCCGGAAGGACAAACATCATCGCTCTGTGCGAAAGCGGGGGCGCTGGTCACCGCAAACAAGACCGCACCGAAAAACAGCATCGTGCGCATCGGATCCTCCGTCTGTGCCCATCAAGGGCCGTCCGCAGTATCGAACGCGCGACGCACATTAATGTTTCCGCCATCAACAGCACCGATCGTCTCGAAAGTTGCCGAGTCTCTACGAGCCAAAAGCCAGGTCGATCGATTTGCCGGCGACACGGTTCCCTTCCCCCTGTGCGGGACGACCGTAGAAGGCCAGCGACCGACCGCTCGATCGTTCGGGGCAACACTCTTGGAGGCTGATCTTCACGAAGGATTCTCGCATGGCCCGTGATCAGGGCTGTCGGGATGCTGCTGCTAGAAACCGGCATTCATCTGCTGTGAGCCGGAAGCGGCGTCTCGGCCATTCGGCTGGATAGACTGCTGCAACTTGGTGATCTCAAGTCGAAGCGCCTTGATCTCCTCGACCAGCGGCGCCGTCTCGTCACGGATCATATCACGCTCCGTGCTGCGCTCCTCCGTCGCGGCCTTTTCCTGTTCGGCCTGCATGGCGTTGACGACGATCCCGATGAAAAGGTTCAGGACGGCGAAGGTGGTGACGACGATGAAGGGCACGAAGAACGCCCAGGCATAGGGAAAGGCATCCATCACCGGGCGAACGATCCCCATCGACCAGCTTTCCAGAGTCATGATCTGGAAAAGGGAATAGGCCGAGGCGCCGATCGTGCCGAACCAGTCCGGGAACCGCTGTCCGAAGAGCGTGGTCGCCATGACGGAGAACACGTAGAACAGCAGGCACAGGAGCGCGCCTACGGCACCCATGCCGGGTAACGCGGTCAGCAGGCCCCCGACCACGCGCCGCAACGAAGGCACCCGCGTGACCAAGCGGAGCACCCGCAACACCCGCAACGCCCGTAGTACGGAGAAGGGCCCGGTCGCCGGCACCAGGGCAATGCCGACGACAAGAAAGTCGAAGACGCTCCAGGGATCGCGGAAGAACGCCCGACGGAAGACGACGATCCTCGCCGCGATCTCGACGACGAAGACGACGAGAATGACACGATCGATCGCCTGCAGGAGCGGCCCGTAGGAGGCCATCACGGTCTCGCTCGTCTCGAGGCCGAGGATGATCGCGTTGACGATGACCAAGACGATGACCGCGCGCTCCGTGCGCGGATCAAGAACGATAGAGCGAAGCCAGCCGGTCACGGGTGCCTCCGGTCGAAGCCGCATGCGGTCGGTGAACAATGGGTCGCCCGAGGGGACAGGCCACGGCCAGCGCGCGAGATGAGAGTCACAGCCATGGTCTCGTCGATCCGGACCTTCAGATCTTCTCCGCACCGTGTCTTGTATCGGTGCGAGTCTTCCAGAGGGAGAACAGGACCCCGAGCGCGATGATCGAAAGCGTGACGCCGAGCGAAATGGCCGGGTCCACCTTGCCGACGATCTGGTTCCAGAAGATCTTCGCACCGATGAAGACGAGCACGATGGCGAGCGCATACTTGAGATACTCGAAGCGATGCACCATGGCGGCCAGCGCGAAGTAGAGCGCGCGGAGACCAAGGATCGCCATGATGTTCGCAGTGTAGACGATGTAGGTGTCGGTCGTGATGGCGAAGATCGCGGGCACCGAGTCGACCGCGAAGACGAGGTCGGCGATGTTGATCATGACGAGCGCCAGGAACAGGGGGGTGGCGAAGCGCACCAGCCTGCCCGTCTCGGGATCGGCCTTGCGAACGAAGAAGTGCGACCCGTGCAACTCGGTCGAAACGCGCATGCGCCTGGAGAGGAAGCGCACGATCGGGTTCTTCGACACATCGCTCTCACCCTCGCCGACCACGAGGATCTTGATGCCGGTGCCGATGAGAAAGACACCGAAGATGTACAGCACCCACTCATATTGCTGCACGAGAGCCGCACCAAGTCCGATCATGATGCCGCGGAGCACCAGGACCGCGATGATGCCCCACAGCAGTGCCCGATACTGATATCTGGCGGGGATGGCGAAGTAGCCGAAGATCAACGAGATCACGAAGACATTGTCGATGGAGAGGGCCTTCTCCAGCGCGTAGCCGGTGAAGTACTCGATGCCCTGGGTCGGGCCCATCGACCACCACAGCCAGACGCCGAAAAGGACCGCGACCGCGATATAGAACGCGGAAAGGATCAGGCTCTCGGCGATCCCCAATTCCTTGTCTTTCCGGTGGAGGACGCCGAGGTCGAAGGCGAGCAGCGCGCCCACGACCACGAGAAAGGCGAGCCAAAGCCCGACGGACTTGCCGAGAAAGTCACTGGCCAGGAAGTCGGCTAGCAGTTCCATGGACGTCCTTGCGTAGGCGGGGTTTCCGGGCCGGTCTGTCGGCGATGCAGCGGGTCATGTGGCGGTTCGGCAGCGCCTTGGCCTGGGGCATGCGAGAGGTCCGGCGGGACTGGACGCGCAGCGTGGCGGCTCTCCCATCGCGTTGTCGGCGCTCCTGCGCTCACGGTCGCGCTCCCGGCCCGGTGGGTCAGTGTGCGAGGAGGACCGGCAGCGGCGGGTTGGCGACGATGCTCTTCGTTGCCCCGCCCAGGACGAAATCACGGAGCCGTGAGTGCCCATAGGCGCCCATCACCAGGAGGCCGAGGTCGTGCGCCGCTGCATATTGCTCGAGCACATGGCCGATCTTCCGGCCGCGCGCCGCCTCCTCGTCCACCACGATCTCGATGCCGTGACATTCGAGGTGCCTTGCGAGGTCGGCAACCGTGCGCCTGGTGTCGATCGCTTTCTCGTCCCTGATCGTCACCACCCGGACCGTCCTGGCCTGTTTCAATATCGGAAGGGCGTCCGCCACGGCTCGGGCCGCGGGACGGCCGAAATCCCATGCCACCCCGACGACATCGAGGGACGCCGAAGCGTGACGCTTCGGTGCCTCGGGCAGCACGATCACCGGACGACCGGATCCGAAGATCACACTCTCGGCGACATGTTGCTGAAGGCCAGGCACTTCACCCACCGGGATCATCGCGAGATCGTATGTACGCGCGTGTTCAATGACAGCGGCCGGCAGCTGGGAGGTCGTCGATCGCTCGACGATCTGTGCGTTCAGAACGCCGCGCTCCTTCGCCCGTTGCTCGAAAAAGGTCATCAACTCCTGCGCATTGGCGGCGCTCTTCTCCTGCTCCGCCGCGACCATTCCCGGTACGTCGAGCAGCGCGTTGGCAAGCACGTTGCCCGGCCTCGGAAGTTCGATCCTGAACGTCAGGGCAGAGACATGCGCCCCCAACAGCGCAGCGATGTCGATGCCTTGCCTCACCGCCGCAGCCGGCGTCGGCTCGGGGTAGCTGCTCACCTGGAGCAGGACGTCCTTGAAGGCCATTGGTCTATCTCCGCTTGCGGATGCGCAACTTCCGTTCATCGAGCGACGCGGCCCGACTTGCCTGCGCCTGCCTCACGGCCGAATGCGCGCCCCGCTGCCGATCGATGATGCGCGCCCCACCGAATGCATCTCGCATTGCCCGTGAGTTGCTCCCGCCGTAGCCGCGACGCGGCCCGGGGCCGTGACGAAAGCCCGGTCAGTCCGTCGCAATCGACTGGCGCAGCGCTTCCTTGTGAAACTCCGACAGCTTCCGCCGGACGTCGGCTTCATCGATCGCGAGGCCGTGGGCGGCAAGATCGCTGCAGACCCTGCCGACGATGTCGTCATCGCCGGCAACCTGGTAGTCCGAGAAATGCACGACGCCGGCGTAGTCGGACATCACGCGTCCCTCCAGCCCCATCTGGCGGCCGGCCCACAGCGCCATGAGCGCATTGCGGCGGGCGATGACGTTGTACATCGTGTCCGTCTCGATACACCAGTCGACCGGCCGGGCGCCGCCGACGTCGCGAGCCGGGGCGGGATTGCGAGGTTTCTCAATCTGCATCGGTGGCAACTCCTCCTTCGTGCAGCGTCCCCCATTGGGGAACCATGGTCAGAACGTCGAGACAGCAGATCGGCACTCACCGCCGGTTGCGGGAGTGCCGTCAGCCGCTGCTCGATCTGCGACCGGTCGGAGAGCGACGCCGGATGACCGGCACCAGGATGCCTTGGCCGTTTGGGTCGTGCCGCTCCATGAATTCGATCCTGTCGTGGAATCGCAGCCGGTGGCGAGCGTGCTCTTCCGCAATGCGGGCCTCCATGTCATCCCGGCGGCCCGTGGACGGTTTCGGAAACTGATCCATGGCGAACCTCCTGAGGTAGTCCAGACGCTGAACATTTGGGCAGATCGAGCCGATAGTTCCAATTGATTGTGGAAATCGTTCTCATAGCTCATAACTATGAGGCATGCCCTACCGCCCTTCTCTCCGCCAATTGGAGTACGTACTGGCCGTTCGCGACCTGCAGCATTTCGGCCGGGCCGCCGAGCGTTGCGGCGTCTCCCAGCCAACCCTGTCGGTGCAGATAGCGCTGATCGAGCAGAGCATCGGCGTGCCCCTCTTCGAGCGGACCTCCGCGCCCGTTGTGACGACGCCGGCAGGGGAGATGCTGGCGAGGACTGCGCGGCTGGTTCTCGCGACGGTCGACGAGACACTGAATGAACTCGCGCGTCAAACCGCCGGCCTCGGCGGCACCATACGGCTCGGCACACCCCCGACCTTCGGGCCGTACTTCCTGCCGCACCTCCTGCCCGGTCTTCACGAGCGGTACCCGGACCTTCAGCTCTATATCCGCGAGGACAGTCCCGCGGATCTCGAGGCGGCCGTCGCCGAAGGGGCGCTCGATTGCGGCCTCGGCCCCTCCCCCGAACGGCCCGGCCTCACCTTCCGGCGCATCGGGGTGGAGGCGATCTATCTCGGGGTTCCCGCCGAGCACCCGCTGGCGCGAAGCGCCTCGGTCAGGGCCGCCGTACTCACGGGCGAGCGGCTGCTGACCCTTGGCAGGGGCCACAGGCTGCTCGAAAACGTGCGCCATCTGGCCGAGCTTTCGGGTGCGCGAATCGTCGAGGACTTCGAGGGCACGAGCCTTGATGCCATCCGGCAGATGGTGTCGATCGGGATGGGCCTGTCGCTGTTCCCGGAGCTATATGCGCGCGCGGAATTTCGCGAGAGCGACAACGTCAAGCTGCTGAAGATCGAGGACTGGCACGAGCACCGCGAGGTCGGCTTCTACTGGCGCGACAAGAGCGGTCGCGAGCGGCACTACCTCACACTTGCCGAGACGGCCGTCATCGCGGCGCGGCAACTCGGGATCGGCGAGGAAGACGGCCTGTGACGACCACGAACGGCTGCCCTACCGAGAGATTGCCTGACGCCAATCCTCGCCTTAGCGGGTCAGAATTGCGCGCCGGTTCACATCTCTGAGCCCACAATTATACCCAATGCTAAGGGATGGCGCCGCTCGGCGAATAGCCTTCGTACAGAACCTTCATGACCTCCCGCAGCGCTGAGTCCGCTCCCTTCCCAGGAAAGTTCGTGACGACGGTGATCGCCAGATCCAGCTCAGGGTCGATGAGGACGGTCGCAAGGTTCATGCTGTTCGAACCATTGTGCGTGAGAAGCGGCTCGGGAGCCCATTCGAACTCAACCAGACCCCAACCGAACCCGTACTGCCCCGATGTGGGGGTGCCGGGAGGAGGGTCGGGTATTTCCATCGAGACATGTGGAGCATGGATCATGGCCAGCGTTTCGGGCGTCACCAGGGACGGTCCCCTTTTGCCGCCACCTGCGTTCCAGGCGGCCCACGTGACGAAGTCCCGTACCGACATGTGCGCTGAACCAGCGGGACCGATGACTGTCGGGACATCGGCCGATGGTCCCCACGGCCTTGGCTCGATCTGCCCGTCGTCACCAACAGCATGTCCTACCGGTGCGTCGTAAAGGCCGGTGGTTGCCTGGGGACCGAGTCCCGCCGTCGTGAGGCCAAGCGGGGCAAAAATCTCGCTCTGGATCAAGTTCTCCCAGGGCTTCCCCGTGACTTGCTCAACCATCGCGCCGACGATCGTGTAGCCGAGATTGGCGTAGTGGAAACTGCCCACGTCGCCCGGAGCAGGCTCGTGCTTCGACCCCCATTCAGAGATTATCTTTCGGCGAAGATTGGTAGGCGTGTCGTCGTAGGCGTTGCCGAAATAGAGTGCGGCTATCTCTTCGTTGTCGGTCGGAATGCCGCTGGTGTGGGAGAGCAATTGCTCAAGCGTGATCGCGGCAAAGCCAGGATTGAGCCCCGGCATGCTCTCGCCGAAGACGTCGCCAATGGTCGTCGACCAAGCCAGTCTGCCCTCGTCGACGAGCTTCCCTGCAAGGACTGCCGTCATCGCTTTGGTGTCCGAGCCGAGGTGAAACCTGTCGTCCAACGTGACCGGGATATCCTGACCGAGCACGCGTGTCCCGACGGCCCCAATCGCAATCACCTTCCCCTCATCCGCGACGGCGGCGGCAAGTGCTGGAAGCTGGTACTTTGCCCTTATGGGCTCGAGCAATGAGTTCAGATCTTCCTGCGCCCACGCAGGGGTGACGATCACCATGGAAAACCAGAACATTCCGCCAGCAAGACGAGCGCTCATTGTTCTTCCATCCAGCCTGCCAGATTCTGATGATACTGCCTCGATTGTGTGACGTTCACAACGCACGAGAAGCGAGGAGATGACTACGAGGAACTCAGGGCGCGGATCAGGGAGTGGACAGGCAGGTCAGGCCGATGCTGGAACTGAAGACGATGTCCCGCGTGTGGTTGAGATGAGGGATTGGCCGGGAGCCAATGGCCAATCCCACCGTTAAGGTTGACTACCGTCTTCGATTGTCGGTCGACCCGGTTTGAGTCAAATTCGAGATGCCAGCAGGTCGCTGGTTGCCATTGGAGTATCCCTCTCGACCCCAGCGCGGCTCTCGCCCCACCCCCCACCCGCCGCGCATTGCGCGATCGTCGTCCCCGACGGTCGCGCTCTTCTGCCGCAAGAGCTGTGGTGAGGTATCGCCTACGCGGTTTCCGACGACCTTTCCTTGGCGATCGGCATCCCGGTGCGAAGGAGATCCGGATCGTCGCATTCGAGAAGCATCGCCCATCGACGCGTCCATGGATGCGTCGCGCCACACACCCAGCAGTCGATCAAGCGAGATTCCGCGGGCAAAGCGTCGAATGTGCTTCTATCTAGTATGATCCCTGTGGAGATGCGCGAGCCCGATTTGGGGCAGAGAATCGCGACCAGGCCCTTCACGATCGTCCTCGAAATTGCCGACGGTGATGCCTGACGGATGGTCAGGTAGGATCGGGTCAACCGAAGGCCCAATTCCTTGTCATCCATCGCGCCCCAACGGACGAGCATCCAGCCACCCCGCGCGAGGTAGGCGCGCGCTCGGCTAGCCCCTGTTCAATCAACATCGCAGCTTCCCCGGCGTCGGAGCACTTGATCGAAACGCCGATATCCGTCGCCCCAACAAGGGCAAACATCTTGCCACCGACCTACCAGCAATCATGACCTCCGCCCCACGGGTCAGTGTGCTCGGCGGCCGGCAAAGTCGCGCAGTGCGCGTTGACCTGCTGTCTATCCATCCGTTAATTCATGGCTTCCGGATCTTACGATCAATAGAACAGTTATATCAAATACTTAGCTTCAGTACCAACGGCAAATGGCATGCTGTCTATATGGAAGCGAAGGTTGTGTCGCCGTTGCCTACCGATCACGGCTCGGAATCGAGGCTCAGTGGGCCGCTGTCGCCCGTTTCGCGGAAACCGCACGCAGCCCCATCCAAGGAAGCCTATTGCAGGTGCGCCCCGAAGAAGGCGAGCGTTCGATCCCAGGCGAGTTGGGCGGCTTCCTCGTCGTAACGCGGCGTCGTGTCGTTGTGGAAGCCGTGGTTGACGTCAGGATAAAAGTGAACCGAGAACTCCTTGCCGTTCGCTTCGAGTGCGGCGCCATAGGCCTCCCAACCGGCATTGATCCGCTCGTCGAGGCCCGCATAGTGGATCATCAGGGGTGCCTGGATGGCCGCAACGTCAGCGGCCGACGGTTGCCGCCCGTAAAACGGCACTGAAGCGGCGAGGTCGGGATAAGCGACGGCGAGGGCGTTGCAGACTCCACCGCCGTAACAGAAGCCCACGCATCCGATCTTCCCGGTAGAGCCCTCGTGGTCGCGCAGGAACTCGAATGCGGCGAAGAAGTCTTCCATCAGCTTTTCCGGCTCGAGCTGGCTCTGCATCTCGCGGCCCTCGTCGTCATTGCCGGGATAGCCACCGAGGGGCGTCAGACCATCGGGTGCCAGTGCAAGATACCCTGCCTTGGCAAGGCGGCGGGCGACGTCCTCGATATAGGGATTGAGGCCCCGGTTCTCGTGGACGACCACCACGCCAGGGAGCGGCCCCGAGGTGCTGGCGGGGCGTGCCATGAGTGCCCTGATCGTCCCATGGCCCTCCGGACTCTCGTACTCCACAACCTCGGTCTCGATTGCCGAATCGTCGGGTGCGACCTGTTGGGCGAGAGCATAGTCCGGTGTGAGCTGTTTCAGGATCATCGCACCCGTGAT
>Ga0207773_100889_pt1 | contig 10108 bp, 9 predicted proteins | sample TtaePargueraPR_2_FD_187281 | JGI IMG/M metagenome (GOLD analysis project Ga0207773, IMG submission 187281) | Aerobic enrichment media microbial communities from Bioluminiscent Bay, La Parguera, Puerto Rico - Tt and M1 (3) (SPAdes) | ecosystem: Environmental > Aquatic > Marine > Unclassified ...
TCCGTATCCGGCCGCGGGTCGATGATGGCGGCGATCCCCTCGGAATCGTCTCCCACAAGGTAGGAACAGGCCGCGACACCTTCCGACAGGAATTGTTCGAAACGGACGGTCATAAAAAATCTCCGGCGTGAGAACACCGGACCTCGCCGGGGGGCGAGGTCCGCTCATGTTGCCCCTGTCAAACGGTCCGGCAGGGGAAATGTTCCGGGAACGACTGCACCGTGCTTGGCGAATTGCCGCTTGATCGAACGCCCGCTATCCTCTTTCCGGAGTTTCTTTCAAAGCCCGATGGCGACGAACCGTTCGCGGCGTGGCTCGCGGGTGAGCCGGAAAGACAGTATCCGCCAGACATTCCCGGAAAATGTGATTGGTCCGCGGGATTGACGCCGATTGAACTTTGCGCCCGATCATCGGTTGAATTGCTAAACTCGGAACCGGATGAAAGGAACCTGGACATGAAAGCACCGATCGCCGCAGGCGTTGCCGCTCCGATTCTGTCGGCTCTATGGATTCCGGCGGCGGTCGCGCAGGAAACCGCGGGCACGGTGCCGGAGCATACCGCCGCATGGCTCGATGCCGTGCTGCACTGGACGGTTCGGGGCATCGAGATGGCCGGAATAGCGGCGGTTGTCATCGGCGCATTGGCAGCGAGCGCGGTGTTCCTGTTTCAGGTTGTGCGAGCGGGGCCTTCGAAGGACACCTACCACCAGTTCCGAGCCAGCCTCGGGCGGTCGATCCTGCTCGGTCTCGAGTTTCTCGTCGCCGCAGACATCATCAATACCGTTGCGATCGACCCGACGCTGGACAGCGTCGCGGTGCTGGCCGCCGTGGTTGCGGTCCGAACCTTCTTGAGTTTCGCCCTGGAAGTCGAGATCGAGGGCACTTGGCCCTGGAAAAAGAGCGCCGGCTAACGCCATATGGCTTGCAGGCGACAGCTTCGCGGGTCCAATTTGGTCATCTGTGCACCAAGGCACTCTTCTCCAAAGCAGTCGTTTGCAGCTTGCAGCCTATCAGCAGCTAGCTCTCGATTGTCGTCAGGTGATGGACATTAAATCTGCAGATGCCAACTGGGTCCTAAACCGCCTGTTTGCGTCAAATCGCGCTCAACGCGCTTGCCTCCCGTCCAGCGCAATCGCCTCGATCTCAACGCTGAAGGGGCCCATGAGATCGGCCCGTACGCAGGCTCGTGCCGGCAAGGCTTCGCCGAAATATTCAACATAGATGCTGTTGAAAACACCAAAGTCCTCAACGTCGGTGAGCCAGACCATCGTCTTGACGACATCCTTCAGGTCAAGGCCCAACTCCTGCAGGACCTTGCGGAGGTTCTCGATGGTCTGGCGGGTTTCGGGTACGATGCCGCCTTCAACGGGCTTGCCGGCTTCGTCCAGCGCGACCTGGCCGGAGACGAACACCATCTCGTTCAGCCGGACGGCTCTGGAATACGGAGGGCCGTCTTCGACGAAGGCGCCGGAATTCGGAAACCGCTCGATCAAGGTCATGGATCGATCCTTTGCAAATGGAATTGCTTCAGCCGCCCAGGAAGAAGCGCGGCAGCGCGAGGGAGAGGCTCGGCAAGAACGTGGTCAGCAGCACCACCGGCAAATAGGCGAACAGGATGAAGACCATTGTCGGCTTCAGCATCGGGCCGAGCTGAGTCTTGCCGATCAGGGCCCCGAAATAGAGGATCGGCGCGGTCGGAGGGGTGATCAGGCCCATGCCGAGGTTGACCGCGACAATGGCGGCGAACTGGACCGGGTCGACGCCCGCCTGCTGCATGACCGGCATCAGCATCGGCGCGGCCAGGAGGATGCCGCTGACATCTTCCATGAACATGCCGATCAGGACCAGGAAGAGATTGGCAAGCAGGAGCAGGCCGATCGGGTGCTGCGTCACGCTCATGAAGCCTTCCAGCATGTGCTGGGGCACGTTTTCCAGCGTGAACAGACGCGACAGCATGGCGGCGAAGAAAACCAGGATCAGCAATACACCCGCCGTCTGGCCGCTGCGCCAGACCACTTCCCAGAATTCCTTCAACGTCAGGTCCTTGTAGACGATCAGGCTCACGGGAACCGCATAGACGACTGCTATGGCAGCCGCCTCCGTCGGTGTGGTGATGCCGCCATAGATGAAGCCCAGTATCAGGACCGGCATCAGCAGTGCCAGGCTCGCCCGCCGCGTCTTCCGGACGACGTCCGCTGCAATGGTCGCAAACCGGGCGGGCTCGGCGACCGCGACGTCCATGCGGCCGGCAAAGAAGCGGTTCCAGAAAGCGAACAGGCTGATCAGCAGCAGGCCGGGCACGACGGGCGCCAGGAAACAGGCGGTGATCGAGGTCCCCGTCACCCAGCCGAACAGGATCATCGATGCGGAGGGCGGGATCAGGAGGGCCAGGACCGAGGAAGCTGAAACCAGAGTTGCCGCATAGGCGCGGTCATAGCCCCGGTCGACCATCTTCGGGATCATGATCGTGCCGATGGCGGCGACCGCAGAAGACGCCATGCCGGAAATGGCGCCGAACACCGCGGTGGTGCAGATCACCACCAGGCCGAGACCGCCCTTGGTCCGGCCAAGCGCCGCATCGGCAACTTCGATTAACCGGCCGGCAATACCGCCATGGCTCATCAATCCGCCGGCAAGGATATAGAGCGGGATGGCGACGATAATGATGGAGGAGATCTTTCCGAACCCGGCGCCTATCAGGAACGAGGCGTTGCCGATGTCACCTAGCGCGAAGAGGAACAGGCACGCTGCCGCGAAGCAGAACGGCACAGGCACGCCTATAATCAGGAGCACGGTGAGCAGAAGCGCGTCCAGGACAATAATCAGGCTCATGTGTCAGCCCTCCGTGCCATGCGGCTGAGGTCAACGGCCTCAACCAGGAAGTAGAACGTCATCAGCGCGAGGCAGACCGGCATGACGACGGTGACATAGGCCATGGGCAGGCCGAGCTCGAGCGACATCTTGTTGCGCGTCAGCGTGAACAGGAAATAGTCGAAGGCCCATTTGGTCATCCAGGCGCAGACGGCTGTGGTCAGGAAGGCCACCGACGCGTTGACCCAGAGGCGCCGCCTGGGCGAGGTGACGAACAGGTCGACAAGGCTCGCGGAAATATGCCCACGTTCGAATGCACCGAGCGAGCCACCGAGAAAATAGAGCCAGACCGCGATGAAGCTTGCCAGATCCTCGATCCCGAAGATCGATGTCTGCAGCACGTAGCGGGTGAAGACCTGCACGAAGATCAGGACTGTAACGGCCAGGCAGCAGATACCGAGCAGCAGCCGTTGAATGCGGACCAGTGGACCCGGAATGCGCCGGGGATAGTCGTGGGCAAGGTTTTCAGCCGACGGCAATGCAAGCTCAAGCTCGATGTCGTGGCATTGAGCCGTACTGTCCGGCCCGGCTTTCGCCACCATGTCTCCTCCCAGGCGGTGAGTTGTCATAAAAAGTCCCGGAGGTGGCCTATCACCAAACCTCCGGGCATTCAGGGGAGGTTAGTTGCTGCCGGTTGCCTCCTGCAGCTGTTTGAGAATGTCCGGTCCGATTTCTTCAGAAATCGACGGCCAGACATCTGTGCGGGCGACCGCCGCAAAAGCCTGGAGCTGGTCGGGCGTCAGTTCGACCACATTGATGCCGAGTTCCTTCATCTGCTGAAGCCGGGCGGCGTCGGCGGCGGCGACTTCGTCGAAACGCCTGGCGGCGATTTCCTGCGCCGCTTCCACGAGCGCTGCCTGATCGGCCGCGTCGAGACCGTCGAATTTCTTCAGATTCATGAAGATGTAGTTGGCCTCGAAGTGGTCGTTGTACTGGACCCAGGTCTTGGCAATGTCCTTGAAATTGTCGAGGGCCAGTTCCGGCGTGCCGCGTATGGCGCCATCTACGACGCCTGTCTGCATGCCGGTATAAAGCTCCGCCCAGGGCACCACCGCAACGTTGAAGCCGAACCGCTCCATGAGCGCGTGGTGTGTGGTGCCGCCAGGCCAGACACGGATCTTGATATTGTGCTTGGCGTCCGGATCGGTGGGATTGTCGACGTCCTTGGCGAAGACGGCGCCGCCCATGCCGGCGCCATAGGTAGCGAGCAGCTTGAGCCCCTGTTCGGCGATGATGCCGTCGACGATCTTCGTGATGTAGCCGTCAGCGGAGAGTGCCTCCCTGGCCGATGCATAGTCTGTGAAGGTGTAGGGGAACCAGGTGATGGCGAGGCGTCTGTCGCTGTCGGTGGAGAGCGGCTGCATCGCCATGTCGACCGCTCCGAAGGTGACGCCGTTATAGACCTCGGTCCAGTCGCCCAGCTGGCTGGCCGGATAGACGGCGATCTCGATCCTGCCGCCGGTTTTCTCCTTCACCAGTTCGGCAAAGGCCTCGGCCGCGTTGGCACCATCCGAGCCTGGCTTGTCCAGGGTGGACAGGCGGAGCGTTTCGGCCTCCGCAGCGCTTGCCATCAGCAGCGCCGATGCGAAGAAGGCGGCCTTGAGCCGCTTGTCGCAAAACTTCATTTCGCTCTCCTCTGTGGCGAATTGTATTTCTTATATGTCATACAATATGAGTTCTGTGCTCATATGTATGATCACACAATATCAAATGTCTGGAGATGTCAAGCAGGTAAACTCACACATTGTCGCGTATGTCGACTGGTTGTCTGGGAAAGTGGCCGCTTTTCGAGCCGAGAAAGGAGGGTGTTGACTAAGTTGTACGTAATACAATATGCCTATTGGCCGTTGGCCGCTCGTGGAGACACAGGTTGCCTTTGTTCGACCCAGGGTAATCCGGCGTATGTTCGAGAAGTTGGAATTCAGACAGACCGATGGTCCGATCTATTTGCAGATTGCCGGCCTCATCGAGCAGAAGATCTCGCAAGGGGAACTGGCAATTGGTGACCGGCTGCCGCCACAGCGGGACATCGCGCAGGCAACCGGCGTCAACCTGACGACAGTAACACGGGCGTTCGCAGCGCTACAGGAACGCGGCCTCGTGGAAAGCAAGCCCGGTCGCGGGTCGATTGTTGCCAATCCGGACCAAATTGCCAGCTTCAAGTCGGCTCCGCTGGAGCGCTCCGGGTATGTCGACCTTTCCGTCAACCGCCCGGCGACAACCGGTTATCTCCAGGCGCTTGCCGCACTGATGCCGGCACTGCCGGCTGATCCGCGCTTCGCGGCCCTGCAGGATTTTCACGCGCCGGAAGGACCGCTCTGGGCGCGCGAAGCACTGGCTGCCTGGTTGTCATCGCTGACGGGCCCGGTCGACCCGTCCCGCGTGGTTGTCACGAACGGCGCGCAACAGGCCCTCGGCTGCGTGCTCAGGGCGCTGACCCGGCCGGGGGAAGTGATCGCAACGGACATGGTCACCTATCAGGGCATCGGCGCGCTCTGCCGCACGCTCGACCTCGCCGTGAAACCGGTCAAGGTGGATGATGGAGGCATGTGTCCCGACGACTTCGAGGCCGTCTGCGCAGCGGACCGCCCACGGGCGGTCTTTCTGGTCCCCACCTTGCACAATCCGCTCACGGTTAGCCTGTCCCGCGAACGCAAGAGCGCGCTTGCGGCGTCGGCGCGCCGGCATGGCGTTCTTATCATCGAGGACGATGTCTATCGCGCACTGAAACCGGATGCCGCTCCCGCCTTTGTCCAGACAGACCCGGACATCACCGTCCACGTCAACAGCCTGTCGAAATGCGTCGCGCCGGGTCTGCGGCTCGGCGCCGTGGTCGCGCCGGAACCGATGGCATCGGACATTGCCGCCATGCTCAGGATCGACTGCTGGAGCACCAGCGCTCTCAATGCGCTGATCGCCGTCAGGATGATCGAGGAGGGCACGATTGAGGCAATTGTCAGCGGACAGGCTGCCGAGTTCCGGAAGCGGCAACAGATCGCACAGTCGATCCTTGCCGGCCATGACCTGACGAGCGACGCCGTCTCGCCGCATTGCTGGCTGCGCCTGCCGGACCCTTGGCACGGCAACGCCTTCGTCAAGGCAGCGGACCAGGATGGTGTCGGGGTTCTGTCGGGCGAGGCCTTTGCCGTGACGCGGGAATATATTCCACACGCCGTTCGCATCAATCTCGGTGCGGCGCGTTCGCTGGAGGATCTGCGGGAAGCTCTGGAAAAACTGCGCCAACTGCTGACCATCGGCCGGCGCCGCTACGACACGGTACTTTGATCATGTCAGAGAGGATCACCACGGATATTGCCGTCATCGGCGGCGGCATCTCCGGGCTGGCAAGCGCATTGCGGCTTGCGTCCGAGGGGCGGGAGGTGCTGGTCATCGATCCGGACATTGATGCTGGCGGAACGAGCTATGGCAGTGCGGGCACCATTGCCGACTATGCCGTCTTGCCGGTCGGGACGCCCGCCGTCTTGCGCAATCTGCCGTCGCTTCTTTTCGACCAGGACAGTCCGTTGTCGATCCGCAAGGCTGCTCTCGTCACTCTCGCGCCTTGGCTGATGCGTTTCGCCTGGCAGTCCCTGCCCGGCAATTGCCTTCGCAATACCGAACGCATCGCGCGGCTGCTTTCGGAAGTCCCCTCAGGCTGGTCCGATCTGCTGAGCGAAATCGGCGCCGGCGATCTCGTGCAGCACAAGGGCTGCCTTTATCTTTATGCATCGCGATCGGCTTTCGACCGCGCCGCTGGCGATGTCGCGGTCAGGAACAGGTTCCAAGTCGCGCAGGAACTCCTGTCTGCAGAAGAAACCGCAGCCCTGGAACCGGCATTGCCCCTTTTCGAGGGCGGCAGTGTCTTTTTTCCGAACGCCTCGCATCTGAACGACCCGGGTGCGCTGATGCGCCGGCTGAAAGATACGTCGGTGCAAAGGGGCGTAGCCTTTCTCGACACCGCTGCACTGTCACTTGCGCGGACGTCGGCAGGTGTCAGCGTCTTCTGCAATCGGCAGGAGGTCCGGGCGAAGACGGTGGTGGTTGCCACCGGGGCGCACTCGAAGGTGCTTGCCCGCCAGGCCGGAGACGCGCTGCCGCTCGACACGGAACGCGGCTATCACGTTGAATTCGACATGGAGGCGCCTCCGCTTTCGCGTCCGGTCTGCCCGACGGCGAGCGGTTTCTACCTGATCCCGATGTCCGGACGCCTTCGCGCCGCGGGCACGGTTGAACTGGGCGGTCTGAAGGCGCCTCCTTCTGCCAGCCGCCTCGCATTTCTTGAGGAGCGGGCCCGGGCTGTCTTCCCTGCACTCGGCAAGCCGGACCGGACCTGGCTCGGTTTCCGGCCGTCCATGCCCGATTCCGTCCCGGTCATCCGCGCCTCCAAGGGCGGCAGCGATATCATCCTCGCGTTCGGCCACGGCCATCTCGGCCTCACCATGGCGCCGGTGACGGCCCGTATCGTCAGCGATCTCGTCGCAAAGCGGGCGAATGCCGTTTAGGGCTCGCAGGTCCTTCCGAACCTGTTCAAGCACGTTCGAACCATGCATCGAAGTTCATTTTCTTGGCGGCGTTTCGAGCGGCGCACTGTCGTCATTCCAACAATCCATTTCACTCAGCAAATCTCTTCAAAACAGAACCCGGCACAAAGCCGGGTCTATTATTCTTGATCTGAGATGAAGGCTTTCGCGAAAGGCTGCGGTCAGCCCTGCCGTTTCTGGATCATGTGGCGCAGGTAGTCGATATTGGCCTTGGCCTGCTGCGGGTCGATTTCCGCCTGGGCCACCTGGATGGCTTCGTCGTATTTGCCCTGGATGCCGAGGACCAGCGCCAGGTTCTGGCGCACGCGGCTGTCGGCGCCGGGGAGGGCGGCTGCCCTGCGCAGGGTGTATTCGGCGTCCGGCAACTCGTTGGAGAGAAGGTAGGAAAGCCCCAGGTTGTTGAGGAGGCTCGGGTCGTCCGGGGCGATCATCAGCGCCTGTTTGTAGAGGCTGCGCGCTTTCGGATGGTTGCCGATTTGGTCGTAGATCGCCCCTTCCGCCGACATCAGCTTCCAGTCCGGCGTATCGGGCCGCTGGGCGCGCTGCAGCACGTTCAGCGCCTCCTCGAAATGGCCGTTCATTGCCAGCACCTTGCCATAGGCCGAGGCGATTTCCCGATCCTTCGGATGGGCAATCACACCAGCCCGCAGCACGGCCATGGCCTGCGGCATCTGCCCGTTCTGGCTGAGCGCATCGGCATAGCCCAGAATTGCAGTCCGGTTCTTGCGGTCGCTCTCGTAGGATTTCGACCAGCGGGATACCTGTGCCATCGCCTGGGCCGAGCCCGGCGTGGTGTAGCCGGAGGCGGGGGAATAAGTGCCGGTGCTGGTCTTGTTGGAGGCGCAGCCGGCAAGGAAGGCAGCCGCCGCCATGGCCATCAGCGTCGTCGCCAGCCTTGTGCGACGGTGAAGGGAACGGGTTACGGGCGAATGCATGTCCAACATCCTTGTTGTCGGCGAAGTCTCGTGTCCCTTAGAGAAATAGATAATTAACCCTAATGCTTGGTTAAGCGGCCTTGCGATTTGCGAGAACCGGTGCAGGACCGGCCGCGCCGTATTGCGTCTCTTCGCGCAGCGGCTTACCTCTTGAGGAACCGATCCCATCCCAACGGAGTTCTCCCGTGCGCGCCAGCCTTGTCCGCAAAAGCGAAGTTGCCAGTTCAACCCCGATCCATGCCGTCACCGAGGCGAGCCTGCCCGGCCTTCTGGCGGAGCTTGGCGAGCCGGCGAAAAAATGGTGCAGCCTCAACGGCTTCTCCGGCAAGACGGGGGCGTTCCTGCTGGTGCCGGGGGTCGGTGAGCCGGGCGTCGGCGAACCCGGTGCCGCGGTGCTCTTCGGCGTTGCCGAGGAAGGTCTTTCCCATCCTCTGGCGCTCGGCGGACTTGTGAACGCTTTACCTGAGGGCGACTATCACCTTGCTGGCGGATTTCCGGATCCCGAGCAGGCAGCCCTCGGTTTTGCGCTCTCCACTTATGCTTTTACCCGTTACCTGAAGAACGGCAGCAAAACTCGCAGGCTGGCGGTCGGTGACGACGTCGATCTCGGCCGGCTCGGAACGATCCTGGACGGCGTGGCGCTTGCCCGCGATCTCATCAACACGCCCGCCAACGATCTCGGCCCGGCCGAGCTTGCCCAGGCGGTCACCGCTCTCTTCAAGCAGCATGGCGGCAGCGGCCGCATCGTCATCGGCGAGGACCTGCTGGAGCTGAACTTTCCGATGGTGCATGCCGTCGGCAAGGCGAGCACGCGCGCTCCGCGCATCGCCGACTTTACCTGGGGCGACGAGGCCCATCCGAAAGTTACCCTCGTCGGCAAGGGCGTCATCTTCGACACCGGCGGGCTCAACTTGAAGCCGGGCTCATCGATGGCCCTGATGAAGAAAGACATGGGCGGGGCGGCCAACGTGCTTGGCCTCGCCTCCATGATCATGGCGTCGAAGCTTCCGGTCCGCCTGCGGGTCATCATTCCCTGCGTTGAAAATGCGGTTGCCGGCAACGCCTTCCGTCCGGGCGATATCCTGGCAAGCCGCAAGGGGCTGACGGTGGAGATCGGTAACACCGATGCGGAAGGTCGTCTGATTCTGGCCGACGCGCTGGCACTTGCGGATGAAGAGGCGCCGGAGCTCCTGATCGACATGGCGACGCTGACGGGCGCTGCCCGTGTCGCCCTCGGGCCCGACCTGCCGCCTTTCTATACCGACGACGAGGAACTTGCCGAGGACATCGCGGTGATGGCCGAGGCCGTGGCCGATCCGCTCTGGCGTTTGCCGCTGTGGCAGCCCTACATGAAGTATCTCGACAGCAAGGTTGCCGACATCAACCACATCAACACCAGCGGCACCGGCTTTGCCGGCTCGATCACCGCCGCGCTGTTCCTGTCGCGTTTTGTCGAGAAGGCCGGCAGCTGGACGCATTTCGACATCTACGGCTGGACGCCGATGGAAAAGCCCGGAAAACCCGTGGGGGGTGAGGCCCAGGGCATCCGCTGCCTGTTCGACCTGATCTCGGACCGCTACCGGGACAAATAACGGCTCCGAAACGTTTTTGTGGTCCGATGGCCGGGGTCAGGGCGTATAGGCAGGTTTGACCCTGAAGAGTGGATGGGACACTGGAGAAACATGGCCGTCGACCTGCGCGCCTCCCAGGCGCTGAAGCTGATGCATGAGGTCAATCTGGCGCTGGTTCGCGACAGCGAGC
>Ga0207773_100890_pt1 | contig 10095 bp, 8 predicted proteins | sample TtaePargueraPR_2_FD_187281 | JGI IMG/M metagenome (GOLD analysis project Ga0207773, IMG submission 187281) | Aerobic enrichment media microbial communities from Bioluminiscent Bay, La Parguera, Puerto Rico - Tt and M1 (3) (SPAdes) | ecosystem: Environmental > Aquatic > Marine > Unclassified ...
CCATGATGAGCTTGGAGCATCCCAAAGGGCTGATCGCGCCAGTGGCGCGATCAGAGCGAACAAGGCTCGAATGGCGAAGCGCGATCCGCAGTGAACAAACGAACAAGGGCCGGATGGATTTCCATCCGGCCCTTCCTGTCAGGCACAGCGGTTACGTCACGTTCGTGATGCAAATCGCTCAACCCGCTCGGTTTCTCCAAGAACAATCAGCAAGTCATCCTTCTGCACCACCGTGTTTGCCTGTGCATAGGTGAAGGTCTCCCCCGGGCGCTTTATGCCGACAACCGTAACGCCGTGCGCTTGGCGTATCTGCGCTTGCTCCAGGGTCTGGCCGATTATGTCCGACGGCGCGCGCGTCTTGACCATGGCGAAGTCATTGTCGATGTCGACAAAGTCCATCATCTTTCCAGTGAGGATATGGGCGACCATCTGGCCCATCCGCGCCTCAGGATAAACGACGTTCTTCACCCCGATGCTCTTGAGGATCTTGCCGTGACGTTCGTTCGTCGCCTTGGCCCAGATGGTCGGCACGCCGGCCTCGATCACCGCCAGAGCCGTCAGGATACTCGCCTCGAGGTCCGACCCGATCGCCACGACCACGGTCTTGAACTCGGAAATGCCCAATTGGCGCAGGGCTTCGGGATTGGAGCAATCGGCCTGCAGAACATGCGTCAGAAGGCCGGCCGCTTCCTGGACGCGTGTCGCGTCCTCATCGACCCCGAGCACTTCATGTCCCATGCGGATCAGCGCCGACGCCACTGAATTGCCGAAGCGTCCCAAGCCGATGACAAGAACCGTCTCGGCCTTTCCGAAAGAATGTCTAGCCAACGATAGGTCGCTCCTCTGGATAGCGGAAAGCGGTACGGCCGCGGCCCATGGCCAGGGCCGTCGCGATGGTAATGGTGCCCACCCTGCCCACAAACATCAGCACAATCAGCACCAGTTCTGCCACCGGTGGCAACTGGCCTGTGATGCCGGTGGATAGCCCCACCGTGGCAAAGGCGGAGATTGTTTCGAACAGTACATCGGTCAGAGAGTGTTCGGTCACCGACAATATAGTCATCGTACCGATGGCAATCAGCGACAGCGACAGCAGCACGACGGTAAGGGCCTGTCTTTCGATGGGCGTTCCGATGCTGCGCCCGAACAGCGCTGCTTCGCGCTCTCCCTTGGCTTCCGACAAGACGACGATGCCAAGGATGAAAAAGGTGGTGACCTTGATGCCGCCGGCGGTGCCAGCACTGCCGCCACCGATGAACATCAGCACATAGGTTACGGCCAGCGTCTCATCGGACAGCGCACCAGTATCGAGCGCATTGAACCCGGTCGTGCGTGTCGTCACCGATTGGAAGGCGCTGTTGAGCAGTTTATCGGCGATACCCATTGGCCCCAGCGTTGCCGGGTTGTGCCATTCAACCAGAAGTACGGTGACAAAGCCGACAAGCAGTAGGACTGCAGTACCCCAAAGGGTGATCTTGCTATGCAGGGTCCAGTTCTGCGGGCCAGTCGACTTGCGTCCAAGCCGATGGCGCAATTCGTGGATCACGGGAAAACCAAGCGAGCTGAAAATAATGGCCACCATGATCGGCAGCAGGAACAGCCAATCTTTCTGGAACCCCATCAAGCTGTCCGAATAGGTCGAAAAGCCGGCATTGTTGAATGCCGAAACGGCATGGAACAGGCCGTGCCAGGCGGCCGATCCCCAGTCATGGCCGTAGAAGAAATGCAGCCGCAGCGTCAGCACCAGCGTCAGCAGGCCCTCGACCACGACGGTGACTAGAAGGATCAGGCGCAGCACGCTGCCCCCATCGGACATGTCGAAATGACTGCGCTCGGTCTGGGTGCGCAAACGGTCGCTCAGCCGAAAGCCTCGTCCGGCCAGCAAGCCCAGCAACGTCGCCGCGGCCATGATGCCGAATCCACCGATCTGGAACAGGGCCAGGATCACCCATTGGCCAAAGGAGGACCAGTAGACGGGGGTATCGACCACGATCAGGCCAGTCACGCACACAGCCGATGTTGCAGTGAACAGCGCCGTCAGGAAGGGGGTAAATGTGCCTTCCGTGCGCGCTATGGGCAGCATCAGAAGGATCGTGCCGAGGGCTATGACGACCAGGAAGGCAAGCGGCACCAGCCGGGTGGGATGAGTCAGTCGAGGGGACACAGCGGCACTTTCGAACGCCAAATTCGTCGGCGCGGGGGTTTTCTGCCTGTCCCGGTCAAATAGCAACCCCTGATGTGCAAGACTGCCCTGCGCCTCTCGCCTACCCCCTCAGCCCCGGCGCCTCCTGCCCGGTGGCCACGACATATTCGCTATAGCCCCCGCCATAGGCATGCACGCCCTCCGGGGTCAGTTCCAGTACGCGATTGGAGAGCGCGGCCAGGAAATGCCGGTCGTGGCTCACGAACAGCATGGTGCCCTCGAAATTGGAAAGCGCCTCGATCAGCATCTGCTTGGTCTGGATGTCGAGATGGTTGGTGGGCTCGTCCAGCACCAGGAAATTGGGCGGATCGAACAGGATCAGCGCCATGGCCAGCCGCGCTTTCTCACCGCCTGAGAGCACCCGGCATTTCTTTTCGATATCGTCGCCGGAAAAGCCGAAACACCCAGCCAGCGCCCGGAGCGGCGCCTGCCCGGCTTGCGGGAAGCTCTGCTCCAGCATCTGGAAAATCGTCATGTCGCCATCGATGACGTCCATGGCGTGCTGGGCGAAATAGCCCAGCTTGACGCTTGGTCCGCGTGATACCGACCCGGCATCCGGCTCTGCCGCTCCGGTCACCAGTTTCAGAAGCGTTGACTTGCCTGCGCCATTGACGCCCAGAATGCACCAGCGCTCGCGCCGGCGCACATGGAAGTCGAGCCCATCATAGATGGAGCGGCTGCCATAGGCTTTCTTGACGCCCTCGACCCGCACAATATCTTCGCCCGAACGCGGCGCCGGGCGGAATTCAAAGGCCACGGTCTGCCGCCTTTTGGGCGGCTCCACCCGGTCGATCTTGTCGAGCTTCTTGACCCGGCTCTGCACCTGGGCGGCATGGCTGGCGCGCGCCTTGAACCGCTCGATGAAGGCGATTTCCTTGGCCAGCATGGCCTGTTGCCGCTCGAACTGGGCCTGCTGGTTGCGATCGGCGATCTCGCGCTGGCTCTGATAGAAGTCGTAGTCGCCGGTGTAGCTGGTCAGCACCCCCGCATCGATCTCGATGATCTTGTTGACGATCCGGTTCATGAAGGCCCGGTCGTGCGAGGTCATCAGCAGGGCGCCGGAATAGGTCTTGAGAAAGTTTTCCAGCCAGATCAGGCTTTCCAGGTCCAGATGGTTGCTCGGTTCGTCGAGCAGCAGCACGTCGGGCTTCATCAGCAGAATGCGCGCCAGGGCCACGCGCATCTTCCAGCCGCCCGAGAGCGCGCCGACATCGCCGGCCATCATCTCCTCGGAAAAGCCGAGGCCCGCCAGAACTTCGCGTGCCCGCCCGTCGAGCGAATAGCCATCCAGTTCCTGGAAGCGGCCCTGCACCTCGCCATAGCGCTCGATGATGGCGTCCATCTGGTCGGCCTTGTCCGGGTCGGCCATGTCGGCCTCCAGCACTGCCATTTCGGCCATCAAATCGCTGACCGGCCCGGCCCCGTCCATCACGGCCGCAACCACCGATTGCCCGCTCATTTCGCCCACATCCTGGCTGAAATAGCCGATGGAGGTGCCCCGATCGACCGACACCTGGCCCTCGTCGGGTGGTTCCTCGCCGGTGATCATCCGGAACAGCGTGGTCTTGCCCGCCCCATTGGGGCCGACCAGCCCGATCTTCTCGCCCTTCTGCAGCGCAGCCGAGGCTTCGATGAAGACGATCTGCTTGCCGTTCTGCTTGGAAATGGATTCGAGACGGATCATGAGGCGGCCTGAAACTGAACAGCCGGACCTTCGCCCCTCCCCCACTCTTCAGGGGGAGGGGCGAAGGTCCGGCACTGCGGAGAAATTTGCCGCTCCTAAAGCATCCCCCGCCCGTTCGAGCAAGCCCACCGCGAGATCGCAGCCATGCACCAGGCACGATTGGAACAATGCCAAAGGTCTGACCGGCAATGGCCGCGACGGTGGGGTCAGCTTGCGTCTTGACTCAATGCCTTCCCAAACCGCTCGTCCCACCAACCCCTCCACTGGGCTTCCAATGCGCTAAACTGCGCATCGGACAGCCCATAAGTGGTGATCAGCACCGAACCGCCACCATGAGGTCGCTTGGGCGACACGCCCATGTCGGAAACCACCATCAGCCCATTGCCGAATTGCTCCACCAGCAGCGCTGTCTGGAAATGCGTCGTGTACCACACCAGCCCCCGCGCATTGAGACCCGGGCCCAGCGCCGCCGAATAGGGCCGCCCAGCCTTATAGGCCGCCGGACCATCCAGCCCCAGTGCGGCGCTGGGTTCGCCGACGCCCTGTTTGGCCGCCCCCGACAAATAAATCGTGCGCCGCCCCTTGCCGGGATGCAGTTCCAGTGCCAGGCGCAATTGCTGGAAGAAGGTAATCCAGCCCTGGCTGATATCCTCATAGACGCCTTCCCAATCGATCGGCGCGCCACCCGAACGGATCAGCACGAGCCGCGTGCCACCCTCGACGGCACTCAGCTCCACCCGCTCGGAAATGCCTTCGCCTTCCCATTCCTGGAACTGAATGACGTGGTTTGCGTCATCACCCGTCGCCTCGTCGACAAAGATGTATTTGATCTCGTCTGCTAGAGTATCTGCATCCCAGCCGAACCACGTTTCGATCAGCTTGGGGTCCCGCACCGCCTCCCAGACATGGCTGATCGGCGCGGCAATGGTGATATCGACCAGGACCTGCTTTTTGACTGAAGATTGCTTGTTCATGAAATGTTCCTCAATTGATCGGTTTGCTGCTCGTGCCGGCGACCGCGGGATGCGCGCCCAGCATCAGGTGATAACCGCGCTTGCCAGGCGCGGGTGCATAGCGCGAAGCAACCGTGGCAATCGCCTCGGCCAGCGCCTGCGAAAAATCCTCGAAGTCCTGTGGCCTCTCAAAGCCGACATCCGCTTCGATGGTCAGCGTCAAAAGCCTTTGCCCCTCGGCCTCTGCCGCGCTGCGCATGCGGGTCACCTCTCGCACCACGCTGCCCGCAGCCGCCACCAGATGCTCGGCAGCGTGCCGGTCCTGTGCTTCGACACGTGCCTGGCCCAACAGGGCCGGATCGATGACGAAGGCCTCGGCGGCAGCAACCAGCACCCTCTCGACAAAGCCGCGCCGGCGCTTTTCTTCCACCAGCCGCACCAGCCCCGCCGCCTCCAGCGCCCGCAAATGGTAGCCCAGCTTTTGCCGCGGCAGGTCAAGCCTCTTGGCTAAGCTCGCTGCCGACCCCGGTTCGCGCAGCGCCTCCAGCAGCTTTCGCCGAATGGGCGACAGCGCCAACAAGGCCCGGTCAGCATCGTCAATCAAAGCGGCATGGTCGGTGGTCATGGTCTCTCCTTGCAGTCATCCTCCAATAGACAAATTTCTTTGTCAATTGAATTCTGGCTTGCTCGCCTCGGTGGCGATCATGTCCTGCCAACAAAAAATCCCGCTGCCGGGGCAGCGGGATCATGTGATGCATTGATGAAATAGGCGGCGTCGGAGCGCGCCCTTACTCGTACTTGATGTACTTTTCGCGGGCCACCAGGAAGGGCATATCGGTGCCTTCGGTGCGGGCACGCAGCAGGTTGAAGGCGGAGATGAAGCTCTCGGCGGTTTCCTTGGTCAGCGCGTCGCCGCCTTCGCGGATTTCCCCGATCAGTTCCATCGACGCCTTGGCGCCGGCTTCGATGATTTCCTCGGGGAACTGGCGCACATTGACACCATGCTCATTGACCAGGGCCTGAAGCGCGCGCGGGTCATTGGCATACATGTCCGAAGACACATCGTCATAGGAGGCCTGGGCCGCGATGCGGACGATTTCCTGCAGGTCTTCGGGCAGTTCCTGGAACTTGGCCTTGTCGACCACGACTTCGGTGGCCAGACCCGGCTCGACGAAGCTGGGGAAGTAGTAGTTCTTGGCAACCTGGTGGAAGCCCAGCGCCAGATCGTTATAGGGGCCGACGAATTCGGCAGCATCGAGCGTGCCCGACTGCAGCGCGGCAAAGATTTCGCCGGCTGCCAGGTTGGTCACCGAAGCGCCCAGCTTGCCCCAAACCTGGCCGCCAAGGCCGGGGGTGCGGAAACGCAGGCCCTGGATATCGGCAACGCCGGTCAGCTCGTTCTTGAACCAGCCGCCAGCCTGGGTGCCGGTATCTCCCGAGAGGAACCCCTGCACGCCGAACTGATCATAGATCTTGTCCCAGATTTCCTGGCCGCCGAGATAGCGCACCCAGGCGCCCAGCTCGCGATTGGTCATGCCGAAGGGCACGCCGGTGAAGAACGACAGCGCCTGGCTCTTGTTCTGCCAGTAATAGGCCGCGCCATGGCTCATTTCGGCCGAGCCATCGATCACGGCATCGAGCGCCTGCAGGCCCGGCACCATTTCACCGGCAGCGAACACCTGCACGGTCAGACGGCCGCCCGAGGCCTTGGTGATGCGGTCGGCCAGCTTCTGCGCGCCAACGCCCAGGCCGGGGAAGTTCTTGGGCCAGGTGGTGACCATGCGCCAGGTGATATTGCCCTGGGCGATCGCCGGCGTGGCCAGTGTGGCGGCGGCAGCGGCGCCGATGGTGGCAACCGAAGCCTGCTTGAAGAATTCGCGTCTCTTCATGGATTGTCCTCCCAGACATGTCTTGTGCGGCCATCGAGCCGCATCATTGGTTCCGCGGGCCGGTCGCCTTTGGGCGAATTCCAAGCCATGCGTACACCTTAGACATAACGCAGCAGGCGTACCTGTCCAGTACCAGCGCTCCCTGCGCCCTCGTTTCGCGGCCGTGACTACCCATTACTACGCAGGGTGGTCCGCCAATTCGTGCTATTGTCCGCGCCCGATGGAGGCTGGCGCCCATGAATTTCAGACAGAAGATCCTCGCCCTTGCCGTGGTGCCGCTGGTCCTGGCGATCCTGGCGATTACCGCCCTTGTGACCCACCAATCGACCGAATTGTCACGGGCGAGCCTGGCCACGTTCGAGCGCAGCCTGCTCAAGGCCAAGGAGAACGAGCTTCTCAACCTCACCAATATGGCCATATCGGCCATTTCCGGCATTTACGAAGCCGCTGGTCCCGATGACGAGGCGGCCAAGCGCCAGGTGCAGGAAATCCTCTCAAGCCTCGACTATGGGCCGGACGGTTATTTCTTCGCCTATGACTACGATGGGGTGAACATCGTCCATCCGCGCCAGCCTTTCCGGCGCGGCCAGAATTGGATGGACCTCACCGATCCCGACGGCAATCGCGTCATCTACTACCTGATCGAGCGCGCCAAGGAAGGCGGCGGCCTGCACCAGTACAAATGGGAAAAGCCCTCGACCGGCACGGTGGCCGACAAGCTCTCTTTCGCGGTGGGCCTCGAAAAATGGGGCTGGATGCTGGGCACCGGCGTCTATCTCGACGACGTCTATGCCCTGACCGCTGCCGCGGAGGCGGACCTGATCTCCCATATCAACACCACCTTCCTCATCGTGGCGGCCATTACCATTCCCAGCGTCATCGGGGTGTTCCTCGCTGGCTTCATCATCACCATGCATGAGCGGCGCCTGGCGGATGGCCGATTGAAGGAGTTGACCCAGCGCGTCATCGACGCCCAGGAGGAGGAGCGGGCGCGCATTGCAAGGGAATTGCATGACGGCATTTCCCAATCCATGGTGGCGGCCCGCTACATGCTCGACCTTGCCCTGGCCAAGGTCCGGTCAGGGGCGGATGACACGGCCGCGATCATCGAGCGGGGCGCCAAGGGCCTCAACAGCGCCATCAAGGAAGTGCGCCGCATCTCCCATGATCTGCGGCCGGGCCTGCTCGATGATCTGGGCCTGTCGGCGGCGCTCGAGGCCCTGACCAGCAATTTCTCCGAGCGCACCGGTATCGTGGTCGATCTAAAGACCGTCGCCTTCAAGAACGTGCTCCTGCCCGAGGCGCGCACGGCGCTTTATCGTGTGGCGCAGGAGGCGCTAACCAATATCGAGCGGCATGCCCAGGCCAGCGAAGTGCGCATCGTGCTCACCAGCAGCGGTGGAGGCGCGCAATTGCTGATCGAGGACAATGGCCGCGGCTTTGCCGATCGCGACGGCAAGGGTCGGTCCGGCGGGCTGGGCCTGCGCAACATGCAGGAACGCATGGAGCATTTCGGCGGTTCGCTGGACGTCCGGACGTCGTCCCGTGGTACGACGCTGCGCGCCCGCCTGCCCAAATCCATCTACCTCCTCCCCAGAATCGAACCGGTCCCGGCATGACATCGCCCAACCCCATCCGCGTCATCATCTGCGATGACCACCCCCTGGTGCTCGAAGGCATTCGTTCCGTGATCGAGACCTATGACCATATCCGCGTTGTCGGCGCCGTCGGCTCGGCAAAGGCCGCCCTGGCCCTGGCCGAGAGCGATGGGGCGGACGTCGTGATGCTCGATATCAACATGCCCGAATTGAGCGGGCTGGATGCGGTCGAGCTGTTCCGCGAGCGGCTGCCGCGGACGCGCCTCCTGATGCTCTCCATGCATGACAGCCGCGAATATATCTCGACCGCGGTCATGTATGGCGCCTCCGGCTACATCCTCAAGGATGTGTCCACCAGCGAGATCATCAATGCCATCGAGACGGTGGCCAGCGGCGGCACCTATTTTTCCTCGGGCGTGGCCGACGCCATCCTCAGCAAGAGCGCCAAGCCGGCCGCCAATATGCCGCTCTCCACCCGTGAACAGGCGGTGTTGCTGCTGCTGGCCCGGGGCCAGTCCAACAAGGACATTGCCGCCAGCCTCGATATCTCGGTACGGACGGTCGAAACCCACCGCAAGCACATCAAGAAAAAGCTCGGCATCGCCACCACGGCGGGCCTCACCCGCTATGTCATCGATCACGGCCTGATCGGTCCCGAGGAGGACTGAGGAAGCTGTCACATGACCCAGGTGAAAGGGCCGGATGGAAATCCATCCGGCCCTTGTTCGTTTGTTCACTGCGGCTCGCGCCTCGCCATTCGAGCCTTGTTCGCTCTGATCGCGCCACTGGCGCGATCAGCCCTTTGGGATGCTCCAAGCTCATCATGGCCTGCTCGCTTCAAATCGCGCCACTGGCGCGATTTGTCCTCCGGAACAGCTTTCAGTACAGCATATCGGGCAGCCAGGTGATGAGCTGGGGAAAGGCGAAGAGGAGGGCGATGCCGATCACTTGCAGGATCACGAAGGGGACGGCGCCGCGATAGATGGCGCCGGTCGAGACCGCATTGGAGGCCACGCCGCGCAGGTAGAAGAGGGCAAAGCCGAAGGGCGGGGTGAGGAAGCTGGTCTGCAAATTGACCCCCACCATGACGCCGAGCCAGATCGGGTCGATATCGAGCGCCAAAAGCACCGGGGCGGTGATCGGGATGACGATGAAGATGATCTCGAAGGTGTCCAGGATAAAGCCCAGCAGGAACATGATCAGCATGACGATGATCATGGCGCCGATGGCCCCGCCCGGCATAGAGGAGAGGAATTCATGCACGAGATTATCGCCGCCCATCATGCGGAAGACGATGGAAAAGACCGCTGCGCCAAACAGGATGATGAACACCATCGAGGTGATGGTGGCCGTCGAGATGACCGCCTGGCGCAGGATGGCAAAATCAATGCGGCGGCGCAGGAGCGCCAGCAGCATGGCGCCGACCGAGCCCACCGAAGCGGCCTCGGTGGGGGTGGCCACCCCGCCCAGGATGGAGCCGAGCACGGCGATGATCAGCAAGAGCGGCGGCAGCAGGGCGACGAAGACCTCGCGCATCAGCCCGGCCTTTTCATCCTCCGGCACCGGGGTGGCGGGGCAGGATTTGGGGTCGGTGATGGCCTTGAAGACCATGAAGGCGGCATAGAGCCCGACCAGCAGCAGGCCCGGCAGGATGGCGCCGGCGAAGAGGGCGCCGACCGAGACCGGCTCGGGCGCGAAATTGCCCTTTTCCATCTGCACCTGGGCATTGATGCCCGAGAGCATGTCGCCCATGAAGATCAGCACCGTC
>Ga0207773_100893_pt1 | contig 10072 bp, 8 predicted proteins | sample TtaePargueraPR_2_FD_187281 | JGI IMG/M metagenome (GOLD analysis project Ga0207773, IMG submission 187281) | Aerobic enrichment media microbial communities from Bioluminiscent Bay, La Parguera, Puerto Rico - Tt and M1 (3) (SPAdes) | ecosystem: Environmental > Aquatic > Marine > Unclassified ...
CCGTTCTCGAAGCGCCGGGTCGTCGAAGAGCAGCCCCGCCGCAGCGGCAAGGCCCACGGCGTCGCCCACCGGCGCTGCCGCCTCCGCCGCCGCATCGAGCGCGGCATAGACATCGGCGAAGTTCTGGACATGCGGGCCATGTAGAACGGCCGCGCCGAGCCCGATCGGCTCGATCGGGTTCTGTCCGCCGTGAGGCACCAGCGAGCCGCCGATGAAGGCAATGGGAATCGACCGGTAGAACAGTCCCAGTTCGCCGAGCGTGTCGGCGACGTAGATCTCGGTCTCGGCGGTCAGAGGCTCGTCGGCCTTCCGACGCGCGACCCGGAGGCCCCGCGCCGACGCCAACGCGGCGATGTCGGGCCCGCGTTCGGGGTGGCGCGGCACGATCACCGTCAGCAGTCCCGGCCGCGCCGCGGCGAGCGTGCGGTGCGCCTCGGCGACGATCTCGTCCTCGCCGGGGTGGGTGCTCGCCGCCAGCCAGACGGGGCGCCCGCCCAGGGCCGTACGCAGGGCCGCCAGCGCCTCGGGCGCGGCCGAAAGCGGCGGCGTGTCGAACTTGAGGTTGCCGGTCACCTCGACATGCGGCGCGCCGAGGGCGCTGAAGCGCTCACCGTCGCGTGGGCTCTGAGCCAGGCACAGCGAGACCTTCGACAGCATCGCCTCGACCACCGGGCGGTAGCGCCGCCAGCCGGCATAGCTGCGGTCGGACATCCGGGCATTGGCGATCACCAGGGGCACCCGGTGCGCGGCGAGGCTCATGATCGCCTGCGGCCACATCTCGGATTCGACGAACACGGCGAGGTCCGGCCGCCAGTGGTCGAGGAAGGCCTCCGTCCACGGCTTGTAGTCGAGCGGCGCGAACTGGTGGATGGCCCCGGCCGGGAGGCGTTCGGCGGCAATCCGCGACGCGGTGAGGGTCACCGTCGTCAGCAGCACGCCGAGCTTCTCCGCGCGCAACTTGCGGATCAGCGGCAACACGGCGATGGTCTCGCCGACACTCGCGGCGTGGATCCACACCAGCCGTCCCGGCGGTCGCTCGCGGTCCGATCGCCCGTAGCGCTCATCGAGGCGACCGGGATCTTCCTTTCCCTTCGACACCCGCCACGACAGGATCAGCGGCGCCACCGGCCGAATGACGATTCCCGCCAGCCGATAGAGCCCAAAGGCTGTAGTGGCGATGGCACTAGCCATCGCGGCGATCGACGATGCGGTAGGCGCGGTCCGTCGCCTCGTTGAGATTGGTCTCGACCTCGAGGCGCTTGGCCTCGAGCAGCGCCGCGTCGGCGTCTTCCGGCACCTCGACCGGCGCGCCGACGGCGATCGCCGCCCGGCTGAACGGCAGGTTTATGGTCGAACGGTCCCAGCTCTTGACGTCGATCCGCCGGCTGCTCGCATAGGCGATGGGGACGATCGGCCGGCCGCTTGCCCGCGCCAGCGTCACGACGCCGAGGCCGGCGCGGCGGGCGGCGAGATTGGAAATGTCCGCGGTCATCGTGACGCAGGCCCCTTCGGCGAGCGAAGCCCTCATCTCGACGAAGCCGGCGAGCGCCCCCTTCTCCATCATCCGCGACGGGTCGCGGGCGGTCGAGCCGCGGATCGTCTTCACCCCCAGCTTCTCGGCAACCAGGGCGTTGATCTCGCCATCGCTGCTCCGCGAGATGAGCACGCGGGCGTCGAAATCGAAGATGCGGGCGAAGGGCAGCATGAAGTGCTGCCCGTGCCACATGGTGAAGATCACCGGATTGAGATGGATGTATCGGGCGAAGGCATCCTCGGGATCGAACCGAAACGGGCTGGTCCAATTAACGAAGCGGAGGTAGCTGGCAGCAAGGCTCGCGATCCCCTGCTGCACCGGAGCGCTCCGGAAGATCCGCGCCGACAGCCGCTGTCTGCGACGCTGCCGCTTGGCAGGCTTCTTCCGCGCGGGGGTCTGCGCGGGAGCGGTCGCCTGCGAAGGTGGCGAATCGTCCCTCTCCGCCGCGCGCACCGAATCCACCATCGCCTCGGACTATCGGGCGGCCGGCGCCGTCGCCTCGGGGTCGAGGAGGCGGTGGAGATGGACGATGAAGTAGCGCATCCGGGCGTTGTCGACCGTCGATTGCGCCTTCGCCTTCCACGCATCGTATGCGGTACGGTAGTTGGGATAAATGCCGACGATCTCAAGCCCCTCGAGATCGGCAAAGCGGATGCCTTCGACGTCCTCGAGCTCGCCGCCGAAAACCAGATGGAGAAGCTGCGGCGGCTGGCCGCCGACCTTGGCCCCGGGTGTGTTATCGTTCGTATTGTCGTCGTTTCCGGCCATCACCGCGGCTCACCGTCGACTCGTCTCACCAGCTCCACCACGTCGCCAAATAGCGCCGAATTCGCGGCGATCAGCGTGGGATGTGCGGTCTCGCGTTCATTGTAGCGCAGGCGCCGTCCGTCGAGCGGGGCGAGCCGCGCCCCGGCTTCGTGCACCAAAAGATCGGCAGCCGCAAGGTCCCAGTCCCGTGCGCCCGGCTTGGCGATCGCGACGTCGGCCACGCCGTTCGCCACCAGAGCGATGCGATAGGCAAGCGAGGGCACGAAACGCGGCTTCTGTCCCGCCCCGCCAAGCACGGCACTCGCATAGCGGCGGCTGCTCGCGAAGCGGGCGCCGGCAAGCGTCTCCCGCGTGCCGGTCGCAAGGCGCCGGCCGTCGGCGAAGGCGCCGCCGCCGACGGTGGCATGGAACGTCGTCTGCAACGCCGGCCCGACCAGTACCGCCGCCACCGGCCTTCCGGCCTCGACCACCGCCAGCGAGATCGTCCACTCGCTGCGGCCGTCCAGGAAGGCGCGGGTGCCGTCGATCGGATCGACAACGAACAGCCGCTCCCGGCTCAGCCGGTCGTCATTGTCGGCGGTCTCCTCGGACAGCCAGCCGTAGTCCGGACGCGCGTGCCGCAGCAACTCGGCGAGCCGCTGGTCGACCGCGATGTCAGCCTCGCTCACCGGCGAGCCTCCCTCCTTCTGCCAGACTCTCGGGTCGCGGCGGAAGTACGACAGCGCCATCCGCGCCGCCTCTTCGCCCGCCTCCCGAAGCAAGGCGAGGTCCGCACCGTGCGACGGCTGCAAAGGCGTCACCGACCGGCGATGGTCAGGCCTTCGACCGCAACGGTAGGTGCGCTCAGGGCGAAACGGTAGGTGAGGTCGCTCGCCGGGGTGAGGTTGAGAAACATGTCGCGGAGATGACCGGCAACGGTGATCTCGCTCACCGGCTCGGCGAGTTCGCCGCCGCGGATCGCAAATCCCGCCGCGCCGCGGCTGTAGTCGCCGGTGACGAGGTTGGCGCCATGGCCGATCATCTCGGTGACGTAGAGCCCTTCGCCGACTGCCCGGATCAGCTCCTCCGGCGACTGCGGACCAGGCTGGAGGGTGAGGTTCGTCGAGCCGGGCGAGGGGTTGCCGCCGCCGCGCGCGGCATGGCCGTTGGTCACGAGGCCGAGTTCGCGCGCCGTCGCCGAATCGAGGAACCAGCGCTGCAGGACGCCGTCGGCGATCAGGTCGAAGGCCTCCGGCGCCACCCCCTCGCCGTCAAACGGCCGCGAGGCCAGGCCGCGCCGACGGAGCGGATCGTCGCTGACGCGGATGCCCTCGCGGAAGATCCGCTCGCCCATCCTGTCGCGGAGGAAGCTGGTCTTGCGCGCGATCGCCGCGCCGTTGGTGGCCCCGGCGAGGCTGCCGAGCAGGCTGGTGGCGACGCGGGGGTCGTAGACCACGGTCCCCTTCATGGTCCGGAACTGGGTCGGGTTGAGCCGGCGCACCGCCCGCTCGCCGGCCTTCCGGCCGATCGTTACGGGATCGCTCAAGTCGGCGCGATGGACCTTCACCTCGGCCTCGTAGTCGCGCTCCATGCCGGTACCGCTGCCCGCGATCGCCGAGGCCGAGAGGCTGAAGCGCGAGGTCAGGTAGGAGCCGGTGAAGCCGTGCGAGGTGGCGAGCACCAAACCGCCCAGCGACCAGCCGGCACTCGCCCCGCCCGAATTGGTGACGCCATCGACGGCGCGGGCGGCATCCTCGGTGGCGAGCGCCATCTCCGTCATTTCAGCTGCCGACGGGATCGCGGCGTCCAGCACGTCGAGGTCGGGGAAACCGGTCGCCAGCCGACCGGCGTCGGCGAGCCCGGCATAGGGATCCTCCGGCGCGACGCGAGCCATCGCCACCGCGCGCTCGGCGAGTTCGGCCGGGTCGGTGACGACATTGGCCGAAACGTTGGCAGTGCGCCTGCCGACGAAGACGCGAAGCGTGAAGTCGTCGCCTTCCGCCCGTCCGGTCTCCTCGGTCTTGCCGAGCCGGACCTCGACCGAGAGCGAGACGCCGCGCACGCAGACCGCATCGGCAGCGTCGGCGCCGGCACGTCTTGCCGCTTCCACCAGGCGGGCGGCGCGGTCGGTCAGGTCGGATTGGTCGAGGATCTGGGTCATGGCGGGGTCTCCGGAAGCCCCTCATCTATGGCCGTACACCCGCCGGGGCAAGGCGCCCTGTCGCATTGCGCGCCGCGGCGATCCGCGCGATATGGGCGCGTGACCCGCCGTCGGCGCCCTCGGGCGCCGCCAATCCGGACCGTGCCATGTCGACCACAGCCGCCCCGAGGGAAAAGGCGCGCTACACCACCGGCTCGACCATGCGGCACGTGCTGGTGCTGGCCTCGACCAGCTCGATCGGCCTTGTCGCCATCTTCCTGGTCGATTTCCTCAACCTCTTCTACATCTCGCTTCTCGGCGACCCGAGCCTCACCGCCGCCGTCGGCTATGCCTCGGCGCTGGTGTTCTTCTACGTCTCGCTGTCGGTCGGAATGATGATAGCGGCCACCGCGCTGGTCTCCCGCGCCCTCGGCGCCGAGAACCGGCCCCACGCCCGCGAGGTCGCCGCCTCGGCGCTGGCCTGGCTGGTCGTCGTCACCGGCGTCGCGACGCTCCTCAGCCTCCCCTTCGTGCGGCCGATGCTGTCGCTGATCGGCGCCAGCGGCGAGACCGCCGAGATCGCGGCGGTGTTCACCTGGATCGTGCTGCCTTCGACGCCGCTGCTCGGGCTCGGCATGTGCGCGACGGGCCTCCTCCGCGCCGCCGGCGACCCCAAGCGCGCGATGTATACGACGCTGTGGTTCGGCGGCGTCATCCTGGTTCTCGATCCGCTATTCATCCTTGCCATCGGGCTCGGCGTACCGGGCGCGGCCATCGCCACCGGCATCGCCCGCATCGCGATGGTTGCCTACGGGCTGTCGGCGCTGATCCGCCGCCACGACCTGATCGCCCGGCCAACCCTTGCGGCGATGCGCCGCGACTTCGCACCGCTCGCCAGGATCGGGGTGCCGGCGGTCCTCACCAACATCGCCACCCCCGTCGGCAACGGCTACATGACAGCGGCGATGGCGCCCTATGGCGACGCGGCGGTCGCCGCATGGACCATCGTCTCGCGGTTGGTGCCGGTCGCCTTCGGCGGCCTTTTCGCCCTCTCCGGCGCGGTCGGCCCCGTGGTCGGCCAGAACTTCGGCGCAGCCCTCTACGATCGCGTGCGCAAGGCGATCACCGACAGCCTCACCATCAGCACGATCTACGTCGTGGTGGTCTCGGCGATTCTGTTCCTCGCCCGCCACGGGATCGTCGTCGCCTTCGGCGTCGAGGGCGAGGCAGCGGAGCTGGTGCTGCTGTTCTGCGACTACCTAGCCATCACCTTCATCTTCGCGGGCGGCCTCTACGTCTCCAACGCCGCCTTCAACAACCTCAACTATCCGGTGCTGTCGACCGTGCTGAACTGGGGCCGCGCCACCGTCGGCACCGTGCCCTTCGTCATCGCCGGAGCCTCGATCGCCGGCGCCAAGGGAGCCCTGGTCGGCTTCTTCGTCGGTGGCATACCGTTCGGCATCGTGGCGATGCTGCTTGCCTTCCGCATCGTCGGCCGGCTGGGACCGGAACCGGAGACCTCCACCGGCGCACCGGTGCCGCAGGTCCCGGGAAGGGGTTAGAACCCCCTCGCCCCCGCCTCCAGCACCTCGTCAATCTGGCGCTTGATCGCGTCCTTGCCGGGCTCGGCGGCGGCGATCACCGCGGCTGCCTTGGTGAAGTCCATCGGCCCGAACCGTCCGGTCGGCGGCTTGATCATGACGTCCGGCGGCCGGGCATTGCTCAGCTTTTCCCGGAGGATGGTGTTGAACACCAGCACGACCGAACCGAACGCGGTCTCGATCGGACCCGGCACCCGCGCAGGATCGCCGCGCGGCAGCGACACCACGTTGCTCGCCACGACGAAGTCGACGTCCCCACAGCGGTCGAACGGCACCGGGTTGACGCAGCCGCCGTCGATCATCACCCGGCCGTCAAAGGTCACCGCCTGGAACAGGATCGGCACCGCCGAGGAAGCCGCCAGCGCCGGAATCAGCGGCCCTTCGCGGATCACCACTTCAGTGCCGGCGTAGAAATCGGTGGCGATCACCGTAAAGGGCGTTGCCACCGCCTCGACTCTCTCGGGCATGAACGGCGGCATGAAGGCGCGAAGCGCCTTGACCAGGTCGAACTGGCCGAGGCCAAGCGAAATCTCGGTGATCTTTCGCGGCCGCAGTCGCCAAAGCCGGCCGAGGACATCCTTCCGCCGCGCGAACATGTCGACCGAATAGCGGCGGATCTCGCTTCCGCTCATCCCGGCGGCATAGGCGGCGCCGACGATGGCACCCATCGATGTGCCCGCGATAGCAGCCGGCTTCAGGCCCAATTCGTCGAGCGCCTCAAGCAGGATGACATGGGCGAAGCCCTGGGCGGCACCGCCGCCGAGGGCAATTCCGATGCGAGGCGTCGCCGCCGCCATTCGCGATCAGGTTTCGGGCGCGCCGACCCGCACCACAACCCGATCGTCACCGGCGAACAGCCGCTTGGAGACGCGCCGGATGTCCTCGATCGTCACCGCCGCGATCAGGTCGTTGCGGCGGTCGATATAGTCGATGCCGAGATTCTCGAGCTGGATCGCGAGCAATTGGTCGGCGATGTCGTCGGACGAATCGAAGCGCAGCGGATAGCTGCCGATCAGGTAGGCCTTGGCGTCGGCGAGCTCCTGCTCGGTCGGCCCCTCCTCGGCGAAGCGCTTGATCTCGCTCTCGATCAGCGAGACCACGGTGTTGGCTTGGTCGGCGCGGGTCGCGGTCGAGACGAACCACAGCCCGGCGTGGTCGAGCGGGATCAACCCGAGCCAGACGGAATAGGCCAGGCCCCGCTTCTCGCGGATCTCGGTATAGAGCCGCGAGGAGAAGCTGCCGCCGCCGAGGATGTAGGTCGCCACCGAGGCGGTGATGAAGTCGGGGTCATCGCGCTTGAGTCCGTCGCCTGCGATCTGGATGATCGCCTGCGGCAGCGGCAGCGGCACGTCGACGGTCTCGGCGGTGCTCGGATCTAGATCGGCGACCGGCACGCGGTTGGCCTTGACCGGAAGGTCGCCGAACAGCTCGTCGAGCATCGGCCCCAAAGACGCCGCATCGATGTCGCCGACCACCGCGACCTTGAGATTGTCGCGGGCGAGGATCTTGTCCTTGTAGAGCCGGAGGTCGTCGGCGGTGATCGTGGCGACGCTCTCGACGGTGCCTTCGGTGGCGCTGGCATAGGGATGTGCGCCGAAGACCGCCTTCATCATCGCCCGGCTGGCGATGTCACCGGGGTCGCCTTCGTCCGATTTGATCTTGGCGATGATCTGGCCGCGGATGCGCTCGACCGGCTCGGCGTCGAAACGCGGCTCGGTCAAGGCCAACCGCGTCAGCCGGATCGCCTCGTCGCGGCTGTCGGAAAGGGTCCGGAGCGAGCCCGAGAAGGTATCGCGCGAAGCGTCGAAGGAAAGGTCGATCGAAGCATCGTCGAGCGCGGTCTGGAAGCCGAGGCTGTCGAGATCGCCGGCGCCCTCGTCGAGGAGGCCGGATAGCATGTTGGCGACGCCCGGCTTGCCTTCCGGGTCCTGCGAGGACCCGCCCTCGAAGGCGAAGGATACCGCCACCATCGGCACGGTATGCTCCTCGACCAGCCAGGCTTCGATGCCCTTGGGGCTGACCACGTGCTGGATGTCGACGGCGCCGGCGCCGGTGGCGGCGGTGAAGGGGGCGAAGAGAAGGCCGATGGCGACGGCCGGTCCGGTCAGTTTCATCGGGATTCGCTCCGGGATCACGAGGGGTTCTTCGCCGGCTCGCCGACTAGGTAGCCGGTGACGGAGCGACGGATGTCGAGATAGCGCGCCGCGGCGGCGTTGACGTCCTCGACGGTCACCGCGTCGATCGCCAGAGGCCAGTTCTGCGCGTCCTCGATCGTCTCGCCGGTGGCGATGGCGGTGCCGAGGGCGCGGGCGAGCGTGCTGGCATTGTCCTCGGCGAAGATCGTCGCCGCGATCAGGCGCCGCTTGGCGGAAGCGACCTCGGCCGCGGTGACGCCGTCGGCGACGACGCTGGCGATGGCACGGTCGAGCGCCGCCTCGATCTGGTCGAGGGTCACTTCGCCCCGCGGCGAGCCGTAGAAGCCGAGCATCGTGTCGCCGAGCTGGTTCGACTGGTAGAAGGTGCCGGCCGACGCCGCGATGCCCTGATCGACGACGAGGTCGCGGTAGAGCCGGCTGGTGGTGCCGCCGCCGAGAATTTCGGCGAGGATGTCGAGCGCCTCGGCCTCGCCGGGCTCAGCCGTCGTATAGGACGGCACCAGGTAGAGCCTCTGCATCGAGGGCTGCATCACCTGGGGGTCGGAGAGGGTGACGGTACGGGCGGCCTGCGGCTCCGGCTCGACGGCGCGGAAGCGAGGCGGCGGATCGAAGCGACGCTTCACCTTGCCGTAGGTGTCCTCGGCGAGCTTGCGCACCTCGTCCTCGGTGACGTCGCCCGCGATGATGACGAAGGCGTTGTTCGGCGTGTAATAGCGGTCGTACCAGGCTAGGGCGTCGTCGAGATCGAGCTGCTCCATCTCGTGTTGCCAGCCGATCGTGGGGATGCCGTAGCGGCTGTTCTGGTAGAGCGCGGCACGGACCGCCTCGCCGAGCCGGGCGCCGGGGTTGCCGTCGATGCGCATCCGCCGCTCCTCGAGGATGACGTCGCGCTCGGTCAGCACCTCCGGGACATCGAGCTCGAGGTTGGCCATGCGGTCGGCCTCGAACTCCATCATCTGCGGCAGGTACTGCTTGGCGACGGTCTGGTGGTAGGCGGTGGTGTCGTCGGAGGTGAAGGCGTTCTCGTTGCCGCCGACCGAATTGATGACCTTGGAGAACTCGCCCTCGGGATGGTCCTTCGTCCCCTTGAACATCAGGTGCTCGAGGAAGTGCGCTATGCCCGACACGCCGGGCACCTCGTCGGCGGCGCCGGCCTTGTACCAGACCATGTGGGTGACGATCGGGGCGCGATGGTCGGGGATGACGACGACCTGGAGGCCATTGTCGAGGGTGAAGGACGTCGCGTTCTTGGCAAACTTCGGCGTCTCGGCCATCGCTGCCGGGGCTGCGAGCGACACCGCCGCGATGAGGGCGAGGACACGGGCGGCTGATCTCATGCTGTCAAGTTCCTGTTGGTCGGGTCGTGCACGTCCCGAACAGTGTAGCCTTCGGCAGTGCGAAAGAAAGTTACAAGCGCTTAAGGAATATCAACTGGGAGTCCCCGACATTGCGGCGATCGAGTGGCACGAAGCCTTCGATCTCCCCCACCATGACGTCGCCGCGCTCCTCGAGCACGCATAGTGCCCCCGGCTTCAGCCAGCCGCCGTCCCGGGCCGAAGCGAGGGCTTTCTCGCCTAGGTCGCGGCCATAGGGCGGATCGGCGAAAGCCACGTCGAAGGGCTGCAACGTCCCGGCCGGGCCGAGCCGGGTGGCGTCGCGCCGGAAGATCCGGGTCCGCCCGGTAAGGCCCATCGCCTCGATGTTGCCCCGGATCAGGGCACGCGCCGCTGCACTCTCCTCGACGAACAGCGCATGGCGGGCGCCGCGTGACAGGGCTTCGAGGCCAAGCGCCCCGGTGCCGGCGAACAGGTCGAGCACACGGGCATCGCGCACCGCGTCGCCGTGGCCGTGGGCGAGTATGTCGAACAGGGTCTGCCGCAGCCGGTCCGAGCTC
>Ga0207773_100894_pt1 | contig 10065 bp, 8 predicted proteins | sample TtaePargueraPR_2_FD_187281 | JGI IMG/M metagenome (GOLD analysis project Ga0207773, IMG submission 187281) | Aerobic enrichment media microbial communities from Bioluminiscent Bay, La Parguera, Puerto Rico - Tt and M1 (3) (SPAdes) | ecosystem: Environmental > Aquatic > Marine > Unclassified ...
CGCCGTTCGGCGCGCGACGATCATCTTTATGTCCGCGAGCGCGAGTGGGAAGCCGCCCACACAGTCTGGCTCTGGGCAGACCTGTCGCCGTCCATGGTGTTCCGCTCGCGCCTGTCGGAGATCTCCAAGCGGGACCGGTCGATCATCCTGATGCTTGCCCTGGCGGACATGCTGGCCGAAACCGGAGAGCGCATCGGCCTGCCCGGCCTGACGCGTCCATTTGCCGATCGGCGTGCCGCAGAACGTCTGGCCGACGCCCTCGCCCATCTGTCCAGGCCCGTCGCCCTTCCGGACACGATGTCGGTGAAGCGCTTTGCCGATGTTGTGCTCGTCTCCGATTTTCTCGATCCGCTGCCCGAAATTTCGGCCTGGATTGCCCGTGTCGCCGGTACGGGAGCCCGCGGTCATCTTGTGCAGGTGCTCGACCCGATCGAGGAGACCTTTCCCTTTGACGGCCGCGTGGAATTCACAGATCCCGAACTTGGCGTGCGCCTGACCGCGGGCCGCGCTGAAAAATGGCGCGAGGACTACAGGCAACGACTGGAGTCCCACCGGGCGGAAATACGCGACATGGCCCGCCGGGCCGGCTGGACCTATGTCCTTCACCACACCGACAGGCCGGCATCCGAGCCGCTGCTGGTGTTGCACAGCGCCCTGTCCGGAGCGATGGACGTGATGCGAAGAGGAGGCGTCTGACCCGTGTTTGCAGGCCTTCCCCTGACCTTCACCGCTCCCTGGATCCTGGCCGCGCTGGCGCTGCTGCCGGTCATCTGGTGGCTCTTGCGCCTCACCCCTCCAAGGCCACGCGAGATCCGTTTTCCGCCGACCCGGCTGCTGCTCGACATCGATCAGCACGAGGAAACGCCGCAACGCAGCCCCTGGTGGCTGACGCTGCTCCGTCTTCTTCTGGCCGCGATCCTGATCTTTGCACTGGCAGGCCCCGTCTGGCGCTCCAGCGAGCCGCTTCAGACCGGCGAGGGCGTGCTCTGGGTGCTGGTCGACAATGGCTGGACTTCCGCCAAGGGGTGGGAGGCCGAACTGCGCACCGCCGAGCAGATCCTGACGACCGCCGAGCAGGAGGGCCAGCCGATCCTCTTCGCGGCGACCGCCGAGGGCGCAGGGCAGGCCTTCGCGCCGGAAAGCGCTGCCACCGCGCTGGAAAAACTGCGCGCGCTGGAACCGCGCCCCTATCCGCCGCAGCGGGCGGAACTCAGCATCGGCCTGCGCAAGGCCGTTCAGAAGACGCCGCCGAGCGCCGTCATCTGGCTTTCCGACAACACACGCGTCAACGACAGTTTCCTGACAGATCTTGCAAGCATCGTCGGCGACGTTCCGGTTACCGTGCTGACGGGTCTTGAAACGCCCATGGGCCTCAAGGACCTCAACAATGATGCGGAAGCCCTCTCGCTCACCGTCGTCCGCCATCCGGACCAGGCACTGAGCTCGGCAACCGTGCAGGCCCTCGATCTCAAGGGGCTTGTCCTCGGCGAGGTTCAGGCCTCTTTCGACAGGAGCGAAAGCGAAACCGAGGCCCGGTTCGAGCTTCCAAGCGAGTTGCGCAACGACATTGCGCGGGTGGAAATAAGCGGCGAAGCGGCCGCCGGCGCCGTGCAGCTGGTCGACGACAGCTGGCGCCGCCGCACTGTCGGCCTGATCTCCGGCCAGTCGGGCGATCTCGACCAGCCGCTGCTCTCACCGCTTTATTATCTGGAACGGGCACTCGCCCCCTTCTCCGACATCCGCCTGCCCCGCGACGCCGATATCGCCAGCGCGGTGCCTTCGCTGATCGACCAGGGCATCTCCGTGCTCGTCCTTGCCGATGTCGGCCGGCTGCCGGACACGACGACTGACACCCTGCGCGAGTGGGTGCAGAACGGCGGTATGCTGGTGCGCTTTGCCGGACCGAGGACGGCCGGCGGCAGCGATGATCTCATCCCCGTGCGCCTGAGGGCGGGCGACCGTTCGCTCGGCGGTTCGCTCAGCTGGAAACAGCCGCAGCACCTGGCCGCATTCCCCGAAGGATCACCCTTTTCCGGCCTTAAGGTTCCCGAAGAAGTCACCGTCACCCGGCAGGTTCTGGCCGAACCGACCTCGGACCTGCCCGACCGGACCTGGGCGATGCTGGAGGACGGCACACCGCTCGTGACCGCAACCACCCTGGGAGCGGGCACGATGGTGTTGTTTCATGTCACTGCCGACAGCGCCTGGTCCAACCTGCCGCTTTCCGGCGTCTTCCTGAACATGTTGCGCCGGATCCTCGCTGTCTCGAACGTTGCTGCCGCCACCGAAACGGCCGAGGACGGCACCCCGGCCCAAAGCGTTCTGCCGCCGCTGCGTCTGCTTGACGGCTATGGCCGCTTCGGCCCGCCGCCGGTGGAAGTCACGCCGGTCGGCGCCGCCGACTTCCGCGAGGCCGCTGCGAGCCGCCGGACCCCGCCCGGTCTCTACGGCACAGAGGACGGTTTCCGCGCCCTCAACCTGATGCAGAGGGACGATAAACTTGAACCGCTGGATCTCTCCGCACTCGGCGAAGGGGCAGTGGAAGCGCCCTATCCGGCTTCCGATCCCTTCGACCTGCGCTCCCTGTTCTTCACCCTGGCCTTCCTGCTGATGGTGGCCGACGCGATCGCTGTCTTCCTGCTGGCCGGCGGCCTCAGCCGCATCGGCCTGCGCAGCCGCACCGCCGGCGTCGCACTGGCGCTCGGTCTCTGCGCCGGCCTGCTCGCCGCCACCGGCAGCGAGCGTGCCCTGGCACAGTCGGGCTCGGACGATCTTCAGGCGCTGGAATCGACCCTCGAAACCCGGCTCGCCTATGTGCTGACGGGCAATCCGGAAATCGACGACGCAAGTGCCGCGGGTCTCGCCGGCCTCACCCAGTTCCTGGCAGAGCGCACGGCGCTGGAACCGGGGGCTCCCATCGCCATCGACATCTCTCGCGACGAACTGGCGTTCTATTCCCTGCTCTACTGGCCGATCGATGCGGCCATGGACAAGCCGAGCGACCAGACGATCGCCCGCATCGACACCTTCATGCGCAACGGAGGCACGATCCTGTTCGACACCCGCGATCATATCAACGCGTCTGCCAACAGCTTCGCCTCGACGCCAGCCACCATCAAGCTGCGCGAGGTGCTGGAAGACCTGGACGTTCCGCCGCTGGAACCGGTGCCGCCGGATCATGTCCTGACGAAGGCATTCTATCTTCTCGACAGTTTCCCCGGCCGCTACGCCACAAGTCCGCTCTGGGTCGAGAGCCTTGAGGAAGTGGCCGCGCGCGGCGACCGTCCGGTGCGCGCCGGTGACGGCGTCTCGCCGATCCTGATCACCGGCAACGACTTCGCCGCCGCCTGGGCGATTACGGACGCTGGTGAGTTCATGTATCCGACCGTGCCCAACAGCCCGATGCAGCGTGACTATGCCTTCCGCTCCGGGGTCAACATCGTCATGTACAGCCTGACCGGCAACTACAAGGCCGACCAGGTACATATCCCCGCCCTGCTCGAGCGGCTTGGTCAATAGGAGTCTCGATGGTCTGGTCCCTTGCCTTCGATCCTCTCGTTCCGCTCTGGGCGCTTTTCTCAGGTATTGTCCTGGCCGTTCTGCTTACCGGTCTTTCGGGTTTTTTGAACCTGCGCGGCTGGGTGCTGCGGTCGCTCACCATGGCACTGCTGCTGCTGGCCCTGGCCAATCCCGCGATCGAGCGCGAGGACAGGGAACCGCTCTCAAGCGTCGTCGCGCTGGTGGTCGACAAGAGCCAGAGCCAGCGCCTTGCCGACCGGCAGTCCGCCACAGACGAGGCCGCGGAAGAAATCAAACGGCGCATCGGCGCGCTGGACGGTTTCGATCTGCGCGTCCTGGAAGCCCGCAATTCCGGTTCCGGCGACGGCACCCAAGTCTTCCAGACGCTCGCCAACGGCCTGGCGGACGTGCCGCCGGAACGGGTCGGAGGTGCGATCTTCGTCACCGACGGCCAGATCCACGACATTCCGGACAATGCAGGCGCGCTCGGCTTCGACGCGCCCGTGCACGGACTCATCACCGGCACTGTCGATGAGCGTGACCGCCGCATCGTCCTTGGCACGGCACCGCGCTTCGGCCTTGTCGGGTCCGAGCAGACGGTCAGCCTGACCGTCGTCGACCAGGGCCAGGGCACCGGTCCGGGAGATGGCGTGCGCCTGACGATCAAGCGCGACGGCGACGTCATCACCGAGCGCAGCGCCCGGACCGGCGAAAAGATCGACATTCCGGTCGAGATCGCACATGGCGGCGACAACATCTTCGAATTCGAAGCCGAACCGCTGGACAACGAGCTGACCCTGCTCAACAACCGCGTCGTCGTGACCATAGACGGCATCCGCGAGAACCTGCGCGTGCTCCTGGTATCCGGCTCGCCCCATGCCGGAGAACGCACCTGGCGCAACCTTCTGAAGTCGGATGCCTCCGTCGACCTCGTCCATTTCACCATCCTGCGCCCGCCGGAAAAGCAGGACGGCACGCCGATCAACGAACTGTCGCTGATCGCCTTCCCGACCCGCGAGCTGTTCTCGGTCAAGATCGACGAATTCGACCTCATCATCTTCGACCGCTACGTGCGCCGCGGCGTGCTGCCGATGCTCTATTTCGACAACATCGCCCGCTACGTGCGTGAAGGAGGCGCCGTGCTTATCGCCGGCGGTCCGGACTATGCCGAAGGCGGCAGCCTCTACCGCACGCCGCTGGCGCCGATCCTGCCGGCACGCCCGACCGGAACCGTGCTCGAGCAGCCCTATCACGCGGTTCTTGCCGATCTCGGCGAACGGCATCCGGTCACCCGCGGCCTGCCTGGCTCCGAACAGGACCCGCCTGCCTGGAGCCGCTGGTTCCGCGCGGTTGATACGGAACTCGATGCCGGCCAGACGCTGATGTCCGGCCCCAGCGAGACCCCGCTTCTCGTGCTGAACCGCGAGGACAAGGGCCGCGTGGCCATGCTCCTGTCGGACCATGTCTGGTTGTGGGCGCGCGGCTATGAGGGCGGCGGCCCGCATGTGCCGCTGCTGCGCCGCCTGGCCCACTGGCTGATGCAAGAGCCGGACCTGGAGGAAGAGGCTCTGAATGTGAGCCTGCGCGGACCGGAGCTGGTGATCGAGCGCCAGACCCTCGGCGAAAGTGTCGGCGAGGTCACCGTCACGTCCCCCACCGGCGACCAGTCGCAAGTATCCATGAGCGAAGAGGAACCGGGGCTCTGGCGCGGCAAAATGCCGGCGACCGAAACCGGGCTCTTCTCCGTCTCCGAAGGTGAGATGAGCGCGTTGATTCATGTCGGCCCGCAGAACCCGCGGGAGTATACCGACGTCCTGTCGACGCCCGAGAAGCTGACGCCCCTGAGCGAGGCAACCGGCGGCTCCGCCGAGCGCCTGCGCGATGTCGGCGGTGAGATGAGCGTGCCCCGTATCGTCTCCATGCGCCCTTCCGCCAGCTATTCCGGCAACGGCTGGATCGGCCTCAAGGCGACCGAGGCCAGCGTTTTGAACGGCGTCGACCGCTATCCGCTGATGATCGGTCTGCTCGGCCTTGCCCTCCTGCTCGGCGCCCTGTCGCTGACCTGGTACCGGGAAGGCCGGTAGCTTTCGAGTTTGCGGCCCATCCTTCGAAACGCGCGCAAGCGCGCTCCTCAGGATGAGGTTGAGAGTAGCTGAAAGGGCGTCTGCAACACATTCATCCTCATCCTGAGGAGGCCGTCAGGCCGTCTCGAAGGATGGGCCCCTTGCTCCGAACCGCGTCAGGCGTGTGAAGAAGCCGCTGCAGACGCCCCGCCATGCACCATCCCGCTCGGCAGGTCGCCGTCGTTCAGGAGTGCGATCAGCAGCCGGGCCGGATCGACAGGTCCCGGCAGGGTGATCCGCCCAAGCGGCACCTGCTGGAAGCCGAAAGGGCTGTAATAGGGCGCATCGCCCACCAGCAGCACGATCCTGTCTCCCGCCGCCGCTGCCGCTTCCATCGCGGTCCGCATCAACGCCTTGCCGAGGCCGCGGTTCTTGAAATCCGGCGAAACGGTCAGGGGTCCGAGGAGAAGGGCATCCGTTCCGCCGATAGTAATCGGCGTCAGCCGGATGGAGCCGGCGACATTTTCACCCGCGAGGCCGACAAAGGAGAGATCCTCCCGGTGGGCGACGTTTTCGCGGATGCGGAAGGCTGTCCGCGCAAAGCGTCCTGGACCGAAGGCCTCGGCCTGCAGCGCTTCGATGGCGTCGTTGTCGGTGGCGTCTTCGGGCCGGATGACCCAGGTGGTCTGTTTCATGTGGCTGATCCCAGCAAGCAGTCTTTGTGACAAAGCGCGCCTGCCGGAAGCCGGATGAAACGAAAAAGGAAATCCGGGGTCAGGTCAGCCGCGACGGTGCGGACGAGAGACATCTCGTCGGCTGGTTCGTCGTCGAAGTATCAGACCTGCGGTCATTGTTGCCGAACACCTCAAGGCCGGGCGCCAAAGCATGCCGGCATTTCGTCAAGGAGGAGAAGCGGTTACCACGCATTGGCCGCCCTGGTCCAGCGTTTTTTGCCGAATTGTTCGCAAAATCTCCGACTGAAGGCGTGCATTGTTCAGCCAGCCCGAACAGAGCATTCAATTGGTTGATTTCATGTCTGCGTGCACAACCTTATCGGAAAGCAACAAAGGAGCACATCATGGGACTGCTGGTAGACGGCGTCTGGAAAGACCAATGGTACGACACGAAATCCACCGGTGGCCGGTTCGTGCGCAAGGAATCAGCCTTTCGCAATTGGGTCACCGCGGATGGCTTTGCCGGCCCGAGCGGCGAAGCCGGCTTCAAGGCCGAGCCCGGCCGCTACCACCTCATCGTGTCCTATGCCTGTCCTTGGGCGCACCGCACGCTGATCTTCCGCAAGCTGAAAGGTCTTGAGGACATGATCACGGTTTCGGCGGTTCAGCCGCTGATGCTGGAAAATGGCTGGGAATTCTCGGAGATCGAGCCCTTCACCGGTGCGAAATATGCCTGGCACGTCTATGTCAAGGCGGACCCGCAATACACGGGCCGCGCCACGGTGCCGATCCTCTGGGACAAGCAGCGGGAGACGATCGTCAGCAACGAGTCTGCCGAAATCATCCGCATGTTCAACTCCGCCTTCGACAGCCTTACCGGATCGAAACTCGACTTTCATCCCGAAAGCCTTCGTCCTGCGATCGACGAGGTCAACGAGCGCGTCTATCACACGGTCAACAACGGCGTTTACAAGGCTGGCTTCGCCACAACGCAGGAAGCCTACGAGGAAGCGGTCACTGAGCTGTTCGACACCCTGGACTTTCTCGAGGACCTTCTCGGCCGTCAGCGCTATCTCGTCGGCGACCGGCTGACGGAAGCGGACTGGCGGCTCTTCACGACGATGATACGCTTCGATGCGGTCTATTTCGGTCATTTCAAATGCAACATCCGCCGCATTGAGGATTATCCGAACCTTTCCAACTATCTGCGCGAGCTCTTCCAGGTGCCAGGCGTTTCCGGAACGGTCGATCTGGCGACCATCAAGCAGCATTATTACGGCTCGCATGAAAGTGTGAACCCGACCCGGATCATCCCTGCCGGACCGGATCTGGACTTCTCACGGCCGCATAACCGCGACCGGCTGAAGGCCGCTGCCTGAGCCCTGGTTGCCGAAGGGGATGGCGGTGAAGCTCACCACCTGTCGCCGCCGTCCCGTTTGCCGACCGCAAATTCTTTCAGCCGGCGCATGGTCGCCGCACTGACCTCTTCGGGCAGGTGATCGAGCGCAAAAAACGCCGCTTCGGCGACCTCGGCATTGGGCGTCAGGAACCGTTCCCCCTTGCGCCAGCTCTTCAGGTGGAACAGTCCGACATGATCGCGGCCCGTCGCTTCTTGGTTCAGGAAGATACCGAGCAGTTGCGGGATCTCTTGGGGATGGATGCCCGCTTCCTCGAGAACCTCCCTGCAGGCCGCCTCGGCCATGGTCTCGGCCTTGTCCACCCCGCCGCCGGGCAGATACCAGCCCGACAGATAGCTGTGCCTGACGAGCAGCACCCGCCCCTCGCCGTCCTCCACGATGACCCGGACGCCAAGCGTGAAGGGGTTGCGCACAAGGCCGATCCCCTGGATCAGGCGCTTGGTCACCGGCTTCGGCAAGAGGGCGAGAATCTTCAGCATTTCTCCGAAGGTAGCCGCTCGAACCGTGAAGGAAAACTTAATTTACCGGCGATTAACCCATGCACTCCGCGCAGGGCAGCCCCACTGGAATAACGCTGCTCGTTCGGGCAGGGAGTGCATATATATCGGGCAACTTGATGAATATGAGGGCAGCCCTTCTGACCGCCCGAACCTGAAGGAAAGAAAAATGTTGAACGCACTCTTCGGCAAACGTCGCCGCAACCGCAGCCACTACCAGTGGAAGCCGGCCATCGACCTGACCAACCCGCGCATCGTCGCAACCCTGACGACCTTCCCGTCCAACTAAGGCCGGTGAAGGATCTGACCGGAGAACTCCCATGCTCGCATTCGTGAATGTTGTTGGCGCGACGTTGCGCGAGACCACGCGCTCCGCAGACAACACAGTGAAACCGCCGAAAGCTGCCAAGGCAGTCAAGCCGGTCAAGTAACCGGTTTCCGGCACAGATCCAGTTCTGAACAAAGGCGCCGCGTCATTTCCCCTTGACGTGGCGCCTTTGGCTTTCAAGATGCGCGTCATGTTCACACTCGCGCATATCTCCGATCCGCATCTCGGCCCGTTGCCGGACCCAAAACTTCTCCAGCTCTTTTCCAAACGCATCCTCGGCTACCTCAACTGGCGGCGCAACCGTTCCAGGATCATGGGCGGCAGCTATCTGGAGCAGCTGGTCGAGGACATGAAGGCCAAGGCACCGGACCACATCGCCGTGACCGGCGATCTGGTGAATATCGCCCTGCCGCTGGAGATCTCGGGCGCCCGCACCTGGCTGGAAGAGATCGGCGAGCCTGAAAATGTCTCTGTCGTCCCCGGCAACCACGACGCCTATGTTCCAGGTGCCGTGCGCAGGGCCCGCGCCGCGTGGTGGCCGTATATGTGCGGCGATGGCGCGACGGCCAGCGTTCCGGCGAAGGAAACCGGTTCGCAAGCAACGTTTCCCTATGTACGCAAGCGCGACGGCATCGCCCTTGTCGGCGTCAGCACCGGCCGGGCCAGCGCACCCTGGTTTGCGACCGGCCGTGTCGGCAGCAAGCAGAGCAGGCGCCTTCGAGGCCTTTTGGAAGAGCTCGGCCAGGACGGCTTTTTCCGGGTCGTCATGCTGCATCACCCGCCCTTCCGGAAAGCAACCGGCTGGCACAAGCGCCTGTCGGATGCCTCCCGTGTCCGCGCCGTCATCAAGCGCACCGGGGCCGAGCTGATCCTGCATGGCCACACCCATATCGACAGTTTCGAGACCATTGAGGGCCCGGCTGGTCCCGTCCCGGTCGTCGGCGTTCCCTCGGCCACAAGCGCGCCCGGCGGCAAGAAGCCGGCGGCGCGCTACAATCTGTTCCGGATCGAAAGGACCAATGAGGGCTGGCGCTGCGGGATGGAAGAACACGGCTTTGCCGCGCCGAACGAGCCGGTGACGCTGCTGAAGGAAAGGCAGGTTGAGATCCCGGTGGAGCGTAGCGCAGACCCGGGAGCCGGCCACCAGGGCGGTCAACTTTGAGAAAATGCTGACGCACTCAAGTGCCCCGAGTCCCCGCTTTCGCGAAAACGACAGCCGCGTAACCGACCTTTGTTGCGATTGATGTCACCGCCCTCAAAGCGGGTTGGCGAACCAGGCAAAGGCGATGAGGCCGACGACGCCCAGGGCAAGGCCGACACCGAAGGCACCGGCGACCGCGAGCACCGGCGTGCGGCTTTCGCGCACGCGAACCACCTTGCTGTCCATCGCCACCTGGCGAAGTCGGTTGTTGAGCCAGTCACCTTCCAGCGCCTTTTCCCGCTCCAGCACGCGTTCGGCGATATATTCGGTCAGGCAATCGGCCATATCGTCGATATTGGCGGTCTCCAGGATGACGACGCGACCAAGGCGCGTATCCTTCAGGAACCGGTAGGTGCGCCGGTCGC
>Ga0207773_100896_pt1 | contig 10044 bp, 9 predicted proteins | sample TtaePargueraPR_2_FD_187281 | JGI IMG/M metagenome (GOLD analysis project Ga0207773, IMG submission 187281) | Aerobic enrichment media microbial communities from Bioluminiscent Bay, La Parguera, Puerto Rico - Tt and M1 (3) (SPAdes) | ecosystem: Environmental > Aquatic > Marine > Unclassified ...
CGAGGCGCGTAACGGCGAGCAACGCCAGCCAGCCGAGATAGGTGCCCTTTTTCTCAAGTTCATAGGCCCGCAGGAGCATTCTCTCCGCGGCCTCCAGATCGGCATCGGTCAGTCGGAAAAGCTGATAGATCGCGCCCAGTGCGAGTCTGGCCGCCTCGTGACGTGCCTCGTTCTGCGGCGAGACCGGTTTGAGGATCTGGTCGACGGTCGCAAACACCACGTCGTTCACAAAGGCGCCCAGAGCCGCATCTTCCAGGTGGCAGATTGTGGCTCCGGCAGACAGCTGGTGCGCCCGCGCCCAGAGCACGCGCTGGTCCTCGATCCTCATCAGCTGAACCGTGATAGCGGTCTGCTCGACGACCCGTACGGCCTTTGCCTGAAGAATCCAGTCTGGTCCGCCTGCCGGGCCCAGCGCGATGGGCGTGGAGCGATTGATCCTGAGATCAATGACATCCACCACGTCGAAGCAAACGAAGGAGCGTGCGACGAGGTCGAGCAGCATATCGGCGAGGGCGCTGCTGCCGGCATCGAGCGAGGGAGGAAGGTCGGCGAACAGGCCGACGCAGGGACGCGCCAACGCGGGCCGGAAGATGTCGGGCTGGCGAACCGGCACAGAGGTCCTGACGGCGCCATTCGACGGCGCGGATCGTGCGGCCGCTTCCTCCCAGTGGCTTCTCTCCTCCCGCAACCAGTCCTCGAACTCGGGATCGCTGATGTCGATGCCCTCGAGGAGCTCCTGGGTCGCCGTTGCGCCGGCGCTCTCGTGGAGGTCGATCCTCGCGGCTGAGAGATCGAGCTGCACGACTTCTCGGTCCGCCGAGATCGGCTCCACCCCGGCCACGCGGAAGTGCCGGCGCAACTCGCTGAGTTCCTGACGCAGGCTGGCGGCGCCCTGCTCGGGACTGCGGTCACTCCACAACTTTTCCTGGATCCAGCGCCGGCTGCGCACCCCGTTCTTCGACAAGGCGAGAAGCGCGAGAAGCGCCTTGGCCCGTTTCCCGTGAGGCGTAATGTCCCTTCCATCGCCGTCCGCGATGCGGAACGGGCCGGCCAGCCGAATCTCCAGCCTGGGTATCACAGCCATGGCGGAACACCCACCGGTGTAATACGGACAGCTAGAGATTGCCCCTACAATATAATCAACGCAATATACTTGTAGTGAGTAAGACTCCTTTGCCAAGGGAAGAGGCGTCGCCGACAGCGCGTCCGACAGCGGCCTGCGGGCGCTGATTGCGGTTCACGCAGGTGGTGCCGCCGCGCGGCCCCCTGCAAGCATGGCGCTAGTCATTCACGGCCTATGTGCGAGAACGGTGAGCCGGCCTGGCGCAGGCACCCGCGCCGTGGCCGACGCCGGCCGGTCAATCCGCCGCCTGCGCCTGCCTGGCGCGGTCGACGATGCGGTTCTCCAAGGCGCCGATGCCGCTGATCTCGCAGCGCACGACGTCGCCGTGACCCAGGTAGCGCGGTGGCTTGAAGCCGATGCCGACGCCGGCCGGCGTGCCGGTGGCGATGACGTCACCCGGCAGCAGCGTGATGCCCGCCGACAGCGTCTCGATGATCGTCGGCACGTCGAAGATGAGCAGCTTGGTGTTCGAATCCTGCCGCTTGTCGCCGTTCACGAAAGTCTTCACCGTGGTGTTCGCGAGGTCGATCTCGTCGGCCGTCACCGCCCACGGACCCATCGGGCAGAAGGTGTCCTGCGACTTGCCGATTAGCCACTGGCTGTGCCGGCCCTGCAGGTCGCGCGCCGTCACGTCGTTCACGATGGTGTAGCCCCAGACGTGCTTCAGCGCGTCGGCCTTGGTGATGCCGCGCCCGCCCTTGCCGATGATGACGGTCAGCTCCACTTCGTAGTCCACCGAGGGGTCGACCGCCGAATCCATCACGATGTCCTCGCCGGCGGCGATCACCGACTCCGGCACCTTGGAGAAGATGATCGGCACCTTGGGAACGGCGCCCGCCGCCGCCGAGGAGTCGAACCCCGAGGAGGCGAACTCCTGCGCGTGATCGTGGTAGTTCTTGCCGACGCAGAAGATGTTGCGGCGCGGCCGCGGGATCGGCGCGTCCAGCTTGATGTCGGACAGCGCGACCGGGTCGCCCAGCTCGGGCAGCGGCAGGCCCTCGGCCGCGCGGCGCGCCAGCGTCTCGACGCCGCGCTCGGCGTCGCGGCTCTCCAGGGCGAAGGGCCGCACGCTGCCCGCGGCCTCGTCGAGCACGCCGACACGGCGCTCGCCGGCGACACGGAATGTTCCTACCTTCACATCTTCCTCCGTTTCTTTGCTTTGTACGCTCTCGTGGTGTCGTTCAGCGGCTGGGCGGGCCGGCCAGCGTGCAGTCGAGGTTGCGCAGCCGCCCGTCCTTCAGGCCATAGCACAGCCCGTGCACCTTCAGCGGCTGGCCGCGGCTCCAGGCGTCCTGCACAATGGGCGTCTCGGCAACGCGCCTTACCTGCTGGACCACGTTCAACTCGCAGAGGCGATCGAGGCGCTGCTGGTGGTCGTGAAAATGATCCAGTTCGTGCGCGCAGCGCTGCGCGGTGTCGCGGATCGGCTGCAGCCAGTGGTCGATGAGGCCGTGGCGCTGCCCGTCGACCGCCGCCTGGATGCCGCCGCAGCCGTAGTGGCCGGTCACGATGATCTCCTGCACCTGCAGCGCCTCGACCGCGAACTGCAGCACCGAGAGGCAGTTGAGATCGCCCGGGTTCACCAGGTTGGCGACGTTGCGGTGGACGAAGACCTCGCCCGGCTCCAGGCCGGCGATGACGTTGGCGGGCACCCGGCTGTCGGAGCAGCCGATCCAGAAATAATAGGGCCGTTGAATGTCGGCCAGGCGCTTGAAATAACCCGGATCCTGCGCGACCCGCTCGGCCGCCCAGGCGACGTTGCGCTGTAGCAAGGTTTCCAGCACGGCTTCCTGTCTCCCGGCAGGTGATGGCGCCCTGTCTTAGCGGAGCTTCACGCCACTGTCACCCTCGCGCTTGTCGCAAGGGGCCCAGGGCTGCCTAAACGAGAACGCCCCGGCGGCGGGCCGGGGCGTTGCCTGCGTCGCAGTGGGGGAGGACCGTCAGATCTTCGAGATCTTTCCCTCGTACATCAGGCGGGCATTGCCATGGTCCGCGACCAGGGTGCAGGCGTCTTTCTGCTTGATGGCGACGAAGCGGCGGCCTTGATGCTCGACATCCACCGCCGGCTTTCCCCGCTCTGCAATGATCTCCTCGAGGGTCGCCGTCGTTTCGACAGTATTGTCGCCGAACTCGTCGGTGCCGGCCACGATCATGTGACCGTTCTCTTCGCAGAACTCGACGAATACCTCGCGAAAATCATTGTCCTCGATCATCCGGGACATTTGATCTCCTGGGACTGTTGTGGAAATTCTAGTGCCATATAGGGTCCTGAGCGAGAAAAGGAACCCCTTTTCTCGCGCGCGAGAGGCCCGCGGGAGGCATCAATTCCGCGGTTCACCGCCGCCCAGGGGCGTCTCCCTCCGCCCGCCGCCCCAGTTTCGCCAGCAGCCGCAGCAGGTCGCGCTGCTCCTGCGCGCCGAGGCCCTCCAGGGTCTCGCGGGAGATCTCCGGGCCGATCTCCACCAGCGCGCGGGCCAGCTCGTGGCCGTCGTGGGTGAGCTGCACGAGGCGGCGGCGGCCGTCGTCCGGGTCAGTGCGCACGGCGACGAGGCCGCGCTGGGCGAGGCGCTGCACCACGCCCAGCACGGTGGCGGGGTCCATGGCGACCAGCTCGCCCAGCGGGGTCTGCGCGATCTCGCGGCGCTCCAACAGGGTGACCAGCACGGAGAACTGCTGCGGCGTCAGATTGCGCTCGCCGATCTTCGTCTGGAACACCTCGGAGGCGTACTGGTGGGCGCGGCGCAGCAGGAAGCCGATCTGCTGGTCCAGCCGGTAGTCCAGCGTCTCGCCGGCTGCGTCGTCACGCGGATCGCCGATCGGTGTGCTCACGCCACCTCCGCAAGAGTTTCCGCCGGCGGCGTGTTGCGCGAGCGCCCGCAGCGCACCTGACCGTCGATGATCACCATGGAGACGCCCGGCAGGTCGCCCATCCGCACCGACTCCAGCAGCGTCTGGCCTGCCGTGTGCTGGGCCCGGTCCATGATGACGAAGTCCGCCGCGCGGCCCGGCTCGACGAGGCCGCAGTCGAGCTCACGCATTCTTGCGGTGTTGCCGGTAGCGAAGCAGAACACCGTCTCCGCCGGCACCTCGCCGACCGACGACAGCAGCGCGATCAGTCTCAGGATGCCGAGCGGCTGCACGCCGGAGCCGGCCGGCGAGTCGGTGCCGAGGATGATGCGCTCGGGCTGGCCCAGCTCCATCGCTGTGCGCATGGCGTAGAGGCCCGCCAGCTCGTTGCCGTTATGCACGATCTCGACGGCGCGGGTGCAGCTCTCGCAGAGGCAGCGGATCTGCGTCAGCGGCAGGGCGGTGTGGCCGCCGTTGATGTGGCCGATGACGTCGGCGTCGGCTTCCAGCACCACGTCGGCGTCGATGAGGCCGGAGCCGGGGATCGAGGGGCCGCCGGTATGGATGGTGCTCTGGATGCCGTACTTGCGCGCCCAGGCCACCATCTTCTTGGCCTCCTCGCCCTGCTTCACGCCGCCGAGGCCGACCTCGCCCAGCAGCTTCACGCCCGATTCCGCGAGCTGCTTGAAGTCCTCCTCCACCATGCCCTGCTCGATGACCGGCGCGCCGGCGTGCACCTTTACGCCTGCGGGCCGCATGTTGAAGAAGGCGCGCTGCGCAGTGATCGCCAGCGCCTTCAGGCCGACGATGTCCTTGGGGCGGCCCGGCAGGTGGACCTCGCCGGCCGAGATCATCGTCGTGACGCCGCCGTTGAGGAAGGAATCGATCCAGTTCAGCTGGCTCTGGCGCGGCGTCCAGTCGCCGAACACCGGATGGACGTGGCTGTCGATGAGCCCTGGCGCCACCGTGGTGCCCCTGGCGTCGATGACCTTCGTCGCGCCGCCGGTATCAACCGTCTTCGCCTTACCGACCTCGGCGATGCGGCCGTCGACGGCGACGACGGTGTCGGCGTCGAGGATCGGCTGCTTCAGGTCGCCCGACAGCAGCGTCCCGATGTTGCGGATGACCAGCTTCTCGCTCATCGATACCTCCCTACACCGCCAGATACTGCTGGCGGACCTCCTCGTTGCGCTCCAGCTCCGCCATGGCGCCCTCGTAGCGGATGCGCCCGGTCTCGATGACATAGGCGCGGTCGCTCACCAGGGCGGCGAAGTAGAGGTTCTGCTCGCTCAGCAGCACCGGAATGCCCTGCGCCTTGATCTCCTGCACCACCTTGATGATCTGCTCCACCACCACCGGCGCCAGGCCCTCCGAAGGCTCGTCGAGCAGGATGCAGCCGGGGTTTCCCATCAGGGTGCGCGCGATGGTCAGCATCTGCTGCTCGCCGCCGCTCAGCGTGCCGGCGAGGCGGTGCCGCGCCGCCGCCAGGTTCGGGAAGAGGTCGTAGAGATCGTCGGCGGTCCAGCTGCGCGCGCCTTCGCGCGGGGGCTGGCGGCCGCACTCGAGGTTTTCATGAATCGTCAGGCGGGTGAAGACGCGGCGCTCCTCCGGCACGTAGCCGAGGCCGCGGCGTGCGATGCGGTGCGGCGGCTCGCCGAGGATCTCGTCGCCTTCGAAGACGATGCTGCCGGCGCCGACGCGCACCATGCCCATGATCGACTTGATGGTGGTCGACTTGCCGGCGCCGTTACGGCCGACCAGGACGACGATCTCGCCGCGTGCGACGGAAAGCGAGACGTCGGCCAGGATGTGCGCCTGGCCGTAGTAGCTGTGGATGCCCCTCAGCTCCAGCATCGCTCAGCCCTCCCCCTTCTTCTCTTGGCGGTAGACCTGGCCCTCGCCGAGGTAGGTCTTCAGCACCAGGGGATTGCGGCGGATATCGTCGGCCTTGCCCTCGGCAATCAGCTCGCCGCGGCTCAGCACGATGATGCGGTCGGCCTGGCTGAACACGATGTCCATGTCGTGCTCGGTGAACAGCACGGCGACGCGCCGCTCGTGGGCGAGGCGCGCGGCGAGCCCCATGAGCGCGACGCGCTCGCGCGGCGCCATGCCGGCGGTGGGCTCGTCCATCAGCAGCACGCGCGGCGCGCCCGCCAGCGCGACCGCCAGCTCGACGCGCTTCAGGTCGCCGTAGGCCAGCACGCCGCAGGGCCGGTCGGCCTGCGCCGCCATGCCGACCATCTCCAGCAGCGCCAGCGCCTCAGCGCGGTGGCGGTTCACCGCGCTGCGGGCAAAGGAGAACAGCTCGCGGCGCTGGCTCATCAGCACCATGGCGACGTTCTCCGCCACGCTCATCGAGGGAAAGGTCGCGGTGATCTGGAAGGTGCGCCCGACGCCGCGGCGCCAGATCTGCGGCGGCGTCAGGCCGACCAGCTCTTCGCCCGCCAGCTTCACGCTGCCCCGGTCCGGCCTGATCTGCCCGTTCAGCATGTTGAAGCAGGTAGACTTGCCGGCGCCGTTGGGGCCGATCAGCGCCAGCAGCTCGCCCTCCGCGACGGCAAAGCTCACGTCCTTCACCGCCTGCACGCCGCCGAAGGCGCGGCTCAGCCCCGCGACGGCAAGCGCCGGCGCGGCGGCGGGTTTTGTCATCGTCGCGGCCGTCATGCCCGCTGCTCCCCCTTCGAGGCGCCAGAGCGCGGGACAGCGGCCGCGCGCTCGCCCGCCTGCGCCTCCAGCTTCAGATGGCGGCCGAGGTAGTGGCGCGCGGCGCCGCCAAGGCCCTGCGGGAACAGCAGCACCAGCGCGACGATCACGACGCCGAGCAGCAGGCGCCAGTAGGCGAAGGTGATCAGCTCGTCGTGCAGCCAGGTGAAGGCGGCGGCGCCGACCACTGGCCCGGTGAGCGACTCGATGCCGCCGAGCAGCACCATGAGCAGCGCGTCGAAGGAGCGCGGGATCGACATCTCGTCGGGGAAGACCGAGCCCTTGGAGAAGGCGAAGAGGCCGCCGGCGAGACCCGCCATGGCACCGGCGAAGACGAAGGCGACGAGCTGCTGGCGCTTCACCTCGATGCCGATGGCGGCGCTGCGCAGCAGCGAGTCGCGCGTCGCGCGCAGGCCGTAGCCGAAGGGCGCGAAGATCACGCGGCGGATGAGGAAGAGCCCGGCCCCGACCACCGCCAGCGCGACGTAGTAGTAGGCGACGGTCCCCGAGGCCCAGGCCGCCGGCCAGATGCCGAGCAGGCCGTCGTCGCCGTTGGTCACCTCCGACCACTGGAAGACCACCGACCAGGCGACCTGCGCGAAGGCCAGCGTGAGCATGGCGAAGTAGACGCCGGAGAGGCGCACGCAGAACCAGCCGATGACCAGCGCCAGCAGCCCGGCGCCGAGCGGCGCCAGCAGCAGGGCCAGCTCGAAGGGCGACGCCGCGTAGGTCACCATCAGCGCCGCCGCGTAGGCGCCGCCGCCGTAGAAGGCGGCATGGCCGAAGGACACCAGCCCGCCGACCGCCATGAGGAAGTGGAGACTGGTGGCGAAGAGCGCCAGCACCATGATGTCGATCAGCAGCACCAGGATGAAGTCGTCCACCGCCAGCGGCGCAGCGAGCAGCGCGGCCAGCACCAGCGCGACGAAGAGCTTGTAGTGGGGCCCCGCCGGCAGCACCACCCGCGCGGCGCCGGTATCGGCCTTGTGGCCCACGGTCTCCGGCCGGCCGAGCAGCCCGGTCGGCCGCACGATGAGGATCACCGCCATGAGGATGAACATCAGCACCAGCGTGCCCTGCGGCCACACCAGGATGCCGAAGGTGTTCAGCTCCGAGATCAGCACGGCGGCGAGGAAGGCGCCGAGAATCGAGCCCATGCCGCCCACCACGGTGACGACGAAGACCTCGGCGAGGATGCCGAAGTCCATCAGCAGGTTGGCGTCACCCTTGGGGAGCTGCACTGCGCCGCCGAGGCCCGCCAGCACCGAGCCGAGGAAGAACACGCCGGTGAACAGCAGCGACTGGTTCACGCCGAGCGCGCCAACCATCTCGCGATCCTCGGTCGCCGCACGCACCAGAATGCCCCAGCGCGTACGGTTGAACAGCAGCCAGAGCGCGAGGAGAACCAGGGGGCCGATGGCGATGAGCGCCAGGTCGTAGGTCGGCAGCGGCACGTCGAAGAGACGCACGATGCCGGTCAGGCCCGGCGCGCGCGGGCCCAGCAGGTTCTCGGCGCCCCAGTACCAGAACACCGCGTCCTGCACGATGAGGATCACGCCGAAGGTGGCGATGAGCTGGAACAGCTCCGGCGCCTTGTAGAGGCGGCGCAGGATGACGATCTCCACCGCGAGGCCGACCAGCCCCACGGCGATCGAGGCGATCAGCAGCGCCACCCAGAAACCGACGCCGCCCCCGCCGAGCGTGTGGACCAGCGAGTAACCGAAATAGGCGCCCAGCATGTAGAAGGAGCCGTGCGCGAAGTTCACCACCCGCGTCACGCCGAAGATGATCGAAAGGCCCGACGCGGCGAGGAACAGCGCCGAAGCGCTCGCCAGCCCGGAGAGAAACTGTACCAGGTAGACACCCATCAGGTCACATCGCGCCCAAGACTCTTGTTACGACCGTACAAGTCCACTGTCGTCCCGGGGCTTGGCCCCGGGACCCATTGGCATCGGCGAGCGGCGAATCCGGACCGCGATTGCATCCCTGCCAGCCGCGATCGCCGCACCCCAACGTCGGAACACCTCTATAGCGGCCAGGGTCGCTGGGTCCCGGGAACAAGTCCCGGGACGACAGCTTGCGCGGCAGCGGCCCCTCAGCTCTCCGCCGGGCGCAGCTTCTTCACGACCTCGTCCGAAGGCATGTACTTGTCGCCCTCCTCGTAGGTCCAGTCGACCATGACGGGCTTGCCGTCCTTCACCGCCGTCTTGCCGACCCAGGCGCCCATGGTGGACTGGTGGTCGATGGCGCGGTAGGTGATCGGCCCCGAGGGCGTGTCGAGCTCGAGGCCCTTGAAGGCGTCGACGATGGCCTCGGTCTCCGTGCTGCCGGCCTTCTCGATGGCCGCGGCGATCGACAGGATGGTGTTGTAGCCGACCAGCGAGCCGAGGCGCGGATAGTCGTCGTACTTTTCCTGATAGGCCTTCACGAAAGCATCGTGCGCCGGCGTGTCGACGGCGTCCCAGGGATAGCCGGTGACGATCCAGCCCTCCGGCGCTTCCTCGCCGAGCGGATCGAGGTACTCCGGCTCGCCGGTCAGCAGCCCCAGCACGGTGCGGTCTTTGAACAGCTCACGAAGGTTGCCCTCGCGCACGAAGCGGGCGAGGTCGCCCCCGAAGGTGACGTTGTAGATGCCATCGGGCTTCATCGCCTCCAGCGCCTGCACCTCGGAGGCGGCGTCGATCTTGCCGAGCGCCGGCCACTGCTCTCCGACGAACTCGACGTCCGGCACGCGCTGCTTCAGCGCCTCCTTGAAGGCCGCCACCGCGTCCTTGCCGTAGGCATAGTTCGGCGCGATGGTCGCCCAGCGCTTGGCGCCGGTCTTGGCCGCCTCCTCCGCCAGCATGGAGGCCTGCGCGTAGGTGCTGGGCCTGAGGCGGAAGGTGTAGCGGTTGCCCTCCTGCCAGATCAGCGAGTCGGCCAGCGGCTCGGCCGCCAGGTAGACGCGCTGCTTCTGGGCGGCATAGGCGGCGAGCGCCAGCCCGACGTGCGAGTAGAACGAGCCGGTGAGCATGACCACCTCCTCGCGGCCGAACAGCTCCTCGGCGTAGCGCACCGCCTCGCCCGGCTTGCCCTGGTCGTCACGCGAGACGACCTCGAGCGGCCGGCCCAGCACGCCGCCCTTGGCGTTGATCTGCTCGACCGCCAGGTCGACCGCCTGCTTGTAGGGAATGGTGAAGGCCGGCAGGCCCTTGTAGCTGTTGATGTCGCCGATGCGGATGGGATCGGCGGCGCCGGCCACGCCCACCCCCGCGAGAGAGAAGGCGAGCACCGCCGTCCCCAGAAGCTTCCTTATGCCCATTTCACTGCCTCCTGTTCGTGACCTAGTTGTCAGCAATTCCGCTGTCGCACAGCCCCTCACCCTCCCGCTA
>Ga0207773_100897_pt1 | contig 10044 bp, 9 predicted proteins | sample TtaePargueraPR_2_FD_187281 | JGI IMG/M metagenome (GOLD analysis project Ga0207773, IMG submission 187281) | Aerobic enrichment media microbial communities from Bioluminiscent Bay, La Parguera, Puerto Rico - Tt and M1 (3) (SPAdes) | ecosystem: Environmental > Aquatic > Marine > Unclassified ...
TCATTTTCCAAATTCCTCATTTGGGAAGGGGAAAGGTCATCATCAAAAATCACCATGTCCACTTCAAAATGCTTGACGTAAGTCTGGATTTCTTCCAGCTTACCTGATCCAACAAAGCTCCTGACATCCGGTTTTTCCAGCCTTTGGGTGAAGCGGTACACCTCACGGGCTCCCAAGGTTTCGGTCAAAAAAGCCAACTCATCCAAATGCTCCTCTACTTCGTGTTCAGATTGGTTTTGACGGATCAGAGCTACCAAAACAGCTGTTTCTTCCTGTGGGGCTGTTTCTATAAGTTTGTTTAATTTTCTCGTATATTTACTCATTAAGTAATTCCTATTGGAAATGAAATTTTATCTTTTGTATAATTTACCATTAATTCGAACTTATTGAAACTTATTTCGCCTCAAACTAGTTCGATTTCAACCTTTAAAGGTGTGTCTATAACAATGGAAAATCACTTTCCATTCCAGCAAATCTCTAAATTATTTTACATAAAATTAGTCTGCTAAAAAGAAAGAATGGAAATTTACAGCTGCTTTTGATAATCGAATAGTAAAAACATGGAAATACGAAGTACGCCCATCAAAGATGTTTATGAGATTTACCCAAAGGTTTTCAATGATGCCCGCGGATATTTTTTGGAAACCTACCGTGAGGATTTGTTGGCCGAAAAAGGGATCAACACGCGGTGGGTGCAGGACAATCAATCATTTTCGGTAGCAGGTACAGTTCGTGGCCTCCATTTTCAGCATGCCCCATATGCCCAAGCCAAATTAGTAAGAGTAATTACGGGAAGAGTATATGATGTATGTGTAGACTTAAGGAAAGATTCACCCACTTTTGGGCAATATCATGGGGTGATCCTGGACAGTGCCCAGCATAACCTACTTTACGTACCGGAGGGCTTTGCCCATGGCTTTTCGGTTTTGGAGGATGCGGTCTTTTCATACAAATGTTCCAATTTTTACAATAAGTCCAGTGAAGGAGGACTTATCTGGAATGATGGTCAATTGGATATTGACTGGATGGTAAGCAAGCCCATAATTTCTGAAAAGGACCAGGAGCTTCCAACATTAGAGGAATTTATAAACCAAACTGGAGGAGGTTTGTAGCATGGGATTACTGGATTTTTTCCAAATCAAACGAGCCAATAAGCCATTGAATCTGGAATGGATGGGTGTGGACATGCATTCACACTTGATTCCAGGCATAGATGATGGTTCTAAGTCTTTGGAAGAATCTATTTCTCTCATCAAAAGGCTAAAAGGATTTGGCCTTCGCAAGCTCATTACCACCCCCCATATAATGACGGAATTTTACAAAAATACTCCTGAAATTATTGCTGAAGGGCTGGACCTATTACAAACTGCCCTATTGGAAAATGGCATCGAGATGGAAATCGAAGCGGCTGCCGAATACTATTTGGATGAAGTATTTTTGGAAAAACTCGAGAAAGGGGAATCTTTGCTAACTTTTGGTAGTAACTATGTTTTGGTAGAGACCGGTTTCTTCAATAAACCCCAAATGCTCCATGAAATCTTCTTTGCCCTGGAAACAAAAGGATATAAACCGGTTTTTGCACACCCTGAGCGCTACCTTTATCTGCATCAAGATCAAAAATTGCTCGATTCTTTAATTGATAAATCAGTATCATTTCAAATCAACTTGCTTTCGCTGACAGGATATTATTCAAAACCAGTAAAAGTGCTTGCCGAAAAGCTCCTTGAAAGAAATGCTGTTAAATTTGTCGGTACAGATTGTCACAATGCCAACTATCTGGACGCGTTGGAGGGCTTGGCTCACTGCAAAGTCTTTGAAAAATTAAAGAAGACCAATCTAATTAATCCCCAGTTATGAAAATATTAATCACCGGCATTACTGGCCTTTTAGGTAGCCATCTGGCAAAGGAATTTTATGAACTTGGCGAGATACACGGCCTTAGAAGAGCAAGTAGTCAAACTAATTTACTGGGGGATATTGCAGATAAAATTAACTGGCATGAAGGGGATATCAATGATTACCAGTCCTTGGAAGAGGCTTTCACGGAAATGGATATGATCATACATGCAGCTGGATTGGTATCTTTTAGTAATAAGGATAAGGAAAAATTACTTAAGGTAAATTGTGAAGGAACTGCCAATGTCGTCAATGTGATGCTTGAAAAAGGCATCAAAAAGCTGATCCATGTCAGTTCTGTGGCTGCTCTCGGCAGAACTCCCGAACAGAATACCATCAACGAAAACCACAAATGGGTGGATTCTCCATGGAACACTCCCTACGCCATTTCTAAATACTTTGGGGAATTGGAGGTCTGGCGTGGCGTACAGGAAGGACTCCAGGCCATGGTGGTAAACCCATCTGTATTATTGTCCAAAGCCTCAGACCAGCGAAGCAGCACTGCCATATATTCTTATGTGGAAAAGGAGCTCCCTTTTTATCCCAAGGGTTCATTAAACTATATTGATATCAGGGATGCGGCCAAACTGACTTACATGCTATATCAAAACCATTGCTGGGGAGAGCGTTTTATTTTAAACAGTGAAAGTTTGCCATATCAGCACTTCTTTGAGGTGGTCGCGGAGCAAATGGACAAAAAAGCCCCAAAGATTGCGGTAAACAGCACCATGATCAATTTGAGTCTCATCTGGAGCAAGATCCTCGGCATTTTCGGGAAAAAAAATATACTCAACAAACAAACCGCACAACTTGCACAACTCCATATTCGTTTTGACAACAGCAAAATTGAACGGGTTTTGGACTTTCGGTACAGACCTTTGGAGGAAACCATTAAATGGGCCGTGAACAAAAAATAACCCTTTTTCGTTAACCCATAGACTATCATCAGCTTGACTTAAAGTAGTCAAAAAATAATTTCATTAGCTATTTGCACTACCAATTAATTTGGTATCTTAAGTATAAATTCAAAGCCACACACATGACTGGAGATTTTGATCACGACAGGGATGAAGAAAGGGCATTGGTAGAGCGATTTGAGAACTCCCTAAAAGCCAACCTGGATCTCTTCTTCGATGAGGAAGAACTGGAAGATATTATCCGATATTACTTTGATAATCAAAAATTTAAAAAAGCCCTTAAAGCCAGTCAGGTTTCCATAGAACGTTTTCCATATTCCCTGGAAATAAAACTGCTATATGGCCAATGCCTTATCTTTAACGATGAGATGGAAGAAGGTATTGAGGTGCTTGAAAACCTGAACAACCTCTCCCCAAACAACGAAGAGGTCATCCTTGCACTTTCAAATGGGCTACTGCTCAATGGCAATACCAGAGAGGCAATTCAAATCTTGGAAGACTTTCTTCCATTGGCAGAGGATAAAGCCGAAGTTTTCTATTCCCTGGGAAATTTTTACCGGGCTGAAAACAACACAGAAAAGGCCATCTTTAACTATAAGGAGGCTGTGAAATTGAAAATCAATCACGAGGATGCGCTTTTCCAGCTGGCAATGATCACCGAGGAAGACGGCTCTTTTGATGAAATCCTCCAATTTTATCAGGAATTTATAGACCAGGATCCATACAGTGCCGGGGCATGGTATAATTTGGGCGTGGTATACAACCGCCTTGGCAGGTTTGAAGAAGCCATCAAAGCTTATGACTACGCATTGATCATTGACGAGTCATTTGCTTCGGCCTATTTTAATATGGGCAATGCCCTAATGAACACCCAGCAGTACGAACTGGCCGTAGAAGCATATCAAAACACCATTAACTGTGAGGGCTCCAATTCTGAAAATTGTTGCTATCTGGCTGCCGCCTACGAAAAGCTTGACCAGATAGACCAAGCCTTCAAATATTTCAAAAAATCCGCAAAATTAGATCCTGAATACGACGATGCCTGGTTCGGATTGGGCATGTGTATGTTAAAAAAGGATAAATATTTTGAGGCCATACACTACTTCAAAAAGGCCCTTAAGCTCTCTAGTGTCAATCCCAATTATTGGGTAGGGCTGGCCGATGCAGAATATCACCTGGGCAACCTGCAAGCAAGTTCCGAGGCTTATGAAGAAGCCATTAACCTCGAACCCGGGTTAATGGAAACTTATGTGAATTTATCCATCATCTATTTTGACCAAAACAGATTTGAAGAGGCCATTGACGTTTTGAAAGAAGGAATAGATGAATTACCCGAAGAAGCTGAACTCTATTATCGCCTCGTAGTTTATCTCATCAAAACAGGTAAATACAAAGAAGCCTTTTCATATTTAGAAAATGCATTAACTTTGGATTTTGAACGACATGAAATCCTATATGAACTGATGCCTGAAGTAAAGCATCAGAAAGCCATATATAAGATCATCGCTCAATACAAAGAAGGATTATAAGCCGATTACTATTTACCTTAAAAATTAGAGAATGAATTACGTGCTGAAGAATGTGCCCGTACGTACAGAAAAACCACGAACTACAGGATACACCATGGCTATGGACAAGGGACTTAGCCTCCGAGAAGTAGAGGACTTCATCGATGCTTGTGGAGATTACGTAGACATCGTCAAACTTGGGTGGGCCACTTCTTATGTAACCAAAAATCTTAATCAAAAACTCCAACTTTATAAAGACGCCGGCATTCCTGTATATTTTGGAGGAACCCTATTCGAAGCCTTTGTCATTAGAGATCAGTTTGAAGATTACAGAAGAGTACTGGAAAAGTATGATTTGGCTTATGCCGAGGTTTCTGACGGATCCATTACCCTGGACCATGAAAAAAAATGCGATTACATCAAAATTTTATCCAAGGATGTAACCGTACTTTCGGAAGTGGGATCCAAGGATGCGGAAAAAATCATCCCTCCGTATAAATGGATTGAGCAAATGCAAAAAGAGCTTGATGCGGGAGCGTGGAAAGTGATCGGAGAGTCCAGGGAAGCAGGAAACGTGGGACTTTTCCGCGATTCAGGCGAAGTGAGGCAAGGGCTGGTTGAGGAAATTTTGACTAAAATCCCTGAAGAAAAAATCCTTTGGGAAGCCCCTCAAAAGGCGCAGCAAGTTTGGTTCATCAAACTTCTTGGTGCCAATGTCAATCTGGGAAACATTGCTCCCAATGAGGTCATCCCACTGGAAACCATCAGGATCGGACTAAGGGGAGATACCTTTGACCATTTTCTAGACCTGGCAAGTGTTTAATAACCCAAAACACAAATAACAGACTGCTTTTGCATAATCCTAAATGAATCAAGCAAAGAACTACATCCTTAATTTCCTCAAGGGGATGGGAATGGGTGCAGCAGACATTGTCCCCGGTGTCTCAGGAGGAACGATAGCCTTGATAACGGGCATCTATGAAACACTTCTGGACAGCATTAAGTCCTTTGACTTAAAGGCCCTTGAGCTGCTTTCCCGTTTCCAGATCAAAAACCTGTGGAAACATATAAATGGTTCTTTTCTAATTGCCTTATTAATTGGGATATTCACAAGTATTTTCACGCTTTCCAAGCTTATCACCTATTTGATGTCCGACCATCCCATACCCCTCTGGTCATTCTTCTGCGGGCTGATCATCATCAGTTCTGTAATGATTCTGAGGGATATTAAAAGGTGGAATTATATGGTCATTTTGGCCATCCCGGTCGGTGCGGCATTAGCTTATTGGATTACGGGGCTTAACCCTGTTCACTCCCCTGATGCGCTGTATTTTACCTTTATATCTGGAGCTATTGCCATTTGCGCTATGATATTGCCGGGCATTTCAGGAAGCTTTATTCTCCTTATCCTGGGGAAATATGAAACCATACTCCATGCAGTAAACCAAAAAGACTTTGTAACTTTGGGCATATTTGCTTTGGGCTGTGCAGTAGGGATATTATCCTTTTCCAGGTTGATATCCTGGATGTTGAAGAACTTCCATGCGGTGACCATCGCCATCCTTTCTGGATTTATGCTGGGTTCCATCAATAAAATTTGGCCTTGGAAAAAAGTGCTCAGTTATAGGATGTCAAGTGGAGGGGAGCAAAAACCTTTTATTACCGAAAATATCTGGCCTAACCATTACCTTTCAGAAACAGGGCTTGAACCCAAATTCTTTATAGGCTTACTGGCTTTTCTTTTCGGAATAATTATCGTTATTGGACTGGAGAGAACGGCATATTACTTTAAAGGAAAATGAGAAAATTCGGACTTATCGGCTATCCATTGAAGCACTCCTTCTCCAAAAAATATTTTACGGAGAAGTTTGAGAAAGAAGGCATTGACGACTGTCAATATGAACTTTATGAATTGGATACGATCGACAAATTCCCTGAATTGATCAAAAACAACCCTGAACTAGAGGGCATCAATGTCACCATTCCTTATAAAGAGCAGGTCATTCCTTTTTTGGATAGCCTGGAGCCTGGATGTAAGGATATAGGAGCTGTCAACTGCATTAAAATAAAAAAGGGGAAACTTACTGGTTACAATACCGATTATATTGGTTTTAAAGAATCATTAGACAAATGGCTGGATGGTAAGCGCCCACAGGCCTTGATTTTAGGGACAGGAGGGGCTTCCAAAGCAGTAAAACAAGCCCTGAACGACCTTGAAATGCCCTATCTTATGGTTTCGAGAAGTGATAATGGTCAAAAAGGCCTGATCACTTATGACCACCTAATCCAAAACGAAAAATACCTCCAAGAACATCACCTTATCATCAATACCACTCCCTTAGGTACTTTTCCTAACACTGAGGAAATGCCAGCCATACCACTAGATCAAATAGGGCGGGAGCATAAGGTCTATGACCTGGCATACAATCCTGAAAAAACCTTCTTAATGCGCTCCATGGAGGCTCGCGGAGCGGTAGTGAAAAATGGACTGGAAATGCTCCATCTACAGGCTGAAGCAGCCTGGGGTATATGGAATTAATTTGTCTCATTTATTTCACAACCGGATCTATTCTGCTTTTTATCTAGCGGGCGATGCTACGGCTAAAATGTTGTCAACGGCCCACTCGCAATCCAATCTCGTTTAGTTGGGATACAGGCTGTAACTTTTCCAATCCGCCTTGGATTGGAAAAGTTCAAATGCTTTCTAGCTCATATCTAAGCGACATTGGCCTATCTCTAGGATCAATAACGCCTTGTATAAGCTATTGCGGCGCTATATCCTATCAGGATCCAGACAGAATAGGTTCCCAAACAGTTATGTTATGTATTGGAAAAAATTATCACATGAAGAAGTAAAAAAATCAATATTTGAAGCTTTAGACAAAAACCATAATTATCGGGGAGAATATCCAGCCTTGGGCGTACCCGGCACCTATCTGGACACTACCGAATTTTATCATGATGCTCCTTTCCTTAAAGATGCACCATTTATGTCCGTGATGGTCCGGAATCCAAACCATATTGGTATTCACACGTTAAGTGAGGAATCCGTACTGGATCTTTTTGAGGGAACACAGGCTATAGAAAGGGACTTGATCCAACTGGTTGCTGAACAAATTTTTGAAGGGGATAAAGGACAGCAGGACGGCTATGTGGCCACCGGAGGAACAGAAGCCAATATTCAGGCCATGTGGGTTTACCGAAATTTCTTCAGAAATGAATTCGGTGCCAATACCGATGAAATTGCGGTGGTATACTCAAGCGATTCCCACTATTCCATGCCAAAAGGTGCCAATTTGCTTAACCTGCACAGTATCATTTTGGAAGTGGATGAAAACAGCAGGCAGATCAAGGAAGAATCCTTGGAAAACCAAATCTCCAAGGCAAAAGAGGAAGGTTATAACTATTTCATTGTGATAGCTAACTTGTCCACCACCATGTTTGGTTCGGTAGATGATGTAAACAGGCTAGGAGGCTTTTTCACAAAAGCCAATGTACCATTCAGGATCCATGTCGATGCTGCATATGGTGGTTTCATATATCCTTTCACGAATGAATCCAACCCATATACATTTAAAAATCCCTATATCACTTCCATCACTAGCGATGGACACAAAATGCTTCAGACCCCTTATGGGACCGGTTTGTTTTTGATCCGGAAAGAGTACATTCATCATGTCTGTACCCAGGAGGCTCAATATATCCCCGGAAAAGATTACACCCTGAGTGGCTCACGTTCTGGAGCCAATGCGGTTTCCATGTGGATGATCTTGAAAATACATGGTTCAGAAGGTTGGAAATATAAAATGGCCTCTCTCTGTGACCGCACGGAAAGGATATGCAAAAGACTGGAAAACAGCGGGGTGGAATTTTATAGAAATCCCTACCTAAACATTATTGCCATTAAGGCCAAGCACATTTCTTCCAGGATTGCCAAAAAATACAACCTTGTAGCAGATAGCTATGAATTCGAGCCGAAATGGTATAAAATAGTGGTGATGCACCATGTAAGGCAAGGCGTTCTCGACAGCTTCCTGATGGATTTGGAAAGAGAATTGGCGGGTAAATACTGATCTTGAAAAAAATAAAAACACCCTCAAAGACATTGAAAAATGCATCTTCTGGGTGTTTTTTTGTTTATCCACTTCTGCATTCAATTTTATTCATCTGAACGACAATAACTTACAAAACACCGTAAAAATCAGCTCTTAATTTTGGTTAAAAAAATGGTAATCACAGGGATTATTATCTATCTTATTACAGACGACTAATCACTAACCTTTTTCGCCTATGCCAAGAGCTAAGAAAACCGAAAATGACCGAAAAATATTCGTTTTGGATACCTCGGTCATATTGTACGCCCACAACTCGATCATGAATTTCGCCGAGCACGATGTGGTCATCCCCATCACGGTTTTGGAGGAACTGGATCAGTTTAAGAAGGGCAATGATTCTAAAAACTTTGAGGCGAGAGAGTTTATTCGATTATTGGACAAGCTGTCAAAAGACAAAATGATCCATAACTGGACTCCCCTCAATGGAAAAACCAAAGGAAACTTTAAGGTAATGATGACTTCTGACAAGATGAAGGAAGATCACATCAATGCCAATAAGATCTTTGGTGAGGAAAAAAATGATCACAAAATCCTCAATGCAGCACTGGAGCTGAAACATGGTGAGAATGAGCGCAAGGTAATTCTGGTCAGCAAGGATATCAACCTGAGGCTAAAGGCCAAATCCCTTGATATCCAAGCAGAAGATTACGAAACGGGCAAGATTAAAAATATCACTGAAATTGAAAACACCGGCAAAGCCTTTTTGGAAGGAATGAACCCGGATGTGATCAATCAGTTATATGATAATCACATCATAGAGGCAAAGGAGGTCTTAGGTACCCGCAAGAGAAAAGCCAATACTTACTATATCCTTAGAAGTGACAAAAATTCTGTCCTGGCTTTTTATAATGGGGAGAGCAACACCGTGGAAAGGGTGGACAAAAAAATAGCCTATAATATCAAACCCCGAAATGCAGAACAGGCTTTTGCCCTTCATGCCATTACTAATCCCAATATCAAATTGGTATCTATTCAGGGAGTGGCCGGAACAGGAAAAACCTTACTGGCACTGGCAGGGGCATTGGAACAAAGGAGGGATTATAAGCAGATTTTCCTGGCAAGGCCTATTGTCCCATTGAGCAATAAGGATATTGGCTACCTTCCTGGTGATATTAAGTCAAAATTGAACCCATATATGGAACCATTATGGGACAATCTAAAGTTTATCCAAAACCAATATAAGGAGTCGGACAAGGAATACCAGAAAATCACAGAAATGGTAAATCAAGAAAAACTGGTCATTCAGCCATTGGCTTATATCAGGGGTCGTTCACTGTCAAATATTTTCTTTATTGTGGATGAAGCCCAAAACCTCACACCACATGAAATCAAGACCATTATCAGTAGGGCAGGGGAAAACACCAAAATCGTTTTTACAGGAGATGTGCACCAGATCGATACGCCTTATCTGGACAGTCAAAGTAACGGACTCAGTTACCTCATCGACAGGGTAAAGGATCATCCATTATATGCCCATATCAAACTGGAAAAAGGGGAAAGGTCTGAATTGGCTAACCTGGCAAATGAATTACTCTAAATTGATAATTAACGAAAAAAGGGGCCATCGAAAATCAAACGGCCCCTTTTTTTGAATAAGCGATGCAATTA
>Ga0207773_100898_pt1 | contig 10039 bp, 7 predicted proteins | sample TtaePargueraPR_2_FD_187281 | JGI IMG/M metagenome (GOLD analysis project Ga0207773, IMG submission 187281) | Aerobic enrichment media microbial communities from Bioluminiscent Bay, La Parguera, Puerto Rico - Tt and M1 (3) (SPAdes) | ecosystem: Environmental > Aquatic > Marine > Unclassified ...
TGCCCGAGAATTTGGAAAATTACTATCAGGAGGCCGGGCGTGCAGGTCGTGATGAATGGAAGGCCTTTGCAGTGATTTTGTACAATGAAAAAGACCTTGAATTGCTCTTGGAAAGAGCAGAGCAAGCCTATCCACCTATTGAGTATATAAAAAGGGTCTATCAGAGTTTGGCCAACTATTATAGGATAGCGGTAGGCAGTAGTTTGATGGTGAGCTATGATTTTGAAATTACGGCTTTTTCCAATACCTATAGTTTGGATTTGTTGATGACTTATCATGCCATCAAGATTTTGCAAGAAGAGGGATTTGTAGAGTTAAGTGAGGGGTTCTACAATTCCAGTTCCTTTCACTTTTTGATCGAGCCAAGCAAGCTTTACGAATATCAGATTGCCCATGCAAGTTTGGATCCGTTAATTAAAGTACTGCTTAGGATGCATGGGGGAGAACTATTTACCGAGTATAAAAAAATCAGGGAGGACAAACTTGCTGCTGTTTTAAACGTAACTGAAGCGCAGCTTGTTAGCCTTTTGGAAAGGATGGATCATCTGGGTATAGCTGCTTATAACAAGAAAAAAGACAGGCCCCAAGTTACATTTTTAACCCATAGATACGATGCGGGGAGATTGCCTCTCAATGTAAAGCGGATCAAGGAGAGAGGGGAGAACAGCGTGGCCAAGGCGCAGGCCATGGTCGGTTATGTGAAAAATGATGTTCTATGTCGGACCTTGCAACTGCTGGAGTACTTTGGAGAGGAGAAGGATAAAGGCTGTGGGGTGTGCGATGTTTGTCTGGAAACCAAGAAAAAAGCGGACATTTCGGGGCACCTGAATCAGGTGAGAAGCCGATTAATGAAAACTTTAAGTAATGGAGAACTGTTTACATATAAACAACTCCTAGTGGAAGCTGGGGTTAAGGATACTGATGATGATGCTTTAGGCCTTTTAAGGCAAATGGAAGATGAGGGTATCATCACCAGTTTGGAAGATGGTAGAATTAAGATAAAAACTGAATGACATTTGTAGATGATCTGTTAAAAAAGATTTTCCCAAAGAATGAGAAAACCATTAGTCATAGGGAAAACGCAAAATATTCCAAAGAAGACCGTAATGATACCTTGGGTTGGATGATGTCTGAAGAGGGAATGTCAACCTTCGAATCAGTTTATAACAGCTACCATCTTCAAAAGGAAGGAGAAGAAAGTACACCAGAAGTCCATGTTTATAGGTCGCCATATGCGAATGGAATAGCTGTTTTTTACGGTTTACCATTTAATTCGAAAACTTTTTCGAAACTTTTCTTTGCTTTTGGCGAACGAATCGTAGATTTAGGATATGATCGAGTGAGTATTGAACGTGCCGTTCAGGAAAAATCGCAAGGAGTTAATATTACCGAGAAACAGTACCTTAAACCCAAACCAGCCTTATTGGCAGGTCAGACTGACCAACTTTTTGGAAATATTTCGATTGAAAAAGTGTCGGTAAACCATCAGCCACAAATGATTAAAGTTCTTGTGACCGTGTATTCTGATAGGTTATATACAGAAGCCAGATCATTTGAATCGTTTATAGAAGCCATATTTAATCACCGTTAATACCTATGAACAGAGAAGGACTAAAAAAGAATCTTAAAAGTTATCGGACGCCATTTGAGGAAGAAAAAACATTCATCCAAGAATTTGTAGATCTCACGGATGATCCGATGGCCTTTTTGAGAGACAGAAAAGAGGGGCATTTCACCGCCTCTGCATGGATTGTAAACAAAACCAGAACGCATACCTTGTTGACCCATCACAAAAAGCTCAACCGTTGGTTGCAGCTGGGAGGGCATGCCGATGGGAACGAAAACCTGATGGAGGTTGCCATGACTGAAGCTAAAGAGGAAAGTGGTCTGATTTCATTGAAGCTAGTGGATACTTATATTTTTGATATTGATAAACACATTATCCCTGCGAATGAAAAAGTTCCACAACATTATCACTATGATGTTCGGTTTTTAGTGGAGGCAGCAATGGATGAACCCTTGACCGTCAGTGCGGAAAGTAAAGATCTGGCCTGGGTGAGCTATGATGCTGTTCCTGATGTGGTAGGAAGCAATGATTCCATTATCAGGATGCTTGAAAAGACCAGTAAATCGGAGCTTGTTCATTGATGAATATCGTATTTTAACAAGGGCCATTGGTGGGAAATGTGTTTTTGGACAGGATAATTGAAGGATTAGGTGAAGTCCGTTTTATTATTAGTAAAGATTTGGGGAATAGACTGCCAGATTGTTTATAATTCTTATCTTTGTCTGAAAAAATACCAAAAGTGAGAAAATTACTGATTCTTCCTTTGCTATTAGGGATTTTATGGGGCTGTTCTCCTTCAGAACAAGAACTTTACGATGCCGGGGTCAAGGAGTTAGCATCTGGAAATTATACCGAATCGATCACCTATTTTGATAGGGTTATTGATAAAAACCCTGAGAATACGGCCGCATATAATGCCAAGGGTGTTGCTCTTTTTGAATTGGAGAACTGGGATGAGGCGATAGCTGCGTTTAAGGTGTCCCTGGAGAAAGATTCCAGCTCTTACAAACCTTACCTGAATTTGGGAAACGCATATTTGGAAAAAAAGGAATATAAAGAAGCTGTTAAGCATTATAACCTGGCCAGTGCATTGGATCCAAACCAAACGGATATTTATTACAATCGGGGCTTGGCGCTCTTAGGAATGGAACAGTATGAAGATGCCATATTTGATTTTGACATGGCACTACAAGTCGATCCCAACCAGGCTCTTACCCACTTTAACCGAGCAAAGGCACTTCTTGGCAATAACAACCCTTTGGAAGCAATCAACTCGCTTAGCAAGGCAGTGGAGCTAGATGACCGGAATGGGCCTGCTTTTTATCTTCTTGGAGTTACCAAGATGAGTGCTTTGGGAGAAAAAGAAGAAGGGTGCATGTACCTTAAGAAGGCATTGGAACTGGGGTATGCTGATGCCAAGGAATGGATTGATGAATTTTGTGATACCGCATCTTGATGACAACTATCGGCAAAGATATTAGTAAGGCAAAACAACTGCTGGAAGCAGGAGAACTGGTAGGTATTCCAACGGAAACGGTTTATGGTCTGGCGGGAAATGCATTGGATCCTAAAGCCGTGAGCAAAATTTTTGAGACCAAAAATAGGCCAAGTTTTGATCCGCTGATCATCCACACTGGGAGTATGGAGCAAATCAGTGATTATACAGCTGAGATTATTCCCGAATTAGAAGATTTGGCCCATAAATTCTGGCCAGGCCCTTTGACCTTGTTGCTTCCTAAAAAATCCATTGTACCTGACCTGGTGACCAGTGGATTGGACCGGGTGGCTGTTAGAGTTCCCAGCCATCCGTTGACCCGTGAATTACTGCTATCCCTGGATTTTCCTTTGGCTGCCCCAAGTGCCAATCCTTTTGGTTATATTAGCCCGACCCAAGCCTCACATGTAATGGATCAGCTTGGAGGCAAGATCCCTTATATTTTGGATGGAGGGAGCTGTGAAATAGGTTTGGAGAGCACAATTGTTGGCGTGGAAGAAGGGCAGATAATTATTTACCGGCTTGGAGGAGTGGAAGTTTCTGCGATCAAACAGGTGGTGGGGAATGTGTTGATATTGCCCCAGTCCAGCAGTAATCCCAAATCTCCGGGTATGTTAAAAAGCCACTATGCCCCCAGAAAGCCATTTGTACTGGGAGATCTTGACCAGTTGGTGCCTCACTATTTGGCAAAAGGAAAGAAATTTGGGTTGTTAAGTTTTCAAAAAGCCTTTGAGGAAGTGGATGCGGCCAATCAAAGGGTGCTAAGCGAGAAGGGGGATTTTAGAGAAGCTGCCCAGCACCTTTTTGCTGCTATGCGCTATTTGGACCAGCAGGACGTTTCGGTGATTTTGTCTGAAGAATTACCGGAAAAAGGACTAGGAAAGGCGATTAATGACAGGTTAAGAAGAGCATCAGCTAAATAAAAAAGTAGTTTTTAAAAGGAATAAATAATTCAATCAAATAAAAACCTATTCAACCATGAACAGTAGGATTAAATCTGTTGACAACCTAAGCTTTGAAGGCAAAAGAGCACTGATAAGAGTTGATTTTAATGTTCCATTGGATGCTAAGTTCAATGTGACGGATGATACCAGAATAAAAGCGGCATTGCCAACCATCAATAAAATTTTGAATGATGGTGGGGCGGTTATTTTGATGTCGCACTTAGGACGTCCAAAGGATGGACCAGAAGATAAATTCTCTCTTAAGCACATTTTGTTGGATTTGGAGAAGGCACTGGATCGCCCTGTAAAATTTGCTCCGGATTGTATCGGCAATGAAGCGAAACAATTGGCAGCAGGGCTTAAGGGCGGCGAAGTATTATTGCTGGAAAACCTTAGGTTCTATAAAGAGGAAACAAAAGGAGATCATGAGTTTGCCAAAAAGCTGGCAATGTTGGGAGATATTTATGTAAATGATGCCTTTGGTACAGCGCACCGTGCACATGCATCCACTGCTATCGTGGCAGAATATTTCAATGAGAAAGTATGCGGTTACTTGATGCTTTCTGAATTGGAAAATGCTGATAAGGTGTTGGAAAACCCGGTAAGGCCATTCACTGCCATTATGGGAGGAGCTAAGATTTCCGATAAAATTTTGATCATAGAGAAGTTGTTGGACAAAGTGGACAACTTGATTATTGGCGGAGGAATGTCCTATACCTTTGCTAAAGCTAAAGGAGGTTCCATCGGTGATTCGCTTTTGGAGGCTGACAAGTTGGAACTTACAAAGGAATTGGAAGCCAAAGCAAAAGAAAAAGGGGTAAACCTTTATTTGCCCGTGGATAATATTACCTCTACCGAGTTTGCAAATGATGCGGAGCAGGGAACTGCAAAGACCGGTGAGATCCCTGATGGATGGATGGGACTTGACATCGGAGTGGAATCACGTAAAATCTTCTCTGATGTAATCAAGAATTCAAAAACAATCCTTTGGAACGGTCCAATGGGGGTTTTCGAGATGGAAAGTTTCGATAAAGGTACCAAAGCAGTTGCTGAAGCAGTTGTGGCAGCTACTGAAGAAGGCTCATTCAGCCTGATCGGTGGTGGTGATTCTGCAGCGGCTGTAAACAAATTTGGATTCGGAGACAAGGTGTCTTTCGTATCCACAGGAGGTGGTGCCTTGCTTGAGCATATGGAAGGTAAAGTGCTTCCAGGTGTAAAAGCTTTGGAACCTTGATCCCATAGCAAATAAGAAAGTTGAGAAAGGCTGCTTCGAAAGAGGCAGCCTTTTTTGATCGCCTATTCATGCCATGACTCAAAGTCATGGCATGAATATTAGATTGCTTCGGGGGATTCCTTCCCTAGTTGAAAAGGGAACATGAATTATTTGATGTTAAATTAAAGAAGCGTTTTGAGTCGAATCGGGAGAGAGTGGTTAAAGAAAAACTTGTAAACCTATGTTGAAACTCAGCCTCTTGAAGTCATTACTGAAGGTATCGTATTCTTCTTTGTCAGAGGAGTGCTTTAAGATACCTTCGATCCCCACATTGTCAGTGATAAAATAGCTCAGCCCTATGCTTGGGTAAAAATTAATGGAATTGTTTTTTTCTTCTTGCTCCACGATGACGTTTTGAATGGGGTCAAGTTGATAATTCTTGCTTTTTACAAACTGTTTATCAACCGATAGTTCAGGGAATACTCCAAATTTTCCTAGCAAAAAGTAGTACCTAGAAAAGAAACCTAAACCTATGTCATGACTTACTGATTGTGGTGTCATAGGGGAATTGTCCTGTCCTGATTTTTGTTTTTGATATCTAAATGACGGTGTAAGGCCCACCACAAACTGTGGAAGGAAAAAGTAGCCCACATTGGGTCTTAATCCGAATCCAAATGACCTGAAGGTATTTGTCCCGGTGGACGCATGATGATTATTTATTTTAGTGGTTGATAAATTAGCGTTTCCGCCAACCATAAATCGTCCTTTTTCAGTTTGCGCTTTGGCTAAAAAGGAAAGAAATATAAGGGAATGAAGAAGCAATCCCTTTTTTAAGGTAAGGATCATAATTAAAAATTAGAGTTAATAGGTCTGAAATATGAGCCGATTCAATTAAAAAAGCAAGCAAAGATTATTGTTTGGGACTTAGAAAGGGGACCTAAAATAGGCTGACTCGGGAGAGATTTCATCCCCAATTAGTTTAGGTGATTAAATTGTACAATCATCTAAACCTCCGTTTTGTCATAGTAATGTATAAAAAATCATTCAGCTTAACTGATGGAATTTGTGGCTACTTAGGTAGAACTTTCAACTTTTAAACCTTTCAACCTTAAAATCTCATCCCCACCATCATCAATACCTTATCTCCACCGGCACCACACCATCCCTGATCATATCCAGTTTTCTGGCTGCCTTTTGGGAGAGGTCAATGATCCTGCCGGAGATAAAAGGCCCTCTGTCGTTTATCCGGACTTTGACGGTTTTGCCATTTTGAAGATTCCTGACCTTTACCTTGGTGCCGAAGGGTAAATTTCTATGGGCTGCTGTCATTTTACCGTGGCGGTATCTTTCTCCACTGGCAGTTTTTCTACCGTTGAATTTGTCCGCATAGTAGCTGGCTTTACCGGTTTGGACCTGTCTGGAAGAAGGAAAGACCGAAGCGCAGGAGCTGAATACAAAGATTAAGCATATCCACAGGAAAAATTGCTTTTTCATAGGCTATAATGATAGTGCGGGGGGCTTCGACAGGCTCAGACACCCGACAGGCTCAAATCCCTGTTGTTTTACAAGGACGCCGTGTATGTATATTAATTTACTAAGGAAAACTTCAAACCTGACAGGTTTTGCCAGAGAAAATCACCAACACTGCACTTCAAGGTATACAAACCTGTCAGGTTTAGTTTTAAATAGTTCCGGGAGAAATTTGGGATACTCACCTAACGAAGATCCATTCGTTTTCCTTGCTTTGGGGTTCGGAAAATTCATAGCCTTCCCTATTGAACAATTTGAGTTTTTCTGGAACGGTGATTCGGTTTTTGATGATATAGTCAGCCATCATGCCCCTGGCTTGTTTGGCAAAGATTCCTATTACCTTGTATTTGCCATCCTTAAATTCTTTGAAGTTAACATGGATCATTGGGGATTTGAGGGCTTTTTTATTTACAGCCTTGCCATATTCCTGAGAAGCCAAATTGATGACGGTTTCGCCCTTGGCAACTGCATCAATTGCTTTAGAAATTTTGGTGCCCCAGTATTCATAGAGGTTTTTCCCCTTTTTATTTTCAAGGCTAATGCCCATTTCCAACCGGTAAGGTTGGATTAGATCCATAGGTTTTAATAATCCATATAGACCGGAAAGGATCCTCAAGTGGCTTTGAGCAAATTCAAGGTCCTCCTCGCTGTAATTGTCCACGTCCATGCTTCGGTAGACATCTCCCTTAAAAGCCAGTAAAGCTTGTTTGGAGTTTTCCAAAGTGAAGTCCTTGTTGAAGGTATGATATCGTTCTTCGTTTAATTGGGCGATGTTTTCACTTACCTTCATCAACTTTTGAATATCCGTGACAGATTTCTTTTTCATGATTGATACCAAAGCTTTGATGTCAGTTTTAAAATCAGGTTGTGTGGTAAGGGAAATATCGGTGGTACTCATATCCAGCGTTTTTGCTGGAGAAATTAATGCGATCATATTTATTCGATTACTACAATAGCTTTTTTAACAATTCTTTCTAATTCTTGGTCTCGGCTAGTAAACTTGATTATTACAGGATAGGTTCCTATAGGTACTTTTTTGCCATTAACCGTGCCATCCCATTCACAGAAAGGGGAATTTTCAGGGACATTTTCCTCAATACAGTGATAGATCAATTCTCCCCATCTGTTGTAAATAAGTACGCTTATCTCATCCACGAAGTCGTTGACATATACCACAAAATTCTTAGTGGAATTGCCAGGAATCAATGCCGTAGGCGTGACAATTCTAAGGGCACAATCTTCAATTACCTCAAAAGTAGTTGAAAAAGTACATCCTGCATCATCACTGACTGTTAAAGTATAATTGCCCGGTAGGGTGGGAGTAAAAGTAGAATCAGTGCTGACCAGTTCTTCTTCCAGCAACCACTCGTATGATTCCCATACACCCAGCGAATCCAAGGTCTCAGTGACACCCTCTACAGCGCAAATGGTATAGGGGCCTTCTAATACAGGTGGCGTAGTGTTAGAGCTTATGATAGTAGCCCTATCGGTTCCTACAGAACAAAGCCTTCCAAACGCTTCATGTATCAGGCGGACCCTGTAAGTTCCGGGTTGTGAAACTGTAATCTCATTCATCCCTTCAAAGCCAGGGATAAGTGTACTATTGTTATTTTCATCCACGGTAAACCAATAGGGTGATACATTGACGCTGGGTGGGGGATCGTAAACAGCTTTTAAGGTGGCGGTGGTACTGCCTTCACACATTCCGGTGGTAATTTCAATTTCCACTTCCACCTCATCAGGCATGGGCTGAACCTCAAAGCTCAGGGGCTCTTGAGGACAACCTGCACCTACTCTTGGTTGTACGTCCAAAGAATACCTTCCAGGTATGTTTGGGGCAAAGGATTGGTTTCTTCCAACAATCTCTCCAATGGAATTTCTCCAGAGGAAAATATAATCCGCCGAATTAAAACCTGCACCGAGTTCTGCGGTATAGCGAGGTCCGTCTTGGCAATCATAAACAGGTTCAGGCAAAGTATAAACTACTTGATCAGTAAGTGTAAGGTTCATTTCCCGGGTTCTTGGACAATTTTCGCCATTAGGATCTTCTCCTAATACTGTATAGACTCCCTCTTGGTCCAATACATAAATGCCATTGGGTTGTGGAGTAATTACTGTTCCGTCTGGGGCGCTAATGGTGTAGTTCACCCCTGTGCCAGGCTCTGGACTGAAGTAGTAAGCCTCACAGGCTACAGGTTCAGCGGGAACAGAAAAGCTGGTCAAGGATTTATTTTCAATCACATGAAGCTCTGGGTCAGGAACTGCACAACCATTTGGGTCGGTAATTTCCACTGCATAGGTACCATCTCCAAGGGCAATAGAGGTGCTGCCATCTATGGTTCCCGTGAATTGACTTCCGTCTTCTTCACTGGTAATTACATAGGTTCCTAAGGTAGGTGTGCCCGTTAGATTGATTTCTAAGCTTCCCTCGGCAACCCCTTCCGGTACACATGTTTCAGGATTGGCGGTGATGCTATATTCAAAGCCGGCAGGAGGATTTTCATTGATGATATTCACTGTTTTGGTATAAGAGCAGCCCTCATTTTCCGCAGTGACGGTATATATTCCCGGTAGCAAATCTTCAATTGGTCCAATGGTTTCTCCTTCGCTGACATTGGTGAACACTTCGTTGGTCTCTACAATGGTTACCGTTTCGGCATCAGAGAGCATGGTGATATCAAAACTTCCTTCAGGACTGGCACAATCAGTAGCTGTGCTAATGATATTAGTAGTGAACTCCGGTAAGGGTTTGACCAATAATTCGGCTCTTTTCTCTACCACACAACCTGGCAAAATGGGATCATCAGCCCTGAAAATAATATCATAAATGCCCGGTCCCGGAAGGTTGGCTACATTGAGGTCCCATTGATATCCTTCACCCAAAACAGTGGGCTCTTCAGTGCTGCCCTGAAGTTGATAGGACCATTCACCACTTACAGGGGTATCAGGAGAGAATGTTATTTGTTCACTCTCATAACACGATTCTTCTGCTTCCTGGTTAAGCTCGAAATCGAAGGCAGGGCCAACAAAAACGGAGGATGTCGAAGGACAGGTTTGAAAGGAGGAATCGGCATCAGCTGGAGTTACATAGCTCACCGTTACTGTATAGATGCTTTCTTCACTGATTTCTATGGAATTGGAATTTTCGTCTCCGAAAAATTCACCTGCAGCATTTCTCCACTCAAAGGTATATAGCCCCTCGCTAGGGTCATATCCGTCAATGGCGGTCAAGGTTACTGTCTCCCCACTACAAAGGGTAACATCGTCTTGGAGTGTAATTACCGGCGGGG
>Ga0207773_100899_pt1 | contig 10025 bp, 10 predicted proteins | sample TtaePargueraPR_2_FD_187281 | JGI IMG/M metagenome (GOLD analysis project Ga0207773, IMG submission 187281) | Aerobic enrichment media microbial communities from Bioluminiscent Bay, La Parguera, Puerto Rico - Tt and M1 (3) (SPAdes) | ecosystem: Environmental > Aquatic > Marine > Unclassified ...
TAGAGATTGCGGAGTATGATGCCATGGACCTTTGCGGAACAGGTGGTGATGGAAAAGATACATTTAATATCTCCACGTTGTCTTCATTTGTGGTGGCTGGAGCTGGTCAACATGTGGCCAAGCACGGAAATAACGGGGTTTCTTCTATTTGTGGATCCTCAAATCTCCTGGCCCAGTTTGGCTATCAGTTTACCAACGATATTGAAGAGATCCGAAAAAACCTGGATGAAGCGGGGATTTGCTTTCTCCATGCTCCATTATTTCACCCTGCCATGAAAAATGTGGGGCCGATCAGAAAAGAACTGGGGGTAAAGACTTTTTTCAATATGCTTGGTCCAATGGTAAATCCCAGCTTTCCTAAGAAACAATTGGTAGGGGTTTTTAGCTTGGAACTGGCAAGGCTCTATGGCTATCTTTATCAGAACAATGATACCCAATTTAGTGTTTTACATGCATTGGATGGCTATGATGAGATTTCCTTGACAGGGGATTTTAAGATGATATCTAATCGTGGGGAGAGGGTGATTTCCCCTGAGTCCATAGGGTTGCCTAAGGTTGCGGCAAACAGCATAGCAGGAGGAAAGACCATTGAGGAATCAGCTAAAATTTTCCATAGTATCCTCAATGGAAAAGGAACAGTAGAGCAAAATGCCGTGGTGATAGCCAATTCCGCAGCAGCGCTTTATACCGCAGATCAAAACCTCGGTTTTGAGGAGGCAATTGAAAAGGCAGAAGCATCATTGAAAGGAGGAAGGGCCTTGAAGGTGTTCAATGCCCTGGTAAAACCCAAAACATCTATATCGTTAGCATAATTTAGTAATATGAATATTCTAGATAAAATTATCGCCCGCAAAAAAGAAGAGGTTGCGGAAAGTAAAAGCCTGGTTCCGGTAAAAAAACTGGAAAGGAGCATTTTTTTTGACAATAAGGTGGTTTCGATGAAAAAGTATGTTACCCGGGAAGACAAAACGGGGATCATAGCTGAATTTAAAAGAAAATCCCCTTCAAAAGGCATTATCAACGCTACCGCTTCTGTGGAGAAGACCAGTATTGGGTATATGCAGGCAGGAGCTTCGGCATTATCCGTTTTGACGGACAAGGACTTTTTTGGCGGGTCCAATCAGGATTTGACCACTGCCAGAAAATTCAATTTCTGTCCCATACTGAGGAAGGATTTTATTATCGATGAATACCAGATTGTAGAAGCCAAATCCATAGGAGCGGATTGTATTCTGTTGATCGCTGCGGCCCTGGATCCAAAAAGATTGGCTGATTTGGCAGCTTTTGCCCGTTCATTGGGCATGGAGGTGTTGATGGAGGTCCATGATCAGGAAGAATTGGACAGGTCTCTCAATTCACATTTGGATCTGGTAGGGGTGAATAACAGGAGCTTGAAGACCTTTGAGGTTTCTTTGGATACTTCTTACGGTTTGGTGGATAGGATACCAAACGATTTTGTGAAGATTTCGGAGAGTGGTATTTCGGATCCCAAGACCTTGGTGGAACTTAAAGCAGCTGGCTTTGATGGTTTCCTTATTGGGGAGAATTTCATGAAATCCATCAGGCCACATCAGGCGGCATACAATTTCATGAACAAATTCAAGGAGCTAAGTCCTGATTTTGATACTCAAGAAGTGTAAGTGATGTTGGTAAAAGTCTGCGGAATGCGTGATCCAGACAATGTCCGTGAATTAATAGAGCAGGTTTCACCGGACCTGATGGGGATGATCTTTTATTCGAAATCATCCCGGTTTGTGGACCAGGAGATAGCAAAGCTCCGTGATATAAATATTCCTAAAGTGGGGGTGTTTGTAAATGCTTCTGAGGCTGAAGTTTTGGAGAAAGTGGAGGCCTACCATTTATCTTGCGTCCAGCTTCATGGGGATGAGGATATAAGCTATTTAGCAAGCCTGTCCGGAAAAACGAATGCGGAAATCATCAAGGTTTTCCGGGTAGACGCGGCCATCAATTGGGAGGAATTGAAAGGGTATGAGCCCTATGTGAAGTATTTTTTGTTTGATACCCAAACCAAACAATTTGGCGGTTCAGGCAAAAAGTTTGATTGGTCGGTTTTGGAGAACTATTCCTTAAAAAAGCCCTTTTTACTCAGTGGGGGCATTGATGAAAATAGTGTTGAAGCTATCAAAATACTGAAACAGAAAGTTCCAAAAATGGCAGGTGTGGATATCAATTCCAAATTTGAAATTGGGCCAGCATTGAAGGATATTTCCAAGCTTAAAACATTTGTGTCTGCCCTCAGGGCTAATAACAGTAATTAAATCAAGTTTGCCTAAATGAATAAGGCATTATAGATAAAGTTATGATAAAAGTTGATGAAAAAGGGTTCTATGGCAAGTTTGGGGGGGCATATATCCCTGAAATGCTCTATCCCAATGTGGAAGAACTCAAAAACAATTATGAGCGGATTATGGAGTCAGATGAGTTCAAAAAGGAATTTCATGCACTTCTAAAAGACTATGTGGGCCGCCCAACCCCATTATACTTTGCCGAACGGCTTTCACAAAAGTATGGGGCCAAGATATATTTGAAAAGGGAAGATCTTTGCCACACAGGTGCGCATAAGGTAAACAATACCATTGGTCAGATCATATTGGCCAAAAAATTAGGGAAAAAGCGAATTATAGCGGAAACTGGTGCAGGCCAACACGGAGTGGCTACTGCTACCGTATGTGCTTTGATGGGGATGGAATGTACCGTTTTCATGGGGGCAATAGACATGGAACGCCAAAAACCCAATGTGGAAAGGATGCGCATCCTAGGTGCAAAAGTGGTTCCGGCCACTTCGGGCAGCCAAACCCTGAAGGATGCCACCAATGAAGCATTGCGACAGTGGATCAATAACCCCGTGGATACACATTATATAATAGGCTCTGTGGTGGGGCCGCATCCGTATCCGGAGATGGTGGCAAGGTTTCAGTCTGTGATCAGCGAGGAAATCAAGTATCAGCTGAAAGAAAAAGAAGGTCGGGAAAACCCTGATTTGGTGATTGCCTGTGTGGGTGGAGGAAGCAACGCAGCTGGAGCCTTTTATCATTATTATAATGTGCCAGAAGTGAGGTTGATAGCAGTAGAAGCCGGGGGATTGGGAATTACTTCTGGTAAATCAGCAGCCACTACCGCTTTGGGTACTCCGGGCGTTTTGCATGGAAGCAAGACATTACTGATGCAGACAGAAGATGGACAGGTGGTTGAGCCGCATTCGATATCTGCTGGACTGGATTATCCGGGAATTGGCCCGGTGCATGCCCATTTGTTCGATTCGGGTAGAGGGGAGTTTTTTGCAGTGAATGATGAGGATGCTATGAAGGCTGGAATAGAGCTTAGTAGATTGGAAGGGATTATCCCTGCTATTGAATCTGCCCATGCATTGTCAGCGCTTAATCAGGTGAAGTTTGACGCTTCGGATATTATAGTGATCAACCTTTCGGGGCGTGGTGATAAGGATTTGGATACCTATATCAAGTGGGGAGGATATTAGGAAGTACGAAGTGTGAAGTTGGAAGTACGAAGTACGAAGTGTGAAGTTGAAAGTTGGGGCACAATTAAATGGATGGCATTAGCTAAAGTGGCAGCCCAATAACTAATCACCACTAACCAATAACTAAAAACATGAATCGAATAGATCAATTATTTAAAGACAAAAAAGAGAATATTCTTTCCATTTATTTTACTGCAGGCTTTCCCCAGTTAGAGGATACCCTACCTGTAATGGAGGCTATAGAAGCGGCCGGAGCCGATATCATTGAAGTTGGGATGCCTTATTCTGATCCTGTGGCCGATGGCCCCACCATCCAGGAAAGTAATAAGGTGGCTTTGGACAACGGCATGAACATGAAAAAGCTGTTCAGCCAATTGGAAGGAATGAGGAAAAAAATATCCATTCCCGTTGTGCTTATGGGGTACCTTAATCCCATTATGCAATACGGAATAGAGGCTTTTTGCAAAAAATGCAATGAGCTTGGGGTAGATGGATTAATTGTGCCGGACCTTCCTATCCAGCAGTACCAGGAGGATTATAAAGCTTTGTTTGACCAGTATGATTTGCGAAATACTTTTTTGATTTCCCCTCAAACCAGTGAAGAAAGGATCAGGGAAATTGATAAGCAGTCGGATGGCTTCATTTATATGGTGTCTTCACACAGTATCACTGGGGCAAAATCTGGTATCAGTGATCAGCAGGTAGCCTATTTTGACAGGGTGAAGGCGATGAACTTGCAAAACCCTAGGCTGATAGGTTTTGGGATTTCTGATCACGGAACATTCGCAAAAGCATCCTCCTACAGCCATGGTGCTATCATCGGAAGTGCTTTCATCAAAGTACTCAGAGATGCTAAGGACCTGCATCAAGATATCAAAACTTATATTCAAGCAGTAAAACAAGGATAGGCTATGATTATACAAGTAAAACCGGATATTTCCGAGGCTCAAAAAGAAAGTCTGATCAAGGAGATCAATAATATTGGTTACAAAATTACCGAGGTTACTACCCAAAAGGGAACTTATCTGGTAGGGATTGGTAAATCGGAATTTGATATAAGGAAATTCGGACATCATGAAGGAATTCAGGATATCCATATTGTCTCGGATGATTATAAGTTGGTTTCCAAGAAGTGGAAGGTTAAACATACCTCGATTGATCTGGGGGACGGTGTTTTTATCAAAGAGGGGGATATGGCCATCATGGCTGGCCCTTGCTCCATTGAAACGGAAGATCAGATTGTTAAGGTTATTGATCACCTCAAGGAAAATGATATTAAGATCATGCGGGGAGGTGTTTATAAGCCTAGGAGTAGCCCCTATGCCTTTAGGGGGCTAGGGATCGAAGGACTGAAATTATGGCATGATCTGGCCAGTAAAGCAGGTATCAAGATCATCACTGAAGTGATGCAGGTTTCCCAAATTGAGGAAATGATGGATTATGTAGACGTTTTCCAGGTTGGTGCGAGAAATACCCAAAACTTCAACCTTCTAGATGAATTGGGCAAGGTGGGCAAGCCTGTAATGATCAAGAGAGGTATTTCAGGGACTATCGAAGAACTTTTACAATCTGCGGAATATGTATTCTCCGGAGGAAATGAAAAGCTGATCTTGTGCGAGCGAGGAATCAGGACTTATGAAAAGGCCAGTAGGAACACCCTGGATCTAAACGCAGTCCCAATTCTTAAGGATAAATCCCACCTTCCAGTGGTAGTGGATCCTTCCCATGGAATTGGCATTAGAAAATTTGTCCACCAGATGGCCTTAGCTGGCGTGATGGCCGGTGCTGATGGGATTATTTATGAAACCCATGAAATTCCCGAAAAGGCCTATTCGGATGGACAACAGACCTTGGATTTTGCGCAAAGTGCCCAGTTGGCAAAGCAGATCAAGCAAACTTTTGCGATGAGGAAAACCTTTGATTTATTGTAAACGTGTGATTTTGATTTAATTTGGTGAATAAGTATATTTGTCCATCATGATTCAGAACCAATCAGTAAGATATTACAGCCATTATTACCATTTCCTCTCCAATAAGGATTAGGTGTGATGCTATATGCGTAACTGTAAAGAATATAGAAAGGCCTAATCCAAATCGGATTAGGCCTTTCTGTTTTTAAACAAGCCCAAATAATTATCGTAAATTTAATAGGAACTAACCCAAATATAATATGGCAGAAAAATCAATAGACTGGGTCTTTAATGATCCCCGGTTAAAGGAAATGCATCAAGATTACGATGCCTACACTGAAGAGGATTTTGCAGTGTGGAGGATTCTTTATGAAAGGCAAATCGTCAACCTTCCCCATGCGGCTTCTCAGGCTTATCTTGATGGGATTAAAGAGGTCAAGTTTGGCCCAGATAGGATTGCGAATTTTAAAGAGGTCAATGAGATATTAGGTAAATCCACGGGTTGGGGGATTCATGTGGTGCCTGGGTTGATCGATGATGATTTGTTTTTTGGGCTTTTGAGAAACAGACGTTTTCCTTCTTCCACTTGGCTAAGGAAAATGGAGCAGCTGGACTACCTGGAAGAGCCGGACATGTTCCATGATGCGTTTGCACATATGCCCATGCTTACCAACCAACATTATGTGGACTTTCTGGAAGACCTAAGTGGCATAGCTTTGAAGCATATTGAAAATAAATGGGCCATAGAATTGCTGTCCAGGATTTACTGGTTTACCATTGAATTTGGGCTGATCAGGGAAAGTGGAGAATTAAGGATTTATGGTGCCGGGATCCTCAGCTCAGCAGGAGAAACCAAATTCTGCCTTAGTGATGAGCCAAAGCATATAGACTATGATGTCAGAAGGATCATGCAAACCCCATATTGGAAGGATAAATTCCAGGATAAGTACTTTGTCATAGAAAGTTACGAGCAACTCTATAATTCCATCCCCGAGATAGAAAGGGTGTTGGAAGAGGAGTTGGCCAATTCTTCCGTTGACTAGATACTGGAAATGAAGAGGAGGTTTATCCGTATGTTTCAAAATTCTGAAAATTCACCTTTTGGCCAAATAGAGACAAGAATACCTTCATAAATAGGGAATATTGTTTAATTTTGGGTGTTAAAAAAAAAGAGCAAATAGACTGTGGAGCAGTCAAAGAAATTACAAACCGAAGCAATAGACCTTGAAGCTTCCAGAGGGACTTTGAGGTCTATTTAGCTTTTTAGCAGATAGAAAGTAAATGGATGTAGCCATCATAAAATACAATGCCGGGAATGTTCAATCGGTATTGTATGCCATGGAACGCTTGGGGGTAAATGCCAAGCTGACAGATGATGTGGAGGAAATAAAAAATGCCGATAAAGTCATTTTTCCCGGGCAGGGGGAAGCAAGTTCCGCCATGAGGTACCTCAAGGAAAGAAAGCTGGACCAATTGATCAAAGATTTGAAGCAACCTTTTTTTGGGATTTGTCTTGGGCAGCAATTGCTTTGCGAACATACAGAGGAAAATGATACACGGTGTTTGGGGATTTTTCCAATCAAAGTGAAAAAATTTCCGCCCTTGGATAAGGTGCCACATGTAGGATGGAACAATCTGGAGAATCTGAAAAGCCCCCTTTTAAAAGGTTTGGACGATCATGACTTTGTGTATTATGTGCATAGTTATTTTGCTGAGATCCATCCGGAATACACTATAGCCAGCACCCATTATCTGGAAGATTTCAGTGCACTTTTGCATAAAGATAATTACTATGCCATGCAGGCCCATCCAGAGAAAAGCAGTTTGTCGGGGCAAAAAATATTAACCAACTTCTTGAATTTATAATCATGGAAATTATTCCGGCTATTGATATTATCGGGGGCAAATGTGTCCGTTTGACCCAAGGAGATTATGGACAAAAAAAGGAATACGCAGACAATCCCCTTGAGGTGGCTAAAAAATTTGAAGATGCCGGCATCAAAAGATTGCACTTGGTGGATTTGGACGGGGCAAAAGCAAAAACCATCGTCAACAGGTCAGTGCTGGAAAATATCACCTCCAATACTTCCTTGAAGGTGGACTTTGGTGGGGGCGTGCAGTCTGATGAGACCATTCAGATGGCCTTTGAGGCCGGAGCTACCCAAGTGACCGGAGGAAGCATTGCAGTTAAAAATCCAACCTTGTTTGAGGGATGGATCAGCAAGTATAGTGCAGAAAAGATCATTTTGGGCGCGGATGCCAAAGATAGAAAGATAGCCATTAGTGGATGGGAAGAGACCACGGAAGCGGACGTGATAGATTTTATCAAGTCCTATCATGCGAAAGGGATCAGCTATGTGATCTGTACTGATGTAGCTAAGGATGGACTGTTGCAGGGACCCTCAGTAGGTTTATACAAAGAGATATTACAGGAGATTCCTGATATCCGATTGATCGCCAGTGGCGGGGTGTCCGAAATGAAGGATTTGGAGGAGTTGGTGAAAATTGGCGTGTTTGGAACCATAGTCGGAAAAGCTTTTTATGAGGGAAGGATCTCATTGGAGCAATTGGCGTCCTTTGTGAAATAGTAAATGGGTTGCTTAGTTGCTGGTTATTAGGTTACTGGGTTACTAAGTTGTTGAGCGCCTATCAGCTTAAAAATAAAAAATATGTTAACCAAGAGAATTATACCATGTTTGGATATCAAAGATGGTCGTACAGTAAAAGGGGTGAACTTCGTGGACCTGCGTGATGCAGGTGATCCAGTGGAGTTGGCCAAGGTTTATTCCGATGAGGGAGCAGATGAATTGGTTTTCTTGGACATTACTGCAACCGTGGATAAGCGAAAAACCCTAGCGGAATTGGTCACTCGAGTGGCAAAGGCGATCAATATCCCTTTTACGGTAGGGGGAGGCATTTCCACAGTGGATGATGTGAAGGTATTATTAAGTGCTGGAGCGGATAAGATCAGCATCAACTCGGCTGCGGTTAAAAGACCGGAGGTAATAGATGAGATGGCTGCGGAGTTTGGCAGCCAGTGTATTGTAGTTGCCATCGATACCCGAAATATTGATGGGCTTGATTTTGTGCATACCCATGGAGGCCGCAAGCCTACCTTGTTGAAAACACAGGAATGGGCCAAAGAGGTAGCCGATAGAGGTGCTGGGGAGATATTGTTGACCAGTATGGATCATGATGGAACCAAAGCCGGATTTGCCAATGATTTGACCAGCGAAATCTCTTCTGCTTTGCAGATACCGGTAATCGCTTCGGGCGGGGCGGGCACCATGCCGCATTTTAAAGATGTATTTACCGCTGGAAAGGCGGATGCCGCATTGGCAGCCAGTATTTTCCATTTTAAAGAGATAGGCATTCCAGAGTTGAAAAGTTATCTGGACAAATCAGGAGTGAGTACAAGGATTTAAATAGGAACGATAGTAAAATAACCTGTAAAAGAGCAGGGAATAAAATAATGGAAGACCTAAAGATTGATTTTGAAAAAGTAAACGGTTTAGTGCCAGCAATTATCCAGGATAGCAATACCAATAAGGTGTTGATGTTGGGGTTTATGAACAAGGAAGCACTTAAGGAAACCCAGGAAAGTGGAAAGGTGACTTTTTTCAGCAGAACCAAGCAGCGCCTTTGGACAAAAGGCGAGACCTCGGGAAACTTCCTTCACGTGAAAGATATTAGCGTGGATTGTGATAATGATACGTTATTGGTGAAGGTGGAGCCTGTAGGACCAGTATGTCATACCGGGGCAGATACCTGTTTTGATGAAAAGAATGATTCCAAAACAGCTTTTATCGATCATCTGAGAAGGATCATCAAAGACCGTAAAAATAATCCATCCGACAAGTCTTATACCGCATCACTATTTGCCAAAGGCATCAATAAGGTTGCCCAAAAAGTAGGAGAAGAAGCAGTGGAGATTGTTATTGAAGCCAAGGATGAAAACAAAGAGCTTTTTATGGGAGAGGCAGCGGATTTGCTTTTCCATTATTTAGTGCTTCTGGAAGCAAAAGGTTACGAATTGGATGAGGTAATGGAGGTGCTTATCCAAAGGCATAATAAATAATTCGGTAAAGGAATTCAATTGATTGGAATCCTCGATCGTTAACCACGGATTAATACATATGCACACAGAATAAGAAACTTTTTCCTGTGTGCATATGTGGTTGATTTTTTATTCTGTTTCGCAATAGTAAAGGGGATAGTTTAATAAACAGGGAACTCCTTTTGCAATCCCTCAAAATCATCAATCATTTGCCAGGAAGGCTCTTCAATTAGTTGTCGTTCAGCTGTGGGGAAGCTTCCGGTGGATATATAATTTAAAACTGCCCTTAACCTTGGTTCCTCTGTATTTCCCCAATCATAGGAAAGGCCATCGGCGGCCTTATGGTCAACCGGGAATCCATTATAATATTCTGCTTTCCCTTCTGCATTGGCCGTGGAAAATGTTATGGGCACCAGTTCTACGTGATTGTTTTTGAGAAATTTATTGTAGGCCGAAACTGGAAAAGCACCAACAGGCTTGCCGTAGGTGTTTTGACCGACAAGCAAGACATCTATGTAAGGGTTTAGGCAATTGATCGTGAGTTCACTGGCAGAAGCTG
>Ga0207773_100901_pt1 | contig 10019 bp, 9 predicted proteins | sample TtaePargueraPR_2_FD_187281 | JGI IMG/M metagenome (GOLD analysis project Ga0207773, IMG submission 187281) | Aerobic enrichment media microbial communities from Bioluminiscent Bay, La Parguera, Puerto Rico - Tt and M1 (3) (SPAdes) | ecosystem: Environmental > Aquatic > Marine > Unclassified ...
TGCGCGAGGCCGGCGCATCCCCCGCCGCCAAGACCTGAGCCCTCAATGTCGAGGCGGCCGTGCGAGCGCAATCATGCGGCGAGCGCCATTGCCCCTTCCCACGACACTTCGCCCGGCCCAGAATGGACCGCTGCCATGGTGAAGCCCGGGAGGCCATCATGATCATCTATCCGGACATCGAACTGCAGAAGGGCCGCTGCGTGAACCTGCAGCGCGGTCGCTCCCACGCACCGATCGTCTATGACGTCGATCCGGTGACGGCGGCTCGCGGCTTTGCCGAACAGGGCGCCGAGTGGCTGCATGTCGTCGACCTGGATGCCGTGTTCAATGAGGGCGACAACGCCGCCACCATCCGCGAGATCATCGACACCGCCGGCTGCCGGGTGCAGGTGGGCGGCGCGGTGCGCTCCATGCACCGAGTGAACGAGTGGATCGAGGCCGGCGCAGAGCGGGTCGTCATCGCCACGGCGGCGGTGAAGTACCCCCACCTCGTGCGGGAAGCGGCGACCGCCTATCCTGGCCAGATCGTGGTCTCGATCGACGCGCGCGGCGGCAAAGTCGTGATCGAAGGCTGGCGCGAGGCGACGATCTTCACGCCGCTCGAGTTCGCCCGGCAGTTCGACGACCTGTCGCTCGCCGCCGTCATCTTCACGGACATTGACCGCGACGAGGATGCGCCGGAAAGCAGCATGTCGCATACCACGCAGCTGGCCGCGCGCATCCGCACCCCGGTCATCGCCAGCGGGGTGGTGAAGTCGCTGGAGGATATCTCCGTGCTCAAGTTCCTGGAGAACATTTCGGGCGTCATCACCAGCCGCGCGCTCTTCGGCGGCGCCTTCACGCTCGCCGAAGCGATCGCCATCGCTAACGAGCCCGCGCCGGAAACGGCTGCTTTTCTTTAGCGCTGGCGAAGCGCGCACCTTCCCGCGCGCGCGGCGTCACTCGATCTTCTTCACCTCGGCGGCGGGCGGCCTTTCCAACCACTCGATGCCGTCCTTGGCCAGGTCGTAGCCGAGCTGGTAGAGCGCGTTCATGTAGTCCGGGTCGAACTGCTCCTTGGGCTCGATGGCGAAGTCGTCCGGCACGTAGGCAAGGCGGAAGGTGCCGCCGTCGCGCTGGGTCAGCAGGTAAATGGTGCTAAGGTCCCCGAGGCCCTGGGTACGGATGAGAGAGGTGATCGACGTCGAAGCGATTCCGAAGATCGCGGGCTCGACGGGCTTCCACGTCGGCTTCAGCTTGGAATTGCGGATGACGTAGACGTTGAAGGGCTCGTGGACCTCCATGCGCCGCAGCAGTGCCGCAAGATCGAGCGCGCTGGGGTAGATGAAGACCTGCGAGACGGCGCCGCCGTCGACATGAAGCTCGTCGTAGGTTTCGCCGCCGACCTCTATTTCGATGAGCACCGGCGGGAACGCCCCCGGAATCGAGGCGGAGGCCAGCAGCACGTCTACGATAAGATCCGCCTTGTCTTCATAGCTGCTGGCGGCGATCGCGGTGATGTTCCAGATCACCGGGCGGGCGGCATCCAGGTTTGTCGTCCCGATGAGCAGACGGCGCCCGAGCAGATGCTCCTGGGCAAGACGATCGATCATCACGTCGTCGACGAAACCGGCAATGACCGCGCGCAACTTGTCGGTGTCCAGGGCCGCATCGCTGGTGGCAATCACCGTCCACGGGCGGAAGTCGAGCAGGTCGGCAGTCCGGTAGCTCGTGTAGACCCGCTTCAGTTCGTCGTCGTAGTCCGGCCCCAGAAAGACGAAGGGCGCCGAGAGCGCGCCGGTGCTGACCCCGGTCACGATCTGGAACTCAGGGCGCTGGCCGGACGCGGTCCAGCCGTTCACCAGGCCGGCCCCGAAGGCGCCATCCTGACCGCCGCCGGAGATCGCCAGATAGTGCGCCGGCTTGCCGTACCAGCTCGGCACGAACGCTTTGATCTGCTCCGGAGTCCAGGTCCGCAGGCGTTCCAGCAGCACCTCGGGCGCCTCGTCGCCCCAGAACCGGGCGTCCCTCGGCAGCCCGGGGATCGCCGCCAGCTGGTCCTCCTGCTGGGGCAGCGGATTGCGGTCCGGAATGGTGCCGCAGGCGGCGAGCAGCGTGACGAGGAGCAGCGGGAAGAGATGCAGGCAGGGCACGGCGCGGCGCATGGCTGTCCCCCTCGAGGAGTGGTGCCGCCCGACTTTGCCAGGAATCGGGCAGCAGCGCCACGGTCAGCCGAGGTCTCGCGGCGGTGGCGCCGCTCAGTTCAGCTCGCTGAGGCTGTCCTGCTTCAGCCGCTCGCGGTAGCTGGCCATGAAGTCCTGGGCCACGCTCACCTTGGCCAGCTCGTCGGCGATGCTCGCGGTCGCCAGCGGCTCGCCGTCGCCGACCAGCAGCCTGAAGGTGTCCGCCCGCGCGCTCTGGGCCATCGGGTCGCCGTAGCGGCGGTCCAGGTCTTCGAGTTCGACCTTGTCGCCGGCCAGGAGCAGCGCCGTGGCGAGCTTCACAACGAGGTCGCTCTCGCCCGGCTCCAGCGGCCGGCGCGGGGGCAACAGCGGAACCAGCTTGTTCAGCGCGGCGACCGCCTCCGGCCAGGCGCGGCGTTCCCAGTAGATGTCCGCGCGCAGCTGCTCGGCGTCGAGGCTGTCGTCGTCTTCAAGTGACGCGAGCGCCTCCTCACCGCGGCCGAGGCCGGCGAGCGCGCGCGCCTTCAACTGGCGGCGCTGGGCGGCCAGCGCGTCGTCGACGCCCTCCGCGGCGCTGACCTCGAGCGCCTCCAGGCTGGCCTCGGGCTTGCGATTCAGCAGTTGCACCAGGGCGAGCCGCGCGCCGACCCGCGCCTTCTCGCTGCCTTCCAGGCGGTAGCGCACCTGGCCTTCCAACAGCTCGGCGGCACGGTCGAGCAGGTCGACCTCCACCAGGCGGTCGGCCAGGCCGGCGATGATGCGGTCGCCCTCGGGGCCGGCCGGCGTCAGCTCCATGAATTCCTGATAGAGCGCGAGCGCGCGCAGCGGCGGCACCGCCGGATCGCCCGGCCCCTGATAGATTTCCGCGAAGATCTCGCGCATGCGGTGGGCGGCGGTGCGCGCGACAGGGCCGTCGGGGAAGTTGGTCACCGCCTCGCGCAGCGCCAGCAGGGCGTCGCGCGGCCGGTTCTGCCGCACATAGAGGTCGGCCAGCTTGCGCAGCAGGGTGAACTCGAAGAGGTCGCCGCGCCAGGCGAAGCGCAGGCGCTCCAGCTCCTCGACCGCCGCCGCCGGCGACAGCTCCCCCTCGTCCAGCCCCAGCTCGATGAGCGCGAGACGCGCACGCGCCTGCGACGGCCGATGCGGCCCGTCGCGCACGGTGCTCCACAGCTGGCGCGCCAGCTCCGGCTCGCCCTTGGCCAGTTCCAGCTTGCCCTGCACGACGTCGACCTGCGCCTGCTCGCGCTCGTCGAGGCCGTCGCGCCGCAGCGCGGCCAGCTGCCGCCCGGCGGACTCCGGGTCGTCGCTGTGCAGGAAGGCCTCGGCGGCGGCAAGGCCCAGCGCCAGGCGGAAGTTCGCGGGATAGGAGTCGATGAGGTCGAGTGCGGCGGCGAAGCCGGTGGCCGCGGCCGGCCAGTCCTCGGCGTCGGCGGCGAGCGCCGCCTGCCAGAGCAGCGCCTCCCGCTCGCCGGCCAGCGCCGGATGCGCGAGGCTGGTGGCGGCCGCCGCGTAGTCCTTCAGCATGAGCTGGCTGGCGCCCTTCATCAGCAGCACCTCGGGATCCAGCGCAAGGCGCGGGTTGTCGCCCTCGATCACCTGCAGGACGCCCAGCGCCTCGCTGTCGAGGCCGTGGGCGAAGTAGAAGCGCGCGAGGTCGAGCCGCGCGATGCCGAGCCGCTCGCCCGCCTCGGCGGTAGCGGCGCGCTGCAGCGCCTGGCGGTTCTCCTGGTACTGGTCGATGCCGCCGCGCCGCCAGGCCTCGAGGTCGAGCAGTCCCTCGCCGACCGTCGCCGGCTCGTCCGCCCGCCGCGCGATGCGGCGCTCCTCCGGCTTCGACACCAGCAGGCCGTTGCGGTCGCGCACCAGCACGCCGCTGTCGATGATCGCCACCTCGACGGCGGCGGTCAGTGGCTGCAGCACGATGCCCTGGTGAGTCTGCAGGCTGCGGAACTGCGGAAAAGCGTAGGGCAGCGTCAGCCCCATGCCGGCACCGCGCACCGGCACCACGACCAGGCGGTCGCCGGCATCGGGATCGCTCACCCACAGCATGCGGCCGGCCCCGACCACAGGGTAGCGCACGCGGCCGCCCTCCTCGCTCTCCACCAACGGGGCGGCCAGCGCCTTCTCCGGCAACGGACTGCGCGGCCGCAGGTCGACCGTCCAGCGGGTCCCGTCGCGGCTGAGGCGCGGGACCACGGTCGGCTGGGCACGGATCAGCAGGATGGTGGCGCCGCCCTCTTCCAGAAGCTGCACCTCGCCGAGGTGCGGCGCCTCGGCGGCGATCTGCTGCACTACGCCGTGCGGCGCCGGGCGGTCGAACACCAGCCAGAGCAGCTCGCCGCGCCGGAACGCAGCGGCCGAGGTCGGCAGCTCCCAGCTGAAGGTCAGGGCGACCGGCGCGAAGGGATCGGCCTTGGGCCCCTGCGCGCGCGACGCCACGAAGTCGGGCAGCGGCTCGGTGGCGATGGCGAGCTGACCGCGCGCGGAGTCCGCGATGGCGGCCGCCGGCACGGCGGCAGGCTCGCGCTTCGGCGCCGCAGTGGACTGCTCGGGCGCCTCGGCAGGCTTGTCGGCCGGCCTCTCGGCGGCCTCGACGACGGGCTCGGCGGCCTCACCGCCCATGATCTTCGGCACCAGCGAGGTCGGCCCTTCCTGCGGCAGCGAGGCCTCCGGCACCGCCGGCCCGCGCGGCGAGAGGTCCGCCACCGCGTGCGCCGCCTCGGCAGGCTTCCCGGCGGCTTTTGCGGATGGCTCGTCAGGCGCCGCCTTCGCCGGCTTCTCGGCGACGGCTGGCGGCGGCGCTGGCTGCTCCGGCGCGCCGACCACGTCGACGATGACCTTGGTGCCGCTGCGCTCGACCTTGAGGCGGCTGCCGGGCGGCACCTCCAACGTGACCCCGTCCGAGGCGGCGCTGAGGCCCGCGATCTGCGGCAGCTTCGAAGTATCGACGCCCGACAGATCGAAAGCGGCCGGATGGTCAAAGAGAATGCGGGCGCGCCCCGGCGCCTCCTCCACGAGCTCGCCGACCGGCGTCTCCCAGTCGAACACCAGACGGCTGAAACCGTCGTGGCGGCCGGCGCGCACCCGCACCTTCGGCAGCGCGTCCTCCGCGGGCGCGGCCGTCGCCGGGGCGGGCGGCTCAGCCGCGGCGGCCTGCTGCAGGTCGATGACCACCTTGGAGTTCAGGCGGAAGTGCTTCAGCGTGGGGGTGCCCCTCAGCGACAGGGTCAGACGGCGGCCTGCCTCGGCGACCTGCGGCGCGGCGGCATAGCCCTTGAGGCCGTTCTGCATGAGCGGTCCGGCAAAGGACGCCGCCGTATCGAACTCGACGACGAGGCTCCCGTCCTCGATGCGCGCCTGATAGCCGACGTCGCGCGGCCAGTCGAAGACGATGCGGCCGTAGTCGGCGTGAAGGCCGGTCCTGACAGGCACCGGGTCGGCGGCCCGCAGCGGCGCCGCCGTGGCGACAAGCAGAAGGAGGGCGGCGAGCAGCGCGCGCATCAGAGCTGCTCCGCACTGTAGTCGTGCACGATGATGTCGACACGGCGCGCGCGGGCCATGCGCTCTTCAGCCGGCCGCGTCGCGTCGATTTCGGCGAAGTGCGCATCGCCGTAGCCGCGCACCAGGATCTCGCCCTGGTAGCCGAGCTCCGTGAGCAGGCCGGACAGCACCGCCGCGCGGGCCAGCGACAGTTCCCAGTTGGTCGGGTAGAGGCCGCGCGGCTGCTGCGGGTCGGCGTGGCCGGCGATCTCGATGACGTTGCGCAGGCTGCGCAGCACGCTCGACAGCAGGAAGACGGTCTTCTCGCCCGCCTCACCCAGAGCGGTCGAGCCGGAGGCGAACAGCAGGTCGCCGGGCACCGAGACGACGAGGCGATGATCTTCGCGAGCGATGCGCACGGCCTGCAGTGCGGCATTGGCCTGCATCTGCTCGCGCAGCACCGCGGCCAGATAGTCGAGGTCGCTGCCGGGCTGGCGTTCGACGGCCTCCGCCGCCTTTTCGCTCTGCGGCAGAGCGAGCGTCACCTGCTCGACCTGGTCGAGCCGGGGCGACAGCGACTGGATGAGGTTCTGCCAGTCGGCCTGCTTGATGGTCGACATCGAGAACAGCAGCACGAAGAAGGTGAGCATCAGCGCCGCGAGGTCGGTGAAGGTCAGCAGCCAGGCCTGCGCGTTGTCAGCGCCGCGCCCGCGATAGACAAGCGCGCCGTCGAGGCGCTGCCAGCCGCCGGCGGCCGCCGCTGCGGCGGCCTCCGCTTCCTTGCTGCGACGGTCGCGGGCCATGTCAGCCCTCCCCGCCGGCGGCAGGCCCGGCGGGCGGCGGCGACACGGTGAAGTGCAGCCTCACCTTGCCGGGAAAGCCGGGCAGCAGCCCGGCCGAGAGGCGCGGCGACGGAACGCCTTCGCGCTCCAGCACGCGCACCATCGCGGCGGCGCGCAGCAGCGCGGTGCGGTTGCCCTCCAGCCCGCTGGACGGGCCGGCAAGGCCGTAGAGCACGTCGAGGCGGATGTCCTGCCGGGCAAAGCGGGAGTCGCCCAGGACGGCCGCGACGAGACGCAGGGTCTCGGCGCCGTCGGGCAGCAGCGCGGCCTCGCCTTCGGTAAAGAGGTCGGCGGTGGCGAGATCGATACGCAGCACGCGGGCGCCGGAGGATGCCGGCAGCTCCGCCAGCGGCAGGTCGTCGCCGAACAGCTGCTTCAGGCTGTCGGCGATGTCGGCGCCACCCTCGAGCAGCCCGAGCGCCGCCGGCCGCTCGCTGACGCTGCGATCGGCGGGTACGAGGCCCTGGAAGGCCTGGCGCACGCTCTCGACCACGGCGCTTTGCCGCTCCTCCTCGAAGCTGGCCAGCGCATTGAGCAGAATGAAGAAGGCGAGCAGCAGCACCTTCAGGCTGAGCAAGGCGACGATGTGGCTGTTGCTCTGCCCGCGTGGGGATCGCGTGAGGCCGGGTTGCGATGAGGCGCCCGCCATCAGCGCCTCACTTGAACAACGCGTCGATGTCGTCCTGGCTGATCGCGTTCTCGGGCAGCTGCGGGCCGTTCAGGAGGTGCTCGTCGGGACGCGCGGGCGCACCGCTCGGCGTCGTCGTGCGCTTCTGCGGCGCCTTCGGCGCTCCGTCGTGCTTGATGTCGTCGCCGAAGGCCTGCAGCAGGGCGTCGACCTTGCTCTCGACCTTCTGCAGCGCGGTCACCACCTTGGTGATGCGCTGGCCGGTGATGTCCTGGAAGCCGCAGGCCTCGAACACCGATGTAATCGCCGCGGAAACCTGCTCGGCCACCTCAGGGTCCATCTTCTCGGTCAGCGCCTCGATGCCTTCAACCGCCTCGAAGATCTGATGGGTCGCCTGCTCGGTCGCTCCGACGATCGCCGACAACTCGTCGGTCGCCGCCGGCAGGTGCTCGGAGTTGATGTCGTCCGGCCGCAGATCGGCGATCTCGGCGCGCGCCGTATTGATGTAACGCGCCAAGGCCTCGATGTCGGCGTAAACCTTCAGGCCCACCGCCGTCATATCGCCTTCGATGCTGTCGATGACCGCCTCAACGACGCCGACCAGATTCTCAGGATCGACCGAACCGTCGGCCTTCTGCAGCGCCTCGAGTTGCGCTGCGATCCGCTCTTTGACTGCCGCGACAGCCATAACCCGCCTCCTTGCCCAACCCTACGAAAGTTCCGTGACGCGGGCTCAGAAGTTGCCGAGGACGGCAGCCAGCTTGGACTTCAGGGTCGCAGCGTTGAACGGCTTGACGATGTAGTTGCTGACGCCGGCCTGCTTCGCCGCGATCACGTTCTCGGTCTTGCTCTCGGCCGTGATCATGATGAAAGGCAGGGTCTTCAGCTTGGTGTCGGCGCGAACCTCGGTGAGCAGCTGCATGCCGCTCATCGGCTCCATGTTCCAGTCGGAAATGACCAGCGAGTATTCTTTATCGCGCAGCTTCTGCAGCGCCGAGCTGCCGTCGGTGGCCTCATCGACGTTGTTGAAGCCGAGCTGCTTCAGCAGGTTCCGGATGATCCGCAGCATGGTCTTGTAATCATCCACGATGAGGATCGGCATGCTCATGTCGACTGACGACATCTCTCAAACTCCCGTAAAGACTGCACAGGCTCGCTGGAGGCGCGGGCTGAGTTGCCCGGAAAGCTAGCCAATCGGCGTTAACACTCGGTAAAAAGCCCAAGAAAACCGCAAGTTTAGGCCTAGTTTCGCGGCAGCGGCAGCTCGCGCCGCTGGGCCAGCTCCAGGGTCACCTCTTCGGCCCGCTTCGGGTCCATCTGGGCCAGGATGGGCGCGGTCTTGCGCTCCTTCATGCGCTCGACCACTTCGAGCAGCACTTCCATGTCCAGGCCCTCGAAAATGCGCGCGGCGTCCTTCGGCTTCATGCTCTCGTAGATCTTCACGAGGCTCTGCATCTGCGCCTCGCTCTGCTCGTCGTGCTTGACCAGCAGACCTTCGATCGAGGCCTGCAGCTGTTCCAATTCGACAATCTTCTGGTCGATGCGCTGCTCGGCTGCCTTCAGCAGGACCTCGCGGTCGTCGATCTCTCGCGCGCGCTGCTCCAGCTCCTCGCGGCGCTGCGACAGCGATTGCAGCAGGACGATCTCCTCGTCGGTCATCTCCAGGAGATCGGTCGGCAGATCGGTGATCTGGCCGGGCGGCGTCGGCCCTTCGGCCGCCGGCGTCTCGCCGGCGGCGGCAGCGGCCGCAGCGGGCTCCGACGCCGCGGGCTCGGTGCCGGCATCAGTCTGCAGCGGCGCCGGCTCTGCAGGCTCACCCGCGGCAAACGCCGGGGCCGGCCCTGCAAGGCCGTGCCAGAGGTCGGCCAGCTTCACCCCGGCGCCGAGCGCGGCGACGAGGATGAAGACCGGCAGGAAACGGAAGCGAAGACGCATGGGCAGAGGTCCTACAGCAGGGCCGGCTCAGCGCATCGCCTGCAGGGTGCGCATCAGCTCGCTGTCGGCGCCGGAGAGCTTGCGTTTGGCGAGCTTGGCGATGCCGCGCGCCGCGGCGGCGGCATCGGCCTCGGAGCGGGTTTCGCGGGCGAGCCGCTCCGCGCCGCCGGCGGCCGGCGCCTGCGGCAGGGGCGCGGTTGCCGGGCTGCCCAGCGGGGCGACCTTGCGCGAGGCGGAGATCGCCACCTCCAGGCGGTCGGCGATCTCGTTGCCCTTCTTCACCAGAAAGGCCATCTCCTCCGCCAGCCGGCAGGCGTCGCTGACGGTGCCGGCGAGGGCTTCGGCGGCCTGGCCGCTGCCCTGCTTCAGGGCCTGCAGACCGGACTCCGCCTGGCCGGTGGCGGCAGCGAAGTCGGCGACCAGCTTCTCCATCTCGCCGCGCGCCGAGCGCAGGACGCTCAGCTTGCGGTTCAGCGCGACGGCGTAGCCGATGGCGACCACCAGCAGGAGGCAGATGACCCCATCGAACACAAGACCGTAGTCCTGCAACCAAGCCATCAGGATTCTCCCTCCCTCACGATCTTGTCCGAGACCTGCACCGCGATGTGTCCACCCCGCCGGCCCATGCGGCCGCGGAACATGGCCACGTCGCCGCAGCGCAGCTCGACCTTGGAATTGGGTGTGCAGTTCAGCTCGAGCTGGCTGCCCTCGATCCACTCCAGCACCTTGCCGAGCGGCATCTCGACCTGGTCCAGCACGGCATCGATGGTGATGTCGGTCTGCCACAGCTCTGCGGTCAGGTGGCCTTCCCAGATCGAGTCGCGGCCGAACTTCTCGCCCATGAACATCTGCAGCAGCAGCTCGCGCACCGGCTCCAGCGTGGCATAGGGGATCAGCAGCTCAATGAGGCCGCCGCGGTCCTCCATGTCGACGCGCAGGGTGACCACGATAACGGCGTTGGCCGGCCGCGCG
>Ga0207773_100902_pt1 | contig 10010 bp, 8 predicted proteins | sample TtaePargueraPR_2_FD_187281 | JGI IMG/M metagenome (GOLD analysis project Ga0207773, IMG submission 187281) | Aerobic enrichment media microbial communities from Bioluminiscent Bay, La Parguera, Puerto Rico - Tt and M1 (3) (SPAdes) | ecosystem: Environmental > Aquatic > Marine > Unclassified ...
GGTTTTATTGTGAAAATAAACGGTAAAAAAGAGCACATTGATGCCATGCCGGGAAGCTATGTTACGATAAGCCGTAAATGGAAAAACGGAGATACCATAGATATAAAAATGCCTTTTCAATTTCATTTAGAACCGGTTATGGATCAGCAAAATATAGCCAGTTTATTTTACGGTCCTGTATTACTCGCTGCTCAGGAAAATGAGCCAAGAAAAGAGTGGCGTAAGGTTACCTTTGATGCGAAAGACATTGGCAAATCAATAGAAGGTGACCCGGAAAAGTTAGAATTTATGATTGACGGGGTAACCTATAAGCCCTTCTATGATACATATGGACGTCATTCCGTTTATCTGGATGTCAGCCTAAAATGAGGAAACAACGGAAAAATTTTCATTCCAAATTTCCAAAACAGATAAACCACAGAAAAGATTTTCTGTGGTTTATCCATAAATGATTTGACGAAAAAAACCATCCTTTTCCCATTCATCAAATATCCGGGGAATTGCCCACCGAATGTTAGAAAAGGAGGCACCGATGTGATCAGCACTTTTATTTTAATCTCCTATCAAATTCATCGACGGGAAGATCATTTATACTTGCATAGCGTTTTTTCATATAGCCATGTTCATCAAACTCCCAGTTTTCATTACCATAGGCCCTGAACCACTGTCCATAATTATCCCGGTATTCATATTCAAACCGGACAGTACGTCTATTCCAAAAGTGAGGACTCCAAGTCTACCTATAAACATGTTGAATAGTACGACTAGTTTACTCATATCTCAAAGTTGAAGTTTCTTGAACAATAAATCAATCCAAATAATAGGCTATAAAGGCACTCTATATTCTTATGTAACCAAATCACGTTTTGTTAAAACGTTTCATTATTGCCCACTTTTGTATCATAATAACTTCCCAGAATTGACGGAGATTTGCCTTTATATAAAAACAATAAAATTATTACAATGAAAAAAACAATTTTCATAACAGGGGCTTCTCGTGGATTAGGCAGAATTTGGACTGAAGCATTTCTAAAACGTGGCGACAATGTTGTAGCATCGGTAAGAAATACAGATTCATTAAAGGAATTGGTAGCTGAATTTCCCGAAAATCTATTGGTTTTGCCATTAGATGTTACCGATAAAAAAGCTTCTTTTGATGCTGTTGCAAAAGCAAAAAGCCATTTTGGAGTAATTGATGTATTAATCAACAACGCTGGTTACGGTCATTTAGGCGCCATCGAAGAATTAGAGGAAGAAGAAATCCGTGCGCAGTTCGAAACTAATGTGTTTGGTTTAATTTGGGTTACACAAGCAGTTATACCTGTAATGCGTGAACAAAAATCAGGTCATATCATTCAGGTTTCGAGTGTTTTGGGGGTGATGACACTTCCCACTTTAGGAATTTACAGTGCTTCCAAATTTGCTGTTGAAGGTTTAAGCGAATCATTGGCTACGGAAGTGGCAGGATTTGGAATTAAGGTAACTCTTTTGGAACCCAATGGCTATTCTACTGATTTCAGTGCATCTTCTGCAGTACAAAGTAAAGCTTTATCACAGTATGATATCGTAAGAGCAGCACTTCAGGAAGGAAACAAAGAAGAAGATTATGGCGTGCCTGAAGCGACTTCAGAAGCCGTTTTAAAACTGGTTGATGCAGAAAATCCTCCTTTAAGACTGATATTGGGCAAAGCAGGAATCCAATGGACTAAATATGCTTATAGCGAACGTTTGAAAACCTGGGACGAATGGCAAGACGTTTCTATAGCCGCACACGGAAAATAAAGTTTAAATTTGTAGAATCCGATTCGTCGGGTTCTGCATTCCTTTTAAAATAGTAAAAGATGAATCACTTCGATAAAATAAGTAGTTACACGAATGCTATTGGGCTTCCAGCTCCTGAGCATCCGCTGTTTTACATTGCAAAAGGAGATAAAGACAGTTGCAATAATAGTGATGATGCTAATTTTACTGCTGACTTTTATGCCATCGTTTTCAAAAAGGTGGAATCGGGAAGCGTTCAATATGGCAAAACAAAATACGATCATAATCTCGGGCAAATGTCATTTGTAAAACCAAGGCAGATTGTTGGGTGCAAAAATATTCGTTTGGAGGATGACTGCTTTTTGATTCTTGTTCATGAAGACTTCTTGTCAGGAACCACATTGCACAATGAAATCAAGAAATACAGTTATTTTGAATATGAGACAAATGAGGCCTTGCACCTTTCACCCAGTGAAGAAGAGACAGTTTGGAATTTGGCCAATGCGATGGAAAAAGAATACCATAACAACATTGATGATTACAGCAAATCCATAATTCTCAGTCACCTTAGTACCTTGCTTAAATATGCACAACGCTTTTACAAAAGGCAATTTATTAATCGAGAGGAATTAAATGGTTCTACATTTACAAAGTTTAATGAGATACTTTCTTCCTATTTTGAAGATAGAAAGAATACTGATTTCGGTCTTCCTACGGTTAGCTACATAGCGGAAAACCTCCATGTATCTTCGCGCTATTTGAGTGATTTGCTTAAACAAGAGACTGGAAAAACTGCATTAGAACTTATTCATCTTTTTTTAATATCCGAAGCGAAAAATCTTTTAATGCAGGGAGATCAAAACATTTCAGAAATAGCTTTTCAGCTTGGATTTGAAAATGCCAATTATTTTTCCCGGTTATTTAAAAAAGAAGTTGGAATGACTCCCTTTCAATTCAAAAATAGTTTTTTAAACTAAGGCTTAACCACCAAAAGTATAAATATTATGAAAACAAAAGACTTCAATTACTTCAAAGTTTCATTGGCAAACCATTTTCAGAAAGTCCGTCACCTTTTGCCAAATGGCTAAACAAAACGGTGATTTCTTGTGCCTTTGACTTTTTGAAAGCTATGAACTATCAAAAGTTTACTATATTTTTAAATCACACGTTTTCAGTTAAAATTAGCTTAGAGTTTTAAACCGGAATTTTAATAGCACAAACCGTCAGATTAGAACTAGTGGATTAGTCATCTCTTTTCGTCCCTCAAATTGAAATTCAACTGAATTTTCATCAACTGAAATCACCTTTTTTGCCCAACATGTGCTTCTATATATTCTCTGGGTTTTGAAAAACAGTATTGGTGATGAAAATCCAAAAAGGCTATGCAAAGCTCTTCCTTAGACTTGAAGTTATAATAAAAACTACCTTTTGCTATTGAAGCCTCATCAATAATTTGGTTTCTCCCAGTCGCATTATATCCCTGCTCGTGAAAAAGCTTCGAGGTTGTTTGAATAAGTTCTTCTCTGACCTTCATGAACCATGTTTCTTTTCTTCACAAAAGGAATTACGAATTTTTGATTAGACAAGTCTGTTTAATTTTTTCTAAAAAATAGCTGATAATAATGGGTTGGACCAAAGACTTTTGTTGTATACAAAAACTGGACATTAGGCCATGTTATTGCTGACTGGATCCGAAGCGATATGGACTAGAAAAATTCAGGGAAAAAAGCTACCATAATAGCCTGTTAGCCTATTTGAAATCACGGCTGTTTTACTTATATTGTTTCTGCAGCCGATAGAACTTTGCCATGAGAAGATGTTCCATGTTATCTACCTTCCTGAATCATTCTCCTCCATGCTAAAAGTTACTTTAATAAAAGGTTTAAGTATTAATCTCCTCACGCATTATTTCTATTCTTATTTAGTGTTGATCTTCAAGTTCTTTTGAATTATTAAAAATTAATCGCCATATGAATTCGTATTATGATTATTACAAACTTGTTTTAGACAAAGTCAGTTTTGACGGGGCATTATTGGTAAAGGAATACCAAAAAGCAAAGAAATTGTTGGATCGTGAAGAGATGGAAGCTTTGGATAATTGGTTGTTTCAAGCTAAAGGAAAAGCAATTAAAGAAATAATAAATCAGAATATTTCTATAAAAAATAGTGATAAACCTATTATTTTTGAAAGCGCAGAGCATTTATGGCCGCATTCGAAAACCAAGACATTATCCCAATAAACACCTTTTACATCATTCTAATATTTCCGGTTTCCAAAACTCCCAAAGCATACATCAGCAAAATATCCTGAAAATACTGGGTATACCGTGCTTGGGCCATGTCTGATTGGGCCTGTACCAATTGGCGGTTTGCAGTAGACAAATCCACAAAATTATTCAATCCCTGCTTAAACCGCTCTCCAATAACTTTTGCTGCCTCTTCAGCGGCTTGAAGCTGCACTTTGGTGGTGGCAGTTTTTCTGATGGCTGCCTGATAATTGGCATGAGCCAAACTGACCTGTTGATACACCTTTTTCCTCTGGGCTTCCTGGGCAATTTGCTGATTCCTCATCACCATTTTGCCTCGTGTTAAACTGGCCTTGTTATTATAATTCGAGAAAACAGGAATGTTCAGGCTTATACCAATCACACTGCTTGGATTGAATTCAAAAAATTGCTCATTGAATGTGCGGTCTAAAATCGAAGTACTGAAAGAGCTATAGCCATAATAAGCGTTTAGGCTTGGATAAAATCCGGCTTTGGCAGCCTTAGCTTCCTTTCCAAAGGCCGCAAAAAGCAACTCTTCCCGTTTGATTCCCGGATGCCGGTTTATTGCTAAATCCAACAATTCATCTAGGCGTCTCTCTCCATAACTAACCGCAGAAAGACTTTGCTGGACAGGTTGGACATCGGGCACTTCCCCTTCTTCCATTTGGAGGGTTTCTGCCAAAGTAAATACATCATTCATCAACTGTATCTCAGCATCATAGCTTACCGCTTCCAGCCTGGCCACTTCTGACTGTTGGTTATACTGATCGGAGAGCGTCCTCAGCCCAACATCCACATATCCTGCTATCTGCTTGAGCAACTCCTGCTGGTTTTCCAAATTCTCCGTTGCTATTTTCAGAAGTTCCCGGCTTAGAAGCACCTGTAAATACTGATTGGCCACCTGGAAAACCACCTCTTGCTCCGTGCGTACCACGTCCATTGCACCTGCTTCCTCTCTGAATTTCTCGGCCTTATAGGTGTTGATTCTTCTGAACATATTGAAAATCGGCATGCTGGCATCTGCACTGGCCGATGTGGTATAATTGGTGAAATTATCCACCACAAAACCATCATCCACCTGTTGGGTCTGCTGACCGGTAACCCTGCGGGAGTTTAAACTCAGCCCCACTCTTGGGAAATTACTATAGAAGGCCTGTTTTCTAACGGCTTCCTGAGTCCGCTGATTATTGAGTTTTGTGTTATAGTCTACATTGTTTTCCAAAGCCAGTTCTACAGCTTCACCAAAACTTAACTTTAGTGTGTCCTGAGCTTTTAGGCCGTTTCCTGTTAAAAGTAGCCCCACCAATATGCCAATCAATCCACTAGATTTCATCTTACTAAAACTTTATCCTCTTCAATTTTACCATCCACAATTTCCAGAATCCGAGAGCCGTATTGGGCATTTTCTTCCGAGTGGGTTGCCTGGATAATGGTCGTTCCCTGCCCGTTCAACTCGGTAAATACTTCCATGATTTCCCTGGCCTGGGAACTGTGCAAGTTCCCTGTAGGCTCATCGGCCAAAAGGATTCTTGGCTTACCGGCAATGGCCCTGGCAATGCCTACCAATTGTTGCTGTCCCCCGCTTAACTGCTCCGGAAAGAGATCCTTTTTTGCCACCATATTAAAGCGGTCCAACAATTCCGCAACAATACTTTTCCGCTCCTTGCTACTTACATTTCTATAAAGCAATGGCGTTTCGATATTTTCATAAACCGTCAGCTCATCAATCAGATGATAGGCTTGAAAGATATAGCCAAACTCCTTTTTATGAAGCGCATTGCGTTGCCTTTCCTTTAGTTTGCTGACCTGCTGGCCTTCAAAATCATACTCCCCCTCATATTCATCATCCAATAGTCCTATGATGTTCAACAAGGTGGATTTTCCCGCTCCGCTGGGTCCCATAAAGGTCACAAATTCACCTTGGCCGATTTCCAGATCAATGCCTTTGAGAATGAATGTTCGCTGGAACCTGGAGTCCACATACTTATCGATTTTGCTTAGTTTGATCATCTTATATCTTATTTCTATTTCCAATTTTATTCTTTTTTTAATACTTCTGACGGGTTCCTCCTGATGGTCCGGTAAGAATGGAATCCTACGATTATCAGGCTTATGACCAGGGCCAACCGCTCCTATATCGCACTTTTCCCTCCCCACTCCCTACTTCCCTCTTCATTCTTAACGCTGTTTATTTTGCCGAAGGTTGAAGGGCTAAAGCCGAAAAGCCCGTTTCTTCTTCCCCCTTCCCACTTCGTTCTTCAAACTTCTTTCAATCATCTCTAAGCGAGTTTACCGGATTCATCAATGCCGTTTTGATCGCTTGCGTGCTGACCGTCAACAGCGCAATCAGAATAGCCCCCAAACCTGCTATTGCAAAAAGCCACCAATCTAAAGGGATTCTGTAAGAGAAGAACTGCAGAAACTCGTTCATGGCCCACCAAGCTATAGGAAAAGCTATGATACAGGAAACTAAAACCAACAACACAAAATCTTTGGAAAGCAAGGTGGTCAATGAAACCACAGAAGCCCCCAGGACTTTTCGGACACCGATTTCTTTGGTCCTGCTCTCGGCCATATAAGCTGATAATCCAAACAACCCTAAGCAGGAAATAAATATGGTCAGAAAGGCAAAGCTAGCTGCCAGTTGCCCTGAACGTTGGGACTCTTGGAATTTTTGCGCATAAGCCTCATCCACAAAGGTGTAATCAAAAGGAAAATCAGGATTGTATTTGGCGAGCACCTCCCTCGCCCTTTCCAATGCATCTGCAGTTTTCAAATTAGGGTTGAACTTAATATGAACTACATTGGTCCAATTCCCACTTCTGACCCCAGCGAGCATCAATGGCTCTACCGGCTCAAAAGGTGAAGTCACAATAAAATCTTTCACTACACCCACTACGTGGTAAGCTGTTCCGCTGTCCACAATCAGTTGCCCGATAGGTTCTTCAAAGCCCATTGCTTTCACAGCACTTTCATTCAGCAAGGAGGCAGTAGAATCACTGGGATATTTAACCAGGTCCAAATCCCTGCCCTTCACTAAGGTTAAGCCTGCTGTTTTCACCATACCATCATCCACATTGAACCTGTTGATGATGGTTTTATTATTGGGGTCTTTTCCTTCCCATTCTATGCCCCAGGAATTGCTCCATATTTCGGTAAGTGGAGAAAGGCTACGGGTCATGGATTCCACTGCTCCGCTATTCAGTAATTCTTGTTTGATAATGCCATAGTGGTCTTTTATCTCCTCGGTAAGGGAAATATAAATCAGGTTGTTTTTATCGTAACCATTTTCCCGATCCATACCGTGCCGGATTTGTTTTTGGATTACCAATGTACTGACTATTAACACTATGGCAATGGTAAACTGTAAGACCACCAGCACTTTTCTCGGATTGATCTGGCCATCCCCTTTTTTGAAAGTTCCTTTCAGCACCTTGACCGGAATAAAAGAGGACAAAAAGAAAGCTGGATAACTTCCTGCCAAAATCCCTGTAAACAATATAAAACCTACCAAACCAGCCCAAAACCCTGTGCTCAATAAATCCAAGCTGAGATTATTTTCAACCAATAGGTTAAAATACGGCATTGCAAGTTGAACAAGCCCCAAGGCAATTATTCCAGCAATAGAAGCGACCATTATGGACTCCATCAAAAACTGATACACCAAGGCTTTTTTACCTGCTCCTACAACTTTGCGCACCCCTACTTCTTTGGCCCTCTTTTCACTTCTGGCCGTAGTCAGATTCATGAAGTTGATGCATGCGATCATTAAAATAAATCCCGCTATAATCCCGTATAAATAAAGCATCTGGATTCTCCCTCCTACGTTTTGCCCATTTTCAAATTTGGAATATAAATACCAGTTAGGCATGGCATGGAGAATGACTTCAGTATCTTCCTCATCAGAATGTCTCTTGGTAATGTCTCTGATCTTCTCCCCCACAATCTCCGCATCTGCCTGTGCGGTCAACTCCACATAGGTGTCGACCGAATTATTTCCCCAATTATCGTCGGTCCAACCCAGCTTTTCCATGTAGGACCAAGGCAGCAGATAGTCAAAGCTGAACTGGGTATTGTTGGGCAAGTCTTTGAGAATGCCCGTCACCGTAAAGCTCTCCCGGTTATTGACCAATACTGTTTTGCCAATAGCTGAAGCTGTTCCGAACAACCTTTTGGCGAATTCCTGAGTAATGACTATATCAGTTGGATTTTTAAAAACGGATTGAATATTGCCTTGCACTAAAGGGAAATCAAACATGCCCATAAACCCTGGATCTACGAAAGCCCCATCTGAGGAGACCTTTTGCTCATCCACGGAAAAGAGTATATCATCCATATGGGACAATCGGGACATTTTCGAGACTTCGGAGTATTCATCCAACAGGGTTGGCCCCAAAGGCTTGGGAGTACTGCCCCAAACTTGGATTTCACCGTTGAATTCGGCTTTGTTCATGACCCTAAAAACACGGTCCCTTTTGGCATGGAAACGATCTACACTCCATTCATGCTGCACCAAAAGCAGGATCAACAGGGCACTGGCCATACCTACCGCCAAACCACCGATATTAATGAACGCAAAACCCTTTTTGTTCAAAAGATTCCTCCAGGCAATTTTAATATAGTTTTTCCACATGGTTTCTTTAGTTATTGTGTTACCGGGTTATTGGTTATGAAGTCCACGGCCCACTGTCGACTGTCCACTGTCCAATACATCGGTCATCCTACATCCCACTTCCGACACCCAACATCCGTCTTTTCTCTTTGTTCTTTAATCTTATATCTAGTTTCTAAAGTCTTGATTCTAGTCTCCAATCACTCACTTCGTAATGAATTTACCGGATTCATCAGCGCTGCTTTGATCGCCTGAGAACTCACCGTCAGCAAAGCAATGACGACGGCCACAAGTCCAGCTCCAGCAAAGATCCACCAGTGAATTTCTATCTGATAGGCAAAGCCCATTAACCATCTATTCATCACGTACCATGAAACCGGCGTTGCAATGAGGATGGCTACCAGCACCAACTTGACAAAGTCTTTGGACAATAACGTGACTATGCTGATCACTTCTGCTCCCAAGACTTTCCTAATCCCAATTTCCTTTGTTCGCATTTCTGCGGTATAAGTAGCCAGTCCCAGCAATCCCAAACAGGCAATCAAAATCGCTATCGCCGAAAAGGTGGTAAACAGCCGTTTGAACCTGAAATCCGATTGGTACTGGCTATTAAAATCATCATCCAAAAAACTGTATATAAATGGTCGGTGCGGAACCAAGTCCGTCCATACTTTTTCAACATGGGCAATAGTATTTCCCAGTCCTTCAGGTTTTACTTTTACACTCATATATCGACTAGCATAGGCCTCAAAAGGTAGGGTAAGTGGTTCTATGGTTCTATGAAGTGAGATATAGTTAAAATCCTTCACCACACCGATTACCTCGCCCACGTGTCCCCACTGCTCAAACTTTCTCCCTACAATATCCGCAGGATTGGCATAGCCAAACGCTCTGGCAGCGGCTTCATTGATGATCAATGAAGCCGTGGAATCTGAAGGATAATCCCTGGAATAAGATCGACCAGCCACCAATTCAATATCGAAATGATCCACAAAATCAATCCCTACCTGGAAAATAGGAGGCGAAAAGTATTTCATTTCTCCCTCTGGTGTTTCAATCATGGTACCTGCATTGGGAAAGTGGCTTCCCGGCACACTTCTGGAAAAGGCCACAGACCGTATCGATGGGTCATTTTCAAGCTCCTGTTTCAATGCCGAAGACATGGTATTGACTTGTCCATCATAATTATAGTCCACAACCAACATCTGCTCTTTATCAAAGCCCATGTCCTTATCCAGTAAATGGTTCATCTGGAAATACACAATCAACGTTCCTGCAATCAATGCCACCGATAAGGTAAATTGAAAGATGACCAACGCTTTCCTCAAGTTTACACCACGGGCATTGGCTTTGTTGACCCCTTTTAAGAC